>Ga0325414_1000345_pt1 | contig 35948 bp, 12 predicted proteins | sample PopdelMetagenome_8_FD_206183 | JGI IMG/M metagenome (GOLD analysis project Ga0325414, IMG submission 206183) | Populus deltoides microbial communities from Bellville, Georgia, United States - Leaf-PdKOR-R3 | ecosystem: Host-associated > Plants > Phyllosphere > Phylloplane/Leaf | place: USA... | reverse complement strand
GACAGTAACAGTTCAAAAATGAGACAGTAACAGTTAGACAGTAACAGTCCAAGCGTATGTTAATGAGCGATTTTGACTACCTTAGAGGCAGAACTGGGTTCTTCCCAAAACATAGAACTTGTAGCCTTATGTCTTACCTTTCCAATGCCATAAATTTTGCTTGAATCGGAGTTCTATAACACCAAATATAGTTAAAAATCTGAGGAGAGGTCAGACAGTAATAGTTCAAAAATGGACAGTAACAGTCCAAGTGTATGTTAATGAGTGATTTTGACTACCTTAGAGGCAGAACTGGGTTCTTCCCAAAACATAGAACTTGTAGCCTCATGTCTTACCTTTTTAATGCCACAAATTTCGCTTAAATCGGAGTTCTATAACTCTAGATATAGTTAAAAATCTGAGGAGAGGTCAGACAGTAACAGTTCAAAAATGGACAGTAACAGTTGGACAGTAACAGTCCAAGCGTATGTTAATGAGCGATTTTGACTACCTTAGAGGCAGAAATGAGTTCTTCCCAAAACATAGAACTTGTAGCCTCATGTCTTACCTTTCCAACACCACAAATGTCACTTGAATCGGAGTTCTATAACTCCAGATATAGTTAAAAATCTTAGGAGAGGTCAGACAGTAACAGTTCAAAGAGGAAGCAGTAACAGTTGGACAGTGAAAGTCCAAATATAAAGAAAGGAATGATAACTAGGATTGGACAAAGAACGATAGTAATAATGAGTGAAATGAGAAAAACATAAAGTACTAAGAAATGACTGAAAGAAAGACTTATTGGTTGTTGATATGGTTATTATAAAACATATCCTTGAGTGAGGAAAATTATGAGATAAACCTGTGATTTGCAGGAGGGACCACAGACGTGGTGCAACAACATCAACAGAGGAGCACAAGTAGAGCTTCTATTGCAGGTAGGTGATTCACACCTATGCTTCCTAGTTAAATTCCATGATTTAATATATTTTGATGTGAAATGTGAATTACTGAATGTATGTGTATTCAAGGTGAAAAGTTGTTATGTGAATTGCCAAGTGATGAAATTATTACTGAAAAAGGAAAATATGATAAGTGTGATTTGAGGCATAAACTAGCATACATTAAGTGTATGTTAGGATCCCGGGTAAGGGGATCACCCTGTATTGGCTAGCATACATTTAGTGTATGTTAGGATCCCGGGTAAGGGGATCGTCACGAATGGACTACCATAGATTTAGTGTATGTTAGGATCCCGGGTAAGGGGATCTCCACGTATTGGCTAACATACATTCAGTGTATGTTAGGATCCCGGGTAAGGGGATCACCATGGAATGGCCAGCATACATTTAGTGTATGTCCGGAATGAAGGTTGATAACGGTAGAGGGAACGATTATTAATAGTTGAATAAGGAAGAGATTTAAAATAAAAATAAAAAACTAGAAGGGAGAAATAAATGAAATATGAATGCATGTTGCCCTGTTGAAATTATTAGATATTCATATTGTTATATTTATGGAAATATCCACCTTGCAATAATATGTATTTTGTTTCAGGATCATCGCATGCACGACAGGAGTAGATCCTAGCTTATGTTCCCTTTTTGAAGTCTAGGTTCTAGGGAGTATACCCTTGTATTTTGTAAACATGAAAATGGTTGTATAACTTAATTTGTATAATAAATGTTTAAACTTGATTGGATGAATTTAATGTTATAGTTTATGTAACCATATTTCATGTCTATGAATTTATATTTATTTAAATTATCCATCCATAATGATATTTTTGTTATATCATGCATATCATAAATATTATGGTTGATAGGTGTGAGTATAATTGTGGAATTGAAACCCAGGCTGATTGGGTCGGAAATTAAGTTATGAGATGCGAACTGTTAGAAGTATAAACAGGTTACATGTCGGTAAATTGGGACCTTCCGGTATAGGGAGGGACTCCGTTGAAATTTCTGGTAGATGTTAACACGAAGACCGTGAATATGTATATATATATATATATATATATATATATATATATATATATAAATTTAACTACTTTGTTTTTCTATTGACATGAGATTGTGGTTTTATCCCAGAAATGGGGGATGTTACATAAAATGTTTCTCCTAGCTTTTGAGTAAATGTGGTGATTTGTCTTTTGAAAGAGTTTGTTCTATGAGAAGGGAAAAACTTCTTTAATAACTGTTGTTGCATTTCATCCCAAGTACGAATGGATCCTGGTCTCAAATTTTTTAGCCATGTTTTAGCTTTATCTTATAAAGAAAAAGAAAAAAGCTTTAATCTGATGGTGTTCATGCTACAATTTGAGTCATTATAAGTGTTACAAACTCCAAATTCTCTCAAATGCAAGTACGAATTTTCAGATCTAAGCCATGAAAAGAAGGTAAAAGTTGAATAATATCTGACTTAAAATTGAAGTGAGATGTATTAGAAGGGAAAACTATACATGAGGGTGCACTTGTTCTTATGGGATTCTTGTGGTCTCTAAGTGTTCTAACATGGTTATTCTCATTATAAAGTGATTGGTTATCCTCTTCAGCCATATTTTTTAAAGAAGATGAGAATACCCTACAAAGTCTACCACTTAATGTACGTGACCAAACTCTCATGCAAGTGTAGAAGGAAAGAAAAAGAAAAAGAAGAAACAAAGAAAAAAATTAGAAAAACAATAAAAGTGGAAGAAAAAAAAATATATATAATTTATAAAGTAACTTACCTCCTTAGCAACGACGCCAAAAACTTGACACGATCAAAAGATTGATGTCTTATCCCAAGTGCAAGAGTGTCGAAGTAATAAATAACCCGGCAAGACCGAGGTCGAACTACAGGGAGGTGAACTATATAAAATTATAAATAACAAATGAAAAGGAGTTGAAGAGAACTTTTGAGATGTGATATTGATGTAAGGATTAAACAAGGATAAAACAATTATCAAGGTTAAAGGATCCACTAATGGTATTTCAAATAAGTATAGTATAAACTCTTTTTATTACTTAACTGGAAACCACACACAAAAAAGGTTCCAATCGGATTGTAAATTATTAACATGATTATATTAATTATCTTATTTGAGTAATGCCAATACTTGTAAATATGATCAGGTATTCATGATGATAACTTATGTTAACAACAAATCAAGTTCATTTCATAGCACAAGTGTCGGTTATATCATACAGTAGGCTATGAAAGTGCCAAGTATTTGTTGTACCAAGGGTTGTACAACTCAAATCTAGATTAATCATTTAACAAGCAAGGTATTAAGAGTGAGTAAGATAACAAATACAAAACATGTTAATATCAAACATTAAAGTCCATGTTGAGTTTATATTATACTTATTCTTACACCATTAGTGTACCCTTTTCACCTTGACAAAATTAATTTAGCTAAACATCATGAAGAAGAAAAATATAAATAAAAAATATAAGAACATAAATATGATATAAGTTAAGTAAGTATAGTAAAGGAAATGAAAAGCATAAACAAGAGATTAATATAACATAAAATAAAACTTGAACATTATAAAATACAAAAATAGAGAGTGATCTTGATCTGAACACCAAGATGTTTAAATGTATGGCAAATGCCTCATTTTATAGGCTAAAATTCAAAACTATTGATTTGATGACTAATTATTGAGTGGGTGGCCACCTCTTGACTTGGTGACAACCATTATCTTATTGTCTGAACAAAACATCATTGTTAACGTCAGCATTGGAACCGACAGTCTCATGAAAGTTTTGGGAATTTGTGTAAGCTTTCCAACAAAACAAGCTTACTTGGACTTCTAGAACTCAAAATATAGACTGAGCACTAAACAGTGTCTAGGCTGCAGGACAGATTCCGACTTCTCTTTTGTTGCTACAATTTGAACTTGAAAACGATCGTTTGTTATCTTGGACTCCTTATGAAGGTTTTAGGCCTATGTCTTATCTTTCCGTCCATATAAACCAGACCTAAATCCAAGTTCTTCAGCTCCAGCTATGATCCAATAAGTGAATGTTGTTACAGTTTGAATTGAATCAACATCTCATCTTTAAGCTTAGCTGTCTTTTTGTCTTTTCACTTTTAATAGTTAAACACATCAATCAATCCTTTAAATTGTGAGATATGCCTGCATTCAAAATGAGCATTTACCATAAATTAAAGATAACTTATATTATCAGATTTGTTATTATAAAACATACTCAAGTTAGGGAATTTAATGATACTTTAAGTGCAATATGATGATATAAAACCTTGATAAAAATACACTTTTAAGTACTAATCAGACCATAATATCAGTGACTAAGGTCAAGATATAAATTAATAGTTGATGATTAATTACCAATATCTATGAATATGGAAACTTTTGATGTTTAGTTGCCCAAATGAATGATGACCAAGAAAGTAAAGTGCGATTTGGTTAATTATAAAATGATGATGTAGGTTCTCCTTTCCCTATGCTTCTATTTAAGTTGACAAGTCCTTTAAATTAAATCACAGGCAACAAAAATTACTTCCTAGTTGTCCTTGATAAAAAGGGAATTCATGTGGTTGTCTTTGTTTTGAATGGAGACCATTATGTTGTTGTTTCCGATGAGTAAAAACAATGGTGTTGTTGTTTCCAAATAATAGAAACCATTGAAACTATCCTCAATTGTATAATGGAAACCGTTGTGTAAAACCATTAACCGATGCTTAAAAATGTATATGACAGGAGGTGTTGATTGGCAACTTAAGACATAATACCGTTTGATGTACTACTACGTCAAAGTAAATGTTAATGGGGTGATAATGTAACAAACAATTATGATACCTAGAAAATAAAAAAAATATGAATGCTATAAACAAATTATGTTAAACAGGAATGGTGACGAGTAAACATAAGATTAATATGTGTGGTTACTTCATGCATTGTACTAAGAAAATTGATAACTAAGGAAATGGAATATTAATTATTGATTGGGGAATCATAAATTATGAAAATGAAGCTACGTGCTGATGTATAGTCGGCAACTTTAGATTTAAATGTATTACGTAATTCATCGTAAAGGCAATATTGAAAGTGACAAATATAAACTTAGACGCCAAACAGCTAGTGCGTAATTCAATATATATATGATGTAATCGATGCTAAAAGAATTCTGGATAAGCATATTTTTCTTCTTTCTTATGAAAAACCACGTACATGTATTTTATGGCTAGATGTTAAATTTGTAATGTTATTTTAGTTGCAATGATAAGTATGAGTATTGTCAAATGAGTTGAGATATTATTAAACTTGTGTTGAATGTTTTGAGCAGATTGCTAAAAGTGCTAATAAACATAGTGAATCATTTCACTCATAAAAAATCATGAGCATAAATCTTCTTGACGACTATTAACTCTTATAATATCATATATGTTGCAGGTCTATGTCTCGAAGTGGGCCAACACTGATTGTGTTATTTCACTTTTTATAATTTTATTAGGTACTTATTTTTATGTACTATGAATACTTAAAATTGTGTTAATAATTTCACCTCGAAATGTACTAAATGGTATGATTGTATTTCTAGTATTTGGTTATTGCATCTCTTTTGTTGTGTGTGTGTGTGTGTGTATCCATCATATGTATGTTTTAAGTAAATGAAAAATGGAAAGAATATAAGATGAATTGTGAGCAATGATGTGAAAGAATCAAATGGAGAAACAATTGAATTGGTGGGTGATCAAAGGTTACTACGTGTATGTAATAGAATTATTTGATATTGTGTTACCTAAAAGGATAAGAAAAGAATTGAGAAAATGTATAAGTTATAAGAGAACCTGTGCTATAAATTTGGTAAACCAAAGAATTAATAATGGGATGTATTGTTAGACAGATTGCACAAAAATAAAATAAAATTTACCCCATTATACTCAAACATGATGATTAGAAATATGAAAGTTACATGGAAATTTCAGGTCATTACATAGAATTACATCAAAGTCATTTAATTCTAAAGGTATCAAATCCACCTCTAACTTATATCCATCGAAGCTAATATTTACACCCATTTACACACCATTTGTTTTAACATCATCTAAAGGTGTTCCAATTATAAACCACTTTTCTACCCTTGTTATTTTTTTTTTCAGGTTGGCTACAATTCTACTAGCTATAAATAATTGAGTGACACCCTTATCAAATAAAACATGTATTTTAAAATTATTCATTTGTAGTGTACTTGTCACTACATTAGATGATGCTTTGACGTCTTCATATGTCATATGAAAGATTCTTCCCTAGGTTTAACCACTTTATGTCCTTGACTGTTCACTATGATGGATTACTAGTGACTCTGACTTAGTTGCTTCATGTTTTGTATTTGTCTAGATGTTTTGTGAGGGCCTTCTTTTTTGAAGTGTCTTTTTTCACCACAGTAATGACATCCTTTTGCTCTAGATATTGATAAGTTCTCCATCTATGAACCTCTCCCAGACATATAAAACATCGGCTAGGAGAGACTGAACAATCATTAGGGTGTCTATGTTCACAACGTACACAAAGAGGGTAGATAACATTTTTCTGATCATTAGATTGCCTTGAAGGGTTAACCCTCGGACATGTCTATCCTCCCATCATTCCCCCATTTGTATGTTTGTGAGAACCCATTGATACCCCTCCCCTTTCTTCTTAAATTGATTAAACAATCCACTTTTACCCTTTTTTAGAACTGGTGACTTGTTAGCATAAAAGTTAATATCTTTTATCTTGCCAATCCCGTACTGACCCTGATACCTTCCCCAATGCATGCTTCCAATGCTCGTGTTGCTTTGATTAACTCTCTCACTATCTTGAACTATAACGCAATTAATTCTTGCCTCAAGTCCTAATGAAAGCCATCCTTCATTTTTTCTATCATATGTTCCTCAGTTGGAATAAAATGTGAGGTAAATAATGAGACATCATGAAATCATCTTTCATATTACAGCACATACGTCTCCTCTTGTTTTAAGGCTAAGAATTCTTGTTCTTTCACCTTGCGATGATACTTGGAGTAGAATTGATTTTCAAATTCGAATTTGAAATCATTATAATTTATGTTTCTATAGCTCGTTGATTAGTACTTTAAAGTGCATTTTCATGAAGGTTTTATATCATCATATTGCACTTAAACTATCATTAAATTTCCTAACTTGAGCATATTTTATAATAACAAGTCTGATAACATAAGATATCTTTAATTTATGGTAAATATTCATTTTAAATGCAGGCATATCTCACAATTTAAAGGATTGATTGATGTGTTTAATTATTGAAATTGAGAAGACAAAAAGAGGGCTAAGTTTAAAGAAAAGATACTGGTTCAATTCAAACTGGAACATCATTTAGTTATTGGATCATAACTAGAGCTATAGAACATGGATTTAGGTCTGGTTTATATGAATTGAAAGCTAAGACATAGGCCTAAAACTTTCATGAGAGTCCAAGATTCAAAAAGGCCGTTTGCAAGTTCAAATTGTAGCAACAAAAAGAAGTCGGAATTTGTCCTGCAGCTCAAACATTGTTCAGTGTTCAGCCCATATCTCGAGTTCTAGAAGTTCAAATGAGCTCATTCTTATTTTGTTAGAAATCTGAGACAAATTCTCAAAACTTTCATGAGAACTATCTGTTTAAATTCTGAGGTTAGCAATAACGTTTTGTTCAGACAAGAAGATAAAGGTTGTCACCAAGTCAAGAGGTGGCCACCTACTCAATAATTAATCATCAAATTAATAGTTTCAAATTCTAGCCTATAAAAGGAGGCATTTGCCATACATTTAGACATCTTGGTATTCAGATCAAGATCACTCTCTTTCTTTGTATTTTGTAATGTTCAAGTTTTATTATTTGTTATTTTAATCTCTTGTTTAGGCTTTTCATTTCCTTTACTATACTCACTTAACTTATATCATGTTTATGTTCCTATATTGTTTATTTATGTTTTTCTTCTTCATGATGTTTAGCTAAGTTAATTTTGTCAAGGTGAAAAGGGTACACTAATGGTGTAAGAATAAGTATAATATTAACTCAACATGGACTTTAATGTTTGATACTAATATGTTTTGTATTTGTTATCTTACTCACTCTTAATACCTTGCTTATTAAATGGTAAATCTAGATTTGTTTTGTACAACCCTTAATACAACAAATACTTGGCACTTTTATAGCCTACTGTATGGTATAACCGACACTTGTGCTATGAAAAGAACTTGATTTGTTTGTAACATAAGTTATCACCATGAATACCTGACCACATTTACAGGTATTGACATTACTCAAATAAGATAATTAATAAAATCATGTTAATAATTTACAATCCGATTGGAACCTCCTTCGTGTGTGGTTTCCAGTTGAGTAATAAAAAGAGTTTATACTATACTTATTTGAAATACCATTAGTGGATCCTCTAACCTTGACAATTGTTTTATCCTTATTTAATCCTTACATCAATATCACATCTAAAAAGTTCTCTTCAACTCCTTTTCATTTATTGTTTATAATTTTATATAGTTCACCTCCCTGTAGTTCGACCTTGGTCTTGACGGGTTATTTATTACTTCGATATTCCTGCACTTGGGATAAGACATCAATCTTTTGATCGTATCACTCGTCTCAAATGAACCGTTCCCACCATGTCATGGATTTATTAGATAACAATTGTGTAGCACAATTCACCTATAAGTCTTCAGGTATTTTAATTTGAATCATCGTCTTCTTCATTCTTTTGATCTATCTTCCAACTATTTATATATCTTGCTTTCCCATATAGGGTTTGCAACCTATTTCTCTCTTTCTTTTAACCAGTCAAACTAGAAGTACTACATTATTAGTGGTTAAAGTAATTTTTGGAGCTGTTGGTATGGTTAGTACAATTGGGGTTTCATGAGCTCTGATAAGAACTATAATAACCTATAAAATTTCAAATATTTTTGAGATATTACTCATTCGTAATTGATAGAAATGAGGGTATTTATTTTAATGTCACGGTCCTTTATATAAGGTATAATGTAACGATTCTTAAATTCTATTCTTAACTTCATAGAACTGTGCATTGCATGATACCATTTATCAGTTCAATAACCAAGCATTTTTAAGCATTTATATAAACTACAAATATATAAGATATGATAGTATTACAAAAGGAAAGATACATATTCATATGTTCATGATATGAAGTTTACAAACACACCATCATTTACATATCATAAATTCAGATATCTACATAATAAAGTTTTATGAAATATAACTCATCTGTTCTTACTATTACTTAGATTATTACATGATTTTTTTACAAGGTGCATACTATTAAATTGCTATACACCATTATGATGATCCTGTTACAAATTAACTTGATGTAAGTGCATCAACATTAGTTATGGTACAAAAGAGTAATAAAACATATAATCATGATTAAGATTAATATTTAACAAAGTAAATTTACATTAATCACTTTCTATCAAGTCTATCTTAAATACATTACTTCATATCTTCATTCAACAATAATTCTCATTACTTTATTTCAATCTATGTCCAAAAATCAACTAATGTTATATATTATTATTTAGAAATTAACATAGGGTGAATCCTTCATTACAAAAATGCTTTATCTCTGACTATAATAAATTAATACAATTTTGTAGACACAATTTCTGATCAATAATAGTATGTTATAATTGTCCCTTCATTATATCGATAAATACTATTGACCGAGGGTATTCTTGGTATATGCTTCTAGTTGTCCTAGCATGCACACTATTAGTCGAAGCAAATATCATCATTTGTTCCTAGCTATCAAACATGGATACCATTAGTCAAGGCTAATCTTATCATTTGTTCCTGACTATCTAATATGGATACCATTTACCAAAGTTAAACTTACCATTTGTTCTTATTTATCCAACATAGATTCCATTAGCCAAAGCTAATCTCATCATTTGTTCCTGACTATCCAACATAGATACCATTAGCCAAAACTAATCTTATTATTTATTCTCGGCTATCTAACATGGATACCATTAGTCAAGGCTAATCTCATCATTCATTCCTAACTATCCAACTAGATACCATTAGACAAAGCTAATCTTACCACTTGTTCCCGTCTATCTAACATGGATCCCATTAGCCAAAGTTAATCTCATCATTTGTTCCCGACTATTCATCATGGATATCATTAACCAAAGCTAATCTTATTATTTATTTCTAGTTATCCTGACATGGATACAATTAGCCAAGGTTAATCTCATCATTTGTTCCTAGTTATCTTGATATGGATACAATTAGCCAAGGTCATTTCATTATTTATTCTCGGATATCTCAATTACAAATATCCTTAGACAAAGCTAATCCTGATATTCTTTATTACTCATGGTTAATCAAATAACAAAATTCTTACGATAATACAATATTAAAAATGTACCTTATAAATTTAACAAAATAAGATGAAGGTGAAAATCATCTACCTGCCCCCCTCGGTCGAAGATCCAATTCCTATTGTACCTCCTGGTCCTTAAAGAGACCATTAGTTAATATATTATCTCTAGATATCATCAAAGATTATTTTCACACACATATATGCATACATTCACACACATATAAATATATGTGTGTATATTATTCATGTACTTGCATGGTAACAATGTTATAATAAAACATTTATTCCAACTTTATTAAAAATCATCAACATAAACTAAGTCCTTACGACACTAAAAGTCAACGAAAACTGATTTATTATAATACTTTAAGTCATCAACGAAAACTAAATCATTATAACATAGAAAATCATCAATTGAAACTGAGTTATTACAACACTAAAGGTCCTCAATGAAAACTGAGTTATTATGACATTGAAAATCATAAATTAAAACTAAGTCATTACAACACTAAAAATCATCAATGGAAACTGAGTTATTAAGACACTGAAACTGAGGCATTACAACACTGAAAGTTGTCAACAAATACTGAGTTATTATGACATTGTAAATCGTCAATGAAAAACTGAGTCATTACGACACTGAAAGTTCTCAATGAAAATTGAGTTATTATAACACTATAAATCATTAATGAAAATCAAGTCATTACAACACTGAAAGTCATCAATGACAATTGAATTATTATGACACTGAAAATTATCAATGAAAACTAAGTCATTAAGGTATTTCTTTTCCTAAGTTCATGCATAAAAGCCAATACCAAGTTCTTTTCTTTAAAGATCATATCATAACCTATTTTATGGACGTTGACCACATCACAATTAATTTCCAAGAGCATATAACGTAAAATTAACATGTAATGTCTCCAATCTATTACAATCACACTCAATCGTCAAATATTATTAAGGAGGATCCATTGATTATCATTATAATCATGAAGATCCTTCTTTTCTATTTTTTTTCCAAGATGGTTGAGACATCCTTTCTCTACGAAGCATACTTTTTTGTTTTTCAATATAATATCATCAAATTCTCATCTATTATAAAATGACATAATGTGTTCTATGTATTTCAATTTATGCAATTCTACTAGACATATTCAAGGATAATGTTTACTTCCATAATTTCATTTAATTTATCACAATTTAGCTAAATAGTATTCAATCAATTCAAGTATTTACATTTCAAGGATTTTCTTTTCCAAATCTTTATGGTGACTGAAACATAGGCCATTCTTTCAAAGTGTTTATTCCATCATTCATAATCATTTCTATTTCAAATCATTAAACACAAGCTAGTAACTATCCTCACATTGTGTATAAACTCAATTTCTACTATCTTGTTTGTTTCTCTAAAGATGTTCATCATATAAGGATGTTTTCTTCCATTTTCTTCTCTTTGCCGAACATATTGTCTCCATTCTTTCAAGTTCATTCAGTAGATCATCACTTTCACTCCAAATATATCTATGTTAACATGAAATAATCATATATCAATACTCTAAGCTTACAATTAAATAAGTTATACAATTCATGACATAAAACAAGAATATTAACACTTTTAAATTTTGTTTCAGCCTAGGTACTTCATTTAAAATACTTATCAAGGTCACTCATTCACAAATTATATCATTCAATTCTATTCTCTCTTCACTTCTTCAATAGGCTGGCCCTAGCTAGGGTTTTCTCTTTAACATATATCAATTTCTTTTGTTATAGAATGTGAAAATATCATCTTCTTATATCAACTTTTTAATCTCTTCATTTGATCTTTCACAATCAGGAATAAGAACTCTAGGTTATCTTATTTGGGGTTTTCCTCCCATATCTAATAAAAACAAAATAACAAATGCCAGAGTTAAGGTTATCCTTACCACATGAAATTAAATAGAATTTGAGGGAGTGTTTTGGTGATTTTCTTCTCCCTCCTTTTGGTTTTTCCTTCGTTCTTAACTGTTGTTCCAGCCGACCTCCTCTCTCTCTTACAACTTCAATGTTTTTTAATTTTTCACCTCACCTCTATTCTTCTCTCACTCAAGTATCTTGTATGGGTGGCATGCAAAGAATTGTTTTTATGAAACTTTTAAGAGAAAAGAAAAGTTAGTCTTTCTCTTTCCCAATGTATTTATACTCCCTCTTAAAGGAGGGTAGACCATGTTTGGATGCTATATTTTTTTTATTCTAGTTTTTTTTGAAGTTGCACCTTAATTGATTTTCTCATGTTTTTTCTGGGTGGGTATCGAGTTAATTTTTTTTTAATAACTATGTATACTATTATAATTTAATTTAACTTAAATTTTCTGATGAGGTTTACATGTAGAATACATGTTGGCATCGTGTGGACATTGTTTTTACACTAAAAAAATTTAGTTCGACTATCTAAGTATCACTATAAAATATATTTATAATAACACCATTTCTTTAACTTTTTATCAATTTCTAAAAAAATTATGCCTTTGAAGATCAATTTTGTTACAGGGAGACAATCATTCATATTAAATGGAGGGAGAGACGAAATCATGATCAATGTTGCATATATTTGAGTTCAGGGTCCTCTTAATTTGCTGAATTTCAGTAGAGTGGAAAAATAATAATAATAATAAAAAAAAAAACATTGAGGAACTACACGTGTTTTACCCCAAATAATTTTAGAAGAACGTTTTTGACGTTGAATTTGTCAGAGGGACTTGAACGTCTACCAGGGAAAAATGCATCGAATTTTACCTAGTATATAGGAATACTCAAGTCACCATCCAACTCCAATTATAACCAAGTCGAGGCATACGTATACCACAGCAAGACATGGATGTTACCATGTGCAAACTTGAATTCAATAACTTCACCTTCATATAGGTCAATCCTCAGCCTAAGAAGCAAAACTTTATGTAGCTGTTTCTTCTTTTTGGAATGTCAACACGTAGTTACATCGGCTAGGGAATAAAGGAGTCTATAATATAACACCATAATTAGGCCTTATAGGAGAGCACAGTCTTCACTTTCATGCAATGGACCTCTCTATCCAGTAGCATTCCATTATATATATGAGGAATACACCCCCACATTTTGTATACACATGCAGGGTCTCACTGACTTCGCGGTAATAATTTTCACAAACCTAGCCACCAAATACTGACGCATCGATAAAAAAATAAAAAATAAAATTAAAACAAAGTATTAGATTTCATGAGCAACTAATGCAACCGGGGCAGATTTTGCAGTCTCTATATACTCTTTAATGCAAGTGATCATCTTTAACAGATTGCAAATGAGACAATCTGTATATGCTGTTTTCATCTGAATTTTGGCTTGTGAAATGGGTCCAGTCCCCCGCCCCAGCCCTGCAATTCTGTTGTATTAACGTGTGTCTCGACATGGTCTCTGGGCTGGCATCTTGATTCTCTAGACTTGTACTATCCACAGTTTTAGAGAGAGAGGGGAATCCTTTTTTATTAGTTAAACTCTTCAATGTTGTAGGCTAACACATTTGTGAGGACCATTACTAGAAATTTTGGGGAAGGAAATTTACCAGTCTAAATAGTGTTTCCTTCTACAAACAGTAAACATTGTTTACTTTTTACACTTGCTAGGGACAATTAAAAAGTAAATCAATAGAGAGAGGCCCCCAATTAATCTCAGTCTTTAGACACAGCCTGGGTATTTTTAAAGCCACCAATCTCAATCTTTAGACACAAACTTTGTAGCCAGGCCAAACAAAATTCACTTCAAGTAATCAAAGTACGTGCACCACCATTTAAACCCTAATATAGAACGCGAGAGTAATCAAACATAAATTTTTATAAGTCATATCAGCAAGCTAAAGGCATTAGAGTAGATTAATATCCATATATAAATCAAAGGAGAGTACTAGATATATCACTAGCAGCTTCAAAGTATAATCTACCTATATATGTGCACTCCATTGGTTACTTGAAGGGGTTATTGAAGTCTCTATTTGCTTCTGACATTTGATTCCATTCCCATAGTCTGTCTGGAAAGGTGGGTGGTAGCAATTCTGGTAGCATGTTGAGAGGCAGCTGCTGCGATGTTTGTGGTGTCATACTAGAAAGCTGTGAGGATTGGTGTTGTGGTTGTTGAAGAAGATAAAATTGTTGCTGCTGCTGCTGATGATGATGATGATTAATGCTAGCTTGTTGGTAGTTAAGTAGTCTATGCAGATCATCTAATGGACTCGACGATACGGAGGATGTAACAGAGAATAGATTAGTGAAGCTAGGGATTAAAGAGCTGGAAGCTTGCTTGGGCAGGTTTAGAAACATTCCTTCTCCTACTGAAGCTGGAAGTCCAAGTGAGTTGCTAATTGGAGGGGTAGGATGGTATGCGTTACTGTTATGCTTGGAGAGTCCAAGAGCAGTTGTGACATCTGAGCTGCTGCTTGCATCTGTTTCACTCATCTTTTCCATTTCAATTTGTTGTGATGATTGTCCTACAAAAGGTTGAAATCTTTCCAACGTGAGATGACTTTGGTGTTTCTTGTCAGATTGAGGCCCCCTCGATGAGGATGCCCGTGATGGAAGTGAACGAGGGAGGGACGGATGATCTTCTACTCCAGCTCTCTTGTAGACGCGGCAAAGTGATATTTCAACCTGAAAAAGATAAAAAACCAGGAACTTAACGAATTGATGATTAAAAGAAAGCAAATGGATCATCAAATTAAGGAACAAAATGAAGTACGGAATGAATATTTATCCAGCTTCCGACGTCAATTAGCATCGGTTGCAGTTATGAGGTAGTATTAATGAAGTAGAGTTTCAATATATAGGGAAACTTTTGGGGTCATTGAATTAAAGTTCATGCATTCTGATGCTACCATAAATTTAACTTGTGAAGGAACCTTACATTAAAGAATCCAATTAAATGACAAGAGATTGCAACTTAACTGCCTGTATTATTCCTAGCTACCAACTCTTTTTTAATTATGCCTTTATTTTTTTTTTCCGTGTTCTATCTATATATATAGTTTCATTTATGCACCTTTGCTACTTTTCTTTGCTAGATAGCATATATAGTGTGCTAGCTACGAATCTATTTGTTAGAATTTTTTTTTTTTAACAATTAGCTTTGCGTTCAATTAATCCCTTAATATAAGCGGATTACTACTCGAGTTAGGATGTATAAATTAGACCTCCAAGAACTAGCTAGGGATGATTATTGAATGGAAAGTAAAGGATTAAAATTTATGGCTTTTGGTTTTCGTATTTATGACCTGGGAAAGAAAGGAAAAAAAAAGAAAACAGATTGAAGTAAAAAAATAATAATGAAAAACTTGGTATTTATATGGATGAGAAATCATAGGATTCGTGGTCACCATCAAGAAACAAGAACACTCACAGAAAGATTCCTAGAAAGAAGAACAAGAATAGGAGAGCTTGGAGACTCGTCAATATGTATCTGTTTTCTAACTTTTTCATTTTCATTCATCTATATATCAATATATACACACTATAAAGCTTAATTAAAGGTAGGTAAAGAACATGTAATGAAAATAAATTATAAGTACCTTTTGGTATCGTTCAGTTTCATGGTGTGGCAACCGGTATTCATTCATGATCCAACTAGTTCGGATTCCTTTAGGAGCTTTCCCGGAGTAGAAAACTAGGGTTTTCTTTAAACCAATTGATCTTGAATTCTCAGTTCGGATCATCCGGTCAGCTCCTGTTGCCTTCCAGTAGCCAGAAGTAGTCACACGATTGGGTCGATCCCCGTTTCGATATTTCCTGTCTCTAGGGACATAGAAGAACCATTCTTTCTCTCCAATAGCTGCTAAAGCTGATCAACAATAATATAAATATACAATCAATGATCATGCATCATCACTGGAACTAGGACTGACCAGTACTAGACAAATTGGAAGAGAAAGAAAGACACGGCAAAAATAAAATAAAGGAAAAGGTTGAAGGTTCAGCATATTATATATATACATATATACCAGGAAGTTCCCAAGGATCATAGCGATAAAGATCTAAGAAAGTAATGAGTTCCACATTGAAGCGTTTGCCCTCAACCTTACGGCGAAGGTAGAACTCGACAAGTTCTTCTTCAGTTGGATGGAAACGAAATCCTGGCATAACCATGTCATGCTCATGGTCATCATCTTTGTTGTTGCTGTTGCTGTTGCAATCGTTATTGTTGTTGTTTTGCTCGTTGTTTGTGTTGTGGCTCATGGTTGCTGCAATTGCCATAAACTAGAAAGAAAGACCAACTAGTAATTAAGGTTATGAAATAAATCCAGTTTTGGTTTGGCCTCCCCTCTAATTTATACTTGAGAGAATTGTACGAATTGAGTGGTGCTGCTGCGTGTGCGAGGGCAAGTGGGTATGGATATATGCTAAGATAAGTGATATCATGGTTAAAAATTTGGTACTTTATATGCCCAAAAATTTACTCTTCTCCCCGTCTATATATCTCTTTCTATCTCTTAAAATATTTGGAGAGAGGAAGAAGAAGGGGGGAGAGAGAGAGAGAGAGAGAGAGTTGATCATAGAAAGATCTACATAGCTTTCAGGCCCTACATGTAATGAGGTATTCCTTGAGGGTGTTTAAGAAGAGAAAATGACATTTCGAAAGGAGGCCAGGGTGGCCACAGCCCCTCAGCGGTGGCTTTTGGACCTTTCCTCTAACCATACAATTACATATGCAAATTTTATTTTTTTATAATTTATTTATCACCTCTATCAATATTCTATTCCATTCACCAAATCGTGCGCTAAATTATCCATGGAAACAAAATTTTATTGCAATTCATCATCCTCTACTTCTAGCATTAATTACCTCGAATTTAATCTTAAATGATATATAATATAATTCAAAAATATTTCTTATCATAAAATTAAAAAAATAGAATAAAAAATTAATATGTAAGCTTTGATTTTTTATTTATGAATACCAATAATAAAAATACATGTGTCACATTCCAATACCAATTTGCATATTGTACAAATTAGAAGAGGTGATGTATTTTTTTTGTTGTACAATAATTATTATTATTACTTTTTTTTTGCATATTGTACAACCAAATTGATGTAAGCGAATGATAATATCAAACAAAGAAAGAACACATGAATTTTAATGAGTGAAGGGGGCTACAAATGTGAACACCAAGTTCCTACGTTTTATTTTCTCTAGAATAACAATTCTCAAGTGCCCCTCTTTAGGAGCTTTACAAATCCTTCAAGAGGCCAGAAACCCTACCTTAACTAGAAAACAAAATAAAAATCCAAAATTACAAAGGAAAAAAGCATGAAATCCAAAAATAATAACAAAAATCACAAAACTGTTAAAACCTAGCCCTTCAGGTGATATTTTCAAAATTTAAAGATCTGATAATCGAAGTAACGATTTCAAATCTGTAAAAATTTAAGCGCAATCCAACGGTTTGATCAAAAGTTGTGGCCCTTTTGAGCGGTTATTCTAGTCTGGTGTGACCAAACTTCATTTTGGGCCTAGACCTGTCACATTGATCCATAAATGTATCTGCTAATCCATTCACATAATCTGTTTGGGGCAGATCCTCATCTAGTTGTGGCAGACCCACACCTGACTACTTAGAATCACTAGTTATCATAGGCCTAACTACATCATTCCCTCTGGTTGGAGAGGACTTGTCCTCGAGTTTTGTTCCTCCTTTAAATAAGAAGTCAAGTGTTGGAAATTAAAGACATCAAAAATCTTCAAATGATGAGGAAGACGAATCATGTAGGCATTATAATTTATATTCTAGAATACCTCACAAGAACATATCTTCCTTTTCTTCAGCTTATTATACTCATCCACTAGAAACTTGTCACGTGTAAAGACTACTCACACCAAATTACCAACTTCATACACCACTCTCTTACGATGAGTATCAGCCATGGCCTTATACGTGACATTGTTGTTATCAATTGTTTGCTTGACTTGCTTATGAATGTCATGCAAATAATCTACCATGTTAGTAGCTTGTAGGGTTTAGGATGATTTTAGTCGCCAGCTAAAGTTTCCTTACTACCTCTAAAGAGACCACATTCTTGCAGCTCCTACTATTTATGATCAAACTGCAGACTTTGTCTTTAATGATGCATGTAGAGTGGAAGATACTGCTACGCCTCTAATCCTCATCACAATCACACACCATTGGGTGTCAACAAACTCTTTATAATCACAAGAGATGTACCACCATTTCTATGCAAAACATCATTATCATTGTTAAAATCATCCTCATTATTAGTAAAATTTGTAAGCTCTTCCTTTACTAGCAAATGCTTTCCCGAATGACTCTTTGGTTTGCTACACTTACTATTTTGATGTCCCAATTAACCACATCTAAAGCAACGAAGTCTAAAACTTGCTCGCTAATTTTGTTGGTTTCGCCAAGCTTGATTGGTGGTGTACCTTGGGGCACTACCACTTCTTCTAATAGTTTGTTCTGACCAAATGTTCCTACTAACATTCCTGGTAGTCTGTTGTTTCTCCACCATTAAAGCCCTATGATACGCCTCTAACACTGTCCACAAAGACTGAAGAGACAATACATCCTTAATGGACTATTGTGGGCTATTAAGGTACAGTGCCAACAACTACTCCTCTATTTCTACTAGATCATTCCTTAAAACCAGGTGGTAAAACTTATTAGTGTAGTTATTGACGAATTTACCTCCTTATTTCAGTTTGTGGAGCCTCTGATATAAAGTATGTCAATAGCCAAAAAGAAGAAAGTGTTCTTTGATCTTCTTCTTTATCTTATCATAGTTATTGATTCTAGCTTTCCCTTGTCTCTCTCTTGTCTTTTTCAACTTCTCCCACTAAGCAAATGCCTTTCCCTTTAATCTAATCGCAACCAACTTCACTCACATTTGTTCAGGCATATCCTTGTATTCAAAAATCTGATTAATCTCATTTAACCAGTCAATGAATTCTTCAGCCTGTAAGGCCCCTGAAAACTTAAGAATTTTGATACGAAATCCAAAATCTCTAGATTTGTTCTCTTCTCACTCAAAAGGTGGTCTCCTCTAAATTCGTCTCAATTTTTCAGTTCTGGCCAGGGACCCATGATCACACTGCTGGTCCTGGTCACGCTATCTCTGGTCTCGCAGGTTCCTCTCCTCCAACCTATAATTTAATTATGAGATCTGCCTTTTCATGTCTTCGATGATGAGCTCTTAGATGTTCCTCTCTGGATGAAGGGACTCCTTATCCTCTTTTTGGCCATGCCCTGCTCCACAACCTTTTCCCACCATGGTTGGTTAGCGCACACAACAACAAACAAATTCTCTTCCACTTAATTGCAACACACAACTCGTAATAAACCTTGAATTGTTGGGCTCTGATACCAACTGATACAGATAGAAGCTAAAGACAACAATAAACAAAGTAAGAACATAGAAACTTTAATGAGCGAAAGAGGTTGCAGATGTGAACCACAAGTTCACGAGTTTTGTTTTATCTAAAATAACAATCCTCAAGTGCTCCTCTTTAGGAGGTTTACAAACACTTAAATAGGTTAAAGACTCTACCTGAATTAGAAAACAAATATGAAATTACAAAGAAAAATCACAAAAACTACCAAAATTAGAGCCTTGAGATGAGATTTCAAAATCTAAAGATTAGACTGCCCAATGATCGGATGGAAAATTATAACCCTTTTGAGTTGTTATTTCGGTCTATTGTGACCAAACCTTCTCTTCGATCTAAATCTTTCTCACTGGTCAATAAATGTATCTGCTAGGCTATTCATGTAATTTGTCTAGGGTAGATCCTCATCTAGTTGTGGCAGACCTACATTTGACAACTCAGAATCACCCATTCTCACAAGTCCAACTACATCACAAGTTATTTTGTTGATAATGCACACAAGTTCATATGATCTGAGCCAAATTCAAGATAATGATTGATGATATTAAAAGATTTCGGTAATCAAAACATTATGCATCTTATATAGATCATTACTCTCTTTTTTTCCTAGTTTTTTTAAATTCTTTTCAAAATTTTACTTGTTATTCATATATATATATATATATATATATATTATGATAATCATTTTATGCTTGTTAATGATAGAATGTTTTATCACCTATTTCCAACACTTCTATTCTAAGGCTTTTTGCCACTAAATATTTTCTTCAATGTTTCTCAAAAGCTATTTCCATAATAGGCATGACTACATTCTACGATTAAATAACAAGATTGCAATTAATAAATTAATATATTTTTTGTTATGTTTAAAAATTTGTCGATATAACAAATTAACGTATTAATCGTGTGTTATATTAACATGTCCATCTAACTAGTGGTTAAACATATTAATTAAGCGTTAATTACTATGCCAAAGTGAGTCTCAAAACATATCTTTTATTGATGCAACAAAAACAAAGAATAATGAGGTTTGTTATAAATTAAAATAATTATAAATAAATAAAACTATAATAATGAAAAAACACCAAAATAATTAATTTTATTTTTCAATATCTCATTTGCCAAAAACTTATTACAACCTTTTATGTAGAAAAAACTTGAAAACCCGATTAATATTGAATAGAAAAATATTCCCTTGAAATAGAAAAGTTAGAAAGGCCTAAAAATACTAAATAAGAAATATATATATATATATATATATATAATTTCTAAACTAAAAAAAGAAAAAAAAATAATTAAGAACAATATTTATTTTCCCAAAAAGATATCTTGCTTTAGTCTCCCTAAGTTGGAATGAACTCATTTATAAGTTCAATTGTTCATTGGGCAGAACCTTTTCTGTTATAAAACATTCTCCACTATAAAAACATCCAACATGATGTTCTTCGAGTAGAACTTCTTCACTCGGAAAATTAATAATCCTTTTATGCTCAATAAACCCTATAGTAGGTCCCTAACACTTTTGTGTGATCCACCCCATCATGGATCCCACCATTAAGCTTTCAAATAACATGTATTAACAAATCACTAGGAATTGTTAGGTAGTGATACCAACTAACAAACATAGAAATAACACCAGAAATATAAGAAGTACAAGAATAAAATATTTAGCCAAAATGGGTCTCCACACAAAAACCCTAATTTAAAATTTTATTCATATTAGAGAATATTTTATCTTTAAGTAATTTGCCTCTCAGAGAGATTTACAAGCCCTTAACTAAACCTAAAAAACAACTTAAATGCACCTTGTAGGCCTAATTCTGGGGCCTTCTAACCTTTTTATAAAATTAAGCCTTTGGAACTTCTTAGCCAAATTTAAGCATTATCCAACCGTTAGATCGAAAGTTAAAGGTCTTTTTGTTATCTCAGTGACTATATATAACCCAAACCTCTATTTTGATGTATCCTTATCTCATTAGTCCATAAATATCCCTACAAGGCGTTCCACGTGGCCCAGTTATGGCATATCCATGATTTATTGATCAAAATCACCTTTATTACTCTTCTCGGATTGAAAAGAACGTATCCTAGTTTTGGCCATCCATCCTTTTACATTGTCACTATTGTTGACCATTAAAAGTGGTTGTATGCCTTTTTGTTCCATTGATGTCTAGCATGTTGGTACTATATAGTTAAAGACTCAAGTGAAGGAGGTCAAAAACCAATCTCCATGACACTCTCGATCTTTATAAAATCAATACTTGTCGCCAATGGCTTGTTCCATATTGTATATTTTTTAACATCATTTTGATTATCCTCACTCTCTTTCTTTGCTTCCTCCTTTTCTGAGCTAGGATAAAAACAATATATTTTTACCCTTACTCTAAACAACTACCTTCTCTCTCTTATGAATCAACATTATATACTTCTTATTTATATTGAGGGTATATGTATTATGACATTCATCATGTATGGCATTCCTTTTTTATTGTCATGGTTTGCTAACAATAATCAAACACATCTTTAAAAACCTAATTACACCAAACATATCAAAATATCTATTACCTATAAAAACCAAGACAAGACAACATTTGTCCATAATTACCTTGCTATATAAAATTGGTTTGTTTAGTTTATAAGTGACGTAGAGCTCTTATATCAATTTACACATATGGAAATAACATAAGAAAGATTGAAGAACAAGCAACACAAAATTATACTGAATATGGTCACACGACAAAACCTAATTTAAAATTTTATTACTGGATATTTTTGTATACCAATATTCTAATCAAAACTCAATATTACAACTCTTCTAGGATGCTTATATACTAGTAAAAAGTTATGAATAAAGTTGGAAGAATAATAAAAGAGTTCTAAACTAAATAGAAAAAAAACCTAAATGAATTAGGAAAATATAACAAATCCCAAATAGTAACTTCTAAGCTTTATTTGAAAATCTCACTGAACTCTGATGGTTACGAAATTTTAACCCAAACAAAAACATGGTTTCAGGAATCTTCTAGAAAATTAAATACTAAACCAATGGCTGGATCATTATTTATACCCATTAACATCAAATTGTGTGTTAGGGAAAACAATCTATTACATTAGTTTTCTTGAGTTGGAAAACCCTCATCCTCAAGTTCTTGTCATCCATCTGTCTACTTTGTTGTTGTTGTCTATCATTAAAAGTGATGTTAGTTCCCTTCTGTTCCACTAACCTCTAGTTTGTTGACACTATACATTTAGCCGACTCAGTAAAGTAGGTAAATAATCATTTTTTAAAATACTCTAAATCCTTAAAATCCATTACTAGCCATCAATAGTTTTTTCTATATCGTACCATTTCTTAAACATCCTAATTCTCTAAAATCTACTTTATAATTTGAGATAAAAATAACATATTTTTAATCTTACTCTCAATAATTACCTCCTCTCCTAGGTATTAATATTATATGTTTCCCCTTTATCCAAATGATATATGTATTACATCATTTGTTATCCACAAAATTCATGTCATAATCATGGTCTACCAAACAATAGATGACACGCATCTATATATACTATATCATACCAAACACTATTGAAATATCTATAGTCTATAAAAAACAAAATAAGACAAGATTCTCTACCACGATTACCTTGTTATCTTGATTTAACCACTTCAATTTGTAGGGCCATGGGTGTTTTTCAATCTTAAGCTACAACTTCTCTACTCCCTTGGATGATACCATGTTCTCACAATTACTAATGTTAATGGTCAAAATACATGTCTTCTTCTTGATATTAAACAAAAAAAGACTTGGATGCAACTAATTCATATTAGAGTCACCATCAAAAGCAATCAAGTTTTTTTTGAATGCTAAGATAGTGCCACCATTACCTTAAAAAACCTTCTCACCACCATCTAAATCATCATAAACAAGATCACATGGATTTTTACATGGATTACTCTCTAGCTTATAACACTCAATAATTCGATGCCCTAGCTTACTATAGCTGAAACATTAAAATTTAAAACAAAATCCAGATCCAAAACTCTAACTTATAGTTTGTTTAGTTTCTGATTCAAATTGAATGGATGAATTTTTTTTATTGTGTGCATCTCCCTATCATTCTAAAAAAAAAACTAAAATCATCTCTGTTAGTTACCCTGAAAACTCGTCGTTTCTCCATGGTTAAGCTCTTTGATGGACTTCTAAAATTTTCCATAAAGATTACAAACATAACACGTCTAGGATGAACCACTATAATCCGCTTAGAAACAAAGAAAACCAAATGCTTTTCCATTTTTTACATATCATTCCAAGCCACTAGTTATTAGAAATCGTTATTTTATTTATCAGCAGTTCTCCCACCTTGTCTTAATATATGAAGTTGTTGGTATACTTGAATGGAACAAAGTGTTCCTTTAACTTCTTCTTTATTTTTTTTCCCAATCATCAATCTTTTGTTTGCTTTGTCTCTTCTAAGACCTCTTTAACTATTCCCACCAAGAAGAAGCTTAGCCCTTCAGCCTTTTTGTGATCAGCTTCACTCGTATCTATTCATGAACCTTCTTGTACTAAAACATCCTACTGACCTCGTTCAACTAGTCTATAAACTCCTCTGTTTATAAAGTTCCTATAAATTCAAGAATTTTGATAAAAAAATCTAAAATATTCAATTTTATATTCTACATGATCAAAAGGGTCCCTTGTCTTCTCTTACTTATAAAATGGATTTTTGGTATTAGCCAAAGACCCATGGTCACCCTCCTCCTCGCCTTGGTCTTATCGGTTCCTCTTTTCCAATTAACGAGTTAATTTTACAATCTACCTCTACATATCTTCTACCTAGGATTGCAGCACATAACAAGCAATAACTTAGGATCATTAAACTTTGAAACCAGCTGGTATAAAGCTCTGATACCAACTGATGTAGATGAAAACAACACAAGATAAATAGAACAATAAGCAATATAAAATTGTACTGAATATGGTAACACCATAAACCCTAATTTGAAGTTTTACTACTAAATATTTTGTTACACAAATATTCTAATAAAAAATCTTTATTAGAACTTTTATAGGCTGCTTATACATTAGTAAAAAGTTCTATACAAAATTGAAAAAAAAAATATTTTTAAACCATATAGAAGAAAGAATTAACTCGTTAATTGGAAAAGAGGAACCGATAAGACCAAGGCGAGGATCATTAAACTTTGAAACCAGCTGGTATAAAGCTTTGATACCAACTGATGTAGATGAAAACAACACAAGATAAATAGAACAATAAGCAACATAAAATTATACCGAATATGGTAACACCATAAACCCTAATTTGAAGTTTTACTATTAAATATTTTGTTACACAAATATTCTAATAAAAAATCTTTATTAGAACTTTTATAGGCTGCTTATACATTAGTAAAAAGTTCTATACAAAATTGAAAAAAAAAAGATTTTTAAACCATATAGAAGAAAGAATTCTAAATCACCTAGGAAAATATAACAAATTCAAAATAGTAGCGTCTAGACCTCATTTGAAAAACTTCACAAAATTCGATGACCATTATATTCCAACCCTAAAAGAAATAGGGTTTATAGAATCTTGTAGAAAAATTAAAATTTGATGCAATACTTGGATCAAAATTTATGTCTGGTATACATTTAGAAACATTAAAGAAATAAGGTTTATAGAATCTTGTAGAAAAATTGAAATTTGATCCAATACTTGGATCAAAATTTATGCCTGGTATATATTTATCAACATTAACATAGATTTTTTCAATAAATAAAATTAGAACATATTTTACCAGTATTGGATCTATCCAGAACATTATTATACATACCCACCCACCTTAAAGGCCACTAAAATGTATCACGGTTCAATGCCAATAAAGATTTGGATGATTACCATTAAACTTAATGTTATAATTACTTGTGCAATTCAATAAATTTTATGGATATAATTCCTTAAATCATATCCTCCTTTTCTTTTCTTGCCTTTTTTTTCATTTCCAATTTAATGGGTGAGTTTAAAAGTCCAAATCTAATAAATACTCTATTTATCATTGTTGTCCTTTATCATTTTCTTTATAGACTATAGTTATACATATGAATATAATTAGGGTTAAGTGTAATAAAGATGATTGCTTGAATTGTTATATACATACATATTTTCTTTAAAATACCAATGTAGTTAGCTCGAACAATATTTGTCGTGAAAATTGATTGTCTTATGCATAATGGTTTCATATCTATTTGTGCAATATATAAGTGGTGTGTGGATATATTGATTATGTAAGAATTATTATGTGAAAATTTTGATACTTTGTTAGGATAGTCAGAAACTTTCTATTGAAGTTAAATCGATGACATTGTTCAAAATAAATTCCACTAGCATATTGAAAATCACAATGTTAACACACACACACACATAGTTTCTCAAAAACAAAAAAACATAGCATTTTGATAACTGAGCCACATGCAGGTGTTGCATGATTTATGAGATGGAGAGTCACGAATTTATGTTGTATGTACTAGCTATGCAAGTAAAGAAGATAGGAGTGTATCATGTGCCTTTGTATTGGATGACAAAGATAGGCCTAAATAATAGTTGAGACAACAAAATTGAAGATTTTTCATATGTGTGTTTCATTACAGAGACATGATGATCAAAATACACGCCTCACATATATATGATGGATTTTTCTTCCACCAAATCCACTAACCATATGCCGAAAGTCAAATTGAGTTAATTTAATCAATCTCGTCTAGAAGTTTCTTTTGCATTGATGGCTAACATGGTTATCTGCCTAAACTCTATAACTTATCTATGCTCTAAAACATGTATGATACTAGTTGCTACTTTGCTTCTATGAATTTCATATCACCTTAGGAGCTAAATTTTTTGGTAAATTTAATTTTCCACTCCTAAGGTTCACGCTTTCTCTGAATTTGTTCCCTTGAAATTTTCTATAGTATCAAATTATCTAACAGAGCTATGCTTCCGCTGATGATAAATCTTCCTTTTAAACTATCTTAAAAACACATTTCTCACAATAATCTAATGCATTAAAGATAATAATTTTTCTAAGATGCTGGTCCTTAGTTTTGACTTAAAAAACTAGAAGCAAATCTATCGACTATTATGGCAAATAGTAATGTAGGGTATTATTATTCACTTATTATACATATGTATTGCTTATTCAATGTGTATTATATAGGGGACCTATACTAGAGTTGTATATGTATGAGAACTCTTACATATTCAATAAGAACTCTTGTAATCTTATATTTTTATACAATATAATTTATATACAACATAACTAACACCTTAGTGGTTTTGGTTTTCGGCTTCTCAATCTTTGTTTCTCTAAATTGTAACTTGATACAAGAGCTTCAATGAAAATTACAACTATGGTAATCAAATATTTATATTGACCCCTCTTCCTTAGCTTGCAGAATCATTATTATTCAAAATCAAAGTAATTACTTACAATTACTTATACTTTAAAATGTAGATGAAATCCTTCCTTCATGGATAAAGAATGTTCAATTTTATAGATGGAACGAAATTGTGACCTTCATCTCATGAAATCGTTAAGAATACTTCTAAAATCCAGCCAAAATCAGCATATAAGACATATTAATTGCTAATGACATATTGATTACTTATTTGTTAAGAAATTCTTTATTTAGTTCCTGAATGCTTAACTTCTTGCAATATATGGTAGACTTTGGAGAGTACCTTTACTTCACCATTTAATACTTAGGTCATGACTCCGTAGAACTTCATCAAAATTATGAATATATTTTTGTATTTCTTTTAACATACAAAAGTAGTATAGTGATGAACTAGCAATGGTCAGATGAACTCTTTCAACTACTTATTTCAACCTTTATATCTTTGATATAGGAGGATTTAAAAAATACATGTTTTTCTTAGTTATTATTATTTTCTATTTAGTTTAGGAAATTAAATATTGAGATTGATATTTTTTTTAGTTTAGAAATTCCTAAAATAACTCTATAATTATTGATTAAGATTCTTTTTTTCTTCAAGGTAGACCTAAAACTAGTATAAAAGGGTTGTTTAGCTTATATTTTAGCAGAATATAACATAATTTACCTTTTTTCTTCTTATTTGTGCTTTCATTTGTGTTAGTTGATATTAGATTATTAGTACTTAAAAGTGCATTTTCATTAAGGTTTTATATCATCATATTGCACTTAAAGTATCATGAAATTCCCTAACTTGAGCATGTTTTATAATAACAAGTCTTATAACATAAGATATCTTTAATTTATGGTAAATGTTTATTTTAAATGCAGGCGTATCTCAAAATTTAAAGGATTGATTGATGTGTTTAATTATTGAAAGTGAAAAGACAAAGAGAGGGCTAAGCTTAAAGAAGAGATGTTGGTTCAATTCAAATTGGAACATCATTCGGTTATTGGATCATAACTGGAGCTGTAGAACATGGATTTAAGTCTGGTTTATATGGATGGAAAGCTAAGACATAGGCCTAAACTTTCATGAAGAGTTTAAGATTCAATATGGTCGTTTTCAAGTTCAAATTGTAGCAACAAAAGAGAAGTCGGAATCTGTCATGCAGCCTAAACACTATTTAGTGTTCAGCCCATATCTTGAGTTCTAGAAGTCCAAATGAGCTCATTTTTATGTTGTTGGAAAGCTGAGATTAAGGCCCAGAACTTTCATGCCTGTTCAAATTCTGATGTTAGCAATAACGTTTTGTTCAAACAAGAAGATAAGGGTCACCAAGTCAAAAAGTGGCCACCCACTCAATAATTAGTCATCAAATCAATAGTTTCAAATTTTAGCCTATAAAAGAAGGCATTTGCCATACATTTAGACATCTTGGTTTTCAGATCAAGAACATATTCTTGCTTTCTCTCTTTATATTTTGTAATGTTTGAGTTTTATTTTATGTTATATTAATCTCTTGTTTATGCTTTTCATTTCCATTACCATACTTAGTTAACTTATATCATGTTTATATTCTTATATTGTTTATTTATGTTTTTCTTCTTCATGATATTTAGCTAAGTTAATTTTGTCAATGTGAAAAGGGTACACTAATGGTATAAGAATAAGTATAATATAAACTCAACATGGACTTTAATGTTTGATACTAACATGTTTTGTATTTGTTATCTTACTCACTCTTAATACATTACTTGTTAAATGGTTAATCTAGATTTGTGTTATACAACCCTTGGTACAACAAATACTTGACACTTTCATAGCCTACTGTATGATATAACTAACACTTGTGCTATGAAAGGAACTTGATTTGTTGTTAACATAAGTTAGCACCATGAATACCTGACCACATTTACAAGTATTGACATTACTCAAATAAGATAATTAATATAATCATGTTAATAATTTATAATCCGATTGGAACCTCCTTTGTGTGTGGTTTCCAGTTGAGTAATAAAAATATTTTATACTATATTTATTTAAAATACCATTAGTGGATCATCTAACCTTGACAATTGTTTTATCCTTGTTTAATCCTTACATCAATATCACATCTCAAAAGTTCTCTTCAACTCCTTTTCATTTATTGTTTATAATTTTATATAGTTCACCTCACTGTGGTTCGACCCCGGTCTTGCCAGGTTATTTATTACTTTGACACTCTTGCACTTGGGATAAGACATCAATCTTTTAATTGTGTCATTAGAGCTCAATGATCTTGGTGATTATATACTTATTGTGTGCTTCCAAACAATTATAGATAGAAGAGGTCATAAAGTAAGACATGCTTAGGCAGGAGGGGATTAGGAGGTTCATTCTCTACTAAGAAACATTCAGGATTTGGTAATAAAAGACATATATAAAGGCAAATTACAGAGTTGACCTACTAGTTAGTAGAGAGAACCTAAAAGGAACTTGAGAAGAGTGACTAGGGATCCTTGGTCAGCAATCATAACCTTTTTAGAGGCGATAACATAGGAGGCAAACTCTTGATTAGACAGAGTATCATGATGATTTTAGATTTTGGATAAAGCTCTCTAATGTCACAGGAACCTCAAAAACATAAGAGCTTTTTAATAAACTGAACAATGTATAAACTATTTTTTAGTATAAGAAAATTGTAAAGTAGATGAAGTTGAAACATATTGCTATTATATTAAAGGGAAGAGCTTTTATTTAGTGGGAGAAATTGAAGATAATTTGGGAAATACAAGGCAATTCAAGGATTAATGATTAAGAGAGAGATATAAAAATATAAATGAATACTTTCTTCTTATAAGATTTGCACAAACTTTATAGTAGTGACTTCATATACTAAGGCAAGTAGGTGGGTTTATGGATGATTACACTAATGAATTTTATGAACACTAGAGACATGATTTATCAAAACAGAAAAGCAGGTGGTTATTAGATACTTAAGTGACCTACAACAATCTATCCAATACATGTTGTGTTGTCAATCTTTATGGATAGTTTTGAAAGCCTATTAAAGGGGCTTGACGATAAAGAAGCATCAAGTTGCTAAGAGAGCTAACAAAAGTTTTTAAACTGGCTAAGATACTAGAAAAGGGTATAACCATCATCAAATAATGATCGTTGTTCAACTATAAAATCAACAAGTTACAAGTCAAGTTCTGGTTTTAAATTATTTTTTTTGTTACAAATATGGTAAGCTAAGGTATCAAACTTATAAGTGCCATAAGCTAGAGAGTCACCCGGGTAAAGATTTATTGGTAGAAGAACCAAATAAGAGTTCGAGTTATCATGTTTATGATTATTCATATGGAAGTGAGAAGGTTTTACAGATCGCTGTGAAACAAGTCATTGATGCTTAGTAATGGTTTTGTAAATATTAGAGATGTTTTGAGAATTTATTTTTGACCCATTTTATCAAAGCCAATTAATTATATACTATCAACACACTAGAGATTAATAAAGCACAAAGGCGCTTACATAATGTTTAATGATGATACACTTCATTCGTTAGGATCACATGACATGGTCAGGGAAGGACATTTAAATAACTCATCTTCTAAGGACCATAGACACAGGATTTTCCAATCTCGTGGCTCAAATGATCATAAACAACAATAGTGCAATTCACTAAAGAATCAAGAACCATGATTTGAAGATAATTGATATGTTCAATATTTATCTCCTCATTTTGTAAATAGCTGGAAGTCAAGGACGAGTTCTCTCAAACTCATGAAGAGTGATGTATGAGGATTTTTAGAGAATATCTATTTTTTTAGTTATTATTTTCCTATTCAGTTTAGAAAAAATATTTTTCTTTATGGTGTTTTTTTCTTATTTAGTTTAGGAAATCAAATATTGAGATTGATATTTTTATTTTTCCTTTTTAGTTGAGGAATCCCTAAAATAACTCTATAATTATTAATTGGGATTAATTTCCTCTTCAAGGTAGACTTAGCACTAGTATAAATACAATTGTTTAGCTTGTATTTTAGTAGAATATATCAAACTTTTATTCTTATAAATAAAATTATGAAATTGATTTCTTTGTGTGCAACCCTATTTGACCAAAACTTTTTCTTTCTTGTATTTTGTTTTCTTATTTGTGCTTTTATCTATGTTTGTCTTTAAAGGCTTGTATGGTGAGTTGAAGGATATTGTCGCCATTTTATCAACTTGGCCTCATCTTATTTCTTTTAGTGAGATGTGTAGTCTTTTGATATTAAATGAGTTTTTATACAAGGAACAATAAGTTCTTACATGTAATTAAGTATGTTTACTTAATTGCATGGTAATTTTATTGTCTTTTGTTTTCAAATAAAAAAGAAAAATCTAACTAGTTATGGTTTGTCTTGCAAATCATGACACTACAGTATTTAATAAAATACACATTAATACATCCATATTGACAAATATGCTTTATAGAAAATTAGAATGATATGTTAGAGAAAAAAGCTCAGCTTGAGTTGATCTGTAATTGTTGAATATAATATGCAAGAGTTATGCTTATATGAGAATAAAATAACCATATTTAACTATCTAGCTATCTAACATGTTAATAAGTTGTACAATATGTATCTATAAAAGCTTTGTATATCTATAATAAACTCTATTTGTTGATAGATGTTTGTTGAGTATGAGATAACTCTTCAAACTCACTTGGATAGCTCACCCCTCAAGCTTATAAGGTTTTTACAACAACCTATGTTTCTTCCTTATTTAAAGAATATGAGAACTAGTTAATAGTTTGATAATAAAAAAAGCGCATCTTGAGTAGATATATAATTGTTAAATATAATGTGCAAAAGTTATGCTTGTATGAGAATAAGATAATCATCTTTAACTATTTAGCTATCTAACATGCTAATAATTTATACAATATGTATTTATAATAAGCTTTATATATCCATAATAAAATCTATTAGTTGACATATGTTTTTTGAGTATGAGATAACTCTTAAGACTCACTTGGATCGATACCTCACCCCTCAAACTTAGAAGGTTTGTGCAACAACCTAAGTTTATTCCTTATTTGAAGAAAATGAGAACTAGTTAGGAGTTTGGTAAAGATATTTGTTAACTACTATTGTTTTTATAACATATAGGCACCAAGCTAATGAATATGTTGTGCTCATGTTCCTAACAAAAAGAGCCTATATTTCAACAAGACAATAATGTTTTTGTATAAATTCTCTAACACAGCCTAAGCAAAAAGTTCTTTCAATTTGAAACTTGCAAAAGCCCCTCAATATCTTATACTTAGTTATACTAATGTCATTTGAAAAAACAAAGATGATAAGACTCAAGTTTATGGAAAATTAGTCATTAAAGCTTTATTACAAAGTTAAAATAATATATTGGTGGGAAAAACTCATCTTATATTTTTCTATAATTGTTCATTATATAAAAAAGAGTTACGAGAATATAATACGCTTCTTTAACTCTCTTTAGTTTATGTAATTATATTAACAAACTATATGATATGTATTTATAACAAAATCCATATATCTAGCACAAATTCTATTAGTTGGTAGATGTTTACTGAATAAATTGATACCAATTTATCCTATATAGTGTGCTAAAATAAATGTAGCTGGAAGAGAACATAAAATAAGACGTGCTTGTGTAGTAAGGAATAAAGAGGTTCCTCTTTGGAAAGGAATGTTTAGAAACTGATAGTAGAAGACATGTAGAGAAAGGTTACAAAATTAACCTTTTAGTTGGTAGAGGTGGGGAACCTGAAGGATCATAAGAGTGATCTTGGATCCATAACTAACTTTGAAAACTCATTTTAGAGGCAAGTATAGTTGAACTCAACTTCTTGATCAAATGGATATCATAGAGATTTAGATTTTTGAATAGAGAAGTTTATCGATTAGTTGAATGAATAGAGGTTTTTTCAGTGCAGGAAAGTCTCAAGATAGATAAGGGTAAAGCTAATCGCTATCGAATTAAAGAGGCAAGATTCTACTTAGTGGGAGAAATATAAGAGGCCTAAAAAAAGACAAGGCACATAAAAGATTAGTGATTGTAAGGAGATGATGAATAATATAAAAAAGAATCTTCTTCCTTTCAAATACACTCAAATTTTATACTAATAACTCCTCCATAAATTGAGTTAGGGAGGAGACAATTGAAAAATACATCAATGATTTTTACCAACTAGTGGCTAGGAATGAATTGTTAAAAATGAAAATTTTATTAGTTGTTAGGTACCTAAGTGGATTATAAAAGTGTATCTAAGATGTACTATGTTTGTATTATTTATACATAGTTTTAAAAGCCTAGAATAACAAAAAGGCGTGCACTAGCAAACAAAAATCATCTACTCAACTTGAATCAACAATTAAACAAACCATAGGTCAGAGTTTTTTATCTTGTTTAAATTTTGATGTTGTGAATATTATTAGATGGGGCATCGATCTCTGAAGTGTTGTCAGTTAGATAATCATTAGTAAGAATTTATTGGTAGAAGAACTTAACTAGAAGGCTAGTGATCTTATTTATATTGATTTGAGTGGTAGTGAAAAGCTTTTTCAATGTCATACTAGTGCTACCTTATTTATCTAAAAGAGATTGCTTACTTTTAAGAGTCATTCAAATGAGGATTGGTTATGTATTACTCTCTTCCATTTAATTTGTACCATGAAAGATAAGGTTTGTAATATAATTATTGACAATGCTAGTTGTGAGGATGTGGTGTTGGATAAGCCATTAGAGAAGTTGTAGCTCAAGACAGAAAAACACCCAAGTCTTACTAATATAGGAGATTTCTCCATAATACATAATTTTATTTTAATAACTGCAATTTTGAAATGCTATCGTAAAATCTATATGCTTATAATTGCATTTTTTTGTAATAGTATTTTTTTAAAATGTTATTAAAACTCCTTTTGTTTATTTTTAAAAAATTAAGAAAAAAGAAAAGAAATTCTTGTAGTTGTAGAGAAGTAATTGGTAGGGAGGTTGTTGTGGGGCTAGGAAGGGAGCAAAATGCATATAGGTGGGGGATGGGATGTGAAAAATGAGTTGTGTGTTTGTGTGAGGTGGGGTGACCATAAGAGTCAAGGCTCAAGAGAAACCCGTGACCACTCCTGCTGAGGACAATAACATGGCCTCCTTTCTCCTTGTTTCCTCTCATATCTCTTTCAAAATTTTATTTAAAGTGTCACTAACTATGTGTTTATCAATTTATTAAAACAGTACTTTCAGAGCAGCAGTTGTGTCATGACTCGCGATCTTCTGTACAGCTTTTTGTATTTATAGGATGCGCACAACTTGTAGTAGATGTGCCTCTCTAGATACAAATCCATCACATATAGATAGATTTTTCTTTTCTTTTCTTTATTTTATCTTCGTGGGTCGCTGTTTATTCATCCATGTCTCGTTAAAATGTGGTTATTCTCACTTTGTTTGTAAAAGCAGAACCTTGTCTTATTATAGATCGAAAACTATATATCAACATGCATGGGTCCTCAGGAATCCAAGAAAAAGAAACCTAGCTACAATATTCTTCCCTGTCAAATTGGGGCTAATTAAGTGATCAAGAAAATTAACTATCTAGCCAGTAAGAGGAAGAGAGGGTGTAATATAAGCGGCCGGTGACACTTTCTTGGATTTGCCTTTTCCTTTGGATTCTCGAGTATTGTGGAAAAAAGAAAATCAATCTATAAATTTCCAGAAGGATCCACTTGACTTTCATTATACAAAGGAGGCTGCATACTAGCTTGAATACTTCAAAAGTTTATATATATATATATATATATATATATATATATATATATATATATATATATATATATATATATGAGGTTGAGAGAATTTTCAATGACAAGGACTCCCACTCCCAGTTGCTCTCCGTCAATTAATGTCATCATCAATATAATTTATGTGTATATTTAAGTCTATATATGTGGTTTTAGATTATACTGGAAGCTGAAACCCTGGCTATAGTCAGTGAGAGATACAGTAAAGTTCTCTTTCTTCAATCAAGAATCTATATTCCTAATAAGGTTTGGTTACCCAATTTAGAGATTTAATTGGTCATCAAATTACAACCACGTAATATACTTTAACAAGAATGATGAAAGCTAGGGTATTATTCTTACCGACTTTTATTAAATATTCATCGAGAAACCCATATTTATTGACTTTTTATAAAAATTTCTTAATCAAGTGAGGTTAATTATATGACATGAAAGCTATATATCTATATGTGTGTGTGTGTGGCCTTGATCGTCACTTTCTTGATACATGTATGACCCACTTCATGGCCCAACAGCTAGCTTAGACGCCTACTCAGATTTGAGTGGATCTTTTTATTCTGAAACGCAAAGAAAGTGCCAATACGAGAAAGTTGAAGTCTTCTTTAAGTGCTTCCAAAACCATTGACCTCAATTTTAATTTTTATTTTCATATTTTAGACAAACCTAGTTACCTAATTTGTGATGGGAATGAAATCAAGTATCTCCCACGGTGAAGCTTTTGAGAAGGACCGTCTCCATGATGGACGGAAACGCGTTCCTGTAAAGTTCTTCGATTTTTGTTTGCTTTTAGCTGGAATTGTATGACAAGCTAACCTTGAAACAAAAAGATGGAAAACAAGAATGAACAATCAAAGCTACTAGAAATGACAGGTGGTGTAAGGCTCCAAAAGTAACAATTGTATTAGTAAAATTACTTAAATCTAAAATTAACATGACAAGTCATTCACTTTGATT
>Ga0325414_1000344_pt1 | contig 35987 bp, 24 predicted proteins | sample PopdelMetagenome_8_FD_206183 | JGI IMG/M metagenome (GOLD analysis project Ga0325414, IMG submission 206183) | Populus deltoides microbial communities from Bellville, Georgia, United States - Leaf-PdKOR-R3 | ecosystem: Host-associated > Plants > Phyllosphere > Phylloplane/Leaf | place: USA... | reverse complement strand
CACACACATACATATGAGATGCACGTATAGGATAAGAAAGTAATTAAATTCAAGGGATCGATCGGTGCTTTAACCTTATTCTAAAAAATAAAGTTCCATACTCATGTTTTTTTTTTTTTTTTTTTTTTTTGGAATACATAACAAAATGGACACGCCATTAAAGAAGCTCAAGTTAGTGCACAAAGTCCACCTCCCCACCAATGCTTTATTATTATTCACAAACAAGAAATACCTACAGATTTGTTAGGTATTCAATGGGTTATTATGCCAGACAGTAGCGCTGAAAGTAGTAATTGTAAGTATTAATTTATTGGAGTAGCTAGCTAGTAGTATTGTAAAAAGAGAATTCCAAAGCCGAGGAATTAATTAATTAATTAATTAATTATACTTTGTTGGGCTATGGCTAGCTGGTGCGTATTTGAGTATCGATTATTAATTATATTAGGATTTATTCTTTGAATTATATAATTATTCACTATGGTTGAGGAATTTTTAAGCTAAATCTGTGTGTGTGTAGATTTGAATGTTTTTAATTAGAGGTACGTAGAGATGGAATTGTGAGTCGAAGGGGCAGATATTTTAATGAAGGCAGCTTGAAGGAAAGTGGTAGTGTACTGTCCAGTCAGTAATAATTAGGTAATGGAGATCGGGCTGGGTGGGTGCCTTAAAACTAGTGGGCGACCGTACCATTTGTTAGGGCAGGAGGCAGATGGAGATCCACATAAGACCCACTAATTTTATTACATCGATCTCATGTTGCACCAAATCAAAGAGTTAATGCCGGTCCTTTATGTTTTCATGTAACATAAAGAATTCACCTGCCAATATTATTAACTATCGGACAAACATTATCGATCGATCGCCATTGGTGACTAGCTGGTGCCTGCATGCATGCCTGCCTGCCAGCCATGGGACAACTACCAGCTAGAGCAATATTATTATTGTTGCATGTTGCAGTACATTAATTGTTTTCCAATATGGTAATTAATGGAATATTTAACAGAAGATATATATAAAAACTAGCTAGAGATATGTTTTTATATACTTTTTTTATTTATTTTTAAAATATAAAAACTCGTTTTATAATTAATTATAACATATAGATAATTTATTTTGTACTTTTATATTTGTTTTTTCAATCAAGGAACACAAACCTGAAGACTTGTACTATCAATCTATCGTGCAAATAGATAGATTAATTAAGAAATCATAATTAATCTGGACACTGCAGATTTAGAGAGCTACCCCAAAGCTTCATCGATCTTCTTGGTATATATTTTAAGATTTCACGACGTACAAAAGCTCTTATATACGTACATACACTCTCTGATCATATATATATATATATATATATATATATATATATTGACATCCATAGATTAATTACCTCCGTAACTCCTACTTTCTTGTTTTAATTATATATGGGCATGAGTGATGAGTGCACCAACCAACATGTACATAATGCTGTATATGCATGCTGGCTGTGTCTAATATGGGAGGCCAACTTGTAGAGCCATTAATCATCAATGTACTCGATGGCATAGCATCGAACTACTTGAAGATTCATAAAAGCAAGCACGCTCCGGTTCACAAAAAGCCCGCCCGAATGCGCGCACCCACACACACCCACTCACGGGCTAACCACGGGTAATGTAGCTTATATAATATTTAAATAATTTCCTTAATATATCTATTAAATATTTGAAGTTGTGCTGTAGTTCTTGAACATTAATTTCGTAAGTAAATCACCATATACGATACATGTTTTTTCTTTCTTCGAGAATCCATAAAAGAAAGATACATGTTGCTTATTAAAAAAGAAATGATGGATTCAATTCTTTTTACTTTTCATACCTTTATGAATAATATTTTAGCTTTCTCAAAACCATAGGTTAGTAATTTTATGAAAAACAGGGGGGGAAACTTCAATAATCTCAGAAGGTTATCTTCGGCCGGCCCCAGGAATTGGGCCTTCCCGCAAAACCGAGCGGTTTTCCCGAGGCCAGCCCAGCTCAGGCTCTGGGCTAATTTGCCCACGTGCTTCTCTTGGTTCATTACAGATTTCAAGGCAAGTCATTCACTCGCCCACCGTCCAAGCCAGTTGGGTTGTTAGCTCACTTGTGGGCTAACTCTTGGTCCCAGACAATTTAATCCAAATACCATAAATACCGAGTTCGACCTGCATGAGTAGAGTTTTTGGATTATTGTTTTATATATACACATATATATTATTAAATAATCGAAATATAATGGATAGGATGTAGATTTTTAAATTTTTTATCCCATGAATAATAAATAAGATACAAATACAGTAAAAATCTAATTTGTAAATACTTATTACCATCCCTGCGGAAACTATGCAAGAATTTCAAATAAATAAATTAATGTAAAAATTAATTCAAACGTCTCTCTCACCCTATTAAAATATATTTATATATATAATATTGTTGGAAAGTGTGGAGGAGAGAAAAGCTGACATCATCGGAAGGATGCTGTGGCGGTGGCTCACATGTGGAGAGCTAACTTTTCTTTTCAATATCAAGACGGTTACATAATAATTAATTTATTATTGGGGTCAGCTAATTAATTGCTTTATAGCACATCCACTTCCCAATTAATTTAATACATGATATTTTGTACCTAAAATAAATTGTTAGGTTTCCCAATGATTAATTGGTGTGGTCTTCATTTAATATCAAATCAAGTATTTTACTAGGAATTGGTACCTCTTGACAAGGCATTAAATGGAATTAGGGTTTTTCCAATGGGTGGTGCTATCATGGAAAAAGCTTTGAATTATTGAGACAGCAAGGAGATTGAAATTAAAAATAAGTTTGGTAATTAGCTGTCTAATTGAATATGTGTCCTTCCTCCCTATTGAAATCCAAAGTTGGCAGCACTCAGAGAGTTTGGTTTCAATTATTTCTTCTTGACTTTCTCCCTTTTTTTTTTATTTTTATTTTAGATTGATTTTATTCCTTTTCTTCACAGGACATAATTAATGATAGGCTTACAGTTAAGTTATTAAACACAATCTAGTTTAAGAGTCATTTCATGAATTTATCTAGTTAACCTTGAACAATTAAGTTGACCCGACCGAGTTTAACAATCATGCTATATAAGATTGAGGGATTTTAAGCTAGTTTAATGTGGTCCTTACTTTATTTGTTGAGAGATTTTAATCAATAAGAGTTTAATTTTATTTTATGGCTAATATTATTGTTTATTTTTGGATCTTTACAAGATTAAATTAAAATTACTTCTTCAATCTAACAAAAAATAAATCATTTTCTAATAAGTTTGTGAGATTTATGAAAAAATCTGACTTCCCAATTTGAGCTTAAATATGTTTGTATAAAAAGAAAAACGATGGAGTAACATCTTCATTAATTTGCAAAGGATAATCTTAATATCTTTAGATCGTGTGTGTTTATTAACGTAGTTAATAATATTTTTAAGATTTTTATAATTAAAAATATATTAAAATAATATCTTAATAGAATTGTTTTTAGCAATGATTAAAAAAGAAAAAGCACGTCTTTTAAAATTCAAAGGTCAGATGATGATCGATGACACATACATCGATGCTATTTATTTATTTATTTTTCATTCTAATCCATGTTCAAAAGTTAGTTTTCTGTACTAATCAATGGAAATGAAGTGCGGGTCACGTTACGCTTCCATTTAAGTATTAATCCAATGATTAAGAAGGAGAAAGGAGCTTAAGAAATGATTAAAAAAATATAGATTAATTTATTACTATTTTTTTCATTTCCGTTTTATAATTATCAAAACAAACTTATTTCATCAATCTTCAACACTTGTAATTAAAAGAATATGAAAATCTTGTTTCTCATAAATCAAATTTGGATCAACGCATAATCTTCTGTGTGGATATTATTTTCATAATTAACCATGGTTATAAAATTTAACTGATTTAGCTTAAGGTTCAAGATATAGGTTAAGTGAGTTCATCCAAATCATTTTAAGTTTTTTTTCTTAAATAAAAAACTGATTTTTTTTTATTAAATTAAATTGACAGATCATAAAGTTAACTTCTCAGTCCAATCTTATAACTGGATAATTAACTATATTTCTGATTTAATTTACACATTAATCAAAATTAAATATTTTCTTTATCTAATTTTAAGAAATAAAAACACAGTATTAACCATATTAACTTGGAGCATTATACGATCTCAAGATTAATAAAATCATTAGCATGACATGGATTTGATACATATTCAAGGGTTAGTGCAAGAGTATATATATATGGTGTTGTATGGTTAAAATTGTATTTTATTCCGATTATATTTTTGAAAATATTTGATAATAAATATATTCCCTAATTCTACACAGGTCCATTAAAAAAAATTAATTAATTAATTGTTTTATATATATATATATATATATATATATATATATATATAATATAGCTTTTCTTAAGTCTGTGATTTTAAACTGCAGAAGAATGCAATGCAATAATAGAGAGGTAACATCGGCCTCAATGTCAAAGCCTCCTTCCTGCCAAGTGGCTATGAAAGACCACCACCACCACCTTCACATGGGGTTCTCTTGGAGTTCTAAACACCTTGCTCACAGGGCCATCGAGACAGTTAATTATTTAAGTAAATTGATCAGTACAGTTGAGTTGTACGAGGTGCCTTTAGTTTGCGTGGGAAACTTGAGGAGTCACTGGTTTTGACCACAGAAGAACTCCTCAGATTAAACCTTCTTAATTTTTTTTATTAATTCCCGTGAGCATCATCTCAGTCTAGGTGCTTGCTCTTTTAAATACATAAATCCCCGATGGCGGGTGGCATGAAATCAAGAGAGAAAAAAACAAACCCTAGCTACCTCAGAAGTACCAGTACTAGCTAGGACCCTTACCTTCCACAACCAACCTTTTTATTTCTTTAATGGGTTCTCTTCTGGTTGTTTGAAAATAAAAAATCGAATAAAATAAAGTTCAGAATTCCCGAGGAGGGAGGCCCGAGGGCTTCAACTCCTATAAGTTGAAAGTCCCACCATGAGTTGACAATAGCAAGCTGTCCTGAAAAAAGCTAGCTAACAAAACCTACTTCTCCAGGAAGAAGCCATGGATTCCAAGAAGTCTAACAAGATCAGAGACATTGTTAGGCTTCAACAGATCCTGAAGAAGTGGAGGAAGCTTGCAAGTTCATCAAAAGCCACTGCAGCTTCTACCACCACCAGCAGTAAGAGCATGAAGTTTCTCAAGAGAACACTCTCTATATCAGAGAACTCTGCCAAGGAAACCTCCAGCAATGCCGTCCCAAAGGGCTACCTGGCCGTCGGCGTTGGAGAAGAGCAAAAGAGATTCATAATTCCAACAGAGTATTTGAGCCACCCTGCATTCCTCATCTTATTGAGAGAAGCAGAAGAGGAATTTGGGTTTCAGCAGGCAGGTGTCTTAAGGATTCCTTGTGAAGTCGCCGTCTTTGAGAGTATCCTGAAACTGGTGGAGGAAAAGAAAGACCTGTTCTTCATGCAAGAATGCAGGCTTGACGTTGATAATATCGCGGTGTATTGCTCATCGAAAAGCCAGCAAACTCCATCTCACCATCCTCAAAGTCCAATGTGCAGATAGTTTTTTTTGTTGCTATCATCCTTCTTAACCTCATTTCACGTTTTTCTTATAGTTGGATGAGGCCATGTAAGAGAGATCTAGTGAGTTTAATAAGTTGCTTTGAATTGTAAGAGAACATTTTGAGAATCAATGAAAGAACATAAAGAACTTTGAATTCATGTTATTGAACTTAAATGCATTTGTGCATGATCTTCTACTTTTGTGTTTGTGCCTGTTGTTGGTGGTGGTGGTGGTGGTGGTGGTGTCGACATTAAAGCGTATGAGGATTGAATCCAGCAGGTTCATAACCAAAACCAGCAGGTGACGATCGAGGAATAGATCCAAATGCCCTAAGCAGCAAATCCCAGATGGCGACACCCCACCAGACCTCTGTCAGTACCTTTGACGACTCCAAAAGAGTTTCGAAGTTCAAATCACCAGCATCTGTAATTGACCATATAACAAATATAATAAAAGTAATGGGAGATTCATTGTAGCTGTATTTTCTTATTCATCGCTACACTGACTGTTTTGCCCTTCCTATCAACAAAATGGATACCTTTGGATTAGGGGTATTTTAGTATTTTCACATTATCCATAATTCTTTATTTGTTTGTTTAGAGGTATTTTTATTCCTTCAATGTTTTCATGAACATTAAAATAACCAGAAAACCCCATGAGCAAAAAAATTAAGTGGTGTCCGGTATGAAGAGTATTTAGATTTTTTTTTATACATAGTAGAATTACAGATATATTTTTGGATGCAAAACATTTAATTCATTGTTGTCAAGAGTATTTTGTTATTTTAAGCTCGATTTTTTTTATTATAAGTTTGGTTGAGATAGTTATATAATTTATTATTAAAATAATAATTTTTTATTTAAAAAGTTGTTAGCGTGTGCAACCATCATATTGGAACAGTAGTATGCTTTAGGCGGCGTGTACAATAGTTTTTGGTTGTCAAAATGCTATCCCATTATCTCAGATTTTTCCTCGTCATCTCATCTTCTATTATAAATGGCGTGTGTAATTTAAATCTGGCTAGTATATCATTGATATTTTTTTTTTCTTTCATTTCTCTCTCCTACTCCATGAATACACTATAGTCCTTTTTTTTTTTGTTATTTCAAATCTAGACTTTTGAGTTTTGATTGTTGTGTTTTAGTTATTTTTTCTTTTGTTTGTTTCGATTTAACCATTAGTTCTTAATTTTTATATAATGTTTTTTTTTTCACTTCTCTATTAAAGTTTTTATAGCTTGCAATTGATCCTTCAAATAATATTTATGATTTTGATTTTAATTTGGTCTTTTTCCATTTACTTTTTTATTGTTTTTATTAGTTTTTTTGTTGTTAAATTTTTTTTATAATTTTTAAATTTATTATTTTTTATTTTTTTAATAATAACCCGACCGCAAAAATACGGTGCCGGTGGCTAGTACCAACTAGAATCCATGGCACAACCGAAGACTCGAAACTTAAAAAAGATCATTAGTATATGAAGGTATCAATGCGAAGAAAGTAGCCAAGTTTTAATCATATATCGCGATATTTGTGCATAAGATCCGAGAAATCTACAGGTAAGGACACGAGTAGGATTCGATACGAGTACGGCAAGTATGAAAATCTGGGATTTTCAGAGCATGGAAGTCCCCCATATCAATAATTTAAATGGAATTGCACGGCAGTCTGTCAAAGCAAGTGCAGTATCCTAAGCGTTTGACTGCAGAAATATAGATATCTGTCATAGAAGATTATAGCAGTAAACCAGAGCAATTTGCACCAAGTCAAGCTAAACTGAAAAATATAATACAGTAATCCCAGCCCCTTTTCACTGAATCCACATGCACCCATTTATTTCATGCTTCTAGTACAAGCACATGATCATAGTGATGCATCAAATCCTTTTTTAAATCTCAATGTGCACACAAGAGTCCAAGAACAAGACGGCCATTCTAAGATCCAATAAAAGAGGAGTCCCACATGACACTCACTGAAGGTCATGTTTAAAAGTCTTTAATTAGCCTAATTCATCACAGTAAACACACATCTAACACTTCTTTTAATCTTAACATGAAAACAAGATTTGAAATTGTCAAAGAAACTATTCTAAAGATATAATTTATATTATTTTCTAACATCTCATCCCTTCACTCAAATGAAAGCTATATGAGTTTGAAATTTATATAAGCTCCCATTTATTTAAATCTGTATATTATCTGAAGCATACAGAAGAATTAATGAGTTGATTGATATGGCTTAGCATGACACTTGATGTAGAGACAGAGAATCATGGTCCTAGCATTATAGACTCATGCATCAACAACAATTTTAACATGTGATGTAAACAGAAACAGAATCAAAAGAAACGATGATCCATTGTGTAACAGAGATCCATCAGATTCGAGTGCTAACACAGGATTAGCCAACATAACATCGGAGTTGCAGAGCTTGTTTTCTTTTAAGGTTTGGCAAGGAATATGAAGTTAACCAAGTCAGTAGACCCAGTACTACATGATGAAAATTAACTAATCCCTCCTAGCCGACCCACGCATTTTAGGTTCTCTTGAGCTTAGAGGAGAATCAAAGCATAACCTTTTGCACTCAACCTCTTTTCTTTTTGCTCGTCCTTGGATCATTATAAATTTGATTCAATAACGTAAGAAGACAGCAAACAATCTTCACATCCAGTTGTTCAATTGAATAATGAAAAGCCTTAATTATGATAAGCAGAAATCAGCATTTTCCGGCATACTTCTCCCCTTCTCTAGTGTGTCTGGCGGAGAAAGCTCGAAGAGCTAACAGGTGAGCTTACACTACACTCAGCCTCTTTGATTGGTAGGCGGGCGGGCGTATTATCTCCGAGAGGAAACTTGAGATGTCAATTTCAAATGCAAGACTAACTTCGATTCATAAACTAAATTTAGCAACAAGTTTTTATCATGGAAGATCATGCATCCATTATCCAAAATTAGTCCTCTATCCCGGCAATGGCTCAGATATCTATCTGCATTCACAAACCTCATAAAAAGAAACAACGAACAAGCTTGACCATCCCAGCAATTAACAGCCCAGTTTCATGAAAGGAGGAAACGCTATCCATTACTTACTCAACAAATAGCCACTCAATCAACCAATTGCATTACTCTTGATATAAACATTACAAAGTACCCCCTTGACGAAAATCTTTCGCGAAGGGGAAAAAAATCATACAGAAGGAGAAGACAGTGACCTGGAGATCATAAGCTCCTCACAACAATCAAGGTGTTTAAAGTGAGAATAACTAGTTGAGTCATGAATATTTCTTCCTTGGTTATCCCATCATGCTAGCTAAGCTCAAAGCGAAGGGTCTTCACCATCATTATAATTTGGGAAAGTTACACACTTGAAAACTTTGCACTTTGAACACAGCACATATCCAATCTGCAGTACCCACCCACCACTAGTTCTTATAATAAAAAAAAAATCAAACACTTAACCTTCACAATCCAAATTAAAATTCAAGAAAAGGGCAAGAAGGGGTTACTTACTGCTCTGCAAGAAGGGCAACGACGGTAAAGTCTCTTGTTATCAGCTTTAACATTGGTTTTTAGCCCTTTACAGAAGTCACAAAGAAGCCATCCTTTTCCATTACAAGGTTCACACATTATTCCTGAAGCAACCTTCATTACAACTGCGCCAACGTAAGATTATAACAAAACTAAGTAAATTTAGAAGATATTTATCAACAAAACATCAATAAAGACCAAAAACCTGCTGCTGTTCTTCTTGGACTTGCTGCTGGAGAGGAGGGCTGCAGTTTACAGGCTTCAAGAAACGAGGTGTCGTCGTATTCGACGGCCAAGATGGCAACGACCTCAAGTAACTGATTTTCGCAGGAGCTACAGTTACAGTTACAGTTAACATTTCCGATTTCCTCCTTCTTTTTTCCCAAGAATTCTCTATCTCCACACGCACTCCTCGTTATCATCGGACAGAGATAAACAAAAGGGTGAGTTTAATCTTAGCCCTTATTATTCGAATAATCTTTAACTTCAATCCTTTTGCTTTTGAATGCTTATGCCAACCCTATAATTAGCCAATGTCACTTCTTATAGGATTTAAGAACATGTCCCGTAAATATTCCAATACAATACCAATACAAAAATTCATATAAAAAAAAAAAAACAGAATTTCTATTAAATTTTACTGGCTATTTAGTGAAATAAATACATGTTGATAATGAGAAACACAGGAAGCATTTCAAAACAGATACAACTATCATAATGGAAATCGTGGGAGTATATATATATTAATCATATAATAATATATGTAAAATACAAACTTTATCATTTAAATCAAAATTTAATTACATATTCATGAGTGATATATGTTAATCACATGAACAATGATGCTTATTATTCATGAGTGATATATATGCTTAATCCACACGAATCCACGAGGAAGCAGTGCTGTTTGTCATTCCTTCTCTTCTAGTGCTCGAGACCCTTTCAAAAAAATGGACCATAGTCCAATAATGTTGAGCATGACAGGTTTAAGAGATGCAAGGATGATATTGAAACATTTGTTTAAATAAGGGAGCCGAAATGGAACGTTTCAATTTTTAAAGGAGCTAAGATATAGTTTATCCTAAGAAGATAAGAAAAGAAAACAAAAAGGGACTGAACCAGACTTCCCGATAAATAACTACATATATTTACAATTTTAATTAAAATAATTCCTCTAATTACAAAAACCGCCACCTTCCCAGTAAATAAGCCTAAGCCAGAAACCACCTCGCTCGCTCGTTCGCTCTCACAACATGCAGAAGAATCCCTATCTTGCCTTACTGATTCTATGGTCTCTGGCCTTGATCTCTCTCTCTTCTTCAAACCCATGTGACCCCACAAACCAGAGGGACCCACGAGCTCTCCGTTCTGATCAAATCACCGTTCTGATGAACGGCTACTCTGAGTCCCGAATCCCTCTCCTCCGATCACTTGCCTCCACCTACACCTCTTCCCCTCTGGTATCTTCTGTGCTGGTTCTCTGGGGAAACCCTTCAACGTCAGCTCAAACACTGGCCCACTTGGCCCACAACCTCTCCCTCTCTTCCTTTGGTCCAGCTCCCATCTCCCTCGTTCGCCAGCGATCTAACAGTTTAAATGACCGTTTTCTCCCCAGGTTTTCGATAGGGACCCACGCAGTTTTGATCTGTGATGATGACGTGGAGGTTGATGCTAGGTCTTTTGAGTTTGCTTTCAAGGTTTGGAGGCTGAATCCCGACCGCTTGATTGGGTTGTTCGTGAGGTCGCATGATATGGACTTGGGGGCAAAGCAGTGGATTTATACTGTCCATGGTGATAAGTGCTCTATAGTGCTCACAAAGTTTATGATGTTGAAGAGTGAGTATCTGTGGAGATATAGCTGTGGAGGTGGGGCCCAGATGAGTGAAGTGAGGAGGACCGTTGATAAGATGAAGAATTGCGAGGATATCTTGATGAATTTTGTGGTGGCTGATGAGGTAAAAGCAGGGCCCATTCTGGTGGGGGCAGAGAGGGTGAGGGATTGGGGAGATGCAAGGAATGATGGTGATGGAGGGAGGGGATTGAAAGATGGGGAGGGGCGCAGGGTAAGGGAGGTGGGGCTGAGTAGCAGGAGAAGGGAGCATAGGAAGAGGAGAGGGGATTGTTTAAGGGAGTTTCACAAGGTTTTGGGTAGGATGCCTCTAAGGTATAGTTATGGGAAAGTAGTTAATTCAGTTGGGGAGCAAGGGCTGTGTCTGAAAGGAGGCAAGCTGGTATTTTGTGACCAATACCGATGATAGCCCTCTTCCGGCAGTGTCCTTGAAATTAGTCTTGAGTTTTCGTGAAACGTTTCGGCAATGTCATTAAAAATAATTGATTAGTTGAGTACTATTTTTTTTTTTAATTTTTAAGCCAGGAACCCTGCCTACTAGAAGTGCAAGCAAATCCCTACTCTCATCAACCCTAGACTGCACCAGTGCCTCGTCTGGTTTAACTCCCTAAACTTGTTGAGCTATAAAGCTTGAGTTTCGGCAATCAAAACGACTCATACGGCAATGCCTATCTAAATAAAACCAAAAGCTTGCCTTATTGCGCATTAAGAAGCCCTTTTCGGAGCTTGAAGCCCAGGCAACCAGAAGTAGAGAGTGGCTCATTGAACTGGATTTACAATTCAAGAGGGAGCTGCTACAGTAGAGCTTGGGGTTAACTAATCAAAACTCATCGCTCATATTGGCACATGCTTTCCAATTGCTGCAAGATCACAAGCAAGCAAGTTATAGCTTGATTCATCTATTAGAATGTTCACACATTTGTGCCCTGAGCATATGGTCCAGCAAGAAGAATAACATGATAAAATGCCCTTGTCAAATTACATGAACTCCGAGCCCGTGCTCATCTAACACCATGACATCACCAGTTAATGCTTATAGAAAAAAGTAGAAATTAATCAGCAGTTGGGATCGAGAGTTGAACCATCATGAATTTTTAAGGTGGCTCCGAAGATCCATCGGGATTAAGCTCAATCTAGTTTCAGTCCTGGATTTCAAGCACAGCCTTTCTATAATGATTTCTATTACTAGAGAAAATGAAGCTATCAACATAATACATCAACTCAGCCAACAAGTTGCTGCTGACAGCGGAATCTGCAGGGCAAGATTAGTCTAATACCTGTATCAGTACTATGGCACGATTCAAGATCACAACCATAAGGGTTAATGATGGTAATTTTGCCCCTTCAGAATCGTCCATGACCTGAAAAATAAAATAAATAAGTTCCGGGTGGTGTTCTTGAATGAAGAATGTAATTAAAATTCAAAATGGCTAAGCATATAAATTAGTGATGAGAACTTATGACAGACTACCGATTTAAAATGTCTTAAAGAGTGGCATGACCACCTATCCACCTATAATAAACCATGTCTCAAATCAACAAAGTTTGGTGTGAGTATTATGAAGACAATATCTTAAATTTCGGCTGTGTTATAGTATGTCATATCAAGGTATCCTCTGAGATGCTAAAATATGAAAGCCATCAAACATGTTAATTATCTTTTGTTTTCTGCTCGCAAATATCCAAACTAGGTTCCAGAAGTAGAGGTGACAATGATTTAGGTCTAGTATTCCTTGAGGAGAAGGCATACAACCTGCAACAAACAATATTCCAAGAAAATATTGAAAGAAGAAAACTTTTACCTATTGGCATCTAATGATCTTATTAACGCGTCCTCACACACCATTGATATTCAGTATGCTTGCAAAGTGCTCAATATAACATGATTAATGAACTTGCACATTACTTGGGTAACTTGGAGCCAGCAACTATATTACTATGTATGGAATGTAATGCGAATCCAATATTAACAAGTGCTTACCTATACAGTTGTTCAACAAGCACAAGCAACGCAATCTGATGATTCAAAACCATGGAGGACAATCTAATCGATATGTTAGCACGCTTTCGTATTTGATGTCCATGACCATACGGTCCACCAATGCAGAATGATAACCTAGAAGCTCCCTATTATTTAGAAACAATAAGAAAACGTTGATCAATGAGTAAAAGTCATCCAGATTCTGTCTCAAATTATACGAACTAATATAAAAAGAAATTAAGATGAACTCTAAACAGTAGTACATGGAAAGCAGCTCGCACCGTGTTCCCTGCATCCCCGATCAATTCAGCCATCTGCTCGGACCCAATGTCCCGTCCACGCTCATCCAACAGGACAACCTACAAGAAAATCAATGTCTCCTACAATCAATTGTTTTAAGCACATTTAGTTTAGAAATAATCAAAACGCAAACTAACTTCAAAACCTAAACAAGAAATGGAAATTAAGGTTTACTGTACTAATAATGTTGTTTGAGACAGACAGACAGACAGAAAGAGTATACCCAATCATCAGACCTGATAAGGTTCATGACTGCCTTGTCTTCATCATCAACCTGAGCCTTCTCATCACTAAAACACAACGACAACATGTAGAAAAAAAATTGAAAAATGCAAAGCATAACCAACTGAAGTGAAATTATATAAAAAGAAAGCAAATTGAAGTGAGTGGAGAGCAAACACTGACCGAGCATTTCTGGGGTTGGACCGAATAGGAAGATCATGAAGAGAGCAATAGTTTTTGAGCTTGTTAGTGTATTCTTCCACTAATAATTGTACCCCAGCTGATCTCTTTTTGCCCACTGTTATAATTCTTATAGGTAACGCTCTCTGCAATCAAAAAACAGAGAATTTGAACTCAGTGAGTCAATACAAACAACCAGAGAAAGAAACCCAGATGAGGAGGGAGATGGAATGGAATAGTTTACCACTGACTGACCAGTGTACTTACACAGTCTACCTTCTCCTCCTGCGAACACAGAAATTAAGAGAAAGATCAATGATTGATGCTAAGTAATTAACAAAAAGTAATCTTTCCTAAATGTGGCAAACCAACCAACCTGAGGGAGGAGGAGTGTAGCAACTGGTTGAAGCACAAGCTGAGATTATAGCCATCTGATTTTCTAGCAAACAAGCAGATAGAGGAGGAGAAGATGAAGGACAAGATAGATGGATGTGTTTTGAAGGTGTTGACAAGATGGGCCACTATTGTTGAGCTAAGCCCATTATCACATTTTGATGTTTTGCATGCTTAATGTAGCCCTCCATCTCTTACTCTTCATTCCTGAATCCCTCCATCTCTACTAGCACTGTTAATTTCTTGGTGGGTTTAAAAGGATGCTGTGTGAGTCCCATATATGCATGTAACAAGAAGACGAGTTGCAGAGGTAATTGAAGAATGTATGACTACAACTACTTCTAGCAGCAGCAGCAGCATTGGTGGTGGTGGTGTGATTTAGACAATGGCTTTGCTTAAGCTATGTTTGTCTAAACTGCGATTGGCTTGAGATTCAGTTTGAATCGTGGCATTTCCGAGTAGATGCACTTGGTAATAATGATAACAATTGGGAATGGAACACGAAGCTATGGTTGCTCAATGACGGGCAATGAGAGCTCAGAAACCAACTGGTTGAGCTTCTTTCTACTTTTGTTTCTTTAGTTTGGGTCACTGCAAGGATATTTGATCCTCGAATACATGTTTACTAGTAACAAATTATTTCCCTTTTTTACTAAATTTGAATCCTTTAAGTGCAATTAATTCATATTGTAACTTTGTTTCTTGCTATTTATTGATTCTTGTTACAAATGGGGACTCAGTGAAGGGATTGACTCAATAAATAAAATTTCCTCCATGATATTCAATTACTATTACAGTGCCCATTTGGAAACGGTGAACTACAGTACCTGCGTTTCGCTAAAAAAACACTAAAAATGATGTTTTTATTGCAGTGCACCGCGTAACTACAAGCTTCAAGCTAATAATGCTACTTTACAAAGGGTCCTGCAGAAGATCATCTTTTTTTTTTGCCGCGAAATTCAGACATTGAAATTAACTGTTCCGTTTGGTCGGAACCTACAAAACCATTTACATCTCCGCTCGTACACTCCGGCTCTCTCTAAAATTGGAATCTTGGATGATAATAAGGGAAGCAAACCAAAACAATTTATCATCCAAGCTAAGCATCTAACTGTCCAATCCAATAAATCTTCATCACTGTACAATATCATAGTATGGGTGGCAGGACTCCTGTCTAACAATCTGCACGAGTGTTCTTCGCAACACCCCCGCCTGCTTACTTGTCATCCAAGACTCTGCTCCTCAAAAATGAAAAACAAAGTTGTTTATGGTTTCTGTACAGACCATAGACCGAAACCAGGCTCCCAATACGTGAGCTTCATCGTAGTGTTTATCAAAATCATACTTCCTTCTTGTGTAAAGGGATCATACAATTGGAAGTCAAGGTAAAATCTTGTGGGATTGTTTTCTGTTGAGCATTATTATTTCTTTATCATTCCAAATTCCCAAAAGGGTACATAGCCATAGATTCAAAGAGGTTTCTGCATATGAATGACCGTGTCCATAACTCAAGACTGAAAGTACTAGCTAATTCTCTCTCAAAGTATACGGTCACAGCAAGTAATCCTTTGTACACCATAGGATCCATTTCAATCCCATGAATCGATCATTACAAGGTACAGCAACTTCCATTCCTCCCCATCCACTCAAACGAATGCCCTTAACTTCTTTCCAATAGTTGGTACAAATTTTATCACGAGTAACTCCGATAAATTCTAATCATAATCTTTTAGTATTTGAAAATTCAAAAGGAAAATTATTCTATTCTTATACATAAATATAGAACAAAATATCACTGGAGATTATATTTCTCCTTCAAAAAATAAAATGAAGGATTAGTTTTCGGAAAAATTAAGGATAAAAAGAAAAGATGATGTGCTTAGGCTTACTAGACCAGCTTCAAAGACGAGAAGTCTCAGCAAGTCTGAAGAGCATAAGACAATTAATGTACGAGCAGTTTAACACCTTCTTTGCTATCTTCTTTTCAGCAAAGAGGCTGCCTGAATTACTACTCGATACAGAACCAAATAACTAAATAAAAAAAGAATCAAGGATGTATCAGCCTTTCTACAGAAATCCGCCAGAAAAGGTAGAAGGCGAAAAAGGGTGAGAAAGGGCTGTTTGATATAGGTAGCTGCATTCATCCCTATGGCACTTTTTATCAGCCAAAGAGCCAAACTTCAGCCCCATCAATTCCTTTGATCATCGGATTGTATAAAAAAACAACAAGAATTAGGAAAACCCATCAAATACCCATCAATTATTTTGATGGGTTGATCGAAATAAGATGGCAAACAAACCCGGATTGGAAGAGAGTTGAGATCTTGAAACTAAGGAAGGAGCCTTGTGCGGCTTGGCCGAAAACCCTACCTTTGCCATGGTGCTACTGTGAGGGGTTATACTTGTATATATAGGCCAATTTATGAAAACCCTTTTGAATATTATTCAAAATCACGAATTTCTCCTCTTTATTTCAAATTTAAGCCTTTGTTTTCCTTTAATTTATTTTCTGAAGTAGGGTGGGGCTCAATGATGGGTGACAAATCAAAGAGCCTGGGTTTTGGTAAAGCCCACTATGACCCGTACCAACATTTATTTACAAGGATGGTAAAATGACAGGCAATTTACTGTATGCCAGGGGAATCGGGATGAAGACTGAGGAGGGAGAGGGGGAGGGGGTTAGGGTGAGGAATCACAAATTAAGAGGAAGGCAGCACCTTTCACTTGTTTGGATTAAAGAAAGTTCAACAGATTTTCATTGTTTGGTTAGAGAAAGGAAGGGGCGTATTTATTAAGATTCCTTGCAAACACTCGACGAGGCAGAGACAAATATTATCAACCCAGTCACAAGATTCCTTTTGAAAAAAAAACTGAGATGTAATTTTGACAAAGACAATACAAATATAAAATAAAAAATCCCACCCATATTTTAAATAAAAATCGATCAAATCACGAATTAACTAACTTACATTCAACCGAGTCAACTCCAAATTTAGTTCAGCATGAAGCAGGGGCAAATTTAATCAAAACTCCATCACCAGCATCGAAAAAGAGTGCACAGGGATTTATAGCTACAGCACGTTCGCTTTTTCAAAATATGGAAGCAAGGTATTCCCACCATTGCGATTCTTCAAGGGATTCGCCCAAGTTGTTGCAAAAAGAAATGGTATTCCCACTATAACATGGGTTTCACGATTACATTCTCTCTATGTTCTAAACAATAACGTGAAAGAAAGGAAAAATAATACCACAATTGAATGAAATATTAGACTACAAATCGATGAACATGTGCTTAGTCCAGGATACAATTGATCGAGAAGACTGCAATTGTTTGCTAACCATGGGAAGACAAAAATGTCAAGGGATCTTCTCTCTTGACTCTTCATGGCTCCAAATTTCTCAATCTATCGTCTTTGTATAAGTACAAGTACAAGTAAAATGCTTGACGAGCAAAGATCCCTTGACTCTTCATGGCTCCAAATTTCTCAATCTATCGTCTTTGTATAAGTACAAGTAAAATGCTTGACGAGCAAGGAACTTTGCAAATCCGAGAGTAGTTGCCGGCGGCACTCATCACAAACTTCTACAACAAGTAAACCTCAACTCACCTGGCTTCTGTTCGGAAGGCAAATGAAGGAAAATGAGGGTGGGAACAAATAAAAAAATTTGTACAGCACAAAACGAAGACTGCTTCATTAATGAAGGAAACAGGTTCTTGCAAGTTCAATGATATTTTCAAGGACAATGAGAAACCTAGTCTTTTTATTATATGGCAAATAATATTTATTACGAGCACAGGCTATCAAGTAGAAAGCAAAGGTGAAAAGCATCAACAACAAAAAAAATTGACAAAATGACCTGTGGCCATAACACAAAGCTGAAACAAGAAAAAATGCCTAGAGAAAAAACAGTAGGAGGGCTTTAGCTACTGAAATACTGAACCAAAACAATGAGTGCCTAAAAGAAACTTACTTAAGATTATAGAACCATCAAGTGTCATCATCTAGATCATCCATCTCATCAAGGATAACATACTTCGTTGCAACATTTGTTGGGGATGACCCAGCCGAGTCATTTTCACTTGTTTGGCCCTTCTGTAGCTTTTGGTACCTGCACAGGGTGGCAAAATTAACACCATATAATCACGAGCATTATGAAATTCAATTTGAAATGTGAACATAAGCTACTAAGTGGTGGATTAGGTAGGGTAGAATCTATGATTTGGACTGGAAGTGAAATTTAGGATTTATGAAGATGCAGGTTTGCTTCTTCAATTCTTTGCTTTAATGTTGTACAACTTGTAAGTATCAATGAACTGTAGAGGCACTAAATGGTTTCAATTCTGTCCTACCAGCCCCATTTCATAAAGGGATATGATATTAAGAAGCTTTAGATTGACCAAATTCAGGTACAAGCAAGCAAAAATCTCAACAAAAAAATGACACAAATAAATGACTGTTTAGTGAACATCAATAGAGAGGGTACATCATACGAGACATTCTACCTGGATTATGCTGCTATTACTAGGACAATAGAGAAAAAGAAGTCAAGAGAGCAAGTTATGGGCCAATTATCTGCAATTTTTCTTGGTTCTTCTAAGACAGAATCGCCACTGCTTGATAGGTGTTTGTTTAGAGAGTAAAAGCAGTTAAATGTTAAGGGGAATACAGTTAGTTTTGGTTGGTAGACATGCTGGGAAAAGGAAAAGTTAAGGAGGGGTGACATTCAGCCCCTGACTGAGGTTTAAGCATTAAACTTGATGAGAGGGAGGTTACAAATTTTTCATGGGCTCAAGGCTTTCTTTTTTCTGCCTTCTGTCACTATCTCAAACTGATAGACCATCCCTATTTTACTTGCTTGCTGATGTTGGTCCCGCTAATAAACATTATTGTAGTTTTTATAAAAGTTCAATTCAACATTTTACTTGGCATCTACATTTATTGGGGCCAAATATTATGCACACTCCCAGCTGAACACCTTTAACACTTACCCCTTATACACTAATCTCTATTTCATTACTATCATGCCATACATAACCTTAATAGCAAATTCAAATTACATCCCAAGAAATAAATAAATAAGGAAAACAAAACATTGCGGTCCTGAAAGAATAAAAGCACCAAAAGGGTCACTCTTTGTTTGGTTCTGACATGGGCATTTTTACTATCTAGTTATGACTTACTGAGGTCAGTCTGTAAAACCTATGGAGTGAAAAAATAAACTAAGACTAAAACCAACTGACAGCCACTAGATTCCTTGGTCTGAATGCCTAGTTTCAGTCACTATCACGGTTCAGAGATTTTAAACTTACAAAAAAAAAAGCAATTAGATAAACAAATTTCAGTTACAGTAGTTTATTTCAAACCTATGCTGACATAAGACTTACTTGTACCAGTTGAATAAGCCGACACCAACCATAATAATCAAAAGCCCAGCACCTTTCAACCAGGTAAATTTATCATGGAAATAAATAACCGCAACCTGAATGAATACAGAAAAAATCTTAAGCAGATCACCAGCAGTAACAGCGTTCCAAAGAGCATGTACTACCAAACACTGAAAAATATTCAAGACTTCTTATAGAGAATATCATAGCAATGAGCATCAACTTTCATAAAACTTAGAGCATGTTTGAGAATGCAGCTGGCCACGCGTTTCCAAAAATTTTGAATTTTTTTTTGCTTAAAATTATTTTTTAAAATATTTTTGGATCGTTTTAATGTGCTGATATTAAAAATAAATTTTAAAAAATAAAACAAATATTATTTAGATGCATTTTTTAGTGAAAAACACTTCGAAAAGCAACTGCTATCACAATACCAAACACGCTCTTAAAAAGAATCCCATTGAAATCTGGAAGTAAGCCTCTGAAACTAATGGAGGTACAGGTTTTCTTCAGAGCATGGTGACAGCACAATGAAAATACGAAAGATGCACAGCTAACAAATATCACTGCGTGATTCTACAAACATCTTGATCCAGGGTTCATGCCAGGACTTTAATTAATGAAGTTCCCTCTACATCTATTCTACAACTATCAGAAAGGCAGACACCTCTAACACTAATAAAAATAAAGCACGGTGTTCAATCAATCATGATAAGCTGCTGAGAGATTTCATTTTGCAAAAACTTGAAAGTCAAGGGGCAAGACTGAAACATTGATGGTTGTTTTCAGGAATGAGTTTTTATGACCATAGTTCATGCCTGACTCTGATTCTAGAATGGAATTCCAAAACCATGATTTTTTTGAACGAGGCAGCCAAGCACCCAAAATTTGCTTTTTCACTCGTAACTCTTTTTTTTTACCATCTCTAACAGGACCCCAAACACCATCCATGCATTAGTGTATTCATAGATCAACATTTTGCAGAATTAATAGGAGAACAACGGTGTAGAAAAATGCTTATACCAATATAGTCACAGCCTCCTTGACAACACCAGCTATTGTCACTGTGACGGCACTAGTTACTGAAATAAGAACAAACTCCGTTAAAACCTGCAACAGAAAAAAAAAATTAATTTCCCTGACAAAAACTTGGTCCAAAAGAAATGGACACAATTTGTCAATATTATATAACAGCTGGAATAAACTAGAAAACTAATTTCCAATCTTCAAGTAATTTATACAATTAAAACACAATTCTCCACCTCCCTCCCTTGAAAAAATGAAACTCAAAAAACCCCAAAGAAACTCAAATTCAGAAAGAAAAGAAAAGGGAAGGCTTGTACCATGAAAAAAGCGAGTGTTCCCCCAAAAAACATGAGCAGGCAACTCCGAGCAACATGCCATGAATTATTGAAGTAACTTGTTTTGTTAAATTCATGCCATGGATCTAAGACAAGAGAAAGAAGACCGGTTGAAATTGCCATCACTGGAGTCACATAGCTCATCAATGTAAGTGGATTTTTCAAACCTGAATACATCCCAAAAGCACCATTATGTTGTATAAATAACAGTATAATACGAAGGAAAATACTATTTTCTCTACATGCACAAGGAAATCCCAAAACTGAATTACTACATTAACCAAACCCTTTCCATGAAATTGACCTATCTGTATCAATACTATATCCATGTAAGGAAATTTCATATTTACCTATCTATATCGATTTTATATCCATGTTCCATATTCCATATCTATGATCCCAAAACTGAATTACTACATTAACCAAACCCTTTCCATGAAATTGACCTATCTGTATCAATACTATATCCATGTAAGGAAATTTCATATTTACCTATCTATATCGATTTTATATCCATGTTCCATATTCCATATCTATGATCTTACCAGCTTTTGCACCTGCGAGCAAACAATATTTATAGGACTATATTTGAATAAAGCATCTTTCTGGTGAAGTGGCCATAAATAAACTTGCCAAACAAGACAACTATTTTTTAACGAACACCTATAAAGGTCATGAATAAAAATTATTCCTCACAAATACACGTCTACAAACATGTAAGGTAGCTAATTTGTACCCAAAAAAATGATAACGATAGCAGTTAAATCCAAATAGCATTCAAGAGTACTATAAAAATGTAAAAAATAGGAAAGCAGAAAAACACCTACCATAGGCTTCTTTCTTTTCAGTTTTGATCCACGCATCACCAAATAGGGAAATCAAATTCCAGGAGGGAAAAAAAAAGTAAGAAAGTGAAATTTAGAATAAAAAATGGTTGGTTTTCAGTAAACAAATACTTTAAGCCATGTATCTCGTATAGGAACAGAATTAGACATACCTGCAAGAGAATTTGAGTCATGCACCAGCGAAATCCAGACATTACAGCAGCAAGCATAACAAATACAAATCCCCAAAACTCAAATTCTGTCTCTTTCGCAACTGGATTCAAAATAAAAGTATAAATGAAAAAAAGAAATTGAAAATGATAAATACCGAAACAAATCTCCATCAGAAACAGAAAAGATGAAGTTTGGTGATACAGACAGTAGCGATTGACAATTAAAATTCACTAAAAGATAAAAGGTATCAATAGCACTATTACCATCATCTAAGTCACTTGGACTAGCTTATCAGCATTGGATACAGATATATGTCAAGGCGTGATATACCCCAAAAAAAAAAAATACCCTCCATTTTAGGATGGGAGAACATTTACTTTTCAATTGGATTTGGGTTCCAATATTCTTATAAATCAATAAGCAATAAGTAAATGGGGTATTAGATAGTTCCACCTACCAATTTCCTTCAACTTAACTTTCTTCAATGAATAATTAATTGGGTAGCAAATCTTTGTAGCAAAAACAAGTAGAGTCGGTATTTATGTAAAATAAAATAAGTTAAATTTACCATAAGCTTCAGGGTTGCCCCCTGAACAGAGTCAAAAAAACTTTCTGCACTACAACAGACATACAGCCTTGACAATCTCCACTAACAGTCTGAAATTATTTTTTCTATGTTGAATCAAGATTGATGTGGCATTTGGAAATAGCACCAAGTCCTTCTGGCAAGGTTCAACGTTCTCATCTACGGACAAAGCTAATACCACATGATATACCATTAAATCGCACCCCTAGTGACTGAAACTACCATGGTCACCTGCTTCATTAATTTCTCTTATCAGTCATCATCATGTGACCACCAACACCATAATGAATTTTGCTGACTGAAACTTGGTGCGGCTCTCACAATTTTAAAACAAAAGGCAACTCCCTCTTCTATACTACCTTGAGGTCAGCTAGCATCCTAGTTTAAGAGGAAAACAAATTTCTTTCCTGGGAGTGTTTGTGAAAGCAAGGTCCTAAACAGTGCACACTCCTTCCAAATTGTCATCAATAACTTAATCTAATATGTTTCCATAAGAAGCCTAATAAAACATAGGCCACAAATATTACTTTTTCTATAAGAAAAAGGTGCACATTGAATGATTAATCAAAATGAAAGATGATGAAATTGTATACCTGTTAATAAAATTCCAACAGAGATTACCATGATGATACCAAAAAGCTTCGCGCTTGGAGATTCCAACCTTAAAAAAATATAAAAATAAACGTCTAGAATATGCAAAAGATCTTATAACTGATTCCTCATAAAGAAAAAAAAAAGGAGCATGAATGAACAGGTTAGAATTAAATATAACAGAATAAAGTGGTATAATATAAACAATGATATTAAGAGAAACAGAAATACATCTTATTACATTAAAAAGAGGTGTAAAATGGTCAAGAAAGAAAAAAAAAAAAGAATTTCACTAGGTGAATAACAGTTCAGCTAATTTGTATATCGCTGCAATATACTGTCTTATATGCTTGTATGAACAGTTCATCTTATCATTATTCTTTAAGGTAAACATGTTCACAAGCCTGTCTCAAAATGTCCTCGTCCACAAGCAATATCTATATATTAGACACTTGAGTTGGTGTTCTTAACTCTCTTTGCATTTTTTAACTATCAATGCACATAGTAATTGCATAATTCTTTAGGTAAAATGGGTGGCAAATGGTAAGTGAAAAGTGTTTGTCCTCAAATACATTTCTGTCTTTTATACAAAAACATACTGAGGTCAATTTTTTGCTAAAAGTAAAGGTTAAATACCAAATTGGCATTCAGACTTCATATGCTACTCCTTTGGTTCCACAGTAAGCGTCTAACCCCATTTTTCAAAATTTTATAATTGGGAGGTTCATTTCCACATGTTCTTGGCCTACTTCCATGATATCACATCTGATTTTTAGTTCTTTGTATCAAAGTCTTTATTGTTGTGTGAAAATGGACAATTCATTCATGGAAGTATGCCCTTACCTTGTTATTCACGACCAACAACTAAAACAATTCAAGATATGCACCAACTTTTTGTTTATATGAATTGAGAATTATGCAGTACTAGCATTCTGGATAATATACTAATGAGGATGATATTTCAAAATTTGTTCACTTTCTTTAATTTTAACTTCGCACGTGTAGTTAGCACAGGTTAGATATTGGTATATAGCTTTTGACCTTATACAAGGAAGGTACCCAGGTTCCCACTACAATTAAAATTTTATTCTTATGCTGAAATAACTATGTTAGAAGACAAAAAAGAAGAAAAAGAAGAAAACAAAAGACATAGATTGCACATCAGCCCCCTCAATTGGCAAAGCATGGATGTAGAATTATTCATTGTTCTTTTATTACCTGGCAACAAGAAGTTTTCTTAATTAATGAGAAAAGTTAAGAGTTTGAGATGAAAAAAAATAGAGCTACTTCATTAAAAAAATAAAATTAGATGATGAGAGACAGATTACAGTAAAAGAACACTGGTCACATAAGATATTTGTATTGGTAAATAAGCTAAACTGACAAGAAATTCACCTGAATGCAAAGGCAAATAGAATGAGAAATATTGGAGCTGCAGATTTACACTATACAGATAGGAAAAAAAAATGAGTTAGTAAAATAACCTGTCAGAAGAAAAAAATGATTACCAGAGACGTAGTATATAGCAATAAGGTAGAGAGAGCATAACTAACCATTGTGGCAAATGTAACAGAGATGAAAACAAGGGACACATTGCTCAAGTTAACATCGAATGCAGTTCCAAGAGCTGTTGGTACAACTGTGAAAGGGAAAGTCCATCTGTAGCATTAGTTGATAGAAAAGTTAATTGGCAAGTTATAATAATTTCACAGCAGAATCAATAGAAGATTTCAAAAAAAAAAAAAAACAGTAGTAAAACTTAAATAATAAAATCCATTATATCTCATCACCTGAAGTAGCTGATGAAATTGTCAATTAAAAATATTCTTTAGATGGTAGCATCTCCCAGTGTCTAGGAGTCGTGTGCTACTCCTTATTTGCATAATCATATAATTCACATAGAAGCACATTAGCAGGGCTGGCTATGGTTATGGCTATCCTTATATGAATAAGCCAAATGCGTTTTCACTACAGAAGCTAATTGATTTCAAATCAACACAGAGTTTCATTGTAAACCAAAAGGAGCAGTCCACTGAAAATTTTCTTCTTTTGAAGTTGAAATGTCATTCAGAAAGCAGCACGTATTTTACACGAGACTGCCAACACCTTTTGAGACACCAACTTATCTTCAATTTACCACGACTCCACTCTAACCAGGATAACATCCTGTTTCGGTAACTAGGTGATACATAATATTCAATGATAATCATAACAAAAGGGCTTTCCAATCTCACTACAGATCAGTTACAGAAACTAGCACAGAAGCCCTGTAAGAAGAGAAAGACACTAGGTTTTATCAAGGGTCAGTTAATTCTTAAACCAAAATGTTAATTCACTCTATCATAAGAGAGAGAGAGAGAGAAAAGAACAGTGACCAATTCAACAGCTTTTCCAGCCATTTTCGCAGCCAATTCGGACTATCATCCCTGAACAAATGAAAAATCTTGATCCCACGGAATTCTTATTCGAAATCCATGACTTCATTACGGAGTTCAGTATTTAAATTTTAAAGTACCTAGAATTGATTCCCACACATCATTTACAGAAGAAAAACAACTAAAACACAACAAACCCAACAATTATCAACTCCAATTTCGACACTAGTTTTAAATATGATATAGGAAAACAGAAACGCAATAAAGAGCTACTACCTCTTATAAAATAATCCTTCCACGACATAGCAACATTCGGCCGAAACCGATCAGACCAGTACCAAGTAATAGCCGTGGATAAAACAGCTTGCATTGTGAAATGGAAAGTATTCATCAGCAACGGAGCTGGAAATCTCCCCATATTATCTCCTAACAGAGTCTTATTGTACCTAATCAATCCAAAAACAAAAAAAAAAACACCACCCACTAATTAAGAGGAAAATAAAAAAAAAATGAATAAAAAGAGAAAAGGAAGGTGAAGAAAGACTTACAAGGTTAAAAAAGTGCTGAAAGTGTACCAAACAAGAATAAAAAACAGAGTCTTCAAAATATCAGCAGCAGATACAGGAGTAGGAGGAGACTTATTAAACGACAAAGAATCCATGGCGATGCCATTGACATCGGAATCGACATCAGAATTCCTCCTCCTAGAGTTTTCAATGTCGAAGGGAACGCACTTGTCTTCTTCAGAATCATCATGACTCCCTCTGTTTCTGTTCTCTAAATTACAGCCATTCAATTCCATGCTTGAATTCTAATAGATCTATCGATCTTATGATTCACTCAAAATCGATCGGGATTTGAAGAATCTACCATGGGAGAGATCTGGAAGAAGAAATCAGGTCTTCTTGTGCTGCATTTGGCTGATAAGATCTAAAATAAAACCCACGAGCACGAACCCTAGCATGAAGTGAGAGGGCTTTTTGTTTGGGTTGGAGTAAAAGCAAGAACCCTCCCCTACCTAATTTTGTATCTGGTAATCTGTCGATCGATCAGCTAAAAGCCAGAGACAGTCGAGTTTCGTTGCCGGTCAAATCACAAATTAGTCCCCCAAATTATAAATGTTCTCTTGATTACTCCTGAAATTATCAATTTCTTAGACTTGGCCTTGGCCCCCACCCTTTTTTTAGCTTTAAAGCAAAGCAATAAAAATCACCAAATAAGTGTTTGGTGAGACTTTAGATATTTTATTAGATTATTTAAAGTATCATAGGTTGCTGGATTGAGACTTTTTTTACAATAAAATCGTAGCCTCAAAATCTGAGAACATCTCCTTTATATTTTAGTCCCAATGATCCAATAACCTTATAATCTCAAGTTTTGAAAGCTTACATGAAACATCTATTTTAATGGGAAATACAACAATATAAAAAGCATGACATGTTATTATAATGTATTTAGTAGGTTATTGCTTGGAGAAATATATCCTAAGAACATGAATAACAATGTGATAACTACGTGAAAGAACAAGGGTATTTTATACTATTTATTGCTTTCCACACCAATTCATAGAAGTTATTTTATTTTTTAATTAATATAGATGTTCGAATCAATTTATATGTATCTCAACTAGTTTTACAGATATTAAAATTAACGATCATATAAAACTCTAATAATTATGAAAGAACTTAAACTCGTAATTATTTAAAAATAAATTTAAAATTTAATCAATTAAACTATGGGTTATATAAATAATTTTTTTGACAGATATACTTTCTCCGTTGGTACAGGAAATGCAACATGGAAAATCATCAAACTCTGCTTTCTTTCACGGGAGGGTGCAAAAAATCACGGGCCGGGGTCCGGCGGAACAGTTTTTGTCTTCGGCACGAACAGTCTTTGAAGCAGCCACCTTTTTTTCATAGGGTTTCTGCAGATCTGCTTCTTCTATGCTTTGATATTTGCCAGAATACCTCCCTTTTCCTTTCCTATCTGTGTATAGATTATGTTGTTACAGCTTAATGCCCAAAAGTTTCTGCTTTCTTTCATGGCCTTGCACTTGATGGTATACCTAGGACACCAAACTAACTGGAGCTTAGATTCTTGTTCTTATCGTCATTGTTCATAGTTAACAAGTAATCACCATTGCATCCAGATTCAGCACAGATACAAAGGTGCAACTGGCTATTTGCCATTTATTTTTTAGGGTTCATCACGACTCGTATAATGGTTCATCAGTAAATCGCCTTTGCGCCATCTTTTTGTTACCGTTACAATTTACCTAGTGTTCAACTTGGAAGTGTTTATCAAAGCTTTAGCAAGGAAGCTATGGCATCGAATCGGTTACTGACCCAAGGCTTGCAGTTTTATTGCCTTACGCCCACCTTCAGACCAGTGAACTTGGCAGAGAGAGGGAGAGCAGAATATGAGACCAGAACAAAAAGTGATGATAGAATTATTGGATGTTGATTTGATTTATTGTAGCTTTTAACTCCTCGGTTAAACCGTTCGCTTTAGGAAAATGAATGGGATTTTCTAAAATGATCAGATGCTTGTTCCAGTCAGAAAGAAAATGTGATACCCTTCGAAGCTTATGGATTACATCAAAGGTTTCTGTTGCTTCTGCCTTCAATCACTGTATTCCAGCGCTATGCCTATGCCATCAATAACTGTGCAGAAGAATGAACATCTTCAGGGCATGAGGAGACGACCGCCATCCTGCTGATAGAAGGATTTTTAAGTGGCTATTCTTGTCTTTGATTCAGGCTGCTCAAGATCTTGCCTAAACTCAGCAGACATCTTGGCAAAATCCTCCATCTGTGTCCTTTTCCATTCCTTTTGACAAACAGTAAAAACAAATAAGCAAGCATGAAAATAGAGTAAAGGAAAATGTAGCCATGAAGTCATCAGAAATATTGACTGGATCATCATTGGCAATGCATTGCCCAACACAAACCTAAAACAACATGGAATAAAATCCTAGTATCTCTATTTCTCATTTTCTTATCATCCCTTCCAGAGCAGACAGTCTTAAATTCACAGCAGGTCCTCCACTACCGTTAAGATCATCCAGCAGATTTACAACAAAGCCTAGCGTATTTTTATTGAAGAAAGAAACGAAAGAACCTAGGTGTAGGCCTGATTCCATCTTGAGCTCGCATCACCTGAGACACAGCGACTTTACCAAATGACGCAGCCATGACAAATCTACAAGTACGTTTCTTAACAAGATAATACTGTTGTTGACCAGGCATGAAAGCATTATAACCTCGATTCCATCTCGTTCTCTTACCTTTTGGGGTTGCGCTAAGACTAATACTTTTGATCATGCATGAAGAGATTTGTCCTTGTGCCTCCTCGAAATCCAAAAAGAACAAAGACTAAGAACAGGTACGATGACAGGATTTATCATTTTTAGACTACTAGATTCTCACAGTTTTAGAGCAAAAGTACATCAGCACGAAGCACAACAAACCCTTGGTAGGAGGCTTGAGAGTTCATTGAGTGTAACTTCAAGACAAATGGCCAGAGAATAAAAATAGCTACCATGTAAAAGAAAAGACGTGCAGCCTATTCTAGCAGCCTAAAAAGGATTATGATGATAATTACAATCTCAGAGCAGAAATGCCGATAGTGAAGTACCTATTCCATTTCAATTTGCAAACGAGGTTATTTGTCCCTGGCAGCGACCAATTAATTAGCTGAATTATTGGATAGTGAAAAAAGGAAACTAGCTTGGATTGATCAAGACTTTGACACAACAATCGGGGTACGAAACAAAGCCATCCACCATTGCCCTCATGTTTCACTTTTTGCTGTTAGCTATTTGCTGAAAGCAAAAATGGAACTCATGGTTCGCGATTCATATAGAGCATTCCCCTCCTCTTGAACCTTTTTTACCCCAGACCAATGCCTATAGCAGCTACCTAGCAAAGATAAAATTTCAAAAGCATTAGAAATTTACCTCAAAATCCCATTCCCCATACAAGTTGGGGTCATTTTTGTCTGACCAAACATAAGCAAGTGCTTGTGTCTTATTAGAATTGTCCTGCAAAATATCATCACCATCAATTACTTTCATCAACAATATATAGGACTCTACAAGAGCCATGCGGAATGATCTTTCTCATCTGCTGGGAGACCTTCCCCTTGAAACCAATCATACACTTCCAACATACAAAATACAATAATAAACACTCTCCCACCGCACAGAGGGTATCTGGCTTTATGTTTAAATTTAACCCGTCCATTCATCTAACAGGCGGACTCAAAACCACACTACCTTTTCGCTCTTTTTTCATCAACTCGTGAGAAACTATTCAACTTTGAATGTCTAATCTAAGGAAAAGTACGATAAAACTAAAAGGGCGACACGCCTCCTAATTGATTGTTCTTGAATTAGAAAAAAAAAGGGGGGGGGGGGGGATTGTTCATGATCAGTAATGTTCTTCACATTCAATTCCAACCTGCTGAGAAGGAATTGGCAGCTCACCTTCTTAGCAACAAGAAGTGCATGCAATCAGTGAAGCATGGACATCCCATTTTAATATGTAACAAGAAAGCATTAAAGATTCCTTGAATTGAACTCACTTACCATCAAAGAAACATCAACAGTGACTCTTTCATACTCAACATCCTCAAATTCATCTAAAATGTATAATTCTGGATCCGTGATGCCATGTAGAACCTGGATTAAAAAGAACCCATTACATTGGATGCTGTTTACGATACAAGAATCAAAATCACCACGAAGAAAATATAAACATATATCATTGCATGTTTATTGAATTTAACCAAACAGCACTCGCACACACAAACGGCACCGACCAAAACTTGAGTTCATAAGAAAATTAAATGATTGCTAAGATTAAAGAAGTAAAAAATTAGGACTTCAATATAGAAGTGAAACATTGAGGTATAGAACAGACCTTGCCTGAGACTTTCTTGTTCTCCACAGGTAAAATTGCAGGGTAGACACGCCCTTTTATGCTAAACCTGTGACTACAACACAACAACGACGAAGATTAAGCTATAAACCAAAAAAATAATAAAAATTAAAATAAATCGTTGGTTATGATCAGTTTGAACTAACATTAATAAAATTGAAAAAAAAAAGAATTTGAAACGTTGGGAGGAAGAGTTGGTATGAAATGAAATCACAGGCTAATTTAAGTTAGAGAGAGAGAGAAAGAGACAGACTAGCCGTTGAGGATGGCTGGAGAGGATTGAGGGATGCGACTCAAGAGGGCACGAACAACGTCATCAGAAAGAAGGCTGCCGTACACAAACACGTTGTGGACCTGATTGCCGCCTGCTGCCGCCGCCATTGCCATTGCTATGGCTGCTGAAGAACTACAAGACAAGACAAAATGGTGTACTTGCGTATCTATGGCCACAAAGTAGAGGACACTCGAATGTAATATGAAACTCTCATTTTGGTCCTCAAAGTACAAGATTAGGAAATGTTACCCTTATTAATCGCACGCACAGTATTCGATTGATTGAAGGCCTTTGGGTGTTTTAATATTCTCAATAGTTTTGCGAGATTGGGATTTGTTTGAGTGGTTTTTCTTTCTTGATCCATTTATTAGAGGTAAAGTTATGAAATTCAGTACCGGTTCAAGGCTAGGGTAATAGGTAGTGAAGTTCATCAATGTTGATTCGGTTAATATAAAATAATATTATTTTAAAATTTTAAAATAAAAAATACATTGTTTTAATTTTAACCTGGTTTCGAGTTGAACTAGGTGACTGAAGAGTTACAATTTTCAAAGCTATTCATGTTAGCCCAATCAATAAGTTAAAAACTCCATTATTTTTATCACTTTTTAGTACCATAAAAATTTTCCTCTTCAGCAGATCGGATGTGATTCTCTCTTGTTTCTCTTTTTTTTTTTCCCGTCTTTTGGTATTACAAATTTGTTGATTGAAAATAAAAACAGCATGAATTCAGAGACGTTCTGTTCTAGTCTTTGGAATCATGAAGATCATTACTGACCAGTGACCACTTCGACTCCATTTGCATTCAAACCCCCAAAGACTCCTTCCTGATCTCCCATTTTTTCACCCCCCGGAGATTTTCAAAGCGTTCTGCTCTTGATCCCAAACAAAATAAAAATTCAAATCAAACATTCAAATACAGACCCTCACATGAAGGAAAGGATTTAAAACTGTTCACTATTCTCTTCATTGAAAATAAAAAGTTGCATGACATTTGTTGTCCCATCACCTACTACTTTTTTCCAGCCATTTGGCTAAAATAAGAATTGATTAGCATCTATGCTCCGAATTCGAACCTAAACTTACCAAGGTTAGAGATATGGCATTGTCAAAAGGCTAGACAGACTACTACAAAGAACAACTCTTCTCTGGTTTGAAAAGGCCAACAGAAGATTCAGAATAGTATAACTGGGTTATCGAAGTTTTGTTTTAACCACTGATTGGTCTTCTACCTTTAAGAGTCCATCACGACTGCTTCTTGAAATGAACGAAGTTGAAGGGCTGGCATGTGGGTTTTGAGAGCAGCTGGGGATGACCCAGATATCTTCTTCTCCACGGGAATTCCATTCCCTTTAGTTCCAAGAACCCTCCTCACCTCTTTTGCCAGTTCAATCACCATGTCATCTTCATGACCTGTTTTTACACATTCAGGTGCATTATTAGCAAAAATAAATTCAATAAGGACAGGCATGCACTTAATATGGTGTATTCATTGTGAATTATAAGTGTACAAAAAGGAGAAAAAATCTTACCTATAGCAAACATGGCTCTTTCTAGCGAGAACAGATAGTCTCTGTTGTTCCCGCATGGTCCATGAGCAGTTGCAATTTGCCTGAAATGTTACAATTACATTACAAAAAGGATCTATAACATAATTGTTTATGGACAGAACTTCATGCGAGCAAATAAAATGATGGTTCTAAAGGATTAGAGATTGTGTCATCAAACGTACCTAGCCATTTCCTCCAACGGGGCAGGCCCAAGGTAGTACTTGTTTGATACCTTGTCTGGAGTGGAAGTGAAACTGCAATTATGAACACATTCTTTTAAGAAAATCGTGCAAAAAGAAGATGAATATTATAGACTGTCTCTTTTAGCTAAAACAAAAATGTGAAATCACAGGTGCCGAGTAATAATAAACTTACACTATAACTCCAGTTAAAGCAGGCTCCGAGGGTTCCCCTTCCTACATGGAGGAAACGCACAGATGGATTAGAAATAAGAGGGCAGAGAGCACAAAAACAAACCTAAAAATCAATTGGCAAATTCAGAAACTTCAATAAAAAACAAACCATTATCTTACCTTGTAAAAGTCTACGAGGGTCTTTTTATCATATTCGCACTCTCTCCTTTCCAAATACTACAGAAGAAAGCAATGCACATCAATGTCAATACGTGCGAGAAATTATAATCAGTAGCTGCTCCTGAAACGAAGGGAAAAGATTTCCCAGTTTATAATGAATGAGCTGATTTTAAGTGAATAAGCATATGAGTTTCAAATTAATTGCCTTAGTTATGCCACTCCATTTGAGATCATACCACCTACATTTATCCCATCAAATTATTTATAACCAGTTCTGCACAATCTAAGCAATGTCAAGCTGTAAATACAGCAACGGGACATACCTCCATTGCCAATCTTTCACTTTCAGGACCTCCCCGAACACAATAAGCAGCTCCCCACTACAAGAAAAGAAAAGGGAGGAATAAGAAACAAGGAAAAACACAAGTCTATCGATACTAACAAATTACTAGAGAGTAATACTGCAAAAAAACTTCTGAAAAAGATGAGCATTTTTGGCTGACCGTCACCACTAACAAAACCAGTTAAAAGGCTTGAGAAAGTTGCTGAGCTGTAGTGCTTACGCAAATAGCTCCTTCAACATTTTCCAACGTGCAAGTTCTTGCAGGACTTTCAGGTGTACCTCTGTGATCAATGCAAGCTGGTATACAGATGATGAGATTTGTTAATAACAGCTGAGCTAATTAAGACTATAAAAACTCAAGATTATTACTATAATTGACAAAAAGACTTCAAATTAATATACTAATAGAGAAGAAACATACCAAGATCAAAAACACGCCTGTAGTCCTTGATAAAGCCAATCACTTTCTCATCATATTCAAAACCTGGGTTCCACACCAATGAACCATAGCCAAAAACCCAGAAAACCATTTTTGCTTAACTCCTGAGAAATCATTCCATTCACACAATTAACAACATCATTAGAATTTTAGTCAACATCAATAACAGTAGTTTTGATTGTCCGTGTTCCCCAAAATCAAAGAATTAACATAAAATCAAATAACAACAGTTCCAATTCCATGGTGCATTACTGTTTGCATTTATAACATAGATCAGAAATATTTTCCCTTGACAAAAGATTCTCACTTTCGGCTACACCGCATTAGACCGAAGCAAAACTTAGATTACACGATAAAATCAAGGTTGGAAAATTTCACTGGCTGGTAATAAGTCAATTAAAAAGACAATAAATGACAGACATTGTTAAGGTCACAGGAAAGACAAAATACAAGAAACGGAAATCTGAGACAACAAAAGATGAAATCGAACAGGAAAGACCAAAAAGATGGGTCTTACAAGGAGTGGAGCAAAATGGAGACAATGTTGCGTGACCCAAGTCCAAGAGGGAGAAAGCTGAGATTTATGAAGATGGTGGCTGAAGAAGGGCAATGGCTGGCTGATAGAGAGAGGAAACAACAAGGGAGAGAGATGAAAACCGGATTTGAAGGACTCTCTCTCTCTCTCGTTGCTTCTCGTTTTTTAGGAGAAAGGGATTGAGAGAAGGGGACAAGAGAGACCCTATTTATTGAGGAAGGAGAGGAGAGAACGGTGAGAGGATGCTTCAAGTTGTTGTGTCTTCCCTCCTCTCCACTCCTCCATCCCATCCCATGCCAATGCCACCTGTGTTTTTTTATGTATACATATGTTTTGCATTTCTTTGTCTTTTTTTACAAAAAGAAAAATAATTTATTTTTCTAAATTAAAAAATATAAAACAATGTAATTTGAGGAGAAGCATGTGTAATTACAGCATTCTATGTCAACGTAAATTTCTTTCTAACAGTATTCAGTACTATTTGTCCTTCAACCTGTTTTTTAAAAATTATATTTTATTATAAATATATTAAATTGATATTATTTTTTATGTGATTCTAGATGATTTTAATATTCTGATATTAAAAATTTTAAAAATATTTAAAAAAATATTCATATATGAATAATAGTAACTAGTAAGGAAATATATGTGAATTTTGTCTCTTATCTGTCAACATTAGCTTTCGAAGGAATATTATAGACGTTATTCCATGGGGTTTTTTTATTGGCAAAAACAAGATGAGATTTATCTTGAATTTGAAAAAAAGATTTCACTACCTCAAGTTTAAGATAAGATGGACAAGTTCATCCCAGTAAAAATGGTCCACCACAATGCTACTCCATATAATTGATCTTATTGTTTTCTTTTCCTCAATTTCTCCTCTTATACTCATGAAAGGTATAATTTTGCTATAATTTTTTTAAAAATTTATCCAATAATAATAACTTGAATCTCTCTCAAGCAAAAATTAAATCCAAGTGTAGCAATTTTGGTTTTACCAACTTTAAATAAAAATAAACCAAGCTTAATAGAACCAAAACAAGTCAATTAGAATTGGTTTCATGTTCAATTTAATTCTGAATTTTTAAAAATCTAAGATTTAATTTAATTATTTTTTATTCAAAATCAAACCGAAACAAAAATGATCATTATTACTCGGTGGATAATAAGTAATACTTTAGTAGTTATTTTTTATGACTGAAAAAAAAAACACAAGGAAACAAGAAAAAACAAAATTCTTAACTCACTAAAAATAATAAAAAGAATATTTACACCTATAATTTGTTTCCTTTCATGTATCTATTTCTTTTTTTTAAAAATGGATACAATATCGCTAATGTATCTTTTTCTTTTTAATAAACCTATTAATTAATCCATCGGCATCATGAAATTTCTCGTACGTGCCCATCATGGTGTTATTTTTTTAATAATTATTAATCGATACATGATTATGGATGATGTATGCTAACATAAAATCAAATCATATATCCATCAATTCTCCATTTTCCCAGGTACATTGGATCTGGACTGACTTTTAGATGGAAAGGGTTACCTTGCCGACACCCTTGTCATTTAAAGCTGCTAAAAATGACGTCATGCTCTAGTAAAAAAAACAAACAGAAGCCCGTTGAAGTAAATTAATAAATCCGTTCGCAGGTTCATTGAACCTAGACATCGTCCACTCTTTCCATTTATAGTATAACCATCTAGGTGGTCCCGTGGGTTAAGAGGTTTGTTTCTTCTGTGATTTCAGTTTCGAATTCTGTAGTTGCTCATATGATGACTATTAGAGGATTGTATGGTCGTTAACTTCAGAATCTGTGGGATTAATCGAGATACACGCAAGCTGACCCGGACACCCACATCAAACTAAAATATATATATATATATATATATATATTCCCAGAGATCACATTATTACAGCAGATAGATTTATTACTTATCCACATTTATCTATATCTTTTACCATTTCTGTGATGTATAAAACGAGGAACCTTATTCCTAAATTTTACGG
>Ga0325414_1000343_pt1 | contig 36034 bp, 21 predicted proteins | sample PopdelMetagenome_8_FD_206183 | JGI IMG/M metagenome (GOLD analysis project Ga0325414, IMG submission 206183) | Populus deltoides microbial communities from Bellville, Georgia, United States - Leaf-PdKOR-R3 | ecosystem: Host-associated > Plants > Phyllosphere > Phylloplane/Leaf | place: USA... | reverse complement strand
GTGGTTTGGGACAACCCAGTCTTTAAGCAAATATTCAAAGATGAAAAGAACATCTATTTTTTAGGTAATCTTTACATAAACCCTAAACAACTATAGATTTATTTAACAAAATCCTTGAGACTCCTGAAAAATTTTAAATTTATTGTTTTTGCTACGTATATGTTTTTTAGGAAACTCAACAGGAACATCCTCATTTAACTGAACATCACAACTCCTTTACAATCACTAAATCTGTTGACAATTGATTGAGCTATACAAAGAGAATAATCATCATGTCTTAATCCTTTCAGTCAAAAGACCCGTTTACTTGATAATACAATTGTTGAAACCTAGATAAAGCCCTTGTTTGGTATTGCGTTTCAAACGAGGGTTGACCAAAATTTGAATTTTTTTTGCTTAAAATTATTTTTTTAATGTTTTTGGATTGTTTTGATGTGCTGATATCAAAAATAATTTTTAATATATATATATAATATTATTATTTTGATACATTTTCCATTGAAAAACACTTTGAAAAGCAACCGCTATTACACTACCAAACATTCCTAACCCGTACGTAAATCTAATTATATTGTACAATATTACGTAGATAGAACAACCAAACATTTGCTCCTAGAAATCTAATGTGGAATTGTATTTCACATGACTAGTTAGGAGTTAGAAGATATAATTTGTCAATAATTAAGAATCAAACTTCAATTCTTACTTATATGAACTAAACTGATACAACCTTTTACTATGGTCTCATTGGCAAAATTATGCAGCCATAAACATATATTGAGGTCCATTATATATTGTACAGAACATGCATCATAAATGAGTAAAACCCCTAAAAACTTGTTATGATGCAAATAAATTTTAGATTATTAACAAATCAAGTTGCCCGAATGGTTTACTGCAAATAAATGGACTAAAATTGATCTAAATTATAGGGTTAAGACAATGTTTTTTTTTAAAACACGAAGAAAATTACCCAAAAAAAATACAGAATTGAAGAACAAGCTGCCAAACTAGAAATGGACTTTGAGGCCTCTAAACCTACTGCTTTTGGTCCTCATAAACTACATTATCTATATCAAGCATAGTTGAATAAAAAAAACTAACAAAAATATCAAATCACATAAACATCCATTAAGTTTCATTTTTCAAAACTACCAAATCAAAACAATAATCATGCTTAACCAATATGAGGTTCAAAATTGATACTTTAACACTCCATAGGATTAAAATAAAACTCAAAAGCCTTGAACAATGCTTTAGCAAACCAGAAAAATATTAAACACCTTGCTGCTATATTTAGCAGTTTTCAATCAAACTAAATGCAAGCTTAACATACCAAGACACTAATCTTCACATCAATATATTAAAAAAATTGCATTATAAAGTAAACAGAGATTTTGAATCCAACAAGTCTTATGGACTCTACTTTCAAAGTTTACAAAAATATACCTTCCAAGCTTGAAATCTTTAACGAGAGTAGATTTTTGCTGCTGCTTTTCTTTCTTCTTATCTCTAAACCTAACAAGGCCAAACCTTTGAACCTTTTTTGAGCTCTTGAACTCAGTATTGAATCCCTTAAAGCTTAACCAAATTTCTTCCCTTTTTTTATCCTCCATTTTTTGTCAGATTATCTCTCATTTTATAAGTTGATTCAGAGCTTCTAGATGAGTTTGTTAGGGTTCTAACAAACCAAAACTAGGTTGGTTTTATCACAGGATAGATGATTTTGGATTTAGGTGGTTTTGATCAAACGTGGTGGCTAAAGTGAAGTGTTTTAACTCTTTGATCTTGAGAGAAGTGTTTTCAACCTTTAATAAGAACCCTCTAGGAATTTCTAAGTGTGAACACATGAAAAAGATGGATGTTTATGTGTAAATGGGTATCTCAGTCAGGCTAACTAGGTTGACCACTTTCAAGGCTTCGTTAGAGTAATTCTGACATCATCATCATTGAAGGCCACCTGAAGTTGATAGAGAAGGTGCACATCTATTGTTTGGATCCAACCTTGTTCAATTTAAAGGTTTGTAGCTCCACATTACCCGCTTGAAGGTGCCAACTCGATCAGCTCATAATCTGAAAATTGAATGATGGCTGATTTAGGACAAGATGTTGGAGATTTCTATGGGAGAATTGAGATGTAAACGTCCAATTTCATGGAAATAGGGTTGTAGAGAGGATGTTTCTCTTCCATTGAAAAAAACCACATGCCATATGATGGTCTAAAACTCCACAACAAGCTTTTGGAAGATGTTAACCTGACTATCATGAACTGCCAAGGAAAAAGATAAACAGAGGCTAAACAGCATGTTGTCTGGGTTAAATACCTAGAAATTAGGGTCTTTAATTTGGGATCTGATAGATTTCATTTTATTATTTGTTCTTTTAACTGCACCCTTAATTGTCTCCCAGACTTTTAATTTCATGCAATTTCCTCTGTCAAACTTAATCATCAGCCCTAGAGTTTAATGCCATTTTGATCTTGGTCCTTGGTTTTTGATATGTGCATTTGGACCCTTAATTGACCATCAAACTTTCAACTTTCTTCAATTTGGCCCATGATTTGGTCAATTTCAGCCCTTGAAGTTTTACGCCTATTGTGATTTGGTCTTTGAATTTGAATTTCTTCAATCAAACCTCTAATTGCCTATCAAACTTTAATTTGTTTTACAATTAAACCCCTGATTTGGCTAATTAAACTTTTCAAAGTCTAATTTCAGTCCCCCAAACTTTAATTTCTTTTAATTAAAATCCAAATTGACTTTAAAAAACTGATTTGCCTTGCAATCAAGTCCTCAATAAAATTGATTAAGCCTTTAAAAATCCTCATTGAGTTCTTACTCATCCAAATTATATTTATTTGCCCTAAATAAAAATATTTTCACCGAATAGGTCTTTTATCAATCAGGATTGGGTCGCCAATTTTGTCAATCTTTTACATACTGGTCCTTCAACTTTTTCACTTGTCATTTTAGTCCTTCATCACCAGCTTGAGCAATCTTCTAGGCTTTCTTCATGTGCATCTGTTTGTAGTTTGTATTTTTATTTATTTATTTTTTCTTGATTTTTTATGGGGTAAAAAATAGGTAACAATATGTACTGTGATTGTTTTCCTAGTAAGTTGTGTTAATGAAATATGAATGTTTAAACAACATATTTTGAAAATGAAGATGGAATGAATATGAGTTTTTGTAGGGTCAGATTAGGGTGCGAAAAAAGGCTGAAATAAACAGCCTAAAAAATAGCGTAAAGGAAGTCATTTTAGTAGTCTTATACAAGATAACAAAAAATAGGAGATACAACACTGTAGAGAGGTTATAGATGTAGAAAAGTCAAGGGTTATTTGTTGGTTTATGTGTTTAAGTTAGGGTTATATATTGCATGGAAATGGATGAGTGTGTTTTGAATAGGTGCAAGGTTTGAACTTCTCATGATGTGCATAACGATGTGAATTTCCTTTAATTGAGTTAAAGATATGGATTGAATAAGAATCGAAAGAAAATTTTTATAATGAATTCCTTAGTTATGATAACTTTGACGCTATTAATGTAAGGGAGACTGCAGAAGTTGGGCAACATTCAAGAAAAGTTGAGCGTTTACAAGTTTCAAAAGGTGCTCGACATTTTATGCCACTTTTAGAATGTTATAAAATTATGTAACTGTAAATTCCTTAAATGTATATTTTTATGTTTATTATTGAAATAAAAAGATATGAAAAGGCAAGTGAAAGTGTCATGGAGATTGTATTAACATTCTTGTATGGATGGCCGGGATCATTAGTACCTTGTGGTTAACCGGATTTGCATGTCATTCTTGTAGATCGCATGTAACACCTTACCTCACTAGCAAGATATTGTTCGTTTTGGGCCTCCCAGTCCACCCAAATTCAGGGCTTCCACCCAGGTCCCCCTCACGGTTTTGTTCTTGGCAGCCACACATGACCCCAAAACGCGTCTTACTAGTCAAGGTGAGCATGCACTTATAAGGCCCTGGCTCTAGTGCTCGCTTCCGATATGTGATCTTACAATCCCCCCACCTTAAGACTAGCCGTCCTTGGCTCTGATACCAAATGTAACACCTCCCCTTACTAGCAAGATATTGTCCGTTTTGGGCCTCCCAGACCACCCAAATCCAGGGCTTCCACCCAGGTCCCCCTCATGGTTTTGTTCTTGGCAGCCACACATGACCCCAAAACGCGTCTTACTAGTCAAGGTGAGCATGCACTTATAAAGCCCTGACTCTGGACGCTCGCTTCCGATGTGGGATCTTACATGGCAAAGCCTAAATAAGTTAATTGTTAGAAGAAAGATTGTATTTTAGTTAGAATAAAGTTTAAGGATAGAATTTTGGAAGTATTATTTAATCCTTAATATTTGTAATTATGATGTGTATTTACAACGATGAATGTTCATTTTAGGATCTTCATAAACTCGACCGGAGTAGTAGTTCTACTTATTTATTTTAATCTTTAACTTTAGGTAATGAATATGTAAATGTAAACTAAAATTACCTATTATGTCATGTAATCAAATTGATAATATTTTGTCATATGAATAAATTCGATAAAGTATAGTTAATCGATAGTTTTTAATTTCATTGTGTATATTTTATGTTTAAATATTATATCCATGTATGTGTTAAATGTAATGTTTGAAAATGATGTGATTTATTAAAGGATAGATGATAATTTGTGTGATGGGAGTAGCCAAGAGGCTATCCTTGAATTATGTCAGTTGATTGTCTATGATAGTTGGACCAAATTATATGTGCTAAATTGAGATGAGATAATTTGTGTTATGGGAGTAGCCATGAGGCTATCCTTGAATTGTGTCGGTTAATTTTCCAAGATAGTTGGACCAAATCATATGTGCTAATTGGACCAAGATAGGTTGAATACTAAGAACGTTACTTTTAAGGGAAACTCTAATAAAGTTTTGGTAGAATTAATGACGACATAAATTGACCCCAATCATGATATTAAAAAGGAATTTAAGGATTACTGAATTAATCTAGATGAAAAAAATAAATTTACCTCGTTTTTCATATAAGTTAAAGACTCGAAAGCTTTTAAAATTTCAAGTTGTTACAATTAGTAATTAGGATCAATGTAGAATGATTAATACTATATCTTGTACTTGAAATATGGCCTAGCTTGTCTGTCTCTTGTACTTCCGGAGACTTTATTTTATATGTCTTCATATGGTGACACATGATTCCCAGGAAGACATATTCATAATTTTAATTTTAATTTGCTTGTTCCAAATTTAAATCTGTCTTTTTTCCCCCTACAAGATGAATGATTAATAATTACTAGATCATTGGTATGTGCTATATTATAGATTGGATCAAAGATTCTTTAACATAAAAAAGCTTAGGTTTTGCTAAAAAATTTCTAGTAGAAAAAAAAATTTTAAACCGTTCGGAAATTGATTTAATGTGATTTGGTTGCCGTGACGAGTCCAAAGACAAACTGGATAACTGGTAAAAACTTAGTTTGACTCAAAATAAATATTTAAGATAAGATTTTTTTAATAAATATTAAGACAACAACATATTGGATCATGATAACTCATAAAAAAAGTAAAAAAAAATTAAAAAGCTCAAACTCTAATAAATTCAATATTGAAAGATAAAACTGAAAAAAATCAATTAAAAAAATAACTAAAAAAATAACCTGAGTCAACCTGAATTAATATGCTAAACTCGCAAATCGGATCATGAAACTAGTATAACCTAATAGAAAACAAATTGAAACAAATTATGAAGCTTAATTTTTAATCAACACAGTGTTGAGAGATGAAATTGAAAAAAAAATCAATTAAAAAAAGGACACAAAAAACAACTTGAGTTAACTAAGGTTAACTTGCTTTGATCTTGATCTATATTTGTCTCTCGATTTTTCAAGTTTTGTTTTTAGATGTCATTAATGATTTTTTATTGATTTATTAACGCACATAATTTTTAGTTTATATGATTACATGTGTGCATAAAGTTTTTTATTTATTTTATTTTTTGAACTACTAAAATGTATTGAAAAAATCTACATAGATAATTTTTTATAAAAAATAAAATATTTGACCTGCGACGGAGTGCGAGTCACATAGCTATTGGGTCCGGCTTTCAACAAGACCCAGATATTTTCAATTTTATTTTTTTGCCTCTTTAAATTTTTAAAATTTTCTCTTATTTAATTTTTTTCATACGATAAAAAGAAAATAAATTGATGAGATTTTTTTTATATTATACAAAAGTTGGGTGATGATAATTTTTTTTCATTTGAGGTTGCGTTGATTAAATTTTTTCTTTTAGTGTTAGGTCCTGCTGCCCAATAAAACCTAATAGAGTTGGGTTCTACTACCACCAGGATCTATTAGCACTGGGTAGTGTTGGGCTCTATCTCTAGCAAGACCCAATAGAGTTGGGTCCTACCTCTAACATGACCTAATAGTGTTAGACCTACTATCGGCAGGATTTAATAGAGTTGAATTGCTGCTAAATCTAAAACATTTAATATTTTTTATATTTTTTTATATTAAAAAAATTATTATTGACCCTGCCACGAGCAATATACTAATATCATAAAAAAAAAGAAATAGAGACTAAATTATAATTTACACTTAGCTAAATTGCTCATGTATTCTTGCTTCGTTTACTCATACTTTCAGCTTCAAAAACAGGGGCAAAAAATAAAAAATAAAATAGGTGTAACCTTTAACGCTAGGCACCACGAAAAATAGTCAAATCCAAAAGTCATAGTCGCATAGACCGACGAGTTGTCGTTTACACATAAACCTCGAAACGAGCTAAAAAATAAAGGAAAATACCCTCTATGTATAAACCCTAATTGGCAAAATTCTCTCCTTGCAAACGTGCATTCCTTTTATTTTCCTAACCAGGTAGCCCCTCTCCCTCTCCCTCTCCCTCTCTACAATCAACAAAAGCAACAACAGTATTAAGTTTTTTTTGCAATCATGGCAACAAGTAAGTTCCTTTGCTTTCTTTTTCCTAAAAAAGGGTTCATCTTCTGAGCTTTTAGTATCTGAACCCCATTAATTCTGCTTTGTTGTTTTAATGAAATGATGTTTTATTTATGTGTTTTGTGTGCTTTCTTGATGTGGGTTAGGGCTTATGTTCGAGAATTCATGTGAAGTTGGTGTCTTTTCAAAGCTCACTAATGCATATTGTTTGGTTGCTATTGGTGGTTCTGAGAACTTTTATAGGTAATTTCTTTTAAAAGGTTTTTTTTATGTTTTTTTTTTATGTATGGTTAATTAATTAAATATGATAAAAAGCAAGAAAAGAAGTGAAAGAATTTGTTTTTATAATTAGTAATGTGATTCTACTGTTGTTTTGTGCGCAGCGCATTTGAAGCAGAGTTAGGAGATGTTATTCCTGTTGTTAAAACTTCCATTGGAGGTTCTAGAATCATTGGTAGACTTTGTGCAGGTAAAGGGTTTTTTTCTTGTTATGCCAGCCTCCTAATGGTTATTTTTTACTAATGTCTGAAAGAAATTCTGATGTGTTACTGGTTTGGTTTTAATGAGTAGGAAACAAAAATGGAATTCTCTTGCCGCATACTACTACTGATCAAGGTGAGTATTACAGTTTTGAAAATATTTGTTGTTGTGGTTAGGGTAATTGTATAAGCAGCCAAGTTGATAGTTTACTGATTTGTTGTCCTTGTTGTTTCAGAACTTCAACACTTAAGAAACAGTCTACCTGATCAAGTTGTGGTTCAGCGAATTGAAGAGAGATTATCTGCATTGGGAAATGGTGTAGCTTGCAATGACCATGTTGCTCTAACACACACTGATCTTGACAAGGTATTTTGAGCTCTTCCTTTGAATTCATTATCTTCTTATTCGCTCTGAGTACTTTATATTATTGCATATCTTTAGAAGTTTGTTCTTGCTGTCTGCTTGTATTTTTTCTGTAATTACAAGCATTTTCTAAATGTTGATATGCTTGTTCTTCATTATTTTGATCAGGAAACAGAGGAAATGATTGCTGATGTTCTTGGAGTAGAAGTGTTTAGGCAGACTGTTGCTGGTAATGTTCTTGTGGGCAGCTACTGTGCTTTCTCCAACAGAGGTGGATTGGTAAGATTTTTATATGCTTTTCTAATGCTTATTCAGGCAACTAGCTGTTAAATATCTAAATATGCTTATCATGTTTTTAACTGATTACTTTGTGCTGCAGGTGCACCCCCACACATCCATTGAAGACTTGGATGAACTCTCAACCCTCCTTCAGGTGCCTTTAGTGGCTGGAACCATAAACCGTGGCAGTGAAGTGATAGCTGCTGGCTTGACTGTGAATGACTGGGCTGCCTTTTGTGGGGCAGACACTACTGCTACTGAACTTTCTGTTATTGAGAGTGTTTTCAAGTTGCGGGAAGCTCAGCCAAATGCCATAGTGAATGAGATGAGGAACTCTTTGATTGACAGCTATGTATGAACCAGTGATGTTGGCCAACTGTCAAATATATTAATGGTGCTATCTTGCTGTAAAGCTGAATCGCTTGACATTCCAAATTGAAAGTATTCTGATGCTCGAAATCACATGTTTTGTTATTAAAGATCAAGTTTGGTTCAAACAATTTTTTTCCCCACTGGTTTTGGCATGGTGATTCTTGTCTTGTTATGTTTAAAAATACTATTTTTGACCGATGAAACAATCACAATCTCTGTTATTTTATTAAATTTCTTTATAACCATGAAGAACAAAAACTGATACTGAGTTGGCTTACTGTTGTTGATTTTGTATTATCAATATTGCTAAGATCGCTAAGATACATGGCTCAACTCTGTTAAATTGTCCAATTGGGTGCCTATTTTCCCCTTGTATGCTAGCAGTACGCTATATGCTCTAACAAGATTGTGGTCAAATTTGAAGCAGGTCTAAAGCCAATGCCTAACTTTTTCAATGGTAGCTATTAGCTAAGAAGCTTGGATCCGAATGAAGGCGTTTTGATCTTCATGTTCATGTCTGAAACTATATCACGTATAAAGGTGTTACTATGTTCATTTTAGCGATGCTGAGACTTGGATAAAACAAGTGAATTACATTTTCCTGTGAATGTGCTGAGGGGGCTGCAAATGTTCCCATGCAACTAGGCTTTCAGGTTCAGAGCAGGATTTAATGCTTGAGCATATAAATTCTGCATCTTACGAGGGACTGCAGTTTAAGCTGATGAATGATTTAATATTTGAAAGATACCTGATTCAGAGGCCTGGTTAGTTGACGCATGAAAATTTTGACTCCCTCTTTATGTAGTGTTACATTAGCCATGCACCATTTTATCAGCAGCAAAAAATACCTGACTGATGGAATATAATTTACTCAAATTTGTTGTTTCCTGTGCCTATAAATGCAAATGGTTGGGCTGCCAAATCTTATGGGCTTCCTGCCCAATGTATTTCTTACCGTGATATTCATCCTGTTTTTTTGTTTTTTTAACAATGAGAAATTCATCAATGTCGATAAAACAAAAACCCCCTTTACAAAGTTAGGTTGCCTAGATACAATAAAGAACTCAGTTGAAACTTGGAAGGATACCACAACAAAGGGAAAGCTCTTGTAACATTGTTTGATGCCTAAAAACCAGAGACTTGGTGCTAACATTTTCCAGGGGATCAAAACATAGGGAAAGCACGAAGCTCTCCTATCTGTACTGCCCCTGGACAAAATCAAACACGGTATGACATTCAATGGCAAGGAAAATATTTTAGTTTCCACATTCAATGACATGACTGACATGAGGAACAACCCGACACTATAACTAAACATGTCATTTACTCTTTAGAAGTGTCAAGTGGGTTGATTATAAGTGTCAGGACAAATAAGCTTAAGAAAGCATTAAATAATTTTCTCGGACCTTTCAAAAACATGTCACTGCTTTATCCACCTGCTTCTTTCCAATCATATATATATATATATATGATTGTAAGGCACATTTACACATTTTCATCTCATGAAAGCAATGCTAAATCAAGCAAAATTAATTCTTGTGGAAAAAAAAGAATTAAGCAAATAACAAATAAGACTATATTAATAAAATAAAAAACTCATAATTAAACAAGTTTGCAGTAGACATGTCCAACAGTATAATCTTATAAAAGGAGCACAACACTTGGTGGAAAATAAATCCTTGAAGCATATAAATTAAGCAGTAAGCATAATCTAATTCATAAATTACATAACAAGAAGCACTTGTCATCATTTAGTTCTGGCGGTCCAAATATGGAGGGAATGCAGCGAAGGATTGGTCTGTGATGGGAGCGGGAGCATTTAAATCACTAGAGAAATGAGAAAATGGGGTGGCAGCGAATTCGTTAGAGATTGAGGCGGGCACAGGGAGATGAGGAGATGGAGCAGCGGCCATTGATGCTGCTGCTTTATCGGTTGTTGATGATGATGATGAGTTCCTCCTCCTATGCCTTGAGGTCGAACTACACCCTTGTTTATGTTCAGTATTGCTGGAGTTTTGAAGGCGAAGAAAGTACTTCTGGGCATGGCTTGCAACTTGTGAAGGGGTTCTCGTCACTACACAGTTCCTAGAAATGCTTCTCCAATCTCCCTTGCCATATTTCTTTAATCCATTCAGGAACAACCTGTCAATTAATTACAATGTGCCATTCATTGTGAGGTAGAAAGCTTCTACAGGAGAATATAATATTGCCCAAGATTTAATGACACTCTTAATTTCATCGAGTAATTAATAACAAAAGAAGTATATATATTCTTCCAAATGAAACCAAAAGAACAAAAAGAAAAGGTTAAAATTAATGCAATGCATTAATAACATATTTAAATTATTTAACACCACGCCATAACCCCAAATACAATCGGATGCGGAGAAAGGCCTAGAAATTTATAGGCAGCCTAATAATTATCTTTCACTCTGTTAATCACAGAATGTCCTCCATTGATTTTAAAGCTCAAGTTAGGAATTACAAGAAAATCAAAATTGAGGAAAAGATAGAGAAAGCAAATTAAGGATATTATTATTATACATACTTGTGTTCTTCTCCAGTCCATGGAACCCCTTTCTTTCTCTGTTTGGGTTTATCATTACTATTAGACCCTTTTCCTTTGTCACCTCTTGAAGGAGTCCCATAGTCAGGCAATGGGATAAGGCCTGACTCAATCTTCTCTACATCTTCAATCAATATTAGAAAATGATCTTCAGTCTGCTTCAAAGTTTTCTCTGGAATTCTTTCAGAAATGTTTTCAAAAAAATCAGGAGAACCAGGATCGAACTCTGCGATAGCGTTCTCGAACAATTTGTTCTCCTCCAAAGTCCACTTCACTCGCTCTCTATCAGGAGAAGAAGATGATGATGAATTCATTCTTTTTGTTAGAAAGTATGGATTTTAAGAGAAAACTTGTGTGTGTAAGAATGGTAATTCTCCATACTTATATATATGAAACATTTACCTGGCTAGGGTTTCTAGTCATTTCAATTGCATTTGACTGAATGTGTAAAAAATACGGTGTGGTGTGAATTACCAAATTGAGGTGTTCGATTTAGGAAGGTAATAAATTCTTCCAAATCAAATGAAATATACAGGTTCTTCCAAGACGGTGAATGAGTAAATAAGACAATTACAGTCTTGTTCTGGCACTGGAATAGTTTTCTATCTGGGAACTGGCTCATGCATGCATGGGGACGTTTCTTGAGGACCAAGAGTTTTTCTTCCATAAATTTACTCTGAATTTCTCACCAATATATAAAAGGGAAACTACATCCCTCCTCCCTGTAGATTCATTATTATTTAACTTTTGCTCTCATGATTTAAGATTTTTTAACATTACATTTCTTCTTCTTAAAAAGTTTCATTTTTGCTCTATTGTTATTCACGTTAATTTGATATATATGTTATTATCGGTTGGTTACACGTGACATTATTTTATTCATGTAAATACATATTTATTATTAATAAAGACTTAATTTACCTTTAATATTCATATAATATTTGATTAACGAATCTAATATTTGATTTATAAATCTAGATTAAAGATAAAGTTTATGTGGCAAAAATGCTTTGCAAAAGAAAATATAAAGTTATTATAATTATGAGATTTCTAATGCATCAAAATATTGTTCTTAAAATATTCTTGACCGATACTCTTTTAAATACTAGACATTTATTAGAGCCATAGAGACCAATATATATTATGTTCTTTTCTTTATAAAAAGATGTGGTTAGTCTCATAAACTGAGGTATAAAGGATACTTAAAACTAATAATTAGGTGCTTGTCATAAGACATGAACACTGAACTGACCCGCATGAAAATTTCATATGGAGAGATCACCTATGTTTATGGAAAGGCTCACATGATAGTTATGTAAGTGACCCTTACACTTGAGATCACTAAGTTATCTTATATAGATAATGTTATGCTTTAATCATGTTACTTGTTATCTTATTAATCGAGATAACAAAGGAGCAGATATTGGGTATAATATGAAATATATGAAGATATTTAAGTGATCAAGAGATGATTCATCACCCTAGGTGAATAAAAAAAAAATATTACACATGCTCTCAAATAATATTGATTAAGAAATCCTTGACCAAAGTAAAATGAAATTTGAAAAGAGTTTCAAATCTTATTCAAATGATCAATGATTATTATGTAGAGAACAAATATAATTTAACATGATTGATATACTTCATGCTTTAATGTTAAATCAGAACATTATTGATGAAAGGATAATAATTACATTAAGAAACCAGTCATTGAAAGGTTAAGTCAAACTATTAATGACTTTTATAATATTTAGAAGATCATGGCACGTTACTAGATGATGCACCTGATCTTCAAATATAAATAAATCAATTGTTGAATTGATAATAAATTAAATTGTTTAATTTAATTTAATTTAATTATAATTATAATTTATATTTGAGCCAACATATTAAGAACCTAATGGATCACACACATTAAGAACCATTAGTTAAAAATTAAACTTAGATGATTTAATTAAATATAATTTGATTAAAATATATTTTAAAAATTAAAAACTAAAATATAATCAATACAGAGATTATATTTCTAAACGTAGAAAAATCAAATAAGAACTTGATCAAGTAAATTCCTAAAATTGCCTTAAATTAATATATGGATATTATCAAGTGGCAAAATATTGATATTTTATCAATTTATAGGGTTTTTCAGATTTTTCTATAAATAATAAGCTATGCCTTTTATTTTTGAGTGGTTGTCTATTAGATAGAAAACTACATAAGTCGCATAATATAGAACTAGCACTCTAAGAATATAAATCCCTATCTCCTAAATAGGAATTTATGAGATTTATTACTTGTGCTTCATATGAATTACTATTGGAGGCCAGACAATTAAACATCTTATCGGATGTGATGACCTAACTTTTAAAGAATTATTCAAAGTCGAAAAAGATCAGATCTTCAAGTAGTATATCCCTAAACAACTCTAGATCTATCTAACGGGATCCTAGGGACTCCCGAGTAATTTTGTTTTTTTGTTTTTGTTGCATGTATGACATTCAGGAAACCAACAGTGGTAACATAGCCTTCGCTAGACAATTAGGGTTATTGATTACATGTTTTAATTGTTATTGGTGTTAATTGTGAATTAATTTTATATGCAAAAATTATTTTTTCCAAAAGTAATTTTTTATCTCATGATTTAAAATTTAATAAAAAGATTCCAGCCATTCTTCCATCCAAATCAGGCTTGATTTTTTAGATCTCGTTGGAATCCACCATTGAATGAAAAAAATAGTTTTAGGTGGTTGCAAGGTTACTGGCAAAAGACCATAATAGCGTCAGGCGCTGCTATGCTGCCTTTAGCGTTGTGCGCAACGCCAGACAGGGGCAGCGCGAGGGCTGCTGCCACCAGGTGCAGATGCAGCATTGCTATCACTGCTGAAATTTTGATTTTAGCCCTTATTATATAAAATAATTATTTTATATTAAAATTGAAATGCTAAATTAAATTAATTATAGAAAATTTTTCTAATTAGATTAAGATTGAGTTAAAATGTTTAATTTAAAATTTTTGAGTTTTGTCATATTCTAATAGGACTAGGATTTCATTATTAAATTCCTCATTAAAATATTAAATATATGTTGAGATCATGAAAAGCTGTCTTCCAATTTTATATGCATAAAACTAAATTTTTATTTATGGATAACTTGTGAGTCACTCAAGGTTATTGTTAATCGAATATGTTTAATGCTAAGGATATATGTTTATATATAACTTGTTATGTATTAAATATATATCTGTTATGCCATGTATTGAATGAGACATGTTTCATTATTAAATTTCTCATTAAAATATTAAGTATAAGTTGAGAAAATGAAAAGTTGTCTTTTCAATTTTATATGCATAAAACTAAATTTTTATTCATGGATAACTTGCGAAAACAGTTCAGAGGAAATCTCTTCTGAATATGAACCTGGAAAAATCCGTAGCGCAACTTCTTAGATTTACTAGTTAGTTGGCCCGCGCTACGCTACAAAACCAACCTTTGTTTTAGAATAAAAAAATAAAAAAGTAAAAAAAATTTTAAATAAAAAATACAATATTTAGAAAATTGGCTCAAGTGAGTTTAATAAACTCTGTTAATTTAATAATATCTTTAAAAAATAAAATATCGACAACAAACAAAGCGAAAAAACAACAACGACTCAATGCAAAAGATGAACGCTTGCCAATATTATGAAAATATATCTTCACAATATTTCAAAAACATCTCGATGATCTTATTTGTTAAAAAATTCAAAATTAAATAAAAATAGGATAATTTCATAGAAAGAAAAATAAAAAAATACAATAAAAAATCAATTACTGTTATATTTTTAAACCATGACTCGGGTTATAAAACCGAAAGCATTATATATAAAAAAAATTGTGAGGGTTAAAATCACAAAAAAAAACACAGCACAAAAAATTTCAAAATAAAAAAATACAATAAAAATAATAAGTGTTGAAATTTCAATAAAAAATAAATCAAAAGGTAACAAAAAATTTTAAATTTGAGAGTTAAATTAAAAAGAATAAAAATATTAACAAAAGGATAAAAATCAAAAGAATAAAGATAAAAAAAATTACACCATAAATTTAGATTGAATGGTGAAACTAAAAACAATGAAACTTCCATAAAAGATTCAAGGAAAAAAAAATCATAAGATTGCATCAAATCTTAAACACCAAAACATAATAATAAAATGAATATACAGTATTCTTCAAGGTGTTTTTTTACACCAAAAAAAACTTTTTAATGTAAATCGAAAAACTTATGCACGTATCTAATTAAACAAATTAATAATCATTATGTAAAGCAATGAACAAAAATCATCAACAATAAAAAAAAATTGAGAAAACCAAGCAAAAAATAAAGATCAAGATATCTAACATTGCAATACTGGTAATTTAAGTGGTAATATTTAATGAATTCCTCTATCAAAATAAATTTGTAATATAAACCAACACAAACATAAAATTTATTGAACAATAATTAGAAACAAACAATGCAAGGCTGCACTTATGAAAAATATTATAAATAATTAATCTATATAAATTTAAGAAAAAATCACAGATGAATCATACCTACATCTCTAAAAATTAAACACATCCACTATCATTTAAAAATAATCATAATCTAATTAAAATATAAACCCAAAATTTATTTGAAAAAATATACACAAACAATGCATTATTTTTTTAAAAACTAAAAATTAAAAAAAAGAATCAAGCTAGGCGCTACTGAGCCAAGCCCAGCGCTTGGCCCAATAAAGCAACGATCTGCGCGCAGGCCTGGAAGGCCAGGCCCAAGCGCAAGAATTTATTTTTAAAAAAAGTTCAATGGGGCCCAAATATTTCAAAAAAATAAAATGCATCGCTTGCGAAACCCATAATCAGCCATTGTGGTGGCTAGAAAAATGGGGTTCTTTGTTTTTTTACCCAAAATCCCATTTTCAACCTATTTTTTTGTCCAAAACACCTAGAAAACACCATAGAGACCTTGTTAAATCAATTCATGTCCATCAAAAAGCCAATAAACCGCCCCAAAACCCAAAACAAAAATTATTTCCGAGCTCAGATCTACTATTTTAGGTGTTTTCATGGTAAACCAACATCTAATCATAACCCCCCTCATCATATGGAACTTTTTGACACAAAAATCGACTATTTTGGTGGCCAGAATCTTCCCCAACAGCTAATTTCTCTCTCTAAGCTAGAATTCGATGACTCTCTCTCGCTCCTCCCAACAAAAAAGGAATGAAAAGAAGAAAAATAAAATTAAATACAAAAATGTATTTTCTTTAAATATAAGAGACTCACTTGATATCTAAAAAATTTAGAGGATTAAAATGAATATTTTAACGAAATTTTAAACTCACTTTCTATGTTACTCGAGATTTTCATTTCATTTCCTTAACTTTTACTTCAACCATTTCTCCTAAAAAAATATGTAATTTGGACTTAAAAGAGTCAAATTATGCAAATAAAAATTCAAGGGTAAAAATGAAAATAACAAAAAAAAAAATACTATTCTAATCAACAGTGTATTGAAAGAAAAAAAAAAAAAGATGGTGATTGCAGTTGGTGAAAGGCTGATACCTTTTTAGTTAGTTAATTAACTGATTTCTCTTCAACGATCAACACCAAGTTTCAATCGTTAGACAAAAACTTACAGAAACATTCAGAAAATGAGTGAAGAAACTAAATCACCAGACTCTACATCCCTTGTGACCCGACCAGGCATCTTCTCTATCGGATCCTCCAGCGTTGGCAAACGCACCCTCCTCTCTAGTAACCCCCACTCTCGCTGTTCGATTGTTTCTTTAATCATTTTTTAATTTATTGATCAATTTTGATTGTAGGGATGCTGTCACTTGATTGTGAAGACTCCTTTGACTCATCAAATCAAGTTATCTCACATGGGTTAGCTTTATAGCTGCTTGTTTTTTTCAATGAAGTTCTTTTAATTGTGTAGTAATGGTGCTTAATAAGTTCTTTTTGTTTTTTTTGAATAGATGGATTATTAATACAAAGTACTACACGGCTGATGTAGCTCTATGGATGGCTCATCTTCATGAAGGATTTTCAATTGGATCACTTCCATTTTACAACAAGCTTACTGCTTTGGTTATGGTTTTTGACTTGGTGATGTTAGTATTGTAGTTCTTCATAATATATTTGTGATGAATCTAATTTTTTTTTTCATTTTTTGAATTGGAAACGATGCAAATGCTGCGATACCCAATTGGAGAAAACTTTAAAATTTTGAGTTTGGATGGAAATTATGCTTCTTTTTGTTGGTTTTAAGTGTAAATGTGAATTCTTCAAAACCCATTTTCCAAAAGGTTTAAGGTCTCAAAACTTGATGAAAAGATTGCTTCTTTTGTTGTTTTTTTTTTAATTGTTTATATGCAAATGCCTCAAAACACATTTGGAGAAAGGCTTAAAATTTCAAGCTTCGATGAAAAGAATTTTCTTTCGTTGGTTTCTTATTGTTGAATTTGGAAGGTGGCCAAAATATAAGTTTTTGAGTTTCAAGCTTTCATTTAAATTATGCTTCTTTTTGTTGGTTTCAAGTGTTTAAATTGCCAGTGCTTCAATTTGGGGAAAGCTATAAATTTGCAAGCTATGATGTTAAGTATGGTTTTTTTGTTGAACTGTGTGCAGTTATCATCTCTTGTTGCACTTAAGGATATTATCATCGCTGGAACTGATATTAGCAACTTTTTGATATTGTTGTGTGTTGGGAATAAAGTTGATCGGATTCCTGGTCATCCTGGTCATCCTGTTCGTGCTAAATATAGAAAACAGCTAAGGAAAATTGGAGTTGGGGTCCTTTGATAATCTGAGTATAGAGTTTGATGAGTTTGGAATTTCTGAAACTTAAAGAGGTAGTTTGTTGGATGATGAAGAAGAGCCATTGCGGGAGATGAAGAGGTCCTGTATTGAATAGTGCACTGAGAATGGCATTGAGTACATTGAAGCTTGTGCTTTGAATGTTGATTTTGACAAATGTGAGTACCATCTTCTATCTCCAAGTTTGTAATGATTTCAAAAGGGATCTATTTCATGACTTTTCCAAGCTCCTGATGGATAGCAAGTACTCAATAAATGACATTATGCAATATGTAGTTTTCTCAAGTAAAATCATGATGTTAATAATAATGTAGAACCTGATGTTTGTCATTCTACCTAACTTTTGATATATCTATGTATCTTTAGAATGAGAAGTGTTTTGATGGTTTATAATTGAGGTCAACAATTTTGTAGAATTTCAGTAAGGACATTCACCCTGCTTTACTGAAACTTTTTCCTGCTGATGGATTGAGAATTGAAATTTTGAAGTGAAAGAGAAGTAGGAACAGAACATGACTGGGTCTTCATGGAGATTAACATGGGATTTAGTCATAGATTTAGGTTGATGAAAGATTAACCAGGAAACAAACAAAAGTTGTAAAGTTGTAACTAATAATATTAAATCTCTATGTGTCTCACTTTTGGTATCTAGGAGAATTGCAATGTTGTTTTTGCAGGTTTATCAGTTGATGGGGATTGCAAGGAATAGAACGTCTCTATGGTGCTCTTTCTGCTCATATGTGGCCAGCAATGATCCTGAAATCTGACAATAAGATATCTCGACCAACTTTACCTGATAAAGAAGGTTTGACATGGCATGCCAGTATTATTAAGGGCATATTCTGTGTTGTTAATTGAAATGCTAAGTGAAATATATTCACACACCCTGCCCAGAAATCTCTGAAGAATCTGATTATGAATTCGAGTACAAAGTATTATCTGCTGGTCAGCTGAACCACGGGAGGACACATATGGAGGATGGGTTTCTGCAAATGGTACAACTGCCATTCCAGATGTAAAGGGGTCAGTTGCTGAAAATAATTCTATCAAGAATGTGAGAATGAGAACAGAGAAAAGTTTGGTAAAGAAGAGATACAGCCCTCGTCAACAGCAACGGAATTGCTGAGTGATAAGGGAGTGGTGCCTAATGTACAAGAGCCTCGTGAAAATTGAGAGTCGGATGAAGCTACTCATTTTGACTTTGAGGATTTAGAACAGTTGATGTCTGAAATTGGAAATGTGCGTGACAGCTTAAGGTTGATGCCTGATTTTAAAAGGATGTAAATGGCTCCTAATTTGGCCATGAAAATGGCAGCCATGTTTGGTGGTGGCAGTGATGATGAGGAGGAGGGAGTTGAATGATTAGATGGATTGGCTAGGACTAATTAGTTTAACCTGTAACTTTAAACCAATCTAGTTCATGGTGATTTTGGGGTGGTAACGGTCCAATCTTCTACAAGGTAAAGAGATGTACTTCCTGAAATTTTGTGTTGATCTCTTGATGTCTCTTTTCGAGTCCCCCTTTCCAGCTTGAGAAGATAATTAATGAAGGTATTTCAATACTCGCCTTAATGGTTATGTTGCAATAAAGTAGTCAAACAGACAAAGTTTACATCTATATTCAATATAGGGAAGGGCTCTGTTCTCTCATTAGTTCAACTTTTTGACCCTGGAACAATCACACCTGTGTTAGGCTGGATTTCGTGTAGAGACTTAAAAGTTTGAAGCTTCTTCGCAGTCAGATAATGATGGCACTCAGGTGAGAAGTTGCATGGAGAGATGCCATCTTGCCATTGGTCAAGTTCTTAGGAAAGTTTGGGAAAGGTGGCCAAGTCACTAATAAATCGAGTCATAAAGTTAAAATCATACAGATATTGATTTTGAAGGGTTTTTTTTTTTTTTTTTAAGGGTTGTTTGATTTTTTTTTATTTATTAATATAGATGTTCAGATTGACCTCCATTGTGATTAATTTTATGAGTTCTGAAATTAATAATGATATAAATTTTTAATAATTTTAAAATTTATAAAATTTAAATTAATAATTTTTAAAATATAAATTTAAAATTCAATCAGTTAAATTATAAGCACCAGAATTTTCATCAGCGCTTAATTATCTAAACAGGTTGTTGAACAGCCCTTTCGTCATGCCGGGGGATGCATCGCTGTCCCCTTTCAACCTGTGATGGCTGAGATATTTTACAATATTTTTCTTGAGGATAACCTCGGATTTGCGATCGACTCTGTGATGTGGGCTTTGAAAAGTAAAGAGGATGCTCTGTAGGATAAATATCAATCTCCGTTTTCTAACCTCTTGGAATATCTTCCCTTAAATCTTGGATTCATTAAATTGGATAAAATGCTCAGAATAAAATTAATATTTTGAAAAAAAAATTAAATTAATATTTTTAAATTTATTGATATTAAAAATAATTTTTTAAAAATAAAAAAATATTATTTTAATATATTTCTAAATAAAAAACACTGGATACATTTGTTTTCTAGTTCTCTCTCTTGTTTTAAAGTTCTCTCTGTTGTTTTTTTTTTTCCTGGGGGCCACCAATTCACCGTATATGTAAGGGTAAAATATAGAGAAAATGAGCTGGAAGTTTAAGAAACTGAAATTCGAACTAGATGGCAAACGGGTAATGGATCAAGAAGAAATAATTTATCAAGAAATTGCGAGTGCTACGAGGTTTAGAAATTAGAATGATTTATACTTGTAATCTATGCAAAGTGGAAAGTGAGTACAAGTTTCTTGATAGAGAATGAATCTTCACAAACATTAGTGTGAAGAATTGACTTCGAAGTAACTCTCCTCCATTGCTAGTGGAAGTCAGCCGCATAGGCATTTGAAAGGCTAAGTTTAAGCAATAAAAATCAAACAATTTTTGAAGTTATTATCCATCTCCACCGCATTACAATATTAAATAAAGCCTTAATCAAACAGTAAAATCACCGGTGGCAATGCGGATGGCAATATGCTCAGAACCCAGTCCCTCGTTGTGCAAAAACTAATCATGCTCGAATTCTAACTTGGAAAGAGCTTAATCATTACAATGGAGAGATATAAATTAGCATTAAAAATATGATCTGGAACATAGAAGCTTGCTGATATACATAACTCATGATCTGCAATTTAGTTAAGCATGCATTAGACTAGACAGTCCAGGAACATTTTACTCCTGCTAATCAGCTTTACAGTACAACCAAGTGGGGCAAAATTCTGTTTTCTCTATTTGTCAAGGCAAGAAAGTGACTACATTTCTTGGGCATGATTGGTATCACTGTTTTTGACATTGCAATCTTCTCCAGTGGCAGGTCCACCACCACAGGAGGCGGAGGAGGTGGAAGCAGGAAAATGACTCCATTTCTGACACCTAGCCACCACCAAAATCTGACGGCAAGAGGGACAAGAGGAATGAGACCTAAGCCATGTGTCAATGCAGACAACATGGAAGCTATGTCCACACTGAGGCAAAACCCTAACTTCATCTCCTTCAACAAACTCACCCAAGCAAATTGCGCACTCTGTTGATCCAAACTTGGTGGTGGCGCCACCACCCTCTCCGCTACCATCTCCAGCAGAGTAACTGAACCTGGGCAGCAGCTGGAGGTTCTTCTTCTTCACACCCTTGTTAGCTTTGTCTGATGACGGTGACCCACCAGTAACACGGCGGATGCAGGCACAACGAGCCATCAAAATAAGCCCCACCACGCATAGTAATGCACACAGAAGAGCTGCTAATATAACCATAAGGTCAGACTGAACGCTAACAGCCGCTGGGGGCGCTGCCGCATCCGCGGAGGCGTAGAGGATTCTTGAAAAGCGAGGCATGAGTTGTTGAAGTCTGGGGTTGTTGGAAGGTTGTAGAAGATAGCGTGGAGGGGGGAGGTTCTTGATATATATAGAAAGAAATGGAGGGGTGCAGGGCATGCACCTTCAGTTTCTACTTTGAAATGTACTGGGTAAAGAAGTAATTAATTAGGAAGGATGGAGAGGTCGGAGGAGGCAGGTCCGACTTCTTATGGATAAAGGTACCCCACCACCATCCAAGTTCTTGTTTCTTTTTTTCTTACAAGATAATATTGTTTTGTTGTTTATGTACATGAGACGTTACAGAGACACTAAAGTGATTTACTATGCTGCTGGACACGTGTTTCTATTCATTGGAGTAGTGTTTTTATGGTTTTACCCTTATGGAAAAAAATAGTTATGCTTTCAGTTGGGTATACAATTGTCTTTTTCAAATGGTGTGTATTTGAAACGCACCTTCTTTTTTAATATAGTTAAATAATTGTTTTACCCATTAGAGCAAAAAAATATAAGGCTTTTGTAAGGGACTTCTCAGTTAATTCCAAGAATTTTACACAGTTAAGTTACGATAATAACTCTTAGTAGATAAATAAAGTGAACATGCAAGGGGGCTTCGAAGTCTTTTTCTTTTTAAAAGAATAAAATTTCAAAACTACCCTTACAATCCAAGAAAAATAAGGTTAGTTTTAAGGGTATCTTGGTTCTTTTCTTTTGGTTTTGTTGTTATTTTTTAATCCAGGTAGGGATTGTTTGGTAATTTTATATTATTAAATATTATTAAAAAAAGCTTCCTCACATGTTAGCGCGTAATAGCGCGCAATTCAAGTGGCACATCAGATCTTTTCCGGTTACCCAAAACCCGCTTCCGTGGCAATGTTAGGATCGACGAGTCATCCTCTTTCTGGCGGTGTGGCGGATGTTAATGGAGAAGATCCGATTGGGCTAAAGTGGGGGGTTTTTTTTTTCCTTTTCTCCTCTTCTCTCTCTTATTCCTAGAAATTCATATCTGACCTTCAAAAAAACAATTGTGTCCTCCGGTTTATGATTTAATCAATTTTGGCCCTCCTTTTGATCACTGTTTATATGGCTTTTGATGCCCATTTGAATTATTATTTTTTTCAATTTTTCCCTGGGCATTTTATTTAATTTCATTTTTTTAATTTGATTGTTCTCATTCTTTTAATTGTCATATTCTTATTCTTTTCTTGATTTATTTTTTTTCTTAATTTTGTCCCTAAACATTTAATGTCATTTGATTTTATATCTAGTTTTGAACCTCATTCTTTCGATTACTTTTTTTTATCCTTTGCATAGTTTTTTTTTGTTTTTCAATTTAGCCCTTGATTATTTACTTTCATTTTGTTTTTATATCATATTTGGTTTGTATTGTTTGGATTTTTAATTGTTTTATGGTTAAATATTTTACTTTGTTATTTTTTTTTGTATAGTTGCTTTCCAACAACGCAATCCTTTATTGAAATTTGAATTTTTTTTTTGAATTCATAATTTGATATTTTATTATTAAGCCGTTATCTTTGTTGTTTGTTTCATTTTTCTTTCTGTTGTATTATCTTGATCTTATATCTCGGGTAATAGGTTAGTCAAGTTAATCATGGATGATTCAGATTTATTTTCTCAATTTTTTAACAATTGTTTTTACAATTTTATCATTCGACATTAAATTATTGGCGCCCTTCAGCTATTTGATTTTTTTGTTTTTCCTTTTGTGTTGGTATTGCATACATAGAGTGTTTGTATTGTGGACCACATGGAGGGCGTTGTTTTTTCTATTTTTATTTCAAAAATTATTGGTGTGTGTTGGGTCAAGGCATAACCGCCAGACCCAAAATACTTAAAATATTTTCTATACTCTTAATATATTTTTTATATTTAAATAAAAAATTATTATTGACCAGCTTCGCATTAACAATATGCTAGTATAATATTAGAGGACTTGAACAGAAAAAATAAATGTTGCAATTAATTCTTAACAAGCAAACTGATTAGTCTAATTAAGGAACTTGTTTGTTTCAAGATCAATACCAAATTGTTTAGGCTGAACAAGTTGACGCAAACATTTATTGGATTTGTCTCATTAAATAAATCAAGAAATGGTTTCACGGAAGTTATTATTGAAGTCAATCTAGGATTTGTTTCTTCAATAACGGGAGGTTATTAATTTATAACCGGTTTAGTATTACAGTAATTATTGTTTTTTAAAGTATTTTTTATTTAAAAAGGTTGATACATTTTTATTACAACTTTGACATTAACAAGTCTAGAGGGTTGGTCCATTTTTATTACACTCTTAATCGTTAGGATATTATTGGACTAGGTTTTATGAGTGCCGGTCTTAATTTCTTGTTGGAGTAAAAAATAACAAGTTGATTTCTTTTTTGTATTCTATACTCGTCAACAAATCCATCCATCCATCCATTGTTTAATCAAGTATGATTCCAGGAGAGATTAAGACTAACAATTTCAAAGAAATAATCCTAATGAAACATGAACTGTTTTGAAGACAAAATTATAAAACAATACTAGGCTGTCGTGAGTCAGGATACTTTCGTGATCCCTCACCTCTCCTTTGAAAGATACCGATGGAGCATCCCTAAAAAGTGTAGTTTAGTTGGACCCTAAGTTTATTTTTTTAAAAATTACCGTTTTAAATTCTATAAATATTAGGGCTATCGGAATGGTTGTTAACTTCAGGGTCTATAAAATTAATCGAGGTACGCGTAAGCTGACCCGATCAAATAGCCTTGAGGGGTAACTCAACTAGTCAGATATTAGGTTTACTTCTCGGTGATCACGAGTTCAAGTTCCCTTAAGTATACTAAAAGTTTATATGATCGTTAACTTCAAGAGCCGTGAAATTAATCAAGTTACATGCAAGTTTGCTCGCAAATTCATATTAATAAAAAAAAAATTCCCGATCGAACAGTGCTTGAGTTGAATAGAAAAGCTGATGTTTCCGTCAGCAATTGACTCGATATGTATGTACAGAGAGGAGGTCCATACTTATTTGAAAAGTGTTTCAAATTAATTAGCCTCAGCAACTTGTTCGTGTCATGTTTGAAGAAAAGAAATCAGTCCCAAATTCTTGAGGCTAAACATGATTGCATCTGTCTCACAAAGTAAATGAATCCATGTCAAGCAAAGACCTTTTGTCATCCAAGTGGGTGGGTTGCTCTCTTTCTTTCGGACACGCAAAACATTGAGCTTTGTTCATTCCCATAAGCAGCAACACGACAACCTGAGTCTCTCTCACTGTTTTTTTACGGCCTACGTCTTTTATTAACCATTCTGGCAGTATAAAATACAGATCACTCGTGATTTGCACTTATCTTTCTAAGGAAATCGAGTGCTGCTGCCGACCTAGATAGCAAAGTACGTACCCTCTTCTTAAAACCTTTCCCAGCTCGTACATAAGCCTTGAAAATATCTACCTGTAGACGAGCATTTAAATAATAGTTAGTACACATATATATCATGGTAAAAGACGTACCAAAAATCTTAATTAAGGGCTATGCACATTAAATTTACGAGCAGGTCAATATGTATCGTCACCTTAGTGGTGATATGCAGATACAAACAAAAGAGAGTAACCAGCTTTCTATACCAGAAACATGTATCCAACTTGTTTGTCGTGCTGCCACATGCAGATACAAACAAAAAGAGAGTATCCAGCTTTATGAGTTCAAGCAAGCAGCTCCTGACAGACATCTTAGGTCTCATGAAAGAGGATTAATCCAAGAAAACTATCATGTGTATCATAGAATTTTCATTTGGAAGGTAAAAGCTGAGGTTTGTGTGAAGAAATAGCGACACGCAAAATCGTTTCAAAAACTAGAAAGAAAACTGATAAAATCAAATTGAAATTAGTTTATCTCGATAAAATCGTTAAAAAAAACATGAATTCATGGTAACCGCGTTAAAAAGTAAGAAATGGACAGTTTTAAAGACTACGGTCACGACACCGTCTTTTTTCTTTTGTCTGACTGGTAAAACACCAGCAGCTCTCGTTCGAACTGGCTCCACAACCTTCCAATCTTCAAGCCTTCATTCACGTCTTTATGCATACCCATATTTCCTACCGTTACAGTAAGTCCTCCATAAAAGCTCCTTTAGCAACTTCCCCTTCCCCGCCTTCTAATCTAGGAATTTGAGATTTGGGTTTTTTTTTTCAAGATTTTTTTTTTTTTTTTGATGTAGTTATGTGGGTTTTTTGGGAATTTATTTTCTAGGTATGTGTCTTTTGTATTTATTTCTTTGTTAATATATATATTCACGTCATTATTTATCTTTTGTTGCACATGTAGACTTTAATGGGATCTCTTGATTTGTTATTAAATATTTTTGATAATTTTTTTGGTTTCTTAATTAAGAATAAAGTTTACTAATATCTAACATCAGATTATGTAATCTGGACATTTTTGTTTTAAATGTTGGTTTTCTAGGTGCTATAAGCTATTTGAGATGGGGCCACAGACGGTACTGCCCCCGCCCCCTATCCCAGGAGAGCACATAGAGGCACTTGAAGACATTATCAAGATGAACTAAGCTTCCTTTACTTTCACCCGATCTTATGAAATTATCTCCTTCTACTTGACTAATATTTCCCCTGGGTGGGGTGGGGTGGGCTTAAATAGCTGTATTTTTTTTATTATTTTAAAAGTATTAAAAATTCATTTTAAAATTGTTTAGAGATAGATTTATTTCATGTTTTCGTTTTTGTCTATTCCACCTAACACTCTGTTTATATCTCTCCTGAATGTATCTTTTCCGAAACACTTACCAAACATAATTTTAAAAACTTAGTTAGGATAGGTGGCAATTAAAAAGTTACAGTGTTAGTGTATAAGTCATGTAGTTACATTGACTTCGTTCCTGAAAATATATTTAATTTTAATAAAAACTCTATTTATTTTTAATATTCATCAAATATTTAATTAATGAATCTAATATTTGATTAATGAGTTTAGAGTAAAAATAGAGTATTTGGGACAAAAATGTTTTGCAAATGAAATTTTAAAGTTGTTATAATTATGAGATTTCTATTTCTTTAAGGAATTGTTTCTAAATGTTCATGACCAATGCTCTATTAAGACTGAACATTAATTAGAGTTGTTGAGATTGATACATAGTATATTCTTTCATTTATGAAAAAAAAACAGTTGTTCTCATAAGATGAGGTATAAGAAATACCTAAAACTAATATGTAGGTGCTTGTAAGATGACATGTATACTGAACTGACTTGCATTAAAATTTTATATGAAGATATCACATGTGTATATAGAAAGGCTTACGTTATGGTTGCGTAAATTATCCTTAAACTTGAGATCACCAAGTTATCTTATATAGAAATTGTTATATTTTGATCCTGCTATAAGTGGTCATCAAGGGTAACAAATGGACATATATTGGATATAACATGAATTATATGAAGATATTTGAGTAATTAAAAGAGTTTTCATTACCCTAGGTGAATCAGGAAAAATATTCAATTTGCTCTCAAATAGTATTGAATGTAAATCTTTGCGTAAGGTGTAATGAGATTTGAAAAGAGTTTCAAATCTTAATCAAAGAATCAATTACTATGGTATTAAGAACACACATGATTTAACATAGTAAACACACTCCATGTTATCTAAAGCAAAACATTGTTGATGAAGTGATAATAATTACACTAAAAAACTAGTCACTGAAAGGTTTTTCTAATATTTGGGAGATTATGATATGTTGCTAGACATTGTATTTGATATTCAAATATAAATCAATTATTTGTTGAATTGATAATAAATTAATTTATTTAATCCTATTTTATTTATGATTGTGATTTTTATTTAGGCCAACTTATTAAGAAACTTAATAGGTCACACATATAAGAATCATTGGTCAGAAATTAAAATGGGATGATTAATCAAATGTAACTTGATTGTAAATAAGTTTTAGAAATTAAAGACTAAAATGTAATTAATACAAGGGATCACAATTCTAGATATAGAAAAATCAAGTAGGGATTTGATTAAATAAATTTATAAAATTGTCTTGAAATAATATATATGATATTATTCACAGAGTAAATTGATATTTTTTTTATAGGGTTTTAAGATTTCTTTATAAATAGAATGTTATGCCTCTTTTTTGTATAAAACTACTTAAGTTACAGAACACCTGAAAAATACAAAAGAAAAAAGGCTAACACTCAAATGCATAACAATTTCTCTTCATAAAAGGGTTTAGGAGATTTCTTACTGGTATTTCGTATGGATTACCATTAGAAGTCTGACACTTGAATGACATGTGGTTTGCATAACTCAGCTTTGAAGCAATTATTCAAAGCCAAGAAGAACATCTGATCTTCTAGTTATATTCGTATAAACCCTAAAAAACCCTAGATTTATCTGACAAGATTCTTGAGACTCTCGAAAAGTTTTGAAATTTATTGTTTCTACTGCATGTATGTATTTCAAAAAACCTAACAGTGGTTTCAGAGTCATCGTTAGACAATCAGGGTTGTTGTTTCCATGTTTTAATTGTTATTGGTGCTAATTGTAAATTAAATTTAAGTGCAAAATTAAGTTTTCTTGAATTTTTCTTTCTCTCATGATTTTCTTAAAAATATTTTTTTGGCTATTGTTCCAACTAAATCTGGCGAGATTATTAGAATTTGGCTAGAATCTGTTTTTCTGGCATAAATTTACAGGAAATTAAAAAGATGGTTGCTGCATAACCTCCAATAGTGGGATCTATGCCAGCATGTTTGGTTGTGTTGTGCACATAGCTAACGCGCCACTAGTATAGAGGCAACAGTCATGGGTGGTTGCGGCCACCGCTAAAGGCTGCAAAGGGCGAGGGGGAAACCTTCGCACTTCTAGCTTGCAGTGACAATGTTGGCTACCACTGCTCCAACCATCAACAGTGGGCTGAGAATTATGATTTTGTGCCCCCCTCCCCCAAACAAAAAATATTATGTTTCGGGGCAAATTGATGAATTTTCCCCTACACCGTATAAATTATTACAATAGGGTTTTTAGAGTGCAATTTACAAATATACCCTTGAAATTTATTTCTTATTATTATAATATGGTATATGAGATGGAATTATAATTCTGCTATATAAAATGTTGATTTTATATTTAAAATTGAAACCTAAATTAAATTAATTATAGAATTAATTTTTCTAATTGTATTAGGATTGAATTAAAGTATTTAATTAATAATTGATTTTTATGTTATCCTAATTGGATTATAATTTAATTAAATTGTTCAATTAAAATATTTGAAAAAATGGTTTATGTAAATAGAGAGATTTTTTTATATACTTTAATTCAAAAGGTGACACAAAAGCACATTTTTTCAATGATTAATATCAATAGAGTGAGTCTATTTCCACGAGGATGCTATGGCCATACTTACATTTCTAGATGAGATATGGTTGTCACATCGGCCCAACAAGAAAACAATGATAATAATAATAATTTTACAAATTCAATAATCAAGCTCACATCAACGTTAATCATCATTATCAACCCACCATGTAGGGGTTTACCAATCATGTATTATAAAAAAGAAATTATTAAAGGTTCTATAAAAAAGATATATTATAGATTCAAAACCAGAAAGATTTTTGAAAAGAGTGTAAATATACACACAAAAAATATATATAAATTCGATATTGTATTTCGCTATCTGAATCTACAAGGATCTTTCGTAAACTAATGTACAAGAAGATGATGCAGCAGTTCATGCAAACTATGGTTTTTTTGGAGGGGCAGGCTTGGCAAAGGAGAAATCGTCTTCATTTCTGGTTTCCTCTTCTTGGCGCGGCACATCAACTTCCGTAACATCATCATCATCATCATCATCCACTCTCACAATAAAACTGGTTGTTGCTGTTGTGGGTGACAATGCCTCGGCTTCTAAATCGGACCCGTCTTGATCATCGTAAGTACTGTATGATGACCGCGTTGAGTGCCCGGTTGTTTTGAATCGTTGCAATGCGTGTGCGGAAGAGACAGTAGACACGCTTGGGCTTACACTTCCCAGCGTCCGAGAAGGAGTCTTTCCTCCTTTCGCATGCCTCTTCTTCACAAGCATGTGCCACTTCTTCAGAGCCTTGGATGTTTGATCGTCGAAGACTGATTTCTTCATACGCGAACCCATCTGAGAGTGTCCACCGATAAAGATTAGTATCCGGGAAACCGTAAAAAAACCTGTGAGAAATAAGCGATGGGAAAGAGAAGAAGCACAAACGATACAAAGTTTATCTACGAATAAGGCTTATAGGTCCTCGGAGACGAGGACTCTTTAGTGCCAGCATCTTTTAGGTTTTGCTATGATATTATTGAAACCCATGCTATCATTTCTAGTAATGAGGAGATTAACTTTTTGGTTGATCAAAGGCTTGCTTTAGGAACAAATGATCCATTTGAAGTTAGAACTTCCTTTTGTAGTATTTTACTTGATCATCTTCATTCCAACAGAAGAGCTTGTCTTGTAAGCTTTTGGAAATTTAAAGGTACCTGAGTTACAAGGGCATATAGAGGAAGTGTGATGTAACTGCACAGAATTAGAGCTCCAACCCTGCAAGGCCACGGAAATTCAGTCTATCAGTTCAATTTGAAATAAAGACTAATGTCCAAAACATGGTCTTCTCCATGTTGAAGTTAGGATACTGTTAATTTTCACAGCCTCTATAACATGTTTGTGATGGATTTATTACTGGAAATGGCAATCTATTGATGGGGGGGAAAAAACTAATGCTTACCCCAAAGCAACTTTGGCTATAACAAGACCAAAATTGGCATGGAAACAAGAGTTCAACCCAAATGAATACTGCATATATAGAACATCAATGTTGAGCAATGGATAGATATGGAGTAGAGAATGGGAGCAGGCAATCCATTATTGCAAAATAGAGTTGCTGAAAACAGTTAATTACCCATATCCACAGGAAATATGTTATCTGGAATGCATTCTGCAAGCACCAAGATATAAAGAACATGACAATTAGCACACTTAAAGTTGATTAATATGAATAAAGCAAAGAATCTTGATATTCAAGAATCTAAAATTAACCATTCCATTTTATGTATATGTGATGTAAGGTTTAGTATTTGCAGAGGCGGCCATACTGTACCTGAAACAAAGCAAAATGGATAAGATGAAGAAGTAACTGAGGCCGACCAAACCAGAAGTATTTGTCTGAGGCTTGAACAAGAGGCATCCCTTGGACTACTGCATGTCTGTCAGTGATTTCAAGAGCCATCATCGTCAAAATGGCCTGAAGTTTTGTGCCAACTGCTAGGATAATCTGCGACAATAAATGGTCAGAACAATGATATTTTCTCTGATCTGGAAACTTGGTCACTGGGAATAGATTTCTTACAATCACAGGTATTATAGAAGCCCAGAACAACGCCTGCAATCCTGTAACGGAAGGCGAACACATCAAACTGTCTTCAAATTCAAATTTTAAGTGCTTATTTGCTCTAAAAATTTACATGGGAGAGGAACTTACCATTAACATTCAGAAGCAAGAAAATAACAAAGGATGCCCACAGAACAGGACTGCCAACAAATTAATTTAAATCAAGATGCATATATTTGAAATCTTGTGTAACCAAAGAAATATAACATTAAGAGAGAGATAATAAATGAACTATTACCTTACTCCCACAACTAACTTGAAGTCATCTTCCAATGACCTTTTGATGTATTTTTGGAAGTTAAACTTACTTCCAGGAGCTAAATGGACCTACGTAAAAATGGCAATGTCAAAAATAGAAAGCGGCAATCCAACAGTGAATAATTAAATTTGACCATACGAAGACTCACTGTGATGAATCCATTGCGCAATGTCAAGTAGTCAGACTTGCTAACAGAAATGAAAAATTGTCGGATAAAGCATCCCTGCAACGGATACAAACAAGTTTAGACCATACTGCTCTACCACATGCACACACACCAAAAAAAAACATAACGTGCTAGTTAAGTGATATAATCCTTACAACATAAAAAAACAAAGGAATTCTAGTCCAGAAACTGGTGTGTGATCTCACAAAAGATGTCTCGTGAGTAAGCCTGAATCTTGAAGGATCTGTGCATAAGATAATATCCAACTGAGCATACAAACCCTGGTATTCAGGTATAATGTTTGGACTTGATGAAGAAAAGTTCAAGCTATAACATAAACAGGGAGCCTGGCCTTTAAGATAAGACAGCATACCATTTGAGAACTCATAATCATGGGACAAAGTCTCCAGCTCCCACCGTTTCCAGGCGCGAGTCTGTAAAAAGTAAGTGCTTACTACCAACTGTGAATTTGACTCAATGCATCACATTAAGGGTCAGGGACAGAGATAGGTTTGTCAACAGGCTTGTCTACCTAAAATTAGACAACATATTTCTAGTTTATTCATTACCATAGGTTTTTTATTTTCCAGTAATGCACATAACCAATCCAGGCAATTTGATGAGTGTATGGATAGCATAGCATAAAGGAAAGTGTAAGAAAAAGAACATTTCCATACCTTTAGTCTCCCAAGTGTCATTGTAATAACACTAAATAACACATGAAAGCATGCTAAAAAGAATATGAGGATGTGTAATTGATGCAACCCATCAACAGATATGAGTTGTTCGTACCCCTGCAGGACAAATTCAGAATAGTTATCATTTTGAGCAAGATATGATTCAATGTTATCCTTTCGTACAGTAATGAAGACAAATTTTAATATCCTACCAAAACAATGTGAGTAATAAATGTTGGTATAAAAATTAATTACTGTAAAGCAGCAAAGAAAATTACTTATGGCACAAACTTGTGGAATGATTATCTAGTTACAACACTTGAAGATACTGTTCAAAAGCATGTAGTAATGTGTACCATAAAATATTTCATAAAAGGAAAAGAAGGATCTTTAGACTTGGATAAACATAGGTTTATGTTCTCACAACTTATTATGAGCTCTCTTGAGGATGCCCAAATGTGATGGATAACATTAAATTTCAATACCAGGAACAAATATCCTTAAGCAGCAAGCAGTTTCTTCCATTGCTTTAGATTAATTCAAGATCCCACAATAGAATGTACTATGTTTTCAATCAAATTTGGCATGTCCTAAGACAATTAGTTCCAGAATGCCTATTCAATGTTAGTTCTGCATTATACCCAACAGCATCGATTATCAATCTCATTAAACACCAGGATGTGATAACATTCTTTCCTCATATTATCACTTTGTTGCTTCAATGTTAGTTCTGTATTGTCGTGGTCTAAATAGTGACAGTAACTGAGGAAACTCAAGATGAAAATTGTTGGGTCAGATCTAAGGTGTGTCATACCATGTTTACACCTATCAGTATCCATCAAGTATCAACCAATTAGCTTATGTGAATCATTTTTCAAGAATGAAAATGCATTTCACAGCCCACAGTATATTCTTGACATCAAAACAACGAGTTCATTCCAAAAACGTGTGGGATTTTTCTGAGACTTCTAAGCATGCAACTAAACTAGCTGGCTTAATGAAAATACATATAAAAGCATCAAATATCATGTAATTTAGCTTTAGCATGCCCATACCTACTCCCCCACCTTCCACTAGAAAGCATTCTTTGGATTGTTTCCAGTAAAATAATGCTTTAAATGGTTGTCATTCAAACACTGCTCAGCTTCTTTTATACAATGCAAGGCCATTACTGATGCCTTTACTGCGGCCAAATCTTGCATGCTAGTCATGACAAAAACTTTCATCGATAGACTTTAAACTTGCCCATTTATCTAAAGCCAATAGAAGATCTTAAATTTTCAACAAACAGCAAGTTTTGCAGCATATGCACTTACATCCTTGCATTTTACTGCGCCCTTAGCACCAGCTAGAAATCTACGATCAAACCACAAAAGTCTCCGTCCAGGTTCCTCTTCCCCTTTGGTGCTACTACTTTTATCAGTTACACCTTCTTTCTTACAAGGCAACATGGTGCCTACAACATCTTGGGGAACACAGATTTTTGCAATGTGATACTGCCCAAAAGTCAGGAGCAGTGAAATGAACCCTAGAATCATCAGCTCTGCAATAATCATTCCAAACTCAGAATTTCCTAATAACATTCCCACTAAAGGATCACATAAAAAAACTTTAAGCAAAAAGTCAAGGCCAAAGGAGAGAATCATAATCCTTAGTACTACTGAAATAGAAAGCTTGGTTCTTTACCAGCTTTAACCTTCTCCAAGGCTTCAAACAAAGCTTGCTTGTGCTTTTCTGTAAACCACTGAATTGAAAATAAAATAAAAAATTGGAAAATTAGCGAGACTCAAAGAACAAATCCCAAAATTGACAGGAAAAAAAAAAGACAATTCTTTTAACCAAGTAAAGCTAACATTAGAGGAAACAAGGATAAAGCAAAACGAAAAAAAAATCATTTTTCTCATAGCAGTAAAGGGAAATTCAACGAAATTTAAGCAGCAAAAAAAAAAAAAGGCCACCAGAGACAGAGAGCAGTGTTTTTCTATGACTTCGAGTTGTCAGTTCTTTTCTACATAATTAAAAACAGACATGGCATAGATTGTTTAAACCCCCCCCCCGCCCCCCCCATACAACAAGAATAAAGAAGAATTATAGCAGAGTTTTTTTTTTAAAAAAAAGGAAGAAACTAAACAATCTGGTGATATCAGTATCCACTAAACTGTACTACCAAGAAGGAAAAACAGTCGAAGAGCACCAAGAAACTAGTAAAAAATTAAAGAAAAGCATTACAGACAACATTTACACAGACATATAAGAGCTTACTGTTCCAACTTTGTGAAGAAATTTTTCCAAGAGAATAGAAATGATGATAATAACAGCACAAACACTAGCAACAGCCCATGTTGGTGTTTGATCAAGCTTCCTTGTCGTAGCACTACTTTCAGTTGCTGCCTTAACCACTACACCTCCAAAAACACCCGTTAAAGACAGACCTAACAGCACTTTCATCCTATTAAAACAAACACAGAGGAAACAGAGCAGAGATGAATGAGTGATAAAAATGAATGGGTTGTTTGGTCTGAAATGAAAAAAAATGGAAGTTTATGTTAAGAGAGAGAGAGGGAGGGAGAAAGGAAGGATGAAGAGACGAGCAGAGAGGGTCAACGCAGGCAAGCGAGTAAAAAGAAACAAGGTTTTATTTACCTTTGGAGATCAGAGGAAACTAATAAACAAAAGAAGAACAGGCAACAGAGAATCAGTCCTGTTTTGTATTCCCTCTGCTACTTTGCATTTGGAGTTTTTTATTTATTTATTTATTTGGCTACTAAAGACACCTCCCTCCTCTTGTCAGTTTTAAATATACAAAGATAACGTCCTCAGTCTGAGGAGGAGGGAGACAGGAGATTATGTGCGTTTGATATTGTGATAATTTTTATAAATATAATTTTAAAAAAATTATTTTATAAAAAATATTTTTAAAAAAACGCTCCTTGTCCAATCGCATTATAGTTTTTTATCCTCTCTTTTTCCCCTTTATTTTTGCCCATATAAAATCCGTTTGCCTGATCATTTTTTTGAAATGAGATAAAATTTGAGTTTTTATATTTTTATTATTATAATAATTATAAATACAACTAAAAAAATATGGGTTGATTATATTACCGGGGAACGATGTTATTATATTTTTCTTTTAACTTTACTAATCTTTTTATAACAATTTTGTGGTGGGAGTAAAATTATTTTCCTTTCATAAACCATAGACTTGTAGTTTATATATATTTTTTAAAAAATATATTTTTATAAAAAATTTTAAAAAAAACTCAAGCAAACGTGCCCTTTCAAGTCCATCCACCTAGGTTTTTTTTTAAGAGACCTCTGGCTTTTTTTAATTAGTCATTGAGTTTTTTGTTTTGTATTTTTTATGTGTTAGTTTTTTTAAAAAAAATTATTTATTAATATTAAATTTTTATTGATTTTTATTATTTAGTATTGATTTTATTGTGAATTAATTTTTAAATTTTTGTTATAAAATAAAATAAAAAAATAATTCAATCAAGTGATTTGAGAGGTTTGACTGTTGTGAACATGATTTATTTTTATTTGATTTTTTTTTAGGATCTATCTAGTTAATAAGATTACATAGCAGCAACTCACCACAATTTAATTTAAAGTCTAAACTAAACAAAAAAAAATTAACTTAAAATTAAATTTAAATTGTTATACAACAATGCCAAAAAAAAATTGATGATCTTACGTTCTAAATTATTTTGAGATCCAAGTTGCAGCAAGAACACAATCAATAAACTATTTACAACTAAATCCCTTTCTCCTTCGGTGCTCCTTGCCATCATCCTTAGACTTTGAA
>Ga0325414_1000342_pt1 | contig 36037 bp, 13 predicted proteins | sample PopdelMetagenome_8_FD_206183 | JGI IMG/M metagenome (GOLD analysis project Ga0325414, IMG submission 206183) | Populus deltoides microbial communities from Bellville, Georgia, United States - Leaf-PdKOR-R3 | ecosystem: Host-associated > Plants > Phyllosphere > Phylloplane/Leaf | place: USA... | reverse complement strand
CTAAAAAACTATTTTAAACTTATTTCATTTAAAAATACTTAATAAATATTTTTATAATCTTAATTAGTCAATTCAAGATACTTATAAATTGGTCTAAGAACACAAGATTAAATAAAACACATTATCATGAAGATCATAATTTTTTTAATCTCAATCTTTTTTTTTCCAGTAAGTTAAAGGATAAAAAATCTTAATGAAATATTTTTTTGTTAAATAGAACTTGAAAATTATTTTTTTTTATTTTCTGATTATGATCAATCAATAATTTTTTTTTTGATAACTCTCTTTCATTTTTTAAACTCATGAATTAAAATAGAAAACAAATAAAATTTCATGTCGGAACGTGTAATTAATTTTCAAACAAAAAAACTAGAAAATAAATAAAAACAATCTAAAGGTAATTTTCCTAAAAATGGCGCTTAACAAATAGTAAAAAAAAAAAGATCGAAAGCCTTTAATTTTGCCTAGCTTTCAAATTTAGTCATCTTGTTTTTTATTTTTTGCAAACAACAAAAAGGGAAAATTGAGAATTGAAATTAAAAAAAAACACTAAAAGACAAAAAAAGAAGAAGAAAGGGAAATGTTTCGTTGAACATTGCCCCGTTAGGGGATCTAAATTGAATTTCCTGGGCCAATTAGTAATTTTTTCTTAATTTTAATCTTAATTAATTAATAAAGTGGGTAGATTAATTACTAATTAATTTATATAGCAGTATTAGGATACAGTTGTCTTCGTTGTGTTTTTTTTTAATTAAACAATATCATTGTCTCCTAACAAGCACTCCAGCAGGCCTCTAAGCTACCGAGGGGTGTTTGATAACGGGTTGAAATTGGAGTTTTTTTTTTTTAAAAAATTATTTGTTTTTAAATTGTTTTTAATATATTGATATTAAAATTAAGATTTTAAAAATAAAAAAATATTTTAATATATTTTTTTAAAAATTCATTATTACAATCTCAAATATCTCTTAATTAATTAAAAAATAAATTTTTTCCAATAAAATTATTTATTAAACGAACTAAAACTACAGACCTTAAATACAAGGGTTGGTCAGCGACGTTATTATTTTTTATTAGTTATGACTTTACACGTAAAAGATGATGATTGTGTGTATTTATTTTTGTAGTAAAAATTATTTTTGAATAATTTTTTTTTTCAAATTAATATTTTAATATTTTTTGTTATTTTAATATGCTAATTTCAAAAATAAATTTTAAAAAATAAATAAAAATATTATTTTAATATATTTTTAATAAAAAAAACACTTTAAAAAATCAACATCTCAAACACTCATTATTTGCAATCAATCAAAATATGTATTACAATCAATCAAATACTTCCCCATTGCTGTATGCAATAGTGATTAAGATTGTACTTCAAGCCGGCTAGACGGGTGAGAACAAAAACAGTAAACTTTTCTTCGAGAACAAAAACAAAATCAACCACCACTATTTTCAGTTTTTGTTTTTATCTGTAACGGTAACGGTAACGAATTGACATTGGGGTTTTTTGTCAACCCATTAGGCTGATTTGAGCCCCAGAATATTATCTGGGCCAGAGAAACGAAGAAAACTAGACTTGGACCGGCCCATATAATATTGGCAAATTGGCTTCACTTCCAGTAATGTTTGTTGCAGTTACTTAATAATCCCTCGTTAGGTTTGAACATCACTAGCAGCGGTAAAGCAGTAACCTCCACCCTCGAGGGATCCACTAGTTATACAATGATCGATACTCTTCCTGGTTCCTTGGCTGCCTTCACCTCCATTTCATCTTCCCATTTCAGTAATAAAAATGTAATTATTTAAACTTTCTATGAAAAACCACACGCACACGCACACATATATGAACCATCACTTCACCTTCTGAAAGAATCTCTTATATGCTGTCAATTTTCCCTTCTTTTTTTTCCCTTCAATTACGATTCATGTTTCCTGTCATTTCTCATTACAGGTTGTTTGCAGGAAGAATGCTTAATGTTCAACTCAGGTTGGTTTCTTTACACGAAAAATGCATATGGAAAATGGGAACATTAGAAAGTTTGAAAGACGTTGAACATGTCTCATCTATAACTAAAGGTAGATAGTATACCAAGGCTTGAGTATGCTTGAGATAGCTGTGTTGTGTATGCTTGTAGCCCCTCGAACCCAAGATTCATTAATCTGGCAACAAAAATTTCCTGCTGCGTTGTTTTTTTTCCATTTATTAATTTAGCCAACTGATAGGTTTTTGTTCCTTTATTTGTAAATGGAGTGTCTGTTACTATTTGCTTAGCCTCTTTGGCAAGGAATACTTTCGATTGTTGAATTGGTACAGCTAAGTTATCCATTTGAGCTTCCTTTATGTTTACACTTTGAAGCTCTGTCATTGCAGCGAGATGATTTTTTTCCCTGTTGCGGTCTTAGAAATGCAAGTATTCTCTGTCCGTCTGTGAACATGCAATAGATTCAGTTTTGTTGTAAACTTCTAGGCTTGAGAGTTTAGAAAGTATTTTCTCATTTCTGAATTTGATTGACAACAATGCTATATTGACTGTGTATGCTTTAAGTGCTGGGCTACAATTTACGAATGAAGCTAGAAAGCTCTCAAAGCAGTTATTGGTTTCTCATTTTCTGCTTAAAGTTGAGAGCTATTCTGTTACAAGTAGCGGTGGATTAAAAAAACCACATCCCCTTGGAACTATTAGAACTGATTTCTATATAAATTTGGAGGATAAAAGTGATTTTATTTTTTATGCCATCATAGATGATGTGGTTGACAATATGTGCAAAAGCCTGAGACATTTAAGCACCTCGTGTGCTTAGGATTTTGATAGTCACATATGTTTATTTCGTTTCCTTTGGAGAATCATTTCCATATGGCTGTGTAGGAAACTAATGAGCTATGCTTTGTTGTTGTTACTGAATAAAAAAAGGGGGTATGATTGTTTCTTGTGTATTCTATCAAAGGCTATTATGGGAATATGAGTCGCAGGCCATCTATGCAGAATTGATTGTCTGGTTATTTTCCTATCCTTTTCTTGTGCTTAGTTGGTCTAGTTCGTTCAAATGTGAAGCGTGAAGCTTGTATTCTTTTTGGTGCATAAGCTAGTGCTCTCAGGATACTTGTATTATCGAGTTTATAGCTTCACTTATTTTTGTTTAACATGGATGTGGAATGAGCAAGTAAATCTTAGAATTGTTTTATACTGAACACTTTCAAGAAACATTGACCATATTGCTTGATGGTGAAACGGATCCTTGGTATGTGCTTATGTATTGTATCTACTGAAACTTTTGAATCAGCTTGTCGCTTGAATGTAATTCAAGGCTTCTTTTTGTTAGGACACTGCAGGAGGATGGTTATAGCTCGTGGCGTGGCCTCTTTTGGGACTTAAATTGATAGGTATGCTGAGAAATGAAACCCATTTACATTGTGTGTTTGGTGCTTGGAAAGAAACGTGTGTTGGGATCTGCTCTGCTTGGATTGTCATCTGCTTACGATCCATTTAATTTCTGGAGCAACTCTGGTCTGGTTGTTAACTGGGAAGCCGTTTCTTTGACTATGTGAATGGTGCTTGTTGGGTCTTTTTCGATCAACGTGCTAGCTTAGGCTGAGCAGTCTTGGTTAGCCGAGCTTTTCCTCGAGTACTGTGGTTTGGCTTTTGTAGTGAAAATGGAAGGTCTCGAAGAGTTGCGTGGATGGTTGTCAGGTTTTAGAGTTTCTGAATTGCGTGCAACGAGAACGTTCCAAATCACTCTTTTAGCAAACTTGACCTGGAATTAGAATTGTAAACCTCATTTCATGCAATCCGATATCCCTGAGACGCAGAGCAGATCACATGATCACTTCTCTGAAAGAAGAGAGGGAATGTGGTTTATGATATGCAGCTGCAGAAGTGGCCTTGGCAACGTTTGAAAACAGTGAAGATGAAAGAAAGTTTGAATGGAAGGTCATATCTGCACTCCCCCGAGCTTCAAGTCCCTTTGATTTGTGGAGACTTGCTGTAGTGGCATTAATTCGTTTCGTTAAACCAGAAATGTTCAATCACGCAGCAACTAGAAAGAATTCAGTTGGAAAATAAAATCTTAAATTTTCTTCTGCGCTTAGAAGAAAGTTTATGACTCCACAGTCTAGACTAGAAATTTGATAAAGAAACACGCGCACACAGGAGCAGGAAAAAAAATAATCTAGGCAAAGTTTCTGCCTCTACTTGATCTTTCCTTGACTAGAAACGCAACCCTAAAGCCCATTGTCACATGAAACCGCACCAGGATCCAAGTTAAAGTGAGTGAACCCACAAAAATATCCATTTCGAAACCAGGCTCTCGAACAAAGCCCAGCCCAAAGACATGCAAAGCCGTTTGTAATCATTGGATCAGAAAATCATTCATAGCTTTCTCGAGTCTTAACGATGGGTCAAAATAACCCCTGAATCTCTTACCTTTATCCAATCGAACCTTCTACTTCTCATTTACGGTGAATAAGTCCTTCATCTAACTCTTGCCTTTTGATATTTGGCGTCTGCTGCATTTTTGTTTGTTTTGTGTTTTAAAAATATTTTTTTAAAAATTAAATTATTTTTTTATTTTGATATTTTTAAATTATTTTGATATATTAATATCAAAAATAATTTTTTTAAAATAAAAAATATTATTTTAATATATTTTCAAACAAAAATTATTTTAAAAACAATCATTATTACCTTTCCATCTAAAATGGACAATGATTTTGGAATTAAAGTTTCCAGCATTTGACCCTTCACACGAATTATATGAAATTAGAATTTCAATTTTCGTCATTTAAATTGCTATTCATGGTGAATATAAGCAATAGTCTTTCATAGATAGTTATTGATATCATTTTATAGAGAATAATAAAATATATTTCTTAGCAATATTGCTAGCTTTTTTTTATTATTATAAAGGAAATTGATTGATGACCTCACACTCTCGTTATCACTGCAAGAACATTAGCAAACTTGTGAAATTGAATATTTTAATATAAAATAAGTATGTGTTTAATGCATATTTTTTATTTATTTTTAGATGATTTTCATATATTAATATAAAAATAAAAAATATTAAAAAACATTATTTTTATTCATTTCAGTTAAAAAAATCCTTTAAAAATCACACTGCATTACAATATTAAACACACACTTTGTCCTTTTTGTTTTCTTTCTACTATACAAATATGGACAATAAATAATTTGTCATTTAAATTAAATGACAAATGAAATATCAACAGGTGCAGGAAAAATTTTCCTACAACTAAAGGGTTATCTTTATTTTATTTTTCGAGTCTCTGCAATGAATAAGGTTATTAAGTACTATTAATAATTATTTATTTTCTAAATACCATTTGTTTTTTCATGTTGCTCTATTGCATTAACTTTCTCATAGCTTGTGACTCATCGGCATTGTTTTTACATAAAAAAAAGGCTGACCAGACTGCATATCAATACTCGAGGGACTATAATGATTTTTGACCATAAGTCATAGTTGTCCTATAAACTTAAACGAAATTTCTCCACTCCTAAACGAAAATTCTTCAGTCCAGTTTTGCCACTCTCATATTTCCTTTTCCCTCCCTAAATCTTTTCCCCCCTCTTTCAACAAAATCACAAGTCACTGAATTAGGGTTTGTCAAAATTAGGGTTTTTTCCTCTAATTATCAATGAACAGACACAGGGGAGGAGACCGCTACAGCGACAGCGACAACGACAACGACAACTACAACTACAACACAAGCAGCTATAACAACACCATCGACAACCAAGATTCCTCGTACCCTAACCGCCGCCCCTCCCGCTTCTCCGATGCCCCTCCCCGCTTCTCCGACAGTCCTATAAACCGCTACTCTGACAACGGCAACAACAACAACTATAGCAATTACAATCGCCGTAGCCCTAATAATTACCATGGCGGTGGAGGGGGAAGGCGCGCGTTTGATAGTCCGCCGGGTGGTGGTGTAGGTGGAGATGGTGGATTCCGGCCCATGGGTGGTGGTGGTGATGGGGGGTTTAGGCCGATGGGCGGTGCAGGTGGGGGGTTTTTGCCTAATTATCAAGTGCCGCCTCCGTTGTCCCTGCCACCTCAGAATATTTCCGGGCGCAAACGAGGGTTTCAAGGAAGCTCGCCTGGTAAAGTTTTGTTTAGTTAAAAATTGAAACGTTTTTTCTCTTAATTTCTGTTTTGGTAATTGATATGTGTTTAATTCGGAGATCTGGGTTTTGTTTGCGTGGTTTTATTATGAAGTTGAAAATAAATTTAACTCAATTTCGTTGTTTAATTTGGGGATTGGGTTTTAGATGTCTAGTTTTAATGGGAATTGAATGGTAATTTAATTATTGTTTTTCTTAATTTGGGAATTAGGTGCTTATTCGTGTAGTTTTGGTGGAATTGAATGGCAATTTAAATTAATTTGATTGCTCTTATTTTGTGCTAATCATGTCATTAAAGTTAAATTATGTGTTTTTTTTGTCTTTTCTTGTTCAGATGTTAATGAATTTGTATTTTGCAGATAGGTTTGATGGTGGTGGTGGTCGTAGTGGTTTTGCTTTTGCAAAGCTCTTTGTGGGTTCTGTTCCAAGGACAGCTACTGAAATGGATGTAAGTCATTTAGTTGATGCATGAAATATTATAATTAAACTTATACTGAACCCTGAAGAAAGCACTTGAAACCTCTTATACATGTATCTGTGCACAAGTACTCTCCACTTTTTTGTTGTGGCTAGTGTCTTACCATAAACGATGCTGATTTGCGTCTTTTTGCAGTTGGTTATCTTCAACTTTATTGGGCAGGAAATTTTTACTTTATAGTGTCATGTTTGTGCCATCTTAATGTAGTTTTACTGATTTGATGCCAGATTCGCCCCTTGTTTGAAGAACATGGAAATGTGATAGAGGTTGCATTGATCAAAGACAAGAGAACAGGACAGCAACAAGGTATGTAAACTGCTATTTTTAAATGATGTAATTGTGATTCCTATGTATCTTATTTCAGGTCTCTAAGAGGCTGATGGGAGCAAAGTATTCTCATCTTTCATCTCAGTTTATTTTTGCAACAAGTTTCGGGCTTGTTGGTTTTGGTCCCCTTTTTTGTCTTCGTCCTGTCAAAACATGAAGACAGCACATGCAAACCTACTAAAAAACAGTTTTCTATAGCAGTTTGGAACTTGAAGATGATTAGATCCTCCTCTCGTCATAGTGGCTGCTGCAGTGAGAGTATTACCCAATAAGTGTTCTGTAATGTGGATGTCTATTACCGTACTGTAGCATTTTTATGTCAGGATGTTTATAAGGACATCTTTTGTTCACAGTGACACCAGAAAATATTTAATTGTTACTCTCCTAATGGTGTTAAACATGATATAATCTTAAGGATTTTTTATGGTTTTTTTCTTGGCAAACTGGGAGCTGTCCACTTTGAATGTTGTTGATATTGTTTTTTGCACTGTCAAACGAGATGGTTAGCAGTTGGATTGTTAGTTGGATGTGGTTGGTTACTGCATTAAATGAGCTGTGGTTGTTGGTTATGCATCCCTCCAAACTCCAAAGCTACTCTGGAAATATGAGTGATAGGCCATTTCTTATGGGATGAATATTGTCTATGGTGATCGTCTGATTTTTTTCCCTTTCTATGATATGAGATGATGGATATAAGATGAATATTGTCTGAATGTAATGTGAATGTTGCCTTCTGCTTTCCTTCGAGGTTTCTGGCTTTGTTCTGTTTTGTTGAACATGGATGTGCCAACAGTTGCAGTAGTATGTTGAAAATTAACATGTGATGTGTTTTTTAAGAAATATAAGCCTATTGCTTGTGAGATGGACGTCAAAGCTTCATTATGTGGACATATCTTGGGAAGCTTTTTGTTTGATGGTTGGTTGAATATAACGTGGAGCTTATTTTTGTGGTTGGGTTGTGGTAGTAAGACGCTCGTTGCGCATGGTTTGGCTTCAATTTGTGTTCAATTAGAACTTAACAGTTATACTTAATAAGACAGCACAGTTACTAATGTTGTGGCAGGCGTGTATGATGTGTATCCCTTTGGTTTGTATTACTAATGTTGTGGCAGGCATGTATGATGTGTATCCCTTTGGTTTGTATGCTTGTGGTTTGGGTTGAAGTGTGTGTATATTGTTGTTTCCATGGTCTATTTATCAAAAGCCAATTCCTTGATTTCATGTAACTGAGGGTCTAAAAAATTGAATGTTTAAATTTGGGGACCATTTCCTAGTCTTGCTGTTCTAACCATGCTTGTGAGGTAGAGCGCAATATTGATAAGTAAGGATTTTTCTTCGAGTGCTTTGGTTTTGTTTAATTATTAAAGTTTGTGCTTGGTGGTTGCTAGCAGCTTGTGATTAGTTATAATGTCATATTCAATTTCATTATGTGGTGACCTCCATTTCTTTGGTTAATAGAAATCATTTCATTATTTACCAACTTGCATTTGAATGAGATTGTGATGGTCATGGTGTGGCAATTGTGGATGATGTGCTCTATAGCATTCTGCTCTTAACATTTTTTGTCATTGTGTTTCTTATTAGGTACTAAAGGTTCATTTTTAATTTTTTTTACCAGGTATGTGCCATGCTTGTAGAACTCAATCAAATGGCAGTTTGGTGACACATGACTGCAATAATTTCTTAGCTGTATATTATTGTGTCAGGGGTTTTGTATTAGTTTTATTTTTCATCGTGCTCTAGTGGCTAAGCAGGAGAGGTTCATGATGAATTCCTGGTTATATATTCCTAAATAGAATCAGGTAGATAGTTTAAATACAGATCAGGGTCCATATACAGTGAGGCATATTAGTGTCGATTAGAGTAAGAGCTTGTTTTGGCCACACACCAGTTTGGCTATTTGCTCTCTGGTGTTATTTCACTTCATTCTTTTAACTATCAAAATTGCTTGAAAGTTGATGCTACCAACTTAGTTGATCACTATGGTTGAAGTGGTGCACCACTACTGCCACCTGTAAGGTGGTCACATAGGAGTCTTAGTTTACTCGTGAGACACCCCAATTGATGTACTGCTCCTCAAATTTTGCAAAATTGACCGTGCAGCATGGTGAGAGAGTTTGTATAAAATTTATTGCTTTATCATTTGAATTGTTTCAAACATCATGAAAGAATCCTCTTGCAGCAGCCATCGCTAGCATTTGTGATCAAACAATGGCCTTTTGCTCTCAGTCTGTATTGTGTGCTGTACTTTGTGAATGTTTTAAAGAGTTTTGGCAGAACACTTTGAAGGTTGTCTTCTCCAGTGGTGACGGCTCATCAATCCTTTTCTTTTATGTTGGTGTATCCTATATTACCTTTCCTGTTTCTGTTTCATTTTGGTTGTGCCATTCTCCCTGTTATGTGCAATGATCCATATTTACCTTGTCTCCAAGATGACTTGATAAAAGCTAAGACAGATGGCTTCTTTCTAGATGCACCTGGTTGTGTTTGATTAAACAAAATATGAAGCCGAGAAAGGTTTTCTGTTATAAGTTATCTATTAATTTTACTGCAACAGGGAATTTGAATGTGCATGTCTGTGACATTTGAGTTCTTAGTAGACTGGCTGCGATAGGAGCCTGGATGTGCTGTATGTTTAGAAGGCTCATGGTTATGCTCTACACTAGCTTATTCTTTGCACAAAAAGAGCCAAATGAAGAACACGATTGATTCCATGGTACATTTATCATCTTTATTTTGGAGGAGGTACAGTTGTCTGTTCTAGATTGGGGCTCTATGTATGCAGAGACTTACCGAGTTGTAAGATTTTGAGACCAAAATGGAGAACGCACTTTGGATGTCATTTTACTTGGTGCATGTTTGAGATAACTAACTACCAGTGCTACAGACTTTTTATGCTGGAGTGCAGGGGGGATCTTATGTTCCTTTTTTTTGTTGACAAACATGATTTTAAGTGATCATTGACCTTGTGATCATCAAACACTATTTGGCTTGTGCATAAGTTGTTGATTTATATGGTTTTGGTCATGCTATTACTGCCATGTTGCTGTTATCTATTATGGTTGTTATTTCTAAACTCCCTTGTCAGTACTCTACTTTTTCGTCGCATTATGTTGACCAGTGAAATGGCTACATGTGAGACCTTTGGCCTAAGACCTGATGATTTCCCGCATATGCTCTGTGTTTGGTTTATTTGTTGTTAGTCTTTAAGCAAATTATATTGTTTGAGAGAACATTGTGGACTAATTCATGATTGACATTCTTTATGCCATGAGTGCTGCAAAAGAATGCGGGAAGAACATCTGTTACATCCACTTTTCCATTTTTATGCTTTTTACCCAAGTGTGCCTTCAGGCTTCTTCATGCTTTTTCAAACCCCTTTAGATTAGAATCGTTCATTTAGTCCTAAGAGCTCATTACTTCTAATAATAACAGCTAATTATATTTATGGATCTAAAGCTGCAATGCTCTAGTTGAGTATTGGAGCACTCTTTTTTCCTAACAATAATCGGTTTAATGCATAGGAGTGCTGGCATATGTTTTTTACATTTTGATTTAATGACATACACACCACCGTTTGAAGGTGTAAGTAACCATGAAAATCAGGTTAAAAACATTTCACTCATGCAGGCTGTTGTTTTATAAAATATGCAACCTCAGAAGAAGCTGATAGGGCCATCAGAGCTTTGCACAATCAACGAACTCTGCCTGGGGTTAGTTACGTTCCTTTGCTTGGTTTCCAATTACGTGGATCATTATAGCAGTTTCACATGTTAAACATTTGTTTTCCAGGGTGTGGGTCCCATCCAAGTTAGATATGCTGATGGAGAACGAGAGCGCCTTGGTAATTGTCAATTACTTAACTGAGATTTCCAAGTTTCCGAAGTTTGATCTGTTTCTTACATGTTGAATCTGCTCTATGAAACATTCTTAGGTTTGCTAACATTTCAAAACTTTTATGAAATGGACATTTCTTGTTCTTCATTACTATCTTGGATCAAATATTTCCGTTGGCAAATGCCCTTTTAGGTGCTATGTTCCTTGAACAGTTAAAACTTGTTTTTAATAAGACAGAACACATGCAAATATGTTTTTATTTCTAATTTCTAATTTCCTTCCCTGATTTTTTCCTTTGTATGGTAGGTGCAGTTGAGTACAAGTTGTTTGTTGGTTCACTGAACAAACAGGCTACAGAAAAGGAAGTTGAGGAAGTATGTCACATGTCTTTTGATTGTTTATTGTTTTGTCATTCTTCTGACAGCTTGCCTTCCTCTCTCCCTCTTAATGAATGCTTTATTCTCCTCTAGTGAATATTTAACAGTTTGTTGGTTTATCTGATGAGTAGATATACCTTCTATACCATTCCCTCATAGATGCATATATGAATTTCGTTTATTCAGTTTACCTTTTCTTTCTAGGCATGTGTATAATAATAAGTGTTTCTTTGTTCAGATTTTTACACCGTATGGTCGGGTTGAAGATGTTTACCTTATGCGTGATGAAATGAAGCAGAGTCGTGGTGTGCCCTTAACTCTTATTTCATGTTAAGAAACATAATATTCCTGTATTTGAATTCATTTTCTTTTCAACTTAATGCCACATATTTTTTTTCTAGGTATTTGTGGAGCAAATTAGATTGTTATTGTTCTTTTTCTAAATTATCTACATAACAATAAGGGATGGGTGGTATTATCAGTCTATATCTCTGTAAACAATTGGCCAACATTTTATGTGACAGCATGCAGGGTTGATGCTTCTCCTCAGTGCATTCTTCTTGGCACTTACTTTTCTTTATGCTCTTAACTATGTGAAGCTAATACCATCATGTTTCTAACTTTCGACTGCTGATTCTCCTGTTGAATTCATTCTGAAGGTTGTGGTTTTGTTAAATACTCCCATAGAGACATGGCATTGGCAGCTATTAATGGTCTTAACGGAATATATACAATGAGAGTAAGGAGTGCTTGCTGCTTTTATGATGTTAGGTTTACTGAATATAATATTAAGTGTCACCTTTTTACTTCAATTTTCTGAACTGTTCAGGGTTGTGAGCAACCATTAACTGTCCGGTTTGCAGATCCTAAGAGGCCCAGGCCTGGAGGAGACTCAAGGTTTTTCAGCTGTGATCTTCTTTCACTCTGGATTACTTGTACATTTCTTGTTACATTTTGAATGAAATTCACAAAATAAATGTTGGAGCTTTTTTTTTCCCCAGAGGTGGTCCTGCATTTGGTAGTCCAGGTGTCGGCCCAAGATTTCAAGCTTCAGGGCTTAGGTAAATTTTCCCTTAACATTCTGGTAAAATAAACTGTCACTTCAGCTTCTCTATTTATCTATTGTTTTGACATTATTGCTTTCATGCTCACTTTTGTTAGACCGCCACCAAATTTAGGGGATCCTATGGGTGACCATATTCCGCCTAATGCTTGGCTTCCAATGAGTCCCCAGAATATGGGTCCTTCCTCCAATGCTGGTGTTCATGGTTTTGGGAATCAGTTGCCTCCTAGGTCCGGTGACTTAGCAATGCCTTTAAACCAGGTAAGACTATTTGCAGTTATCTGATACGTTGAAACTCTTTAGCATTTGCTCTTACCCATGATTAATTTTTGTTTTGACTCTTTAAGCAAATGCATGATTAATCTGGTCTTTTACTTACAAAACAATTTTTTTTATTGGATGGTATATTGATCACCTGATCATGTTCACTTTTGATAAAATACTCCTTTTCTTGTCACGAATCCCACTTAGAGATTCGTAGAGTTGGCAGTCTTTTTCTTGACATGTATGATCTTTGATTGGATGGTATATTGAATATCTTCTTATGAGAAACTTGTCTCCTTTGTTGCGCCATAGTTTCCTTTGTTTAATTCTAAGCATATGTTTCTTGTTGCTAGCTTTAGCAATTCAGACCCCAGACCCACATGGTTCGACACTGTTACTTCTATTCTTACAGAACTTTGAGGATTGACAGTTTCTCCTGCTGCATCTTGGGCACATGAAGACACTTATTGATGCCTGCATGTGCTTCTCATTGTCATCCTAGACTAACAAATATTGTCTACATGTTTTTATTTTTTCAGACTGTTAACCAGTCACTGCAGCATCTCCCCCCTGCTAGCCAGCAAATATCACCTCTGCAGAAACCACTTCAATCGCCTCAGCACTTGCCACCTTCCCTTCAACTACATGCTCAAGCTGCATCTTCCTATCCTCAGACACAGACTTCTCATGTCAGTCAGCTACAGAGTTCGCTTGCTACTAGTCAAACACCCTTCAGTCAAGCACTGCCATCACAGCATATGATTGGCTTTGGAAGACAGTTACCTGCTTCTCAAACTGAGATCCAGCAGGGCATCTCATCAACTGTAGCACTACAAGCCCCCCACTCCATGTCTGTAGCAATAAATCAACAGCAATTGCCTGCACCTGTTCAGCAGCAACTACTTCAGCCTCTCCAGCAGTCCCCTTCTCAGTTAGCTCAGATGCTGTCACAACAAACTCAAACCCTGCAAGCAAGCTTTCAGTCATCTCAGCAGGCTTTTTCCCAGCTGCAGCAACAGTTGCAGATGATGCAACCATCAAACCAGAGCACACTGCAACAGAGTCCCCAGGCTCCAAGACAGCAGGTATGATAGGCTTTTAGAGGGTAAAGAGCTGTGTAGTGGTCAGGAATTCCTAGATTCATTACTCACTTCTCTTCAAATTTTGGTAAAAGTCATGTATTGGGCTGCAAGGTTTAATGCGCATACAGCTCTAGATCATTTGCTTGACGTCATTGGTTAAAACTGCTATCAAAAGCTGGAAACATGATTTTGGTTTCTGGAAAAGTAGTTCTGATCACAAGGAAACTTGAACTTAGAAGTGTTGCTGGGTGTTGGCGTTGGATAAAATTTTATCTGTCTGACCTGTTAGTGCCCATGATATTTTACATACATTTATACCACTTGTCTTTTCGTGGGGCACCTTTCACTTCGTGAAAACCCAAATTCCAGCTTCTCATGTTAGGATGCTGCACTAATTTGCCCATCTAAAGAAATTATACTATTTTCTCTCAATCTTGTGTTTGCTGTTGTACTTCCTTTTGCTTGTTAAACTTGTGTTATTATGATTATATGCTGAAAACACTGCCTGCCTTCACATTCTCAGTGGCCTCCACAAGCAGTTGCCAGCACTCCACTTCCTGTAGATTTGCCTCCATCTACTTCTGCTCCTACTGCAGGTGTTATGAGTCAGACTGTAGCTCCTGTAAAATGTAATTGGACTGAGCATACATCCCCTGAGGGATTCAAGTACTATTATAACGGTGTAACTCATGAAAGCCGAGTAAGCAGCTAATCGTTGATTTGCTCTGTTGTTGGCACTTAATTGTTTGAATTAGCTGTTAACTTTTCCCTGTGACTGGACAGTGGGAGAAGCCTGAAGAATTGAAATTATTTGAGCAACAGCAGCAACTGCACCAAAAACCTCCAGTTCAACTGCCTCAACCACAGACAAATCCTCAAGTTTTGCCCACCCAGCAAGTGCCACAAACCCAACAGGTGCATCTTCAAACACAGTTTCGCCACCAGCAACAGCAGCCACAGCCTTCCTTTTCTTCTACGGTTAGTGTCTATATTGTTGTTCCAAATTGTAGTGCATATCATATCTCCTCGCTAACTCCATATCATGAACTTCCAGTATGCCACTACTGAAGTTAGGGGTCAACAAGATATGCTCAGATAATTACCAGTCATCAGAAAGCATTTTGTTATTTGTTAATGTGTCACAGTAATGCCTGTCTTAAAATGAGACTGCCTTAAAAGCCTCCTTTTGTGGGTACTTACTTTTGAGTACTGATTTTTCTATTAGTTGTTGTATGGCTGGTTTAGCAAATTAAGCCTCAGTCTTCGCCTGGCCATTCCACATACCATTACAATGTGTCAAGTTGCATATTTTGCAGGTGGTAAGATAATAACTTCATAGAAGTTTTAAATGGAAGAATGTAAAATGTATTACATAAACTCATATGAATTCCCAATGATAATTGAAAGTATTGTCACCCACCAGAGGTCTTGTTGTCCAAAGAAATTTAGCCTGTCTGTTAATCCAGGGAATGATTGGTGTAGTTTTGGATCGTTTGTAGATTGCATTGTATGAAAAAGATTGCCCCTGGTGCACTTTTTTGGTTGAGCCCGTCCATCTTTGTTGGTTCCCTTGTCAAAAAATCAATGTGTCCTACATGTATTAAATCTGGTTTATTCCCTGGAGTTTGCTTTGATTGGAATGTTGCAGATGGCGCTCTGCATTAAGTGGATGTGCTTTTCATGCTATCCACAATTGCTCGAGAAGTCATGAAATTGGAGATGCAAGAAGATGCCTTTTTATATGTTTGATTTACTCCCTTGTTAAAACAAACAATAACAACCAAGCCTTAATCTGAAACTATTTGGGTCTCCACACCATGCAACTGCACAATTTTTAGTTTTAAACCTATAATATCTTGTATCTTGTATGGAATGCAAGTCCATGCCTGTTGCACGGGCACATTTTAGAATTTAGACTTCATTTAAACTGTGGAAAATGTTCTGCTATCTGTTTTTCACTGAAGATTTAAATGGAAGGAAATATGTATATGAACACAACTTTTGCACGTTTATCTTTTTCCTGTTAGGAGTTTTTTGTCATCTGCCTTTTGGATCTTTTTTTGACTTTGCAGGAACATGGTTATACACAATTACCTGCAGCAGCTAGTTCAGTCAACGATTCGACACGCTTCCAGGTACCTTGTGTTTTTCCATGTCCTTGGATCTTTTCTGTAATAATAGATCATTCCTAAGGTCATTGTCTGCTGCAGGGGCGTCCAGTTGCTCAGGATTGGATGTGGAGGAATAAGCCAGCAGGTTCTGATAATTTTCTATTTTTATATTACTCTGGGATGGTTTTCTTTTCACCCAAAGTTTCTCAAGACAAATAGGAATTAGTGCAAAGGAGACCTAGAAAATTATGCCTGAACATCAAAAATAGTAACTCGTCCTTGCAAGGTGCCCTTTTGGATGAAACTGAATGAAAGCACCTGCAGCATTGCACTTGTGTGCAAACTGCCAAGATAACATGATTAGTGGGTCATGATTATGGGACATTGGGTTGCTTTGGGGAGTAGAATTGGATTATTTTTTTTACGAGACTGACAATTCAAGTCTCATGATGTGGTAGATTGTTTTGGAAGATGGCATAGGCACCCTTAAATGTGCTTTGGAAGACAGTTTGGGAGTTTTTAATTCTCTGTTCGTCTTGCTCATTGTTTTTTGTTCTCTTACTCATGTTATGTTGCGTTCTTCTCCAGGAACTTGAAGAGAGGAATCTGAGGCAGCACATGGGCAAAGTTACAGCTACTTGAAATGCCAAGTGAGAGCACTGGCAATCCGACAGGAGCGGCAACAACTGCTATGAGCTTTAAATGCTAAATGAGATGTTTATTGAACAGTTTTTCCAGCTTAATCTTTACTAGCTGTGGCGATTTACTGTTCAACAGTTGCTGTAATGCAAATGCCTATGTGCCATCAGTACACGGGGTAATGACTAGCCTATATAACATATCAGTTGCTACCTATGATCCAATATTCACTTGTAACCACATAACCCCCATATTTGGCCCCACTTGAGGATCCGAGATGGCAAGTGATGCTGATGAATAATAATAGTAATATTCACCAGGCGTTGTACTTTTTTTGCCAGGTTTATTTTATTAGTTTTGGGTTATACTAGATTCATAGCAGAAAAGAAAATCGAAAGTGGTGTTTAACCGTTTTAGGACGCATTATAAAACTATAATCTTCCGAGTATTTTTTTTTTACACGCTCGAACGTTTATATAAACCTCATGGATTATGGATAAAGCTTCTAAATTGAGCCAAGTTATCAGCATGTAGCTTGTCATCTTGCTAGTAGTAATCGAAAGATTAGTCGACTGTCCTACAGTTCCTACATGTTTCGCCTTTCACCTTTAAGCGGCCTTAAGCCTCCCATTTTCAGCGTGGAATTCTTGAACTCCTCAAGGAATAATAATGGATCCTCCACGTAGGATTCTGCAATCTCACGCGTGCGATCATCTTCTATTACAAAGAACTGGTCAGACGGAAGGAATCCCTTTCCTAGAGAAGATTGTCGAATGTAGCTGGGGTCACCAGGTCAAGATGTGCTACTGTCGTGTTGCTGTCAACAGTTTATGAGCGTGGTTGCTGTAGCGACTGAACGAAGTCCACATAAACATCACGGCCACCGTAGTTACCAGGGCACAGGAATCGAGAGCTAAAAGTTGAGCATCTAGCTTTTCCTATTGTGTGCGCGCCTGCCGAATCACAATTAGACCGTGGTTTTCAGGTGGCAGGAGTGTCCTGACACGCATTAGGATAGGAAACATATTACCTGAGAGGGCAACCATATCATTCTGTATGATGCCAGCATTCTGAAAATTAGATACACTAGAATTTGGAGCACGTATATTCCCAGTCGCTGCTGCCTTGCTAGCACTCAAGCTGTCCTTCCTACCCATCTGGACTTCCTAACTTGGTCCACCAGACTGCAGATTAAGTAGAATTCAGGTTAGTTCAAACCATTTAAAGATAGTAAGATATTCTTTTAACATGAAGAGTGGCAAAAATGCAACACACAAGAAGAACAGAATCATTGGCAACAACTGCGAGAATATCAGCACAAGAAACCGTTTCAGGACAAACAGATTCCAGATCAGATTTAACGAGTTCAAGTTCAATGGTCCAGCTTTTTTCACCCACAAAGTTCTCAGTATCATCTAGCAACACTGAAGCGCCCAATCCCTGCAAAACACAATTTGTATCATGGCCATTGCTATTGCAATAAAAGCTTTCATAAAGAGAAACAACATGTAAAGTTCATAAAATTAAACTTTGACTTGCATTAACAAAGCAATCATGGAAGGGAAGATGAAGCATGGAAGCTGCCGTTCTTGGTTCCTCGGAGATTGCACTTTCAACCCAAGATAAGATATAAGGGTCTGCCTCTGGGCAGGATTCTTTGTACACGTCAAATTGCAATAGCACACCAATATCATCCACACATGTTTTGTTCAAAGTGGTTGGTGCTTTGCCAACTCAATTACAAGCTTAATAAGCATCATAAAACAAAAAAGGTAAGATCATATCCATGTTCCACTAGCTTGTGTGGACGTATATGAAATGGTGCTGGGGTTAATAGCTTCAGTTCACTTGAATAGAAATTGCTGCGAAAAAAAGAGAGATGGAGTAGTTTCATGTATTGTACCAAAGGGTGGTTAGTGGTTACTGGACAACGCTGTCAAGACTTGGAAGCAGTCAAGTTCATAGTACATGATGAGCGTGCAGTACCCTAATCCCATGTGCTTCAATTTTTCTTTTTACCGAATGTTTCTCTCAGAGTTGAGATGGTACATTGAAAATTTCCCAAGTATGTTGAGAGAAAGGGGCCCAGTAGTTTGTCAGAAACCACTAGAGCTTAGAGTTGCAGGTTCTGTTTCCGTTGAGGGGTTGGATTGTTCCATTCATGAACTCAACAGATGCAGATGCTTGTTTAAGTTGTGTCTTCTAGGCTTATAGCCCACACATCTTTTTAATATTTGCCATCAAAACTAAGAGCCAAAAAGGATCTCTAGTGTTGCTGATAGAAACCATGAATTCAGGCCATTGATAGTATACCCTGCAGGTATTTTCTGAAATGTGTGCCAGGCTAAGCAGATTTTTGTTACTTCTTTGAATCAGTTTTCTGAAATGTATTTTAAGAGGTGTTTGATAGGCAGATTTTTAGATGTCTTGTAATGTGATCGTTAAGAATATGATATTTGCATTTCATTGAAAAGGAAAATTTCTATTACTTTGTGGTATTTTATAATACAAGGCTAAGGCTCCCTACTTTCAGCATCTCTTTTATAAGAACAATCAAGAGTCGGGGGAGGATGGAGAAAAAAATTGGGAAAATCTTTTTCATGCTCTGTTTGGGGCCGGAATTTGTTTATCGCATGAATGACAGCCTACATTAAAGGCAGTAAATTTGATATGCTATGGAGATAACAGAAGGAGAGAAGAAAAAACAACAACAGTAGGAATCTCATCTAACATGCTAAATCCATTTTCACAAGACAAGGATCAATGCTCTGAGTACATGCATTATTGACCCTGGCAAGAGAGGATCAATCTCTGAAATAGAATTCTAATTGATCTCAGAAACCATGCATGCTTAGCAGGCTTGAAACGACTATGTAGAGTTGGTTCTCATGCTACAAAGCTTGCTCAGGTCATCTGCCAGCCCATCTATCTCTCTGTCTCCTTTCTCTCTTGTGCACTCCCTCAATTCTCCTGCTTTTCTTCTTGTATTCTCTCCACATTTGTAAATTTCAATTTGGTTAATTTTTTGGGTCAAAACCAACCGAACCAAGGAATGCTCTCCCTGACTAGCGGACACCATACACATACACACACTAGTTTTAGACATGCAATGGCATTGCACGTAGATTATTCAAGTTTTTGTTAAATATTACATTCTTTTTCATGAATTATATTCAAGATATTAAAACAAATATAATACCCATAACTTCAAATATTTAAAAGATAAAAAAATTTAATGTGCTGGTAATTAATAGTCTCTGTTAATACTTCTTCATTAGGTAGCAATAGGGGTTGAAATTATGTTTCCTGAAATTTTGAATTTTTTTTGTTTTAATTTTGTTTTATATATTTTTGGATCATCAAATGTCAAAAATTATTTTTAACAAATAAAAAAAGTATATTATTTTGATATACTTTTGAATAAAACAAATATTTTAAAAAACAACAATTACATACTCTTGAACACCCTTTAGCCTTGCAAATTTCCCCTAATGAAAAAATAGTAAAAGTGCTGCAAATGTTGTATTATGAATATTGAATAGAATGGCTATTTTGTCTCAGTATATTTTCTACCATAATAGTATATGGTATGCGTTATAAAGTTATGCCGTCGATCTTCATTCACAGGATGATTAACTACTCTACTGTGATTAAGTTTGAGTCATTTTTTGAGCGCTGTCATGTCCATGTAAAAGGATTGTTGAGTTCTTTACTTACGTTGTTCAAAAAACTCATGTTGTCCGAATATAAATCCCAAGAATTGAAATTAATGATGCGTCAAGAATTTGAGGGTCGCCGAGGTCTGCATAAAACAACAAAATAGAATTAACCCTCCGGCACTTCTTGAAACAATGTCAGATGGCCACTGAAAAGGAGAATTAATGAACATAGGGAAGACATAAGATGAAACAATCTTAAATCTGTCACAAGTAAGGTATAACTGGTATCTCTTATGTTAATAGAAATTTTAACTGCTCGACTTCCCATTCATGTTTTGTTTCTTGTGCTTACATTAGCAAGTGGTTCTTCCTTCGGCAAGATTATCCATAGCCCGAGCCATACAGAAAGGCCAATGGACTCGACTCTGAAGAAGGCCCATGCTTTTCGTCGGAGAGAGATGTTCCAAGATAGGCCCTTGTGTAATGAGCTGGGGGGGCTCATTAATCGGGCCTCTCGAACAATCCATTTCTTGAGTACTGGGCTCTATATCAAAAAGAAACTAGGCTTCCTTTCAAAAAAGGGCTGGATTGCTACGACAAAAAACAAGGCCATGCCATCAATCAAGTGCCTGTAACTCGTCCTCTCTTCCCTCCAAACTTGTGTTTTTAAACGAAAAAAAGGAGACTAACTTCTCTAGCAGAAGTAAACTAACCATTGTTTAAGCTAGGTTAGAAATTCATTGGAGAGAAAGGAATATCCAGTTCCTCTAAGATGAATCCAAAACGAATAGGTTTGAAAAAAAAAGGCTAGTTCTTTCCACGTCCCACCTCCTCCATCTAAAGACTCGTACGCACATGCGGACCATGCCTATGAAACCATAGTTGTTTGATTGATTAATCATTGATATAGCATGGTCACCTCTCTGGGCATAAGAAGTGCACAATTATATGTATCTTCATGGACAAGATTCCACCGGGGAATTGTTTTTGTCTTTCCTTTTTTACATATCATAATTAATATCTTTTCAAAAGGCTGATTCGAGGAATTTTGAGTTATTCAAAATGTTATCCTAATTCTTTCAGTGCCTTCCTATCGCACTCTTTTCAAGATCTGAACATAAAATTTCTATATATTGACGGCTAGATTGTCCCCCAACACTTTTTTTGCTTGTCCCAGAAGAATAAATTCACGCTTTCATGTTTAATTAGAACTAGCGAGGCATGTATGTGCGCACATGCCACACATTCATGGTAATTATGTATGCGTACGTGTATGGGATGTTGAAATAAATCCATTATTTCAATGATCCAAAACACCCTCGAATTAAACCTTTTAATGTGTTGTGCAATTGATTTCTAGGTGATCATTCACGTGAACTGTTAAGGATGAAAAGTTCCTGTGTTGTTAAAAAAGGAATATATTAACTTGAAATGAAAAGTTCATGATCAGCGGCTAACTAGAAAGTTTGGGGTATTAATCACGCAGGACAATTCTCACCTTCCAATTCTCTTTTCTGCGAACAATCAAGATCAGGGGTGCGATTTTCCATCTCTTCCACTTTCTAAAGATGCTTAAAGGCAAATACACACCATCCTGTCATTTAAAGAATATTCACTGCTATAGCAAGGTGGACAAATTTGTGAGAATCTTTATCATGCTCATTGTTCGATCATAAATTATTTCCTTGAAACCTTCCTGCGTTCATACCATGATATCATGCTTCCAAAAACTTTCCTAAAAATTGATGGAAAAGCTTTCACACAATTTCTTCTAGATGACATGATTCATCCTGGCATGCCATTATGGCCTCTGCTATATACTACGGCTTCACAAATCACATAGCTCCACGATGGAACCTAAAACCTCCATAGTCGCGGAGATGATCTGTAGGTATGATGTGAATGCATGGATATGCAGCCTTTCCAAATGTTTCTACATCATGATATTCAAAAATTAAGAAATATCTTGGCAAACAAAAAATAATAATTAAGAATTAGATGTTTGTAGCTAGGCTGGATGTGTAACGAGTTGCGAATATGTTTTTCTACCAAGTAGATAAGTTTAAGCTCATAAAAGAAATAGTTAGCGTGTTATTTTTTCTATCATATTATTGAAATATATACTAATTAGGTTTGAGAATTTTTATTTTATTCACATTGTAGATTGTTTCAGCTACATTTTTCGTTGAATTGAAAGCTGTTGCTTATTTGAAATCTTCAGAAGACTAAGCAAGGGCTTAATCACGAAAGGGCGACTACTGGACATTTTAGGAAAATAATCATTACTCGACTACAGCACCTTATCCTTACTTTTACAAGTTTTCAACAATATACGTCCAGCTACTTATATCAAGAAGCAATGGCATTTTGGAACGCACGAGATTTGAATCTTTTCTCCACTAACCTATAATAAACAACTGCAAATGCGCGTCATAAACAAATTTCTTTTTCTTGAACAACATTATATTAATAAGCGATATTTGAATCTAATTTAGCTGTGCCTGTGTATTTACTTGCACACACAATCTTTTTTGTGCATTCTCACATGTTGAATTCAAGTTTCGGACGCGAAAATATACTTTCAAGTTTTGTTAGGGTAGACATGAATAGATAATGAATGCGGAGTACGTGTGTGTGTGTGTGTGTGTGTGTATATATACATATGCTAGTGGGGGCTATGCTTAGCATGTTTCCTATGTGATCTCTAAAGCATCGGATCATATATACAAAGCTAGCTAAGAGATGATGTATATATAAAAGTTGAAGATGGGCTTTCATCCAATTCTATTAATTTCTCCTACACCCATCGATATCTATAAAAGATGGCCGCTACTGAATCATGTATGGCTGTAAGTAGTAATTGTAGCGTGGCATGTATATGAACTGATCCATATCCACACACTCCTGGCGAAAACAGTGCATCATGGACAAGCCTTCACAACCCCATGAGTTATACTAAATATGGAAGCCAAGTGCATCTTCGACAATGCTTAAACCAACCTATATATCCCTACCAAAATCTTTCACCATCCCTTCAATAATCAAGAACCACACACAGACCATTCCCTTGCTAAAATATGTTTACGTTACCAGTCAATGACTCATTTCCATCTGTATATAACTTGAGGGGAAAAATGGTCATAATTAACTCATCAAAGATTAGTGGTGTCAAGTTGCTACACTTTGCACCCCGGCCCATGCATGTTAATGCGAGAAACTCTGTACACATAATTTTCACAAACTGTCCATCTTTATCCTTGTAGGGCTCCCCGTACACATCAAGTTCCCAAGTTCATCCTCGGTTTCTCATTTCCCAAGAAGCCTAGGATTTAATACAGACAAAAGGGTAAAGAAAAAAAAGCTCAATCCATCTTCGTTAAATGTTAAAAACCCTAACCCTAATTTTCCTGACAGTATTAATGATATAGCCTTTCCTAATATCAATGCAAATGAACCAATCAAATCAGAAGAGGAGGTATGAAAGTAAGAATTAGCGAGTGCCGGAAGAATATAAGGAAATTGAATAGCTTAAAAGAACAACGATGACACAAAACCCAACATCTCCGTAATGTAATAATCTCTGGATACAAAGAATACAACAAAAGAAATCAAGAGATTAACTAGTCTTTTCCCGCATAAGCTACAAGGGCAGTCATTTTCCAACATCGATCAATAAAGTTCTGTATCATGAAGAATGTGAACTGGGATCGTCTCTACAAATACAGAACCCCACAAGTAAGTTAGAAATCAAATTACATACCGATATCTAATAGGAAATATTTCTACTCCTCTTTAGGCTCCTTTCTCATCTGGGAGGGCACAATATCCTGAAGAAGGCCATGGTCTCTAAGCAAAGAAGCTGGACTATCCGACCTTCTCTGGTGAAAAGAAAAGGCGGGACTAAAACTAGTATTACTTGTGGTATTAATGTTCAAAGAAGGTGATGAGCTATACATGTAGGCATGCTGTTGATACTGAGTTTGTGGAATAACAAAAGATGATGTTGCAGCACCAAAACCAGTTGAATCAGACAAAATTCCAATACTTCCTCTAGGAGTTATTGGGCTTGGATGTATGTGTTGACCTTCGTATGTTGTAACAACTATAGATGAATCATCAGATGATCTCTCCACTCTCTTCTTCACACCACATCCTGCACTAGTGCAACGATAATAACTCCTGCAAGAAAAGCAATAAATTAACAAACTTTTTGTGTATATATCATCATCATCACCCAAAAAATGGGGGGTTGCATATATGTTACTTCTTGCTACACAAGTTACAAGATTTTGTGTATCCTCATCCTTCAGAAGAGATCAGTACACTGTCATAAAGAAGACCAAGATGGGATTCTAATGATAGATATACCTTGGATAGGGGCTGTTTTTCACAGCTTTTTGGCCGTACTTCCTCCACCTAAACCCATCATCTAGGTGATCGACTTCACTCTTTGTCATGAAAGCAAATCTCGGCTCTCTTTGCCTTTTTTGGTTCTTCTTTTTCGGTTTCAACCTGAACCCACAACACATTACTACACTTTCAGTACTTCCAAAAAAAACCCATAAAATTGCACAAACAGAACAGGTTAAAAAAAAAAAACTTCTTTTATTTCATTTTCCCTTCAGCAGATCACCCATCACTCTTTTCTTTCATATTTCAGTCTAAAACAAGAAACTCACTGTAACAAACAAGAGAATAAAGCAAAAAAACAATACTAACATTATATTATAGTGCAAAAGGAAAAGAGAAAATTACTGTTTCTTGGTCTTGTCGTGATCCTGCTCTTCTTCTTGATCTCCAGTTTTAACTTGTTGGAAAGCATCATTTCCTGCTTCATTCGAAGAGGAAGAGATAGAAGCTGATGAATTTGGAGTTGCTGGGTTATTCAAAACCTCTGATGTTTCCGGTAGAGTTGATGCCGGTGATGGGACAAAAGTTTGTTGCTGCTGAGACCCCACAATCGGATTCTGAGCAAACCAATCGAATAAAGAAGCAGCGGCACCAAAATCTTGGTTGATATCAAGCAAATCCGTAAATCCTAAAGACCCAGCCTTTTGATCACCACCAATAAAATCAAATGGCATCATGTCAAAGATGCTATTTAATGGTGGTGGTGGTGGTGTTGCTGTTGTTGATAAAGCAAAAACACTAGGCATCTGATCAATATCACTTGTTGTTGTTGCTGCTGGTGGTGGTGGTGTAATGAAGGAAGTATTTGCCATATTGAAATTCTCTGTCTTTAATATTGTTGATCTTGTTAGCTCTTTCTTCTCCTCTCTTTTCTCCATGGAATTTGTGCACACGCTACTAATATTTTTATTCTCCTTCATTTCATTCATTCTCAAAATTTAAAAATAAAATAAAAGCATTGTGAGAGTGTGAAACAACTTGAAAAGTGTGTGTGTGAGAATGGACTTCCTTCTCGGCGTGTTTAACAGCTTAGATTATTGAGGTTTCCCATTGTTGCGGTGACCGTCACTTGCCGGTAATTTTGTGTGATGGTCTGCGGACTCTGTTTGGCATTTACTACTGCTGGACCGCAATCGGGTCCACTTTTTCATACGCGGATATTTTGACTGGTTTCCCCGGTTGCGTGTAGATAGACTTTTTGCGTACACGTGGATTTTGAATTAGAGCAAAAGTTTTAGATAGCTCGTGTGCATGTGATCTCTTCCCACTCGTTTTTTTTTTCCTCTCTCTCGCTCTCTCGCGGCTGCGGCTCCCTTCCCTTACCCTTTTTTTTTTAAAAAAAAAAGGATGGCAATTTAACTTATTTTTATTTTATGTGAAGTTGACATCTAAACCTGTGAAGTTACTTCGATATCCCTCGTCTTTTTTTGCCTTTCCCTTTTTCATTTTGTTTTTGAAATTACATGAACACCCATGGAATTTGGCTTTAATTACATTTACAGTACTGTCGACCATTAAGCTTGTAATTGCCAGCAAAATATAAAACTATCTTCTAATATTTCTTAACACTGCCAAATTTTAGTTGAAGGTTGGAAATTCAGGGGGTAATTAAGTTTAATATCTTCCAGATCATATATAATCCCGAGAAGGCTCGACATATTCAAATTCAGGGGGTTATTAATAAGATTTGTTCTGGGAGCTTTACTTTCAAAAAAACTTTAAATTTTGAACAGACCGGTGTAGACCTCACCCCTGACATGTCACTTCTAATTTTTCTTTCCATGACATTGATTTAGGAAGTTCAAGATCATTTTATATATCCATCTATATATGTATAGTCGACGTCCTTGGCAACACCTGTGCAATATATTTCAACCATTCTGTTACCTACCAAACTAGTGCAATAAGTTCAAACCATCTAGAGCCTTGGAAAATAGGTGATTCGTGATGGGTTTTTTTTTCTGTTTTTATTTTAAATGTAAAGGTTATTTTGTCAACTTTTGAGCATTCAAACTAATTTTAAATCTAATTAGACTACGTATGCATGCGTTGCATTAAAAATTATAAAAGTTTTATTAATTTATGTGCAAATCAAGAAAATAAATATTTAGGATAATAAATAAATTCAGATAGGTTTATAAAGTTGGATCAATTTACTCCACTCAACCTTTTTTTCTAAAAGAAAACTAGTCCATGTATTTATACAAGTGTGTTACATTTATACCCCTATCGACCTCACAATAAAGGCTAAAAATATATAGAAATAAGAAAATTTAAATTTGACTGAATATGTATTTAACCGATCTTTCGTATTTATTTTATTTGATTTTAAATCAGTACTTTATAATTTTACATTGAAATTTGTTATGCATCTAAACAAAAATATTGCTTTGCATCAATCAATCACAAGGGACAAGTTAATTGTACTTAATTTACTTCTTACTTATATTTCTAGAATTTCGATCTAGAATCCGAATAATTCTTACACGGGTTTTCTTTTTCTTTTTTTTACTAATGATTTCATATTTCTCATAGCAATTAATCATATAAATATGATAGTACTCATGGAGTGTGATGAAGCTGGGAAAAACTTCACATATAAATTGGATTTTCACAATCTATAAAACTAGGTGTGGACTTGATACGAAGGTGGGTTTAATTGTTGGGCTTAAATGACGGTGGAAATTTGCCTTAAAAACAAACTTCTTGTGGAATAAATGACTTCCTGATACATAAGTCAATAAATATATACGTAGAGTAAGTTATTGAAGGGAAAATGTTGAGTATGTGAACTTATTTGTTAACTTGATGATCTAAATATTTATAGATATTGATCACGTCGAATCATCCGAACATAAAAAGTGATGTTACGTTTGACTGGTAAAAATATTAATGCTTATTATTGATTATAATATTTGACACCATCATTAGTTAAGATGAATGTTAGTGATATGTTGACGAGAGATTGTCATTCTTCGAGAAAGAGGCACATAAGTTGCATAAAAAATAGCTCGTATTTACATTTTTAATCATTGGCTAAAAATATGATGCTCAACCAACATAAAATCTTGTATTTGCAAATAATTTTTTAGTAGAATATATCAGTTAATCTTGAAAAATATTGTGTAGGGGTGGTGAACAACATTGCATCATAACTCCCGGTACTCAAAAATACTTTGAGATTTGTGTCAATGAGATAGTATTTGGTTATTGTCCCGGTACAATTAAGACAGATAATGGAGACAGAGGAGACAAGATAAAAAAGAAGACGAAAATAAATTTGTTTTTGATAACGATGTGTAAAACAAAGTGATCGTCTCTATGTCCTATTTTAAAAAATATATTTTAATCTTAATATATATTATTGTCAAGCTCACATGTTTTTTAAAAAATAACTAGAAATTATTATTATTATTATTTTACTTTATTTTTATATTGAGTTATGAAATTAATAATATTATAATAATCATATTTATAAAACCAGGACTAACTTGATAAGTTGATCCAAGTCCTCGACTGGTCTGAGTTTAACAAAAAACTAGAGGAATGATTGACTCAACTTGGCCCAGTAAAAAATCTAAGTCAATCTAAGATAAAATACGAGTAAAAAATCCACCGACTTTTTTGAAGAAAAAATTTGATCAAAATAAGGTTGCTTTGATTATTATTTTCAAAAATATTGCGTCAACCGGGTTGGCTCTTCCGACATGTAACTTAAACCTTGCCTCGGATCAACTCCCGAGTCAGATTTTAAAATTGCAATAATAATCATTTTATGTTGACTCTTACAACTTGTGACTCAGATCTTGCCCCACTTCGAATTAGGTTTTAAAATTATAATAACAACTTTTATTTTTACATTAACTTGGGTTGACCCGACTGGTCCGTGACCTGAGCTTTGCCCTAGACTGACACCCGAATCAAGTTTTAAAACTATAAGAATGATCAATTTCATTTTATGTTGAACTTTCTTGTAACATCCCCATTTAAATTCCAAGTTGTTAAACAAAATCTAACATGTAAGAGAATTAAGATCTCAAGAATTTTTTTTATTTATCACTATTTTATGTTTTTAACAAAATCTTGGCAGATACTCTTTTGTATTTTAAACATCCCAATTATCAATAGTATCAATAGTAGTTTAATTTCACATCATCATTAATTTGAATGCACAATATTTAATGGTATAATCTTCTTGGACTTTCCATCATCCATAATCCATAATAAATGCATTAATTTCTCCACACTAAACTTTCATCTAATGTTCCATAACTCTAAGTCCACATATATCAATTCTTTGATGTAATAATAAGTAGTAATAATAATAATAAAAAAAATAAATAAACAAATAATAACACTAAACAAACCCGACACAATTAATTGTTGATAACATATAAACATAAATAACATTACATAAATATATTCCTTGAATCCTAATAAATAAGCAATCCTAATTTAAAGTCCAACTAATCCCGTATTCTCTTTCGAATACTAATAAAATCAACTATTTATTCTTGAATATTTTTAATTTTAGCATTTCCAATTTAAAAACCAATCAATCCAGTATTTATTTTCAAATATCTATAAAATTAAATATTAATTCTCAGATATTTCTAACTTTGGTAATCTCTTTGAAACCAATCAATCTGGTATTAACTTTTAAATACATATAAAATTAAATATTCATTCTCGGATATTTCTAATTTCATTTAGGTTTCTCATTCATCGATTCATTTTCTATCACAATCTTAATTATCTACCTAAAATTAAATCTCTATATAATTACTTATCTTAATGTTTAATAAAAAAAACATATTACAACAATATCTAAATGATGCGGGGAATCACTGTTCCCCCACACCTAAATCACTGTAAATTATACTATTAAGTGTATTTGTTTTATAAATCCGCGGCAGCACGCGAACAAGTCATCTCATAATTAATCTAATTAAGATAAACTGTTCACCTATCCAGGTCTGTCTGTTGCATCGTTTGGGCCTATCCCAAACAGTGCAGCCATGCCGCTTGAAGTTATTATTATTATTATTTAATTTAATTTCGCACCATCATACTGAAAAATAAATTGAGGGTAATCAGGTAATAGGCTGCTGTGTCCAGAAAGAAAACTTTCCACACGTACAAAAGAGGTTAAAGCAAAATAACCGCGTCGTGAGCGTGTGAAAGAAGGTTCATGACACGTTTGGTCCGACATGAAGTGCGCGATGATGACACAATCGAAACGTCAGCAAACACGTCCCTACATCTCTCGTTTTCGAGAAGCCAACACCGTCAATTTAGGGACCACAATCCGCACCGTTTTAATCAAAGCTTGCAACCCTTCGTTGCATTCCTAATAATTCAAATTAATTGGCTGACCACCGCAAAAAATAATTATTATTAATTAGTTGACACATCTTGCAGCCGAAAAATTATTCCCAGTGACAAGAATTAATATCGCGTAGTTAAATTACCCTTGTGGTCTGTTGTCGTTGTTGGACCACCAGCTAACAAGCTACCTCTCTCTTTGCAATGAAGTAATTAACTGATTTTTTGATCGAGAGTGATTAGTTAATAAAAATCGCTTCAATAATCACTCGTTTCTTGGATCAAGATTAACAAATTATTAAGTGGTATTATTTTTCCAAGGAATTTGAAGATATATATACATGAATACATGTTTGGTATTATAATATTGGTTACTTTTTAATTAAAGTATTTTTTATTTCAAAATACATTAAAATAATATTTTTTTTATTTTTTAAAATTTATTTTTGATATTAGCACATTGAATATTAAAAAAATTTAAAAACGTAAAAAAATATTAATTAGAAGCAAAGAAAAAATTAAAAATATATATTTAAAAAACGCTTTTAAAATAAAAAAACAAATAAATTCTGAATCTAATTAATATATATTTAGATCATAAAGGTTTTTTTCTTGAGAATCAAGTAACAAATTTATTGAAGAGTACTATATTCAATGTAAAAAGGTGAGTGTTTATTTAGGATTTTGCAGAGAAATTCTTGGTAGAGGAAGCATATTTATATATGTTGAGTTAGTTAACTCAACTAATCAAATTTAAGTGAAAAGTGTAAAAGCAGAAAAAGATGCAACTCTCATACATTATTACTTCTATAGATGAATGATGGATCGCTAATATTAAAATTTGTTGGAATAGAAGTTGTTTGGAATTATAGTTGTAGTTGTTTTTTTAAGTTTTTTTATTTGAAAATGTATTAAAATAATATTTTTTTTATTTTTAAAAATTATTTTTAACATCAGTACATCAAAATAATCTAAAAATACTAAAAAAAATTAATTTAAAACAAAAAAAATTAATTTTTTGTAAAAATATTTATATAATTTGAATGTAATTCGCTAATGGAATGATCAAGCAAACGACTAACGCGCGCAATTATGTTATTTATAAATTAAGTGATGATTCTTGTCATGACTCACATAAAAAGCTGTAAGGTCATTTCAAGGTACGTAAAACCTGGATATATTACGGATAAAAATTCCAATTTTTTTCTTTTTTGGATTCCATCAAACATTTGATCAAAAGGAAAATCCAAAATTAAAACATTTTGTTAATTGGGATACAGTTGATTGAAATTCTTTTCTTTTTTTTTTAAAAGAAAAGGAAACAAAGTTGTAGTTATAAAGAAATTATGTGAGATCAATTTTGCCACGCATGGTCCCCATCTTCCAGAGGTAGAAGTGTTACATGCAAGCCAATCCAGGATAGACATGTACGTTTAATTCTCTTCTTGTCGATGCAGAAAAATTCACGTTGTCAGAGATCTAAATAATTTCACAAGCCCACCTTTTCTTAATCAGGGTTTCTGTCAAAGCACATGCATTTACGCGGTTTTCGTATATTCTTTCGAGTTTGCTTCCAATACACGCCCTCTAAAGCATTTCCTCCTTTTATTTCTTTCTTCTCTTGCAATCAAATGTTTCATGACTAGTGAACCATGCATTTTTGTGCTTAAATACACTACCTTTCTTCGCTGGATCTTCTTAATCTACTGATTCAATTCATGCCACGTTAATTGAGTGCCAGTACCAGAAGAAGAAAGAGAAAAACCTACATACAGCAATTCGACAAAGAGTAGTTCTTATTTCCTATTTCGAGATCTTGTTCACACTCCAAGTAGCAACAAAATCACACACAACTTACCTCCTTTGATCATCAAATACCGAGTCATGTTAATTATTAATATTTGACCATGGTTTCGTAAAGTCTACCGCTGTAATCCATGAAAGGTAGATATGTCCTTGTTCAGGAATCTGACACACTGGTCAAGAGCTCAAAAGGTCAAACGTTTGAATATTTGTTTGTTCAACTAAAAATAATATGGAAAAAAAGACACGCACAGTGAAGTGGAAGTGAAAACATGTGGCTGATGTGTATGTGTATCCTAAGCTCAGGCTTTAATTGCGTGTTTGTAGGATGCAAGAGGATGGTCGTTATAGACTGATCATGATTCTCTCTTTGTAGGGTCTAAATTTGTTATTAGGACAGCACAATGAACAGATCATGAACTATTAATTGCACATGCCGAAGAAGTTTGTCTGATTTGTGTGATCTTAGTAAATAAGCAATTTCTAAAGAATAAATCACAAATAAATAAATAAAGATTTTATGCCCTTGTTAAATTTTAGGAGACTTTCAATATATGCTTGCAAATTAACAATACTAGCTTGCTAGGATGTAGGGGAAGCGAACCTAATACGTATAATGCCTTGATAACATATTATGCTAGCCAGGATGAAAAGGAGACTGTGCAAAGTAATTATGCAGAGAGTGACGAGAGAGAAATTCCTAAAGCTTGCAAAACGATAACATGTATTCATTTGTATATGTGTGTGTGGGGGTGTGTGAGCGAAATGAAGGTGAAAACATTTCTATTTTTTATGCATGTTTGAGCTTTTTGAATTGGTGATTGTATATTGTTAAATATTTTTGGTACGCATGATAACAAAAAGGGCTGAGATTCTCTCTCCCTCCCTCTCTCTTTTTAAACACAAGTTTAAGAGAAAAAAAATATTAGCCATTAGAGGCTATCTCGATATTGGGAGTTGTTTTCTTTAGGCTGTCTCTCAAATTAAGAATGTAGCTCCCAACTGCCTCAAGAATCTGCAGGTCCTTATTCTGTCACCGACCCTCTTCATTTTCAAACTATAGTTTGCATGTCAGCGTCTTGTTTCAATAGCAATGGCATATATATATATGGTATACGTCCCCTTTTTTTTTCTTTCTTTCTTTCTTTCTTGCCATCAGTTGTATTTGTGGTTCCTTATTAACATATTAGAAGGCCAACTAATCATTTTTAGTTACATATAAAGAGAGGATCCGAAGGGACTGTCTACAAGTTACACCTTAAGTACTCATCATCTGGTTTAGGGTTTGAGATTTACAAATTCCGAATCCAAGACCTTTATTATATATATCAAGTGAAAATTAATGGTGCATGTACCACTCAATTATATATAATTCTCATAATGTAATTTCAGACCAATTTAATTATTTTTGGTGCTTTATAATATGGTTCAAGATTCTTCTTTGGATCGAATGGTTAAAGATTCGTGGTTCTGATATTTAGCCAAACATCATTATATATATATATATATATATATATATATATAATTGTCTAATTATTTCCTTCCTAATTATTATATATTTTCCGTATTTTATGATTCTGTTTCTAGATTAAGGTTGACATCATCGATTAATGCAGCTGTAAACTAAACTGAAATTGATAAACTTCTACTAACTTATTTTGGATTAGAAATATTGAAGTTAGATTCTAGAGAGTAGAGAACAACCACTTATTCCTTTCCGCGATATTTTAATAGCTAAAGCAGGATCCTGGTAGATTTTTCTCTATGTCTATGGGATTAAATTAAGATCAAATTGTTTATTGAATATGCCATTATGTAGCTTTTAGACTTGACCTTATCCTAAACTGATCACAAGGTTAATATTATCTTCTCAGTCGTCTCTCTGTGCCCCCACCCCCTCCTCTCCCTAGACTGACTGTAGTCTTGATAGTCAACCCAATGCAATTCCACTACCTTTTGGAGTTTAGACCTGGTCAATTACTTAGGTTGGCAATTTAGTTGGAAATTAATTAATGTAATTAAATCTACGTCCCAAAAACTTGTTTGCTGATATATATACTTGAAACACTTAGTAAGTTTTCTTTCAATAATAAATTCTGTCCAAATTTGCTTTACCAAACTCTACTCTCCTTGCTTCGAGACATTTACAAAGAAGCATAAATAGCATAACAGATTAATTAGCCATATGTAGACTAGACTGTAATATTCCCTTCCCACCTCATTTCTTGATTATTATTTTTCTGTAATTATATATCTAAGAAATTAATCTGATCCATATATAAATGGATCCAATATTGACATAAAAAAAAGAAGAGGAAAAAAGAAAACAACTTCGACGGATTGGACCAATATTTACATCCCAATCATCCAGAAGCAGTGGTATTGGACCAATATACTGTAGAATGACCAACAAGCTAAACGACGCAAACTCAATATATATATATATATATAATAATAATAATTCCAAATTAATTTTGAAACCAAACCCAACCAGTTGACCCATTCCTTTCATTCTAGAATAAGTGTGATAAAATGAAAACACCTAGCGATGATTGCGGCAATTGCAAGTTACTATAATCTCCTTTTTCTTTTTCTCAATATTGATAAAAAAGTATTTTATCAGTATTATTGACACCCAGTTTAATTATTTCCTTTTTCTTTAGATCCAAGACTCTGAATTTTAACTCGTTAACATGTTGGCCTCACATGACGATGATAAGTCAAAGTCAACATTTTTAGTTCTTCTTATTATTATTATTGGCAACCGCTAAACGCGTAAAGAAACTAGATGACAAAATGGCTTTAAATACAACCCAGTAAGGACAAATCAGTCTCGTTTTGCGTGCACGTCTCCATATGTTTTTATGTGATTCCTCCACCTCCCCTCTTTCGAAGCCCATGATTCCCTGCAATGTGTATGTCCTCCCCCTTGAGCCTCAAGGTTTATCAAGGCAGAAAGTGGACGTGTTTTCTTCCCACTTGCCCGTTTGATACTTTTTTTAATTATTTTTTTAAAATTTATTTTTAACATCTTTACATCAAAAGAATTTAAAAACACTTGAAAGGCGTAGACATATAATTGTTTTCTAATCTACTATACATGAATTTTGTAAGCACAAAAAATTAATTGCATGATTAGTTCTGTGCAAACAACCTCCTCTCATAAAAGTGTTTTTAGTTTGTTACTAATAAGCTTTAGCAATTTCTGTTGTCTCAGTAATTACATCTCTTGCCTTAGTTTTTCCCGATCCATAACGTTAATTTAGGCACAGTACTGTTTAACTTCGGTATGCTGAGTTGAGATTGATTTTGACAAGTAATAAAAACCCATTAATTAATAAGCATGATGCACTGCAGACACCGGAGAATGATGCCCATGTGCTGTGCAAGTTGAGTAGTATATAATTTCAGTAAAATTGGCTAAATATTGTTTATTTTGATTAAATCTGACCCGTGACTCATGCAGATTTTCTGGAAGTGAAATCTGAATATTAAGATTAGAAAGAAGCAGCATCTAGCTTAATTTTTAATTTGATACAGGTATATTAGCGGGCATCAGTCTCGTATGATAATTTTTATTTTTTTAAAAAATGAACAAAACAGAATGTCAGCATGAGAAGAGGAAGATAAAAGACCCCCTAATGCTGACGTTTGAAGATTGTCAAACCATATATGTTTACATGCAACTGGATTCTCAGTTCATTTAAACTTAAACTATGGGCGGGCCCCTTTATAAATTTCAAGGTCAACTCATCTGGGTATTAGCATGGACGTTTGCTGGATTTCTCTTTAAAATTTCATCTTGACAGCCAATTGGAGGGTCATGTCAGGCCACTTCATTTGATTGTTTTTAAGTTGTATGGCAAGATAACTTTGGTTTATGCATACCATGAACATACCTGCTAGGGCAAGACTTACCAAATGGACCTTGTTTGAAGTATGATGGATGGTTATGAATTTGTTAATTATTGTTGGTTCATATTTATATGCTAATATGGGAGAAGGAAATCTGGATTTCTAATGTTGGGAATTGACAATCACAAGACATAAAGGGTTTTCAGCTACTTTTGTTATGAAAATCCATAAAAAAAAAAAATATAGTTAGGGTTTTTGTTATTTGGTTTGCTTGTTAAATATGAGTCAAGCTTGTCATTAAAAGTCAATAAAAAGGAATTCCTTCTTACTTTTTGGCTGCAAAACTCAACAAGTAAGGTGTAGTAGGGGTTATGTTAAGGAAATCAATTTCCTTAATTGGTTTGTTTATTACATATAAATAACTTTTGGATTTTCAATGTTGGAAGTTGATACCTTTTAAATATGAAATTTTGTTGCTATATATGGTTGTGAAATCCATGAGAAAATGCTGTATGGAGAGTATCGCTTTTTGAACAATGTTTGAGTATGAAAAGTTGTGTGCCATAATTTGGTGTAGGAATGTCTTTGAATCCTAAAAAAATCAACCCTTGGGGTTTTCATTTCATGTTTTAACTAGTTTCATGTTTGTCTTTTGAGAGAT
>Ga0325414_1000341_pt1 | contig 36067 bp, 22 predicted proteins | sample PopdelMetagenome_8_FD_206183 | JGI IMG/M metagenome (GOLD analysis project Ga0325414, IMG submission 206183) | Populus deltoides microbial communities from Bellville, Georgia, United States - Leaf-PdKOR-R3 | ecosystem: Host-associated > Plants > Phyllosphere > Phylloplane/Leaf | place: USA... | reverse complement strand
AGAACAAACATATTCATCATATAAACTGAAAAGAAAAGGTAAAATAAATCTCACAGTTCTTGAAATCCGAAGGTTTCCGTGTCCTTGCAACCAAGAAAAAGTGTTTAGCCTTGCATGTTTGTTGAAAAACTAATAAAAAAGAAGGAAGAATGCATGATTTCGGGTTTCGTAGAGGAGGGGGGCATTTTTCTCCTCTTGTCTAGCTAGAAAAACCTAGTCTCTATTTTACAAAGTAGTCCACCCTTAAGTAGATTGTTTACATTTAAGTACTTCAATAACTACTTTCCTAAAAAAAAGAAGAAATAGCTTTGCATGAAATCTTCAAGCTTTGACTTAGAGGAGCTAAATTGCTGAAATAAGAACTTAGATATCGGTTTAGATGGTTTGGAATGTAATTTGGACTTGTTTCTTCACGAAACCTGTTTGTTGGCAGAATTTAGTTTTCATCTTTGAAAAATCATATCTCCCTCATATGACATTTTTTTTACTGCAATTTGGCATGTTTATAGGCCTTTGAGTCAGGAATCCAACAAAATTGAGTTTGCATCAATTGGACTTCTTTAGCTCCAGATATTTAAATCGGAATGGACGAAGGTCACTAGTGGCAGATTGTGAGATTTGACTTTGAAGGCTGCGATTTCCATGCTCTTCTTTATTTTATTTTCTTGTCTTAGATTTCCAGAAAGGTATGGATATTATATTTTTAATGCCAATGCCATTGGAATCACTTCATTTCAACCTTTAGAGATCACGCTTTGTAGAAAACATCGATTGAAGGTTAAATCTGCCAATTATCTCCAATTTACTCTTTTTTGCATCTTTCATCCAAAAGTGCCTTCAAAACATAAAACAAAGAATATCAAGGCATTTTATATATAAAACATAGGCAAAACACTAGTTAAATATAGGTGAAACTATCGAATAATATGTTTGCATCAAATACCCCCACACTTAGCTCTTGCTCGTCCTCAAGAAAGGATAGGAAAAATTAAATTGAAGTTAAATTAAATTAAATCACTATGACTAATCTTCTAATCTCCCATCAATATCCAAGAATATATGCATTATAAACAAGAACACAATTAAGAAGGATAAAGAGTGTAAATTTTCATGAATTTATTTACATGCAAACTTCAAAACTCAATTAATCGTCAGGATTTAAATGAAATTTATATCATGCCAAAGTGATAGGTCTTCTCATTGATATACACTCCAACACTCACGTGTTTAAGGCTTATGTGTTTAAATCTCTCAAATTCAATCAATGAATATGTTCTACCATAAGCTTGCTCTTCAATCTCATCTCCATTACTAACATATTACAAACAATGCATGAATCAAAAGGTCTTATTTTCTTGTTGTAATGGGGTAAGGTTAAGGTGAGGTAAAAGAGAGTAAAAGAGAGTAAAAGAAAAGGTTCAAACCAAAGAAAGTAGAGCATTCTGAAAAATAATATTTCAAACAAGATATTTCATCAAAGCACATAAATTTTCCATCTTTAATCACCAATGCTTAACTTCTTTTGATTTCAAGCTTTTTCAACATAAAATCTTAAGAACATAAAGGAACACTTTTTTTTTCTTTTTTTTTTCTTTACCTTTGGCAACTTTGCCTATCTTTTTATCAAGCATCACTTCCTCTTTCTTTTCACATAATTTCCAACCATAATTCAATGAAATATCATAAGTATATGCTCTACTAATCCTTGGCTAGGGGAAAAGAAAAACATATAAAAAGTTAAGGCTTATACATGGATAAAGCAAAGAAAAGATGAACAAGCTCAAAAGGGGCTCACTAGGGATAATATGCTTTAGGTTGGCTTTTTGGCTCAAGTGGTTAAAATTCCTAATGCCTTTATCATCTTCATGTATATATGTAATGTGAATGTAATCTTAACAAGACATGAAGCAAGTTTTAGAGATACATATCATTGAAAGAAGGCACAATCAAATAATATAATGTTGAAGGCTCAAAAGCTTGCATTGGTATAACACTATAAAGTCAACATGTCATGTTCTCAAAGTCAATCTCTAAACCAATTAAATCTTAAAACTTGCATGCACACTCCTTCATTCGATTTATATCTTCATCTATCTCAATTAATTGTCATATATAATACTCACATTCTCATAAAATAATAGGAATTCAATATATCAAACATAAGAATAAAAGAAATTTGTTTTTTTTTAAAACAACAAAGAAAATCAAAATAAGAAAACCAACATTCTCCCAATATCGCCACACTGAAAACGTGACATTGTCCTCAATGTTGAAATAAAAGAAAAGGAAGATAGGAGAATGATAAAAATAAAAGATAAGGGAAAAAGAAAGCAAATTTGTTTTTTTTTATGCTGGGTTGCCTCCCAGTAAGTGCTTTTGTTTTATGTCATTGGCTTGACATGTTATATGCTCATTCTTCATAGATTGATTCAACTAACTTCGTAGAAGCGGTGAGTTCTGTTATCCAACCTTCATAGAAAGGTTTCAAGCAATGCCCATTGACCTTGAGTACTTTGTTGGTTTCTAAACATGTAATTTCAACTGCACCATAAGGAAAAACATTAGAAACAACAAAGGGTCCAATCCAACGAGAGCGCAACTTACCACGTAAAAGTTTCAAACGTGAATGATAAAGAAGGACTTTGTCTCCAACATTAAACTCTTTTCTTGTAATCATTCGGTCATGGAGACTCTTAGTCTTTTCTTTGTAAATCTTTGCATTCTCATAAGAATCATTTTGTATTTCTTCCAATGTAATTCCAATCTTTTTGGGCACCAAAAGGATAGGCGTCACCCATTCACTATCAATGACGGGGTGAATGACTCCTGCATCATGGGGAACAGTTTGCAAAGCTTGCAAAGCCAATGCTGATTCATGCACGTTTTAGGGAACACATATATGCCTCTTCATCTCTTCTATCTTGGTAAAATCATAGTCATAGCTCAAAGATACACTTAATCCATCCTCACTATCAAAATCACAAACTTGCTGCACACACTTATCAACTTGGTCATAACATGTGATAGAATAAACATTGTTATAAGGATATGTCATTGCATCATAAAAATTAAATTGAATTTTTTCATCTCCTACCTCCATAGACAAAGTATCCTTACCACAATCAATTTTTGTATTGACAGTTTTCAAGAATGGTCTCCCAAACAATATAGGAGTGTTGTTTGATGAATCACAAGAATCATGTTCCATATCAAGAATATAAAAGTCGCATGGAATGACCAAACTATCAATCTTGACTAGGACATCTTCTATCACACCAAGTGGGTAAACAAAACTACGATCTGCAAGTTGTATTACAATGCTAGTTTTTTTCAAAGGCTCAAGACTAAGAGAATCATAAATATGTTTAGGCATAACACTAATGGATGCACTCAAATCGCACAAGACCCTTTTGAAACTAGCATTACCAATAACACATGGGATAGTAAACGCACCTAGGTCTTTTTGCTTCAAAGGCATATTCTTTTGAACAATAGTAGATACAACTTCACCCATACTTACCATTTCATGACCTTTTAGTTTGAAAGCTCTCTTGGTAGTACACAACTCCTTCAAGAATTTGGCATACTTGGGAATTTGCTTGATAGCATCAAGCAAAGGAATGTTGAGTTCTACTTTCTTAAAAACCTTTAAAATCTCTTTTTCTTTGTCCTCTTTCTTTGACCTAGAAGAACTCACAGGAAAGGGTGGAATTGTTTTAAAACTGGAATTCATTGAGTGAGGAGTTACCTTTGGAGTGTTGGTCGATGTTTCAATTTGTAGAGGAGGAGGATGTTCCTTTTTTGTACTCAATTCGGTTTCTATCTCTTCTTCTTCCTCTATCTCAATTTGTTTTGACCTTTTCTCTTCAAGTTCTTTCCCACTTCGCAGCATGATCACACTAACATTCTCTATTGGATTCAATGCTTAGGAGGACAATTTTCCATTTATTTGTGCTTCCAATTTCCCCACACTTGAAGCTACTTGCCCCATTTGCTTCTCCAAGTTGTGAATACTTGACGTTGTTTCCTATTGAAAAGACATGACATTTTGTTGCAAGGTCATAGTGTTAGAAGCCAAAGTTTTCATCATCTCACGAAGATCATCATTGGATGACGACCCCATAACATTGGAGTTTGTGAATGGAGGGGGTTGTCTTGCTTGATAATTCTGTTGGGGTTGAAATCCATGGAGATGGAATTGTCGGCCTTGATTGCTTTGTTGAGGCTGGTTCCCATACCGTTGGTTGGGATGATCTCTCCATCCAGGATTGTACGTGTGGGAAAAAAGATCATACTTACGCTGAGGTTGTCCATTGAATGCTCCATCAACTGCATTAGCTTGTTCAATGTAATCTTCTTGCATTGTTGGGCACATATCTGAGGTATGTCCTTGTAAGGAACATATGCTGTAAACTTTCACCTACTGTACATTTCCACAAGCCAAAGAATGCACAAGAGAAGTAAGATCATTAACTTTATTTTCAAGGTTAGAAATACTTACCTCATTTACTCGTTTGTTTGCAAAGTCTCCACGCGTGCTAAATTATTTTGAGTTGGATGCCATATTTGAGATCAATTGGCGTGTAGCCTCGGGTGTTTTATCTACCAATGCCCCTCCACTTGCAGCATCAATGATACTTCGGTCAGTAGGCATCAATCCTTCATAGAAATATTGAATGAGCAGTTGATCGGGTATTTAATGATGAGGGCATTGAATGCACGGTTACTCAAATCTTTCCCAATACTCGAAAAGTGTCTCTCCATGAGATTGTCGAATCCCACATATTTCTTTTCTTATGTTGGCAACTCGAGATGCTGGGAAATACTTTTTAAGGAAAATCTTCTTCATGGCATTCCAAGTTCCATGGAACTTGGGAGAATAGAGAAAAATCATGCCTTTGCTGCCCCTTTTAAAGAGAAAGAGAAAGCTTTCAACTTAACCTGTTCTTCGTTAACTCCATTCAGTTTCATGCCAACGCAAACCATATGAAACTCCTTGAGATGAGTATGAGGATCTTCACCTGCAAGACCATTGAATGTTGGTAGCAAATGTATAAAACCAGATTTGAGCTCGAAGTTTACATTATTATTGATGTTAATGCACAATGGTTGATTTTCCACATTAGCAGCAGCAAGCTCCTTGAGTGTTTGTTGTCGTTCAACAGCCATGGTGTTGACGCAAGCTTCCTTTCGTAACCTGCATAAAGTGTTTTCTATTTCGAGATCCACCTACTCTTGAATCTGATTAGTAGAACGGGTTACATGCATAAAGTTTTAAGAAAAATCAAAAGAAACCAACCTCACAAGAGATCGAAAACAATGCAAATTGTACGAAAATCCTACGCTAGAAAACTAAAACTACCTAAAAACCCCAGAAAATAGAGGAATTTGGCCTCGATAAGGTGGGGATAGTGGTTTTACCACTAGCCCTGTTTAGAACATCGTTTCCCTTCAGGAAACAAAAGGCTGATACCTAATTCCACCAAAAAATCTGTTTTGAACAGTACCACTGCCGTAAATGAACAGTACCACAGCAAGCAAAAATTATATTTCTCTTTTTTTTTAGAAAAATAAATAACAATCACAACAAATAAAAATAATAGCATAAGAATCAACTAAAATTACTTCCCTGACAACGGCGCTAAAATTTGTTGCGATGTCGCGATCGCATAAATTAATTACCCTAGCTTCAAACACAACACACAAGATAGTATAGAGCAAGCAAAGGGTCAATCCCACGAGGAAGATTCAAGTCAGATTTTTATGCTAGATGAAATACAATTTTTTTTGGGAGGGGTTGGACGTTATCTAGGCTAAAGCAAAAGAAAACAGAAAACTATTAAACTTTAAATTGTGCTCAAATGAATTACACTACCACTGAAAAGGAATTACTTGCAGTAGTATTTGCATGTGACAAGTTCAGATCTTATCTTGTTGGTTCACCTGTTGTTTTTAGTGATCATACAGCTTTGAAATATCTTCTTTCAAAAAATGATTCTAAGGCTAGATTGGTACGATGGATTTTGTTACTTCAAGAATTTGATATCACAATCAAAGACAAGAAAGGCACTAAAAATGTTATCGCAGATTATTTGTCAAGATTGACAACAGATTCGAGATTTGACACCGCACAAATCAATGACTACTTTCCTGATAAATCCTTATTTTTTATCTCTATAATGCCTTGGTTTGCTAATATTGTTAATTTTCTTGTTTCAGGACTTTTGCCAACTCACTAGAGCACCCAATACAAAAGAAAGTTCTTGAACGAAGTGAAGAGCTTTTATTAGGATGACCCTTATTTATTCAAATATTGTCCTGATCAAATATTTCGAAGATGTATTTCTGACAATGAGGTAAGTAGTGTCATTAAATTTTGTCATTCTAAGGCATGTGGGGGTCATTTCTTATAAAGAAAGACAACTGCAAAAATCTTACAAAGTGGATTTTACTGGCCCACCATGTTCAAGGACTCACATGCATTCTGGAAGATTTGTGAAAATTGTCAAAAGTTGGGATCTATTTCAGAATATCACATGATGCCTTTAAATCCTATTCTTGTCATTGAGATCTTTGACTGTTGGGGTATAGATTTCATGGGTCCATTTCCTCCATCATTTAGTTTCTTGTACATATTAGTCGCAGTAGATTATGTTTCAAAATAGATAGAGGCAATTCCAAGTCGAAACAATGATCACAAAACAGTGATAAAGTTTTTGAAAGAAAATATTTTAAGTCGATTTGGAATCCCTCGAGCCATGATAAGTGATGGTGGAACACATTTCTGCAACAAGTCATTTGAGTCTTTAATGAAGAAATATGGAATCACACACAAAGTTGCCACCCGTTATCACCCTTAGACAAGTGGACAAGTAGAACTTGCTAAGAGGGAGATCAAACAGATCTTGGAGATAACAGTGAACCCTAATAGGAAAGACTGGTCTTTAAGATTTAATGATGCACTTTGGGCTTATCGAACTGCTTATATAACATCATTAGGTATGTCACCTTATAGACTAGTCTATGGAAAACCTTGTCACTTGCCTATGGAACTTGAACATAAAGCTTATTGGGCTATTAAAGCTTTCAATTCAAACATTGATGATGCTAGTCAGTTGCGAAAATTACAAATAAATGAACTTGAGGAAATAAGAAATGATGCATATGAAAATTCAAGAATTCATAAAGCAAGAATCAAAGAGTTTCATGACAAGAAAATACTAAGAAAAACATTCAATGTTGGTCAAAAAGTCTTGCTTTATAATTCTCGACTCCATTTATTTTCTGGAAAACTAAGATCAAGATGGAGCGGTCCTTTTATTGTGAAACATATGTATCCATATGGGGCCTGTGATATCGAGAATCTAAAGAATGGTAATGTTTTCAAGGTAAAAGGACATCGTTTGAAAGTTTACTTTGATAATTTTTCAGTTGAAAATGACTCTATTGAATTGGGTGCTCCTGTATATAAAGATTGATTCCTTTTCTCATATTGTTTTTATGTTTCTTTTTGGTGTGACCTTTGTTTTGCTAGTTTCTCTCACCCCGGTCAAATGGCGGATAATGGTACTCCTTGACTCTTAAGTCAGTTCTTTCAGTTTCCCATGATAACTGATATCTGTGTATATATTTGTGCAATTCTTTGCTCTTTCTCCCTTCTTTGCATCTCTTTTCCACTTCTCATCTAAAAAAATAGACACCACTCTTGAAAAATTGAAAAAGTATTTTCCCGCTCTGCCTCAGAATGCAATCACAAAAATTTACCGTGCTAAGTGTGAAAGATTGAGATTGTTAATGAACCATGAAATTCCTGAAGATATTCGTTGGCTAATTGAAGCAAAGGTTCGATTTTCAGGTGAGTCCTCCTAATTCTTTCATTTCATACATGCTTGGAACAGATAAAATCACTTTTGCAAAGAAACATCGTGCAAAACGACTGAAAGTCTGTCACAGATGTGCCAGATGGACTTGTAATGCAAAATGTCGTTCTTTAGGAATGGTATCTGTAAACCGTGAAGATAAAATATAGTTCATTAAGGATGACCTGAGTAAGGGGTCTTTAGATAATCTTTTATTGACTCTTGAGATGCACCCTAGTGGAGATGTGCATCATGCAATTCATGATTTATGGCCATAATTCCATAAAGAACATGCTCGACATAGTCTTGGGAATCTGACTAAAAAAGACCATGTTTGCCAGTTTTTAAGAAAACTGGATGGGAAGCATATCCCCGACCCATAGAGGGCGTTTAAGCCATTCTTGGACGTAAAACCAAGGGAAGATGTGAGCCACAATCACAACTACTTGTACATATACTTGTTTTTTTAAAAATAAAAAATAAAAAAAACAGAGAGAGAAAAAGAGAGAGAGACTCTAGTTGGCCTACATATAGGTGGTATGATTGCATTTTCAATTTCTCATATATAAAATCTTCTCTTCCTTCCCTTCATTTCTACTCAACCCACACATTCAACAAATATCGAAGTGCGTAGAAATGGCAGGTTCCTCAAGTCATCAAATAAGAAATATTTGTGTTTTCGGTAGATCCAATCCTAGGAAAGAAAACGAGTTTTTAGAATCAGCAAATCATTTTGGTCAGGTATTAGCTGAGAAAAAAATCCATTTAGTGTATGGAGGAGGCAGCCTTGGGTTAATGGGAGGTGTGTCAATAGCTGCATTTTTAGGAGGCAGTCAAGTTTTGGGGGTCGTCCCCAAAGCTTTAGCAAAAGAGGACCTCATTGGAAAAATAATTGGAGAGGAACTACAGGTCTCCACAATGTCTGAATGACTGAATACAATGTTTAAACACGCTAATGCCTTCATTGCCTTACCAGGTGGTCTGGGCACATTGAAAGAGATCTTTCATATTTCCTTTTGGGCCCAACTGCACATTCTTCATAAACCTATAGGTTTGTTAAATGTTAATGGTTTTATGATAAATTGTTGTCTTTTCTTGATCAAGTTGTGGAACAAAAATTTCTTAAACCTTCATTTTCACACACATACTTTAACTTATGATTGTGGATCGCACATTGGATTATTACATTATTTATGTTCTTTTGTTAAAGGTAACAACTAAGGGAAATGGATAGTTTATAATTTACAAAAAAAAAAAACAAAAAAATAATAATAACGTAGATAAGTTTGGTTTCATAGCCTCCCTAATCTAAGCCCGAAGGGGTGTTTTAACACCTAATACCCTAAAGTCAACTGATTTGGAAGCTATTGGCCCAACACTTGTTACATGGGTTAAGGAGAAAAGCTTAAGAGAATTAAACATTGCACTATCTACATATCAGTATCTGCAACCCGAGTTACCAAGCTCGAAGAGGTGTCTCAACACCTAATGCCCTAAGACCAATTGGTCTAGGAGTTATTAGCCTAAAGGTCGTTACATGGGTTAAAGATGCATTGTGTTTTAAGTTTTACATACATATATATATATATATAAATTTAATGAGAGTTTGTTTACTTGGATAGATTAATAGAAGTTGAATGATGAATGCCTTGCTTTATGGAACTTGCAAATTGTTTTTCTATTTTAACGCTTTCATTACTAGGGACTAGTAATAAGCTGGTTGGGGGGTGTGATTAGTACTTAAAAGTGCATTTTTATCATGGTTTTATATCATCATTTTGCACTTGAAGTATCAATAACTCCTTAACTAGAGTATGTTTTATAATAACAAGTCTGATAATATAAGATAGCTTTAATTTATGTTAAATGCTCATTTTAAATACAAGCATATCTCACAATTCAAAGGATTGATTGATGTGATTAACTATTGAAAGTGAAAGGATAAAGAAAAGGCTAAGCTTAAAAAGGAGATACCGATTCAATTCCAATTGGAACACTGTTTAGTTATTGGGTCATATCTGGAGCTGTAGATCTTAGATTTCAATTTGATTTATATGGATATAAAGCTAAGAAATAGGCCTACAATGTTCATGAATAGTGGAAGACCCAAATCTGCCATTTTCAAATTCAAAGTTTGGCCACAAAAAAGAAGTAAGAATCTGTCCTGCAATCCAGCCCAAACACTGCACATAATTTTACCCATATCTAGAGTTCTAGAAGGCAAAATAACGTCAAATTTTGTGGGTAGAAGGATAAGAAAATTTCCAACAACTTTCATGAGGACAACCTGCTTAAATTTTGATATTAGCAATGGCATTCATCCAGACAAGAGCTTGAGAGCTATCCACCACGTCCACCAGAAGCACTACTCAGTATTTTAGCCATATCTCGAGCTCTAGTGATCCCAACGCTTTGAACTTTTATAGGGGGAAAGATAAGATGATTTCTAACAATGTTTATGAGGAACACTTTGCCAAATTATGATTGCATCAATTTCATTTCATCCAGCTAAAATGCTTGAGTGCTGTTGTCCACCAAGTCCACTATATCAATAGTTGGCCACTACATCAATAATCAATTTCCAAATGAATAGTTTCGAATTTTAGCCTATAAAAGGACGTATTTTCCATTCATTTAGGAATCTTGGTTCTTCAGATCAAGATCTTGCTCTTGCTCTCTTTCTTTGTAATGTTCAAGTTTTATTCCATGTTATATTTTCCTTAATCTCTTGTTTATGTTTTTCATTTCCTTTACTATACTTAGTTAACTTATATCATGTTTATGTTCTTATATTGTTTATTTATGTTTTTCTTCTTCATAATATCTAGCTAAGTTAATTATGTCAAGGTGAAAAGGTTTCACTAATGGTGTTAGAATATGTATAATATAAACTCAACATGGACTTTAATGTTTATATCCAAGAAAGTTTGCTATTAACATGTCTTATCATTTTTATTTTATTAATTCTTAATACCTTGTTTGTTAAATGGTTAATCTAGATTTGTGTTGTATAACATTTGGTACATCAAATACTTGATCCTTCATAGTCTTCAGCCGACATCGTTGTAATGAAAGGAATATGATTTGTTGTCAACATAAGTTAGCATCATGAATATCTGATAAAATTTATAAATATGGTGTTATGTAAATAAGATGATTAATATGATCATGTTGATAATTTATAAAGAGTTTATACTTTACTTATCTCTAATACTATTAGTGGATCCTCTAACCTTGACATTTATTTTTATCATTGTAATCTTCACATTAATCTTACATCTCAAAGTCCTCTTTAACTCACCACCACCACCACCACCACCACCATCATCATTGTTGTTGTTGTTCTTGTTGTTGTTGTTTATAATTTATATAGTTCACCTCCCTGTGGTTTGACCCCGGTCTTGTCGGGTTATTTATTACTTTGACACTCCTGCACTTGGGATAAGACATCAACTCTTTGATCGTGTCAACAGGTAACAGGTTTTTAGGATGCAATTTGTGTTATTTTAGCATTCATCTTTTTTGTTTCATTATTTGTTTTATTTTCCTTTGCATGCCTTTTTTTATTGGGTTTTTATGCCTTGTAAATCTAGTAGTCAAACAGCCTAGGATTTATTCTCTCTTGTATATAATAAATGCCTTTGTTTTCTTAAGAAGAGAGATAAAAAAAAAATAAAGAGGAGGAAACCAACATTTTTTTTTATGAATGTAACTAGATTTGCAAATTCTCCTAATGTGATGGCCCTGCAAGTATGATGTTTCCATGAAAAAAAAAGGATTCTTATCATGGTTTTGTGTCTCACACAAGGAAAGTTAATACCTATGAGTGTTTGTAAGTTGAATGAGAAGTCATAAAAGTTGTGTTTCACTTTGCGGTGTTATAAACTTTTTCTCTCGTAGTTAATAAGTGTAAGTTTGAGGTTGTTTGGTAAAACATGAAGGTGACAATATTTCTTTTGGAATAAATGAGCAATCTTTATGTTTGGGATTTCATAAAAATAAAAGCATGGCTTTGTGTAGGTTTTTTGTTTTGCTTACCATGCATTTGTTTTTTTAGTTAACAAGTGTATACTATGTTTTTGGTAAAAACATGCATGCAAACATGAGGTAGGCATTGATGAAAGTATATAGGGTATATAGGGTAGTCGAGTCTTTTCTTTAAATTCTAATCATGTGTTGGACCTGTTAATAGAGAATGAGAAAGTCGTTTGAGAGGTTGGTTTTCTTAAGGGTGAAAGGTTGATAAGTCAGTGGTTCTCCTCTTCTTGTAAGTGCTTATTTTTGTGTAAAAGGGTTAGTTTTAATCCTTAGTTTTTCTACCCTTAAAACAAGAAAGGAGGTTGTGTTTTATTTATAAATAGGGCAAGTGATTAGTACTTAAAAGTGTATTTTTATCAAGATTTTATATCATCATTTTGCACTTAAAGTATTAATAACTCCTTAACTAGAGCATGTTTTATAATATCATGTCTAATACTATAAGATACCTTTAATTTATGGTAAATATTCATCTTAAATGCAAGCCTATCACATAAATGAAGGGATTGATTGATGAGTTTAACTACTGAAATTGAGAAAACAAAGAGAGGGTTAAGCTTAGAAAAGAGATGTTGGTTCAGTCCAAACTGGAACACTGTTCAGTCATTGGGTCATATCTAAAGCTATAGATCTTGGATTCCAATTTGGTTTATATGGCTAGAAAGCTAAGACATAGGCCTAAAACATTCATGAGGAGTCCAAGACTCAATTCTGCTGTCTGGAAGTCCAAATCTTAGCAACAATAAAGAAGTCGGAATCTATCCTACAGCCCAAACACTGTTCAGTGTTCAGCCCATATCTCAAGTTCTAGAAATCCAAATACACCGATTCTTTTTTTTTTTTGGAAAGCTGAGACAATTTCCTAGAACTTTCATGGTGACAATCTGTTCAAATTCTGATATTAGCAATGATGTTTTGTTCAGACAAGAAGATAAAGATTGTCACCAAGTCAAGATGTGGCCACCCACTTAACAATTAGTCATCAAATCAATAGTTTCAAATTTTGGCCTATAAAAGGAGGCATTTGCCATGCATTTAGGCATCTTGGTTTTCAGATCAAGATCATGTTCTTGCTCTTTCTCTTTATATTTTTGTATGCTTAAGTTTTGTTTATATTAATCTTTTGTTTATGCTTTTCATTTCCTTTCCTTTACTTAGTTAACTTATATCTTATTTATGTTTTTATCTTGTTTATTTATGTTTCTCTCTTTCATTATGTTTAGCTAAATTTAATATGTCAAGGTGAAAAGGTTACGCTAATAGTGTAAGAATAAGTATAGTATAAACTCAACATGGACTTTAATGTTTGATACTAACATGTTTTGTATTTGTTATCTTGTTCACTTTTAATACTTTGCTTGTTAAATGGTTAATCTAGATTTATGTTGTATAACCCTTGGTACAACAAATACTTGGCACTTTCATAGCCCAATCGTATGGTATAATCGACACATGTGCTATGACAGGGACTTGATTTGTTGTTAACATAAGTTATAATCATGAATACCTGACAACATTTACAAGTATTAGCATTATTCGAATAAGATAACTAATGTAATCATGTTAACAATTTATAATCCGATTGGAACCTTCTTTATGTGTGGTTTCAGTTGAGTAATAAGAGTTTATATTATACTTGTTTGAAATATCATTAGTGGATCCTCTAACCTTGACAATTATTTTTATCATTGTTTAATTCGTATATCAATATCACATCTCAAAGCTCTCTTCAACTTATTATTATTTATAATTTATATAGTTAACCTCCCTGTAGTTCGACCCTGATCTTGCTAGGTTATTTATTACTTTGACACTCCTACACTTTGGAGAAGACATCAATTTTTTGGTCGTGTCAGCAAGCATGTGAAATGCATGGATTAATGAACATGTTATTTTAAGAAATGTCATTGCACATCAAAACTCTTATAAGCTTTTATTTTATTTTCTTTGATTACATGTGATAAGGAGGAAACTCTTCTCTCTTCTTTCTTGAAAAATCCAATATGAACATACATTCTTAGGAGTTTAGGTTTTGTTGAACTTCTCTATATATTTTGCCTTACTTAGAAATCATGCTTCCTTTTTTTATATGTTATGTTCCTGTCAAGGTTTGTTCATGGAAGTACCATGTAACTGTAATTTTATATATGGGGATTTAAGTCTTTTATCCATAAAGCTTTTAGTGGGCAATTTGTCTAGGGGTTCCCTTAATAATTGATAGTAAATATGGACTTTTTTTTAGTGCTTTATAATGTCAAAATCTTTAAAAATTCCTTTTTCGATCATGTATTTTGGCCAAGCCTCTCACACATAAAACAAAGTTGCATTTATTTATTTTTCATGCAAGTCTTAGTAATCATTAGTCATCTTTTCAGTATTTTTATTTTTATGCATGTATTTATTTTTAAAATAAAAAAATATTTGTCATATTGCATGCATTCATTTTGGGTTTTATAACTTGCTTATAAAACCCATTGAGATTTGACCCACATTAAAAAGACTTATATGAGTTGACATTCCAAAACCTCTATAAAAAAATTAAAACCATGTTGAATATAATATTTTCTTTTTGTTATTACTTGTAGTGTTTGAGATAAATATACTCATAACGAGATATTATCTTAAATGCCAATAAGAAGTAACACCTCATGTATTAATTTCTTTAACAAATTCTAAATGTTCATGCAACTAGATTCTACCACTAAGTAGACCAACTTATAATTGTTATTGTTTGGATTTTTAGGGACTTGAGTGCAAAAATCTTATTAAATAAAAATTATGAGTGAACCTTGATACTATAGAATAAATAAACCTAAATAGATCATTATCCATGGGCCACTATTACATAAACAAAATGTTTAGTAACAACTCATCCTATGATAATGGATGATTTTAATGGGATTGATAAAAGCCCACCTAATTATTTATTAACAAAGCTTGATAGACTATTGACGGTCACATATGATGATCAACGGTAAACAATTGTAGACATGTCAATTCACTAAACAATTTAAAGTAACAAAAAATGACATTGACTTTATAATGGATAAGCTTATACCTACTCAGGGTTTAACTCATTGCAGTAGACTCGTTATCACCTAATAGATAGACCATTAATATTAGGCACAACATATTATTAGAAATAAAAGATGAGTAGAAATGTAACTTACTTCAAGTATGATGCTTTAGTTTGATAATATGTTTTCTCTAGCATAATTAATCATTTACTTTAAAATTCTGAAAACCAATTAGGGTTTCTAGTAACATTAATAGTAGATGGCAACTACTTTTGATAAATTTAAGATATTTTCCCTATAAAAAAATCTTTCTTTTCTAGGAAAGAGGGCAGGTCCCTGCAACGTCGGGTGCCTACTTTTAATATAAACATGATAAAAAAAATACTATCATGCATACCAAGCATATATTAAAACTTGCAATATATACAAGATTAAAGTCCACGTATAATTTTAAGGCAAAGCGTGATGGTCAAGTCGTGTAGGTTGAAATAAAAAAAAAACAATGCTTAAATTAAAATAAAAAAGAATACTTACTTATTTAAACACTTTAAAGAAATGAAACTTTTGTTATTGTTAATGATAAATCCTTTGTCTTTAAGGTTTTTGTTACTGTTAATGATAAATCCTTTGTCTTTAAGGTTTTATTACCCTTTACTTGTGCAACTAGGATGTTTGCAATATTCCTCTCAAGATTTTAAAACATCATCTTAGTTTAAATATACTTCTAAACAAGGTCCTTAAATCAAAATAAAAAAAAACTTAAATATCTCTAATAAAGTATAAACCTAAACTCTGGAAAAACCAAAGTATAAAAGAGAATGAAAATGCTAAAAATGAGACGAGAAAGAGTGAAAAAATATGAAAAAATCAAATTAGAAACTCTTTTTTCAGCATATTTTTTATAGTGAATTTTGAAAGTTAAAAGGTTGAAGAATTAATATTAATTAATTCCTACTATTATCAATATTTGATTAGCCGCTATAAATCAATAATTAAATTTAGAAAAATCAAGAGTTCTTTGAATAGAAAAACAAATGGTTTTTTTAGATTAATTTTTTATTCACCCATAATTTAATTAAAGTATTTTAATTAAACAAGTTTCCAACATATTTTAAGATAAATTATCTAATCATCTAAGTTGGGTAAGATTTTTACAAATTGATTTAAGCTATTTTTTTAATTATCTTTTGACTTGTCAATAAGTTATACATTTGATTAGAAATAATTTTTTACTGAAAAAGTTGTTGGGAAATTGAATCAAATTTTTTTTATCTTTATGGATTTTAACTTATATTATCTATTTTGTGTAATAAAACTATTTTGAGTTATTTTTACTATATTTATAATTTAAAATTATTTTGATTTTTTTTATCATCATTGATGTAAGAAAATGAAAATAATAATAATAAAAAAAAAACCGTCTCCCTAAACTCGCGTTCTCTTTGCGCACCAGCTTGCAAAACCGGATTTGGGATGCCTAGGATCCATTTTTATCGCATGTCATGAACATGCATTTTGTTGCAGTACGAATGGAAGTCACATCACTTTAAAAAATATTATTTGGTATATAATTTGTATTATTATTTATCATAAATATATATAATTCATACTATAAAAACAATTTACGAAGTCTAATTTAATTTCATAAATCATAAATGCTGAATTTAACATAACCTTCTTCCTCCGCCCCACTTTCATTCAAAGAGCGGCGTGTCACATGAAAAAGCTTATATTATATGCTTTATGCTGACAAACAAACACTCTCAAAAACTAATAAACGAAAAAAAGCATAAATTACCCTCCCAGGGGTTAAATCCTCACAAACCCCCACGCGCTGCAGTCCCCAAACCGAAACAAGAAATAAGCATCTTTTTAGCCGCCTCCCCAAACAATGTGAGCGAAACTGGCTATGAGAATCTGATTGCTCCTCTCCTCTCCTCTCAAAACCATCAGGAGATTTGCAGTAACGTGAAGGTCTATTCTTGCAAAGCTTCTGCAGCGTAAGTTGATAATCTCAATCTCTTCATCATATTCTTATAGATCTGTCAGCCTATGTCGTAGTAGATCTGAATTTTTCTTTTCCTTTTGTTTTTGTGTATGTGGTAATGGGTCAAGTGGAACAAGAAGGACGGGTACTTGTATGAACAAAAATTACAACATACGAGTCTCAATACTATGATTCTACTGATTTCTGCATTCGCTGTTACACTTTGTTTATTCGTTTTACTTTGGTGTTTTATATCAAGTTTTCTTTCATTTGATAGGAAATTTTCCAATTATTCTCGCTCCTGTTAGAACCCATTTGCTGAAATGGCCGATAACAATAACAATTCACCACCTGTGTCTTCGAAAGAAAACCCAGATCATGATTCTGAGACGAACCTAATTGCCAAGGAAGATAGCTCCCTCGCAGCTATAGCCCGTAGGTTTCAGGACTCCATTTCCTTAGGCAAGACACACAAGTTCTGGGAAAGTCAACCTGTTGGTCAATTCAAAGACATTGGTGATTCAAGTTTGCCCGAGGGCCCTATTGAGCCTCCAACCCCACTATCTGAAGTTAAACAAGAACCATACAATCTCCCTACTCAGTATGAATGGACCACCTGTGACATGGAGTCCGAGGAGACTTGCAATGAGGTCTATAATCTCTTGAAAGACAACTATGTTGAAGATGATGAGAACATGTTTAGGTTTAATTATTCACAGGAGTTTCTTAGATGGGCTTTGTGTCCCCCGGGTTACTATCCAAGCTGGCACATTGGGGTTCGTGCCAAAGCATCCCAGAAGCTCGTTGCTTTCATCACAGGTGTCCCTGCAAGGATTCGGGTGCGTGATGAAGTTGTGAAAATGGTTGAGATCAATTTCTTGTGTGTTCATAAGAAGCTTCGGTCGAAGAGACTTGCCCCTGTTATGATTAAGGAGGTTACTAGGAGGGTTCATTTAGAGAATATTTGGCAAGCAGCATATACTGCTGGTGTGGTTCTTCCAACACCAATAACAACCTGTCAGTATTGGCACAGGTCTTTGAACCCGAAGAAGCTTATTGATGTTGGCTTTTCAAGGCTTGGTGCAAGGATGACAATGAGTCGGACAATAAAACTCTACAAGTTACCAGATTCCCCCGCCACCCCTGGATTTAGAAAAATGGAACTTCGTGATGTACCTGCTGTTACAAGGTTGCTAAGAAATTACTTGAGCCAGTTTGTTGTTGCACCTGATTTTGATGAGAATGATGTGGAGCACTGGCTTCTTCCAACTGAGAACGTGGTTGATAGTTACTTGGTTGAGAGTCCAGAGACTCATGAGATCACTGACTTCTGCAGCTTCTACACGCTTCCATCCTCTATCCTAGGCAACCAGAATTACTTGACGTTGAAAGCTGCTTATTCATATTACAATGTTAGCGTGAAGACTCCATTGCTTCAGTTAATGAATGATGCACTGATTGTTGCCAAGCAGAAGGATTTTGATGTTTTTAATGCATTGGATGTCATGCATAACGAGTCTTTCCTGAAAGAACTGAAATTTGGACCAGGTGATGGGCAACTACACTACTATCTTTACAATTACCGCTTACAGCATGCCTTGAGACCCTCGGAACTGGGGCTTGTCCTCTTATAGATTGAAATATCTGAAAGTTGGTTCTGTAGTATCTTCGATTGAATGGGTATGTGGTTGCCCGTATTTTTGTTTTCCCTCAGCACTAGGATCAGATTATGCACTGTATTTGAGAAAAAAAGCTTGTGTTTCCATAAGCTTAAGTTTTTGAGGCAATTGCAATGTTATTCGCTATTCAGTATGTTCTCTGGACACGAAAAAAATTGTTGGGAGCTTGAATAACCCTTTTATTCGGGGTTCATGTCGCCAACTTTTTTTTTTCTTCCCCTTCATGCCACAGACAATAGTTTGCTTTATTTATTGCTTAAGGTCACACGAGGTCTTTTCATTATCTACTGCTATATATCTGATCTTCTTTGACATTAACCAAGTTTGTTCTGTTGAGTTGCTTTCCATATTTGGATCTCCCATCTCCCACACAACGATGGATGGTCTAAAGTCTGAAGATACTTGGGGTGGGGATGTTGCTCAACATTAAAATCAATGGGCTGTAATACCATCTGTAACTGTATTCGTATCTATGGTTAAAGTCCTGGATCGCTGCATCAATCGATTTTGTTTATTGACATATCCAAGACAGCTGTTTCCACAGTCATGGCGACCTATCTTAGTAGTTGCTCCGGTTGACTGGCAAAGCAACAGATAAACTGGTAAGTAGAGCTCGCTATTTCTGCTACTACTGCATGACATGACATCATGTTTTAGAAACAGAATTCAGAAAAAGATCTCGATGGTCTCCGTTCAAATTTCAGAGGTTTTATTTGATTTTTCATCCAGCGAATCATGTTGTGGAAATAGCATTATTAATTAGTGTTATTTTATTAATTATTTTAAAAAAACAAATATAAAAAAGAAATAATAAAATTTATGATTTACTAAAAGCTATAAGCATATCTATTAATTTTTTTAATTCAAAATAAGTATAGAGAATAACTGATAAGATGGAATTAGTTATTCTCTTAGCATCATAAAATTTTTTTGGTACCACCAAACACAATTCCTTATGAACCTTCTTATGAATTGAAATTATAAATTGAAACAATGAAATGATTATTTTATTATTTTTAAATAAAATTATTTAACTAATTATTAGGGATAAAATAATTTTTTTAGAGGGTTCATTTGTTATTATTGTATTGATCAGGAACAAGAGAGCGTTTTTGGGCTATGCAATGAAAGGCAATTTAGTTTTTTTAACAAATATAAATATAATTAAAAAAGATAGCTAGTATGTGATATGTACACGTTAGCGAGTGGGAGACATTTATGCTCTTTGGGTTATGCATGCGGTGTCTCCCGATGGTAAAACATTGCCTTCTATGATGGCGTTGGAAGCGTTGCGTTGTCCTTTTTTTAGTTGTCAAACGCATATGCATGGCGGAATAACAGTTGGACTTCAATGAATTTTTTTTCTTTTCCTCTCTTTTTCCTCTCTTCTCGACTCAAATTTCACACTTGCCTTTTTCAAAAATTAAATGTGTCCTTTCATTTTATGTTTGCATCAATTTTGGTCCTTATTCTTTTAATTGCTATTTGTTTTTCTTTTCATTTTTTTCTAAGTTAATTTTTTTCAATTTCATCCCTTATCATTTTTTTCATTTAATTTTTGTATTCGACTTAGTTCTTATTCTTATTCTTTTGATTGATATATTTTTTTATTCTTTTCTTGATTATTTTTTATTTTTCAATTCAGTCCCTCATTATTTTTTATTTAATTATGATACTAGATTTGGTCCTTTTTTTTTTGTTGTGATTGCTATTTGTTTTACTTTTTAATTTTCGACGATTATGAATTTTTCTTCGTGATTTTTTATGTATTTTTCATTTATGAGGTAATTCTGATCTCATGATCCAGGTCAAATATTTCAAAAATTAACTCGATTTAACTTTGGTATTTTTTTAGGTCCTATTTTTAAAGTTGTTTTTTACTTTCAATTTCATCATTCAACATTAAATTATTTGGTCTTAAACTTCGTGAATTGTTTTCTGTTTTTTTTTTTATGTGAGGTTATCTCAATTTTATAATCCCAAATCGCGGGTTAGTCGAGTTAACTGATTGTTTTTCCATATTTTTTTTAAATTGAATTTTTTCAGTTTCGTCTTTTATCATTTTGTTCCCTTGAGAGTTGACACTTGATGTTTTATTTAATTTTTTATGTGAGAGGTTATCTCGGGCTCACGACCGGACTATAATTGAACTTTGATTTTCTTTTATTTTTTTATGAGGTTATTTCATTCTTATTTTCATTCATTTTTGTTTTTGTTATTATCAAATAAGATTGTTGATACATTTTAAGAATATTTAGAGGATATTCTTTGATAATATTGACAAGCGTTCATTTTTTTTTATTAATTATTAACTTATTATTATTATTATTGGTGTTTTTATTAATTATATTATTAAATTAATCAAGATTATTAAACCCATTTAAATCAATAACTAGGATCCTAAATTTTTGTTGCTCCTTATTTTATATTAAAAAAAATTAATCCGATTATAGACAATTGCGAACTACCAATCTAGTAATACCTAAGTTCTAAGAGGAGCAAGGCAATTAACGTTATTGCATCACGCGGCTTGTATTGAAGTCACAGTTTATTAGGGGGGTAAAAAGAAAACAAAAAAGAAAAGAAAAGGATGGAGAGAACGCAAAAAGCAAGAACCCTTTGTTGTTGGACGCAGCCGAGTGATGTCAATCATCAATGTTTCTGAACTCCCATGCCATGCCAAGGTGACTGAATGCTTGATAAAGTTTCATCAAATAATAGGGGTGATGATTTTTTATTTGATTTAATTTTTATTTATAAAAATAATCAAATTAAAATATTATAAAATATATTAAAAAATTAAAAACTAGACTAATTAATTTTTTTAAAATATTTTAATTAATTTTTTTCATGATTTGATTTTTTCAATTATTTTTTTTTAATTTTCTCGATTTAATTAATTTATCATTTATTTTGCTTACTCTTTCAAATAACCAAGGGAGTTCTTCCAAAAAAAATTTAATTTTTTTTTGCTTAAAATAATTTTTTGTTAGGTTTTTAAATCATTTTAATATATTAATAATAAAAATAAATTTTAAAAATAAAATTTTTTTATTTTAATATATTTCTAAATAAAAAAATATTTTAAATTCTCAGCGTTACTATTATTATAATTTAAAAAGGCGTTACTATTATTATAATTTAAAAAGACGTGTAATCATGACTAGTGAAAAAACAGAGAAAAAGAACGCCCAACAATTTTTCAGTTCCTCCCGTAACTAGGCATGCATCCTTTTCTAGACAATGTTATCATCACTCGGCGCAGTTTGACTTGGTCATTGTTAACACATTATAGAGCATCAAACTAATTTATTTCTACATTTCAAAAATATTTTTGATAAAATTTATTTATTTATTTATTTATTTATTAATTTTAAATTAATATATTTTTAGTGTTTTCAAATCATTTTAATGTACTGATGTCAAAAATAATTTTTTTAAAAATAAAAAAACATCATTGACATATATTTTGACACGAAAAACTATTTGAAAAACAACCGCAACCACACAGCCAAACACACTCTAAACACACTCTAAAAGATACACTCTAAAAGATGAAAGGCCATAATCAAAGCTCATGCTTCCTTGTCATGCAGACTGTTCTAATAGATTTTCAGGAACAACCATACTTTGTCTAGCAGATTAAGGGAATTTTTGGTTTGCGAATCAAGAAAGAGAAATTGCCGCTTCTGCTACTATGGCATCTTTGTCAAATCAAAGAAACAAGAGCTTCAAGGACATCAAAACAAAATGTGTTATGCAATATCTTATCTGAGAAATTACACTACAATTGCTACCACAAAACCAGCCATAAGATTTAGCTTGATCATGCCTGGAAAAACTATGAAAAACGGGCACTATTTACATGCATTCTAGTTGTTGGGTCATCTCCAGCCTATTGTTTTAAAAGTCCAAGCTCGTATCTCATCCCATGACCACAATCTCACCTCGTGAACCTGCCAAAGTAAAGAATAAGGACACAGGTTAATAGAAAGTGGAAAAGCAGTGACTGAAGAAGCAAGGATGAATTTACATTTCTCAAGTATCTCTTTGGCCAACTGTAGTAGTGAATTTGCATCTTCAGCCATCTTTGAAACCCTCTCTGACTCCTTAACTGCTTCAGTTGCAACAAATGATTTGTTTTCTGCTTCTGCAACCATATATGCAGCATCATCTGCTGCTTCTGCGACGGTATCACCAGAATTTATAAGGCCAGTATTCTGTTCAGGCTTGGGACGCACCTCTTTCTGCTTAGGAGTCGGTGTTTTTGTCCCAAATGAAGAAGCTTTCTTTATCTTGTAGAAATTTTGGACCTGCATTTAATTCATTAAAACTTTCAACCATTCAGCACGTACTCCCAATGTCTACGTAGCATAACTTTGTGTTAAATATTCTCGTAAGAACAAACTGTTCCCTTCCACAACTAAAACAAATTCCCTTTTCTGCTTCTATAAATGTCATAGTTTTTCCTTCAGTCCGTTGAAGGATAAAATTTCATACACAAGAGATTGGGTTTTCTTTGCAGCGATCACTAGCGACAAGTTTACTATCATTTGTTTCCAATGATAATATTAAAAAGAATTAATGAACAAATTTTACAAACCCATACATGAATCTCTATCCTCTCCATTCATTTTTTGTGGGGTGTGGCGGTGATGGTCTTTGAGGAATACAATCAACTTGCTACAACAAACTCTTCCTCTTCAATCCCAATTCTCCTCCAAGCAATAAAAGTATGAACAAAGAGGAGAGGATCACAACAAAATGCAAATGGAAATTAAAAAAAGGAAACAACTTGATTCAACATTTTAAATTAAAGAAAAATTATCTAGCAGTGTGACAAGGTGAGCTGATGTATTAGGGATATCATCATCAGCAAAGAAGTTACATTGCAAAAATAAACAACTCACCTTTTCAAGTTTTTCCTGAGCTACGAGCCTCCTCAACCTTGAACTTAATTGCCTTCTAAAATTTTGTGGTAACTCTTGCCTTCTCTGTGTGAATTATCGAGAAAAAACAAACACACCCATCATATTTCTTAAAACTCATAGAGCTGGAAAAATCACCAATGGTAAATAAGAAATAATAACGAGCAACTAATGGTTGATTTACATAATTTACGTTTTCATAATCATTCACTAATCTCTTCCAGAAACGTGGTTTCTTATTCTTTCCTTTAATTTTCCTTTCTCAGGATAGCAACCTCTGAGGCATGCCCAGGGGTGTGGGATATGGATGAAATGACTTGCTCCTGATACTGTTTATGAATCAGAGGAATATTTACAATTTTCTTCTCTCCTTTCCATGCACAACATATTTGATGAGAGGGATTTCAAGGGCATTGGTTCTCTTTCTCCTATTGCAGCTATAGGAGTTTAACATATGATATACTTAGCAAGTCCAATTCTAGCCCATATCTCAAAAAGAATAAGAAAACAAATGTCTACAACCCATATGTATTCTACATCAAGTCCAACTACATGATTGCCAGAGCTAACAAAATCACAGAGATTCATGTCCCATATCGCAAGTACAAACCAATCTCGATGGGAAATCTATGACTATAAGATACAAAAACAGAAAACATTTTAAGGAAACAAAATTCGTTTAGACCTCAATGTAGCTGATGATTGCACTAGTGTCTGCTCCATTTGGCTCATTCAACGCTGAAATTGCTTCAAAAATCATTGCATTGTATCTGCCAAATCAAGTAATTCAATCAAATATCATGGCATTGCTGAAACTTCTCCAAGAATAGGCAGGCCACGCCACATTTCTAAATTACTTTATACTGAGAAAGCAATGCTTGACTTATGATCCATACAAATTATGTCATAAAAATACATACACTAATTGCCACCAACTCAAAAGAACTCACAAAACCATCTTGTTCCACAAAAAAAAATAAAAAAAATAAAGGAATTTAAAGCACCTACTTGGGAGCAGTTTTTGAATCTGCTGCAGCTTCTGAAGACTCGTCGATAACGACATCAACCGCAGCAACAGCAGAAGTATGGGGATTGGACAGAGGAGTTGAAGCAGCAACAACAGCAGCAGCATCGGGATTGGATTTCGCTTTTAGCGTCCGTGACTTGTCCTTAACGCTTTGGCTACCGGCACTTACAGTCATATTCCTCCATTTATCCTATTGACATTAACATTATTAATATTATATCATCAAATCATACAGCAATTACAATAATAATAAAAAAGAATAAAAAAGAAAAGAAAACCTTGAGATCGATATTAGAGCGAGAACGAAGGTAAGGATTGAACTCGGGGTCTCTCTGTATGTTTTTCCATTTTCCAGTACCGTGTTTGGCAATGCCTGCTCTTAATGCTTCTTCTTCCTCTGATTTCCACTTTTGCTTTGGATTACCCATCTCTCCGTTTGCAGTCCTTCAAAATTTCTTATTTTTAAGGGTTTGTTTATGCCTTCATGTGATATGATCTTGTTCTTCTCTGCTACTCGACCTTGAGGTATTCAGCAGGGCAAGGCAACCGTTGATGTGTCAGCCCTAATTTTGCAATTGAGAAGGAAGATATGAGTATGGTGTCGTAGTTTCCTTATTTGACAATGCAAGGAAAAGAGAAACGACGTCGGTTGGACAGTTAACACCGGTCCTCCATAGGAGCAGCATTGTTCAATTGCTTTGCCAATCTAAGACGTCCATGTGGCTGTTTTAGGATGACAGTTGAAGAGATGATGAGCAAGGTAAAGACCAGACAGGCAGTCACGATTTATCTTCATTACTTTCTTTTTTTTCAAGAAAAAAAAAATTTCAACAAATTCAACAATTACTGCGAGAGATAATAAAGAGGTTTCTCTCAAGTCTAAAGACTGTCACTAGTAGATATCATCTTCGATTTTCAAGAACAGTAATGGCCTTCTTCTGTTTTTGACACATTAAAAAAAGAAGAAGAGAGAAAGTAGAGTACCATACGAGCAGAAAGCAAGAAAAGAGAGTGGAAATTAAAAAAGGTGGAGGGCGTAGGAGCTCCACATTTCGGAGCGATGGCGGCAGTGTTTTCTTGTCCTGTGGGCATGGAGGTCAAAAACAGGAGTAGCTGCACAGCCACTGCCACAGCCACGGAAGAGTAGTACACAACTATAATATTAAATAATACCGACAAAATATTAAGTGGTATCTAAACTATTTATTTTTGTATTTTAAAAATATTTAAAAAAATATTTATTTTTTTATTTTAAATTAATATTTTTTTGATATTTTAAAATTATTTTGATGCTCTAATATTAAAAATAAAATTTTTAAAATAAAAATATTATTTTAATACATTTCTAAGTAAAAAACACTTTGAAATTCCACTATAACCACACTTCTAAACACCGTTATAGATGAAAAAACATTCATCTCAAATAAATTTAGAGCATATTTATTATTGCATTTTAAAAATATATTTTTAAAATTTTTCACTTTAAATTAATATTATTTTAGTATTTTTTAGATTATTTTGATGTGCTGATGTCAAAAATAATTTTTTTAAAATAATAATAAAATATTATTTTGATTCATTTACAAGCGAAAAACACTTTGAAAAACAACCAGTATCACAATCTCAAACACACTCTTAATCATGGATGGACATTGGTAATAGAAAAATATATGATTGATGTTTTCTATCTTACAGGTCATTCTATCAGTAATATAATTATCAATTGATTTACAGATGAAAAAAGTACGGCAAACAAGAAAATTTTACTAGTATCATTTTGTCTGTAATTTTATCGGTGAATATGACATATTAAAGATAGAATACACTGTTAGTAATTTCATTGGTGATAGAATCCATATTACCAATGAAATCAACTCGTTAAAGATCCATATATTGTCAGTGGCATGGTCCTATAATTTTTTTCAAACTCCCTAGAACCATCTGACGGACTTAGTCCTTTGGTAATTTTGTATGTGATTATTATTTTGTTGTAATTCATTTTGTGATTATTATTCCAATGGCAATTTCATTAATATTGTATTTAATATTTTAAAAAATTGAAATAAACAAAACAAAGAAAATTAAAAGAAATAAAACTAAAATAAAAAACCAAATTTTTATTATTAATTTAAAAAATATTATTGAATATAAGACATAAGCTGAAGAAGAAGAAGAAGGTCGAGGTAGATCTTTGCCTAATCAAGTGGGTAATGGGGTAGACCACATGTACCACTGAGGCTTGACAACAGATCCTCGTACAATCGTCAAAGTTTGGCCATCTTGGATCTAAGTTGGGTTGTCTCAACATTAAGTTGGGTAGTTTGAGTTTTAATTTATTCTTGTATAATTGTCTGGACGACTAAAGATTGGGAGCTCGAACTCGATTGCGAGGAGCCAACGATCGACATATATCCTCGACTGCAGTGTTTGAGATACCGTAAACCTGCTTTCTATCAAGTTTACCGGACGATTCAACTTTTAACCACAAATTTGGATCACATTCTGGATAGGTCAAAGGATCATCCATGTATCTCTCCTGCAATGGGGTGTTATGTGCTTCCTAAAAAACAATCAATAATTTTTTAAAAATAATAACTTAAGAAAAAAATTATTGAAATCTAACTAATCACAAACTTCTGAGTTCGACTATCGACGAGCTGTTGCACCTCTTTTAGACTACCCTCATTTTGCATGTGAGTTTCAACAAAAAGTTATATTGGTCTTGGATCGCGTTCAAGAATCGTGGCTTGTAAAAGAAAGCTACTATCAGTTAAATATTTTCATATAAAAAAATAATTAAAAAAATGTATATAATAAAAAAATCTTGTTAATGTTATGATTTTTTGCATCGGATTGCGACTGCCACACAAAATCATCAGACATCAGTGCTGGATATAAGCTTTCCAGATAACCTTTGAGATGTGCAGAGGTTTGAAGTCCCTCCATATGATTTTCCCAACCTGGAAAACCCTTTTCTTTTGCATATTTCTTTGATTTGTTTTGCACTTCATATTAGAAATCACACAACTTATATGGCAAAAATAAATTATTGGTTAAGATAATGAAAAATAAAATTTGAACATTTTTTTTAAATAACATTTTAAATTCAACCATACCTAATAGCGCTGTGATTCTCCCACACGCTCTTGGCAACAACACTGTAGCCTCCTTCTAGTAAATTTTTTTTATTGCATATTAATTTCATAAAATAATAACTTTAATAAAACTTTGAACTTTCTAAACCAAGAATAAGCTTTCATTCAAGATTTTTGAAAACTTGACTCCACTGAAATAAAAGCATTTTCATCGACGATTTCATCGCTGATGTTATCATGCAAGCAGCCTCCACTTGTGTAAACTAGAAATTCCATTCGTCCATTGAAATTAATTATTAAAAAATTATCTATTGTTGTTTATTTTTTAATCATGCAAGAATGGAAAAAAACATTATATACCATGACCAAACTTCCACTGAGTAATGTACTTTCTAGTGTATACATCATGCTCAGAAGGCATACCCTCTCTACAAGGTGACATAGCACTTGACGAGCTTGCATCAAGAGAGGGTGTGACGCGTGGTCATCTGACGCACTGCCAGAAGAACCAACAACACTCCTGTTCGTGTTACTAACTAATGTTAAAGCTTTCAAATATAGAGGTCTAGACTTGACCATATAGAAGAGACTTTTGTTTTTGTTTTTGTTTTTGTTATTTATCATGTGCCATCATCATGTTCTTCATCATGATAAATGAAAGATTAATTTGATAACCTGTAATCATGCAATCAGTTAAGCATATATCCTTAAATGTAACTTTATTATAATGCCCTTTCTTTGACAAAATATTATGTGCAATGATTCTATGAATGATCTTAGGTTGTAAAAGCAAATCTTTGCTTTTAATTTTAGCATTTGGTGTAAAGTTATAACTACCAGTATGCAATGCTACTTCTTCATTATACACAAATCTTTCAATAGTAGGGATTATCTTCATTTCAAACACTTTAAGATCATAATTACTAATTCCTAAAATATCAAGCAATTTAGGTCATATCAATGTAGTGTGATTTAAGTGGGTTTTGAGAGAGAATCGGGTTAGGTTTTTTTTTTTTTTTTGGTTTTTGACTTCTATTGAGATAGGGACAATTATATATATACTATCGAGCAACTGGTCAACCGGTTGCTATGAGTTAAGTTCAATTGGTTAACTGGTTGAAAGCTAAATGAGAGTTTCTAAAAATTATGTTCGCATTCTTTCTTTGCACTTAAAATGGAGCCTTTCCATACATAAATTATGTTCAAAAAACAAAGAAATTGAGGGAATAAAAATTCACAATTTAGGCCATAGCCTCACTACCAATGCTTTAACTTAACCGGTTGACTGATTGATCTAGTTGTATGAATCGGTCGACTGGTTCACATAAAAAGCAGATTTTTGTAAACCTTTTCTTCAAAATAAGTTTCATGAGTCAAAATACATACATACATACATACATATGCTTGCCAAACTTTTATACTAAAAAACAGTCTCCAACAAAAATATTAAAACATTACTATTCATATAATAACTTTTCTTTGTTTTTTAAAATCTACCAATCAGTTGGTTAAACTGACCATTACAAATTGGTCAACCGGTTCGTCTCAAACCTGAACATACAACAAAATTTACAACATAATAGATTTTTAATGGTGTTCATACTTAAAAAGTATACCATTTATAATATGAATATGTCCAATTTATTTCCATTAATGTATACAAACAAAAATAACACCTCAAACATATTTAACATGAAAAAAGCCTAGGTTACTTCTTGTTTTGCAAAATCCTTACTTGAAGGCTTTGTAAAAACATTTGTTAGTTGATGTTTTATGCCCATAAACTCAAGTACAATGTCTCATTTCACAATGTGGTCCCTTAAAAGTGATGTCTCACTTCTATGTATTTTGTATGTAAGTGTTGGATAGGATTTTTAAAAAGACTAATCGCATTAGTATTATCACACTTAAAGAGTATGTAATCAAATTCAAGTCTGTAGTCTTTTAAGTTTTGTTTCATTTATAAGATTTGAGCAGAACAACTACCCGTCACTATATATTTTGCTTTGATTATTGATAGGGCTACAAAGTTTTGTTTTTTATTAGCCCAAGATACCAGTGAGAATCCTAAGAAATGACATGTTCCACTAGTACTTTTTCTAACTTTACATCTAGCAAAATTCGCATCCAAATTGCTTATAAAACTCAACTCTTTTCCTTTAGGATACCACAACTCTAAATCTATAATAACATGTAAATAACAAAAAATACATTTTACAACACTAACATACGATTCTTTAGGGAAAACTTGAAAATATGTACATTTATACCCAAAACATAATATCAAGTCTACTTGTAGGTAAATAGAAGAGTGAATCAAACATGCCTTGATATTTGGTGGTCTGCATTCTTACTGATTTCATTCATATCAAGCTTTGTTAATGTTCCTATAGGTGTGTTGGTTACTTTGACATTTCCATCCCAAATATTTTTAGAAGATCCTTGATGTACTTGCTTTAATTGTTAAAGATGTCATCATTTGTTTGTTTGATTTGCAATTTAAAAAAGAAGTTCAACTCTCCCATCATTCTCATTTCAAATTCATAATAAATGCACTTTGTAAAATCTTTACAAAGAGATTCATTAATAGCATTAGATATAATATCATCAACATAAATTTACACATTTAAGATATCTTTGCCTTTTCTTTTTGTAAAAAAAATGGTGTCAATTTTACCAATGTTAAAATCATTATTATTAGCAAGAAAAGACTTGAGTTTATCATACCATATCCTAGGTTCTTGTTTTAAACCACATAAGGCCTTTTTAAGTTTAAAAACATGATTGAGAAAACAATTTTTTTCAAAACCTCATGGTTACTAAACATACACTTCTTCCATAATAAATCCATTTAAAAATACACTTTTAACGTTCATTTGAAAAAGTGTGAAGTTATTATGATAAGCATAGGTTAAAAACATTCTTATTGATTCCAGTCTAGCTATCGGCGTAAAGATTTCTTCATAATCTATACATTCTTCTTGATTATAACCTTTACCAACTAGTCTAGATTTGTTTTTAACTATTGTTCCATGTTCATTAACTTTGTTTTTAAACACCATTTTGTTCCAAATATAGATTGATTATTAGGAATAGGGACTAGTTCCCAAACACTATTTATTTCAAATTGGTTTAGCTCATCTTGTATAGTCAAAATTCATTTTTCATCTTTTTTTTATTTCTAGAAATGATTTAGGTTTTATTTGAGAGACAAATACAAAGGGATCATTAATGTTTCTAAGTAAAGCTCTAGTCTTAGTCACTTTAAAACAATTACTGATAATTAATTTAGGAAGGTAAGAGCTTATATACCTTAGCTTCTTTGGGGGTACAAAAAAGTTACTTACAATCTCATATTGATTGCTTGAGCTTAGTTGGTCCTTGTTTATGCCTTCATTATTTGTCTTTGTAGGAGTTTTACCATCAAGACTCAAATGTTAAACACTTTTCATTCATGTCATCTAAAATCTCAATAATTATGTTATTTTGAGTTTCTTCAAAGGCGACATGCATAGATTCCTTAAGATAAAGAGTTCTATTGTTATAAACTCTATATGCTTTGCTAGAGGAGGAATAACCAAGAAAAATTCCAACATTGGATTTTGAATCAAATTTATCTAAATTATCTTTAGTATTGAGAATAAAACATTTTGAACTAAGAACTTTAAAGTAAGAGATGTTGTGTTTCCTTCCTCTCTAAAGCTCATAAGAAGTGTTTACAACTTTCGTTTAAAAACATTTAGGTGTGTAAAATTCATTTAACATAAATCCGTCATTTCTTGAAGAGACCGATTTTTTTCCCACAACCTTATTTTGTTAAGGAGTTCTACGAGTTGAAAAGTTATGGTGGTATTATTTTTCTTCACAAAACATTTTTAACAAATTACTTATAAATTTATCACCATAATCACTTCTTATGTTTATTATGGAAAAACTTTTATTTTCAACTTTCTTTGAAAACTTTACAATTTCATAAATTGTTTCATCTTTAAATTTCAAAAACAAAAACTCAAGTATATCTTGTAAAGTCATCAATAATTACAAACACATATTTATTACCACATGTACTTCTAGTTCTAATGGGTCCAAAAATATTTGTGTAGTAATTCTTAGGCCCTGTTTGTTTCAAGGAAAGTGGTTTCCTGGAAATCACTTTCCAAACTTTCTTGCGTTTGTTTTCCATTAGAAAAGTTGGTCAACGAAAAATATTTTCCAGTCAAAGGAAAATTTGGCATAGTTTTTAGGGAAGTGTTTTTCTTTTATTTTGGGCGGAAAACACTTTCCAGAAGTTGTGAAAAATTTAGAAATGTCATGTTATTTCCTGATTATATCAAATTTGATCCTCAAACTTTTGATTGCTATATATTTTGTTTTGAATCTTTTTTTTTCAATTTCACCAATTCGAATTTGATTTAATTTGATTTTTATATCAATTTTGGTTTTTATTTTTATGATTGTTATTTTCTCTTATCATTTTCTTAATTGAAAATTTTTATCTATCAGATTTGGTCCTCATTCTTTTGATTGTTATTTATCTTATTTGAAATAATTTATGAAATTAGAATTTTTTTATTTCATTATCTTTCAACTTTTTTATCTATTAGATTTGATCTCCATTATTTTGATTGTTATTTATTTTATTTGAGATAATTTATGAAATTAGATTTTTTTTCAATTTTATTCTCATTTAACTTTTTAATTTGTAAAATTCATTCCTCATTATTTTAATAAACTTGAAAAAATTATTAATAAATTATTTTCCAATTCATTTTCTATGATATAGCCAAACGTTAGAAAACGTTTTCTAACTTATTTTTCATGATACTATCAAATATCAGAAAATAATTCACTTTCCAAGAATCTATTTTTCAAGAAAACCACTTTTTAAAAGGAAATTACTTTCTAGCAAACAAACAGGGTTTAAATGTTTATCGATTGAAATATCATTTTTGCTTTTAAAAGTAGTTTTCACATGTTTACCTATTTAGCAAACATCACACCACTTTTCCTTTTAAAATGCTATATATGAGAGATCTTTAACTAGTTCATTTTTAACTAGTGTATAAATGATATCCATACTAATGTGACTTAGTCTTCTATGCCCAAGAAAACTATAATTAATGCTAGTAATAAGACAACTTTCTATTTTTATGCATGCATCTATTTTCTACATAGATTACTTTATGTTTTTTAAGAATTAAACAACATGCATAATTGAAAACAATTTTATAGCCTTTAACATATAGTTGACTAATGTTAAGCAAATTATATTTTAAGTTATTAACAAGAAAAACCTTTTTAATGAAAGGAGAAGATTTACCTTCAATATTGCTAGCTCCAATTATTTTACCTTTTGAGTTGTCTCCAAGTGTGACATTTTCTCCATTGATTTTGGTAATGCTTCATAATAATGAGTTGTCTCCAGTCATATATCTTCAGCAAGCACTATTCAAAAAACCATTCTCTATACTCCATTGATTCCTACACATAAAAATCAAGATGAAATTTTTGGTACCCATACCTTCTTGGTCCTTTGTTGTTAGAGGTGGTTCCATTTGGAATCTAAATCATTTTATAAACTTTGTCCTTCTTAATAGGACATGCATAAATCAAATGACTTATAGCTCTACAATAATTTCATTTATGGTTAGGGTCATAGGATTGTTTAGATTTAACAAAATAACTCTTTAAATACTTTTGGTTCTTTTTAGGTTGGTAACCCAAACCTCTTTTGTTAAACACACATCTTTGGCTTGAAAACATAGTTTCTAGGATTTTTAGCCCTGTGTGAATTTAGCTAAAGTTATGTTTAACTTGTTTACCTTTTCTTTTAATAATTTGTTTTCATCTTCAAGTAGATTTACCATATTACTATCATCAAGCATATTTTACCTTTCGAGTTGTCTCCAAGTGTGACATTTTCTCCATTGATTTTGGTAATGCTTGATAATAATGAGTTGTCTCCAGTCATATATCTTCAGCAAGCACTATCCAAAAAACCATTCTCTATACTCCATTGATTCCTACACATAAAAATCAAGATGAAATTTTTGGTACCCATACCTTCGTGGTCCTTCATTGTTAGAGGTGGTTCCATTTGGAATCTAAATCATTTTATAAACTTTGTCCTTCTTAATAGGACATGCATAAATCAAATGACTTATAGCTCTACAATAATTTCATTTATGGTTAGGGTCATAGGATTGTTTAGATTTAACAAAATAACTCTTTAAATACTTTTGGTTCTTTTTAGGTTGGTAACCCAAACCTCTTTTGTTAAACACACATCTTTGGCTTGAAAACATAGTTTCTAGGATTTTTAGCCCTGTGTGAATTTAGCTAAAGTTATGTTTAACTTGTTTACCTTTTCTTTTAATAATTTGTTTTCATCTTCAAGTAGATTTACCATATTACTATCATCAAGCACAATGTAAGCTTTCTTTTCTAAAGTTTATTTCTCTATAAGTAAACATGCATAATTCCTTTTTAATGAACCATATTTTGAACCTAATTTCTTAAATTCATCATATAGTGATTCAAGTGCATCATACAACTCATCATAAGTAGGTTCGGATTCATCATCCAAAGATTATACATCATTTCACTTTCAATTTCTATAAAGCATATGTTTACCATATGTTCTTTTTTATCGCTTGAATCGGCAAAGTCGACAAAATCGGCTGCAGGTGCTGATGATGAGTCTGGACAGACTTTCATCACTTCAAATAGCTTTCATTGCCTTCTTGTGATGATGTCTCTTCTTCTTATTTTGAGGAAGTTGACAATCTACTTTGATGTGCCTTGCTTTGTTGCATTTGAAGAATCTTAGGAGTTTCTTGTTTGAATCTTCCTTGTTCCCAACTTTCTTAAAGTTTGAGAATCTTTTCTTGCATTGCTTATTCCTTAGGAAACTTTAGAATTGCTTTGTGATTAAGGCAATGTCTTCTTCAATGTCATTATAATGTGATGAACGATTTTGAATTCCAAATTCTTCTTTGGCTTTTCTTCTTGTTTTTGTTTCTCCATGGTAATCTCATAGTTTATTAAAGAACCAATGAGCTCCTTTAATAGAAGTTTGGTGAATCCCTGACTTCTTGAATTGTTGTCACTTTTGCTTTCTATGTTTTTGGTTGAGACTTAAGAATATTTCTCACTATTTCTATATTAGTGTATCTCCTACCAAATGCATCCAAACTATAAGTTATGGTAATCATTCTAGTGAACATGCTAGTTATGGATTCATTAGGAAGCATTTTAAATAATTTATATTAGTGAACTAACATGTCGATTTTAGACTATTTGACTAGGTTAATTCTTTCATGAGTTACTTCTAAAGCATGCCATATATCTTTAGCATTTTTACATGATGTAATTCTATTGAATTCACTTTTACTCAATGAAAATTATAATATATTTATGGCTTTAATATCCATAAAAAGTAACTTTTATTATTGTCCGTATATTCACTTCTAGTTTTAGGAATCTCAATATCATTTTCAATTTAAATTGGTCTATGAGGTCCATTTTCTATGGATAACCACAAATAAAAATAAAAATTAATAGAAAATAGATTATCATTCTAGCTTTCTAATATGCATAATAGTTACCCTAAAAAAATGGCCTGGATGTAGATAATACTTTATTTTGGAGATTATAATTAGTGGTTATAATTCTACTTAAAGTCCAAACAAATTTTATATATGAGAACTAAGCTCTAATACCAATTGTTGTTTAATGATTAAGGCAACTTAACATCTAATAAGGAGGGTGAATTATGTGTATCACTAAATTCTATAATTAATGCAAATTACTTCAAGTAAACACAATAGCTAACAATATAATTAAAGTATGTAAAGTTAAGAGATAAGAGAGAGAATTTACAAACTCGTTTTTAACATTATTTGACAAGCTGCACGACCAAAAGATTGATGTCTTCTCCCAAGTGCAGGAGTGTCGAAGTAATAAATAACCCAGCAAGACCAGGGTCGAACCACAGGAAGGTTAATTGTATAAATTATAAGCAACAATAGTAACAACAACAACAACAACAACAACAATAATAATACTAGTAGTCGTAGTAGTAGTAATACTAATACTAATAATAGTAGTAATAATAATAATACCAATAATACTATTGATAATGATAATAATAAAGATTAAGAAGAAGAAGAAGAAGTTGATGAGAAGTTGAGATGGAAGATTAACGTAGGATTAAACAATGATAACAACAAATGTCAAGGTTAGAGGATCCACTAATGGTATTTCAAACAAGTATAGTATAAACTCTTATTATTCAATTAGAAACCACATACAAAAGAGGTTCCAATCAGATTATAAATTGTTAACATGATTACATTAGTTATCTTATTCGAATAATGCTAATACTTGTAAATGTTGTCAGGCATTCATGATTATAACTTATGTTAACAACAAATCA
>Ga0325414_1000340_pt1 | contig 36117 bp, 20 predicted proteins | sample PopdelMetagenome_8_FD_206183 | JGI IMG/M metagenome (GOLD analysis project Ga0325414, IMG submission 206183) | Populus deltoides microbial communities from Bellville, Georgia, United States - Leaf-PdKOR-R3 | ecosystem: Host-associated > Plants > Phyllosphere > Phylloplane/Leaf | place: USA... | reverse complement strand
GGGTTGTCATCTTCAGCAAATAAACATGGAATCTCCGACCACCTCAGAGGCTCATACCGCTACTAATGGATTGAGAAACACCTCATTTACAAGGATCAATTATCCTCATCACACGTTTATAGCTCATTTGGCACAATTGATACGATTCGACCTTGGGTTAACATCATAGGAATTCAGCTGAGAGCTTGGGTTTGAGGGGAAAACCATTCAGCTAAGATTGGGTTTTTTAGTGTTGATGGGTTTGACCTAATTATGAAGGAATTGGTTTCGGTCAGATCTGATTTGAGCCTTATGGATGTACATGCGTTTAGGCTACACGAGGCCCAAAAATGGCTAGGATTAATTTGGGTGTTGGGGTCCTTTTCCTACAAGGATTTGTCAAAAATCTTAGCTAAGTTCGAGTTCATGATAGCATACTGAATTGGAGAAGGATTAGAGTGTCTTCATATTGGACAAGGATTCCATATTTAACATAGAAACCGAAGGGCGACAATATGTGATAAGAAATTCCCTTATTTATTTGTCCATTACAAGTAAGGATTCCTTTCCTTACAAAAAGAACAACAGGTGACCATATTTCAAGAACTTCCCTTGTTGTTTTCTTTCTTTTCTCTTGCAGGATTTCCTTACTTTAAAGGAAGATTGTGGAAGGCTTTTAAAAGGAAAGAATTCATCAACTCTCTTCCTTATTTTTGAGAGAATTAATTCAACCAAATAAGGGAAAAGGTCAAGCATTCAAGGTAGTATATTCCAAGCATGGAAAGAGGTCTAAAACGGTTGGCAGAAACACAGTGTTCTTACGGATGCCAAACTCGACTACACAAGAAAATTAAATTAAGCTAGGGATGGTTTTAGGAGCTAACTGTTTTCTTGTATTATTTTAAATATTTTACTAAGTTTTTATATGGTTTTAAGTATTATTTGAACCATAATATTTTAGTTTAGGTTTTTAAGTTCACTTGACATTATGGCTCAAATTAAGTGTTTTACGCATTAGGCCCGTGTTAGCTAAAAGCCCAATGATTTGCAACCCAATATGGGTCCATTAAGGTTAATTATCTTAAGACTATTTAATGGTTTCCTTGTTGTGAATTTCAACAGCCTTAACATGGGATCAGATTGTACTTAAGGTATTGATGCGAACCTCTTAATTACGTTGTCAAACAACCCTCAATGAAGGTAATACTTCTCTAAAAAAGTTGAAAATTAGGTTTGAGAATCTTGATTCAGAGTTAACCTGTAACTAAGAACCAAGGGCATTAAAATTCATAAATTGATGCCATAAGGTCAGTTATATCTTAATACATCAGGTTTTTTTCTTTATCAAGACAAAAAACACATTTACTCAATGACTATTCTTTTCGATGCATGTTGTGTTGGCTGGAATTTGGGCTTAATAATTTGTCTCAATCTGTCTTCTATTTGGTTGTCATGGTATCAAAAAAAATTATGATATTAGATTGATGCTTGATTGTGCAAAATTAAATTCAATTTTACATATTTTAGCTTTTATGTTTTTTTTTCTTTTTAGTTTGAAACTTTTGGTTTTTGGTCCAAAACTTTAATCTACTCATGTTATAGTCCTTGTATTTGAGAGAAGAGACAAATAGTCATATATGAAATGGTGGAGCAAAGATAAAGTTTTTAGTTATCCATTTTCCAACAACCAAAATATTTAATATTGGTGTCATTGGGTCTTATTTGGTGAGAGAATTTTCATTTAGCTGTCCTCATCTTGTCAAAAAGCTAGATTGGGCCTCAATAATTTTATTTTTATTCAAGTTTTTTATTTGAAAAAACAATGTTTCTAAAAAAAATGTTTTTATTAAAAAAAATAGCTCATGTGATTTTTTATTTATTTTATTAAACTCAAGCATCAACTTTTTAATTCACAATTGAATTTTAATACGATGCAAAAAACATGTTAACAATGCTTATTTATATTTTTAAAATCAACTTTTAATCTTATCCTAGTAGCGTCTCTTTTTCCAAAGAAGCTCTTTCGTACGAGAAAGTTAGCTAGTAATAATTTAATCAATAAAATACTAAAGGATGTGACTAAATCATAATTTCCATATCCACAAAACACTATTTATTGTAATAGTATTTTGTGTTTTTTTGCTTTTTTTGTTTAATGTTTTTTTTTTAATTTAACCTTTCAACAATCCAATTTTTTTCCTTCAAATTCATCCTTTAATATTAGATGGTTTTGAAAATTATGCTTTGTAATTTTTTTTAATTGGATTATGTACTAGTCTTATGAATTTAATCTTTGTTCTCAATTTCTACCTTCAATTGTAGATCTGTTAGAAATGGGCTTCATAATTATTTTGATTTGCTTTCTATGAATTTATCTTGATCTCATGACCTAAGTTGATTCGAGTATTTTCTTTGGGCTACTTTATGTAATTAATTTTTTTTTATTTCACCCTTTAACATTGAGTTAGTTGGAAATTGAGTTTTATATTTTTTTATTTGCTTTCTATAAGATTATTTTAATCTCATAACCTGAGTCATGGGTTTGGTAAGTTGAACTTTATTGACTATGTTTATTTTTCTTGGGTCCTTTTTTAATTGAATATTTTTTATTAGGCTTCATGATATCTTTTATTTGCTTTTCATGGAGTTATCTTGAGCTCATGACCCGAGTCGTGCGTTTGGCTTGTTGACTCTATTCATTTTTAGGGTTATTTTTTAATTGAATATTTTTTTTCCAATTTCACCCTCTAACAAATCAATCCTTTTTTTATTTAGGTTTTTTATGCGAATCTATTGAACATACGGTCAAGCAACCCACACGCAAAGACACCAATTCCTGGAAAGTCAAGTAAATCAGGTTTGATAGGAGTGTGAAACAAAGATAACTCGTATTTAGGCACCAACACTATTGGAAACGAAAAGCCCCACACAATATATATATCGATTTGAGAGTGAGAAGTATAAGGATGACTCACTATGTCAGTTGTTTTTTGATAAGTCGTTTTTAGTTCTTTAAAGAACCAATGAAGAGAAAATATCTTACCAACTCACACAACAAGGTGCAACAAATAAGTTTTTATTAATCTCAATTTCGTTGCCCCTCACACATTTGGTTATGACTTTATTTATAGTGACTCTAGACTGAAATAAACCCTAATTAACCCCCCCTCATGTGGACTTATATGTGGGCCCCTTATAATTGACCCAAATAAGTAATGATAAACCAAAGATTAAGAAGAAAATAATAAAATTAATACCCTAGATATGCTAGAATCAGATTTGCTACCTCTAAGAAGTCTCAAATAGACTAAGATCTGAATGTGGAATTAATTCTGAAGTCTTCTTGCCTTGTTGTGCTTGGTTTCTTTATTTTGTATGAACAATTAATGAAGAAAATCTTCCTCCTCTGTACCTACCAATTTAGTTTTCTTCCTAAACAAGGAGAATCATTAATTAATCATTCCTAGCTTAGAAAATCAGATATGGCAACCCTTTGATCCACAAGACCAATACACCTGAATAAAGAAGAGGATGGAGTTGAGAAGTTGAAGTCTACCTACATAAGAAAGACAACGATTTAACCAACTCCTAGCTTTAGCCATGATTCGGTCCACTAGAATTAAACAATCATAAAAAGATAACTTTATAGTAATAAGAGGAACACCAAGATACTTAACCGACAATTTTCCTTCCCTATAACCGAGAGCACTAAGAAGTTGCAGTTTAGTATTAGGCTCAACACCACACAAGAACATAGTACTCTTATCAAGATTTGGGGATAAACCTGAAGCAACCTGAAATTGATCAAGGCAATTCCTAACCAATGAAACCGAGGCCACCTTCTTTTTATTTGCCTCTCCAACTTCATTGTCTTATGGTCCACCATGTTCTTTAACTTCACATAATATTGTAATTCTACAACATTCACAATGTCCCTAATTTAACCTATTAAGAAATCTAGCCATAGTAGTTTCTATATCCTCAATCACATTGGCCTTATTTATTACAATCTCTATCTCCTTGAAATACTCATTCATAGACTTATAACCCTGATTCGAACCATGGAATTTCATATACAAATCTCTATAATAGTTGTTAGGCACAAATAATCTCCTCGTCAACACTTTCATCTCCTCTCATGATGTTATTGGCCTTTTGTCCACTCCTCTTCCTACTAATCACATTCTGATCCCACCAAATCAGTGCGTAATCCGTGAATTATTGACTACCACTTTCACCCTCTTTGCCTCCGAATAGTTATGGCAGTAATGGGCATAACACACAAGATGGACTTTGTGTAATCCTTTAATTGAGTTAATGAAAAGGTTGGGACTTGTTCCTATAATTTGCTGTGTTGTGTATTATGTTCATATTCAGTTGTGTTATTCCGCTTGCTTGTGACCTTGAAAGAGTGTAGAGATCTCTTGGGTTTGTGGGACAAACTAGTCATAGGCAAAACACGAGTGAATAGGTGAAGGAAAGGCTGAGTTGGCGGGACTAGACTGCCACGCGAGGTCTTTTTTGGGACAAAAAATGACCCCGTGACAGCATCCAATCCACCTTTTTCTCCCACTTCAAATACATCTTGGGATCATTTTTACCTTGAAAACTAGGTGTTTTTAGTTTGATATCATCTAAATCATCATCATGTCCCCCAAAGTTACAAAACTTTCCCCTTTGGCTGAATTAGTGCTCGGTTCTATTCCTAAAATCCCTCCAATTTCTAGGCTACCAAAAACCTTCTCTATAGCCTATGGTCTCATCCTCAAAACCACACCAATATCATCAATGTCCTCCTCATAATCAGCCCACCTTGGCCGTTTAGCCCTACTGTCATTGTTTAATTTTGGATCAGCCCCAACCTTCCTCATGTCTTGGGTACTTATACCAACCTCGTTACCACATTTCTCCACCCTCTCAAGTTTGTCACACACGTTCCCCATCACAAAATTCATCCTCTTCATTATCTTTGTTATAGCTTGAATTTGGAAATTAAGTTCACTCTCAGGAGCGGGTGGTGTGTTGTTTTGATCTGACATGATAATACCTATAAAAATTGGTTAGTATTATAAAACTATCCTCACGTCGCTCATGTTTCACTCAAAATTAGGCTTTTCCCCTTGTCTCACCTTTTTTCAACTCTTACGGAACTGAAACCAACACCAAATAGAACCAACTCAGTGGCGCAATCCAAATAGGTGTATATGACTTAAGAAGTAATAAAAACTTAAAAAAACAAAACTGCGATGATAGTTTTGTGAGTAGCAAGCAAATTTATCCGAAATATGAACAAAACTGAAGACTCAAATAAAAATATGAACGAAGTATGCAATATGATGGAACAAAACCTGAATATTTTAGATATATTTTAAATATACTACAAAAAACAAAAACAACAGAAACAAAACGAGTTTCAAAAGTTGACGCAAAAACAAACCCGTTTATAACAAGTTAAGTCTAAATCTGGAACCTAAGCTAAATGATGTCCAATTAAGTTAAAATTTGAGATATAGAGCTATTTTAACCCAAATAGACAGAATATTAAATTTAAACAATTTACAATAAGGTTTGATATGTTGACACAAAAACATTATGAATCAGACCTGAGATTAAAAACCTAAGAAAACAACATTTAATTGATCCCAAAATTAATATGTGGTGTGATTAGGACCCCAATAATCAGAGTATTAAATTTGAGCTATTTCCAAGTTGATTGATCTAATTTCCTCTTGTTTAGTTTTCTCTAGCATAATCAAATAAGTTTCTTTTTGAACGAATTTTTCTCTTATATTTTCTCATTTTTTTATGCTACTGATATATTTTGGATAGTAACAAAAATAGCCCTAATGGACTAAAATAAACCTTAATGGACCCTTTTATGTGGACTTATACGAGGCCCACTTACAATTGACTCAAATAAGTAATAAGAAACCAAAGACTAAGAAGAAAATAATAAAATTAATAAAAATCTAAAATTAATATCCTAGATATGCTAGAATTAGATTTTCCACCCTTAAGAAGTCTCAAATAGAGTAGGAAATCTGATCTGAATGTGAAATTAATTATGAAGTCTTCTTGCCTTTTTGTGATTGGTTTCCTTATTTTGGATGGACAATTAATGAAGAAAATCTCTCTCTTTTATACCTGCCAATTTAGTTTCCTTCTTAGACTAGTAGAATCATTAATTAATCCTTCCTAACTTAGGAAATCAGATTTGGCAACCCTTTGATCCACATGAATTGAGCTCTTCTTGGACTTGAATTAGATGAATTAGAGGTTGTCCTTCATGCTTCCTAGGCATCCCAAGCTCCTCTAGCTCCATCTTGTTCCATATATTCTGAACAAACTCATTCAATACCTTTTTAAGCTTCTTTACCCTAGTTCTTGTAATTGACACCCTTGACATCTCTAATGGATCTTTGGCATGATTAAACTTGGAGTTGAGCTGATTCTCGTCAGTTTTTTTCTTCAATTTTATCTTTTAATATTAGGTTGTTTGGAAATTGAGTTTTATAATTTTTTTTTATTTAAGTAGAGTTATCCAGGTCTCATAGATTTAATTATTTTTCTCTTGATTTTGACCTTCAACATTGGATCTGTTGGAAATAGAGCTTCATAATTTTTTTTTCTTTTTATAAAGTCATCTCAATCTCATGACTTAAGTCATAGGTTTTATAGGTTAGCTTGAGTTGTTTTTTTTTCTTTTTGTTAATTTTTTTTTTCGATTTCATCATTCAACCTTGAGTTTGTTAGAAATTGAGCTTAATTTTTTTTTCATGAGGTTATCCCGATCTCATGACCCGGGTTACAAGGTTGGTAGGCAAACTCGGATAGTTTTTTTTAATTGAATATATTTTTCTTATTTTTTTTCTTTTAACATTGGGTTAATTAGGAATTGACCTTCATAGTTTATTTTGATTTGCTTTTTATAGGGTTATCATGCTCTCATGACTCGATTCGTAGATTTGATAGGTTAACCCATAGCGATCTAACATATCACAATCTCGATATTTAAAAACAAAATATCATCAAATATGTCTTGCCATATTAATATTTAAAAAATATATCATTTAATATGTATTATATTTTGAGTTTATAATTAATTTTTTTTATTATAAAGCACATATCCAAACAATTTTTTTTACATTAAAGATAAAAAAATTTGACCCACACGTGCCCAACAGAGGCCAATAATGGAGTACAAATTCTTAAGTGTATAACCTTTTGTCCTGCTGTCGCTGTAATGCACGTCGGCCTCGGACCTAGGCCGTGGGCCCCAACAGATAGAAAGCCCAAATCACTCAATAAGGAAAGCCCACTGAAGTGTAAACTAGCCTAACAGCAGTCTCGTCTAAAAAATCTTCAAGAACGAAGCAGCGTGTTTTAGAATTGGGAGATTTCGAAGGCTATGTGTTTCTGCATAATTCCCAACAAATTTGCTGAAAGATAGATCATTCTTTTAAGGTAAACTGCATCTCTCAATTCTTTTAATTTGGTGGGTGTTTTTTATTCCTGTGTTTTTAACAATGGTTCATAAAAATGAGCTCAATTTTACCTGGTTTTGATATGTTGAGTGGTGAATTTTTTAAATTCATGTTTATGAGATCGATGCATGTCCTAGTGTTCTTGATTTGGATAATTTTACTTCTCTACTTTCTGATGGATACTGTTATCAGTTGGCAGACTTGATTTTGGTTATTTCTTGGGACTTAAGAATAAATTTGAGCTTAGTGATCCTTTTTCAACTATATTCACTAAAATATTGTCATTCTTCGATCAATTCCTCGCTGTTGATGACATGGGGAGACCACTAAGCATAGGAATTGTTTCTTGATAATGGAGATTATGTAGTCCATTTATATTTTCGAAGTAAACTACTGAACATCGGTAATTTGTTTTGTTGATAACTTGTTAACATGATCTAGTAAAAACAAGGCAGTACTTGCTTTGCTGAAAAGTTAATCATGTGTTTAGAGTGGAAAAATAGTTGGTAGTATTCAACTTTTTTACCTCTTACGTTCATGTTTAAGCTGATGGGCATTTGATATCATATCTTTTCTAAAGGGTGTGTTTTGAAAAATCTTAAATATTGCTCCATGTATGATCTGGGTTTTCTGTATAGCCTTGCAAAGTGTTGCCTTTCATGATCAGAGGTGTTTTTTTTTTAAGTTAAATTTTTTTAATGGAATTGGAGATGGTGAGTCGAATTATGAGGTCAAGGAGACAAGTACCTCAGCAGCCAGAACAACAACCACGGGCTAGATGGACAAATGGTGTCACGAAGGTATTTTTGGACATGATGGTTGATCAGGTTCAAAGAGGGAACAGAATTAGCAATTCTTTTAGCAAAAAAGCATGGAAGCATATGAGTGCTGAATTCTACCGGAAAACTAGTTTGAGATGGGACTTGGAGCAGTTGAAGAGCAAATATGCAGTCTTGAGGAGGCAATATGCTATTGCAAGCTCACTTCTTGAACGAAGTGAATTCAGTTTGGATGAATCTACAGGGATGATTAGTGCCAATGATGAAGCATGGGCTGCATACATTAAGGTATGTTCTTTCTGTTGCTTTTTGCAATTGAAAACCTCTCCTGCCTTAGATTGAGGAAGCCTCCTTGAACCCGTACTTTGCAGCTGCAATAGATATATATTTATTGGATTTATATGTCTTTTTTATTTAATTATGCTAAAACTGTTACCAATGATTACTTCCTTGATAATGCCATTAAATGATGTATAATGCAACTTCTAGTTCCAGTACTAGCCTGTGATGCATATTATTGGGGTTGGAGTTCCTCCAAACCTGGGGCAGGAGGCTGATTTATGTTCTTTGAATGTCAGCCTTAAACACTCTGTGAAATGTACACATTAGGAACGCCCTGATGCTGAGACTATAAGAAGCAGTGGCTGCCCTATGTACGAACAACTTTGCATGATATTCTCTGAACCAATGACCAATGGGAAGCATAGACAAGTGGGAGGGATTCCTTCAGCTTGCAGTAAGGTTCCTTTGAACGCTATGGAAGAGGAATCATCCTCTTCAGAATCTGATGAAGCAGATGATGTAGCAGATGATCAAGACACATATCAACTGCTTACCTATGATACTTCTGCTACAACTGCTAATCGTAAAAGAGGTCGCAAGGGCATTGAAGATGCTATTGCTGCGGGTATATTTCAGATGGCAACTGCATCAAAGCTGAGGACAGCTGCAATAAGGCAAATTAATGCGAGATACAGTATAGCTGACTGTATTAAGCAACTAGATGAGATTCAACGAGTTGAGGAAGAAGTCTACTTTGCTGCTCTGGATCTATTCAAGAAACCTAGTGCAAGGGAGATCTTCTTGTCTCTCAAAGTTGAGAAGCGCTTAATTTGGTTGCGTAGCAAGTGCACTGGCAATCCAGTATTGTAGGTAGAAAACAAGAGCTATTTATTTTGTCAGTTATATACATTTGAAGTCTTGTATATATCTAGCTAGTTCTCGTTTATGTCATCTTTGCCAACTCAAACTGTGGGCATTTTGAAACTGGTTTCAAGTTGTCCCCTAGGCATTAGCTCAAGTTTAGGGATGTGCAGCAAATTGTGTTTCTAGCTGCAAATTGCAAATTGGCTCCTTTTCTTTTTGGTTATGTTTTGGCGGTCATTATGATTTAAAGGGTCAATTTCATTATCTACTCTCATTATCTACTATTTGAGACTTCTTTGGTTCTCTATTTTGACATGTTTGACCATGCATGATATTTTCTGGCTGCTGGGATCCTGCATGGAAAAAATATTACATAATCTCGGGTCATCATCGAGAAATATTGCACATGTCATGTAGAAGGCCTAGTTCACCAAATAGACGGACTCATGGTAAGCTGGATTCATCTGATAGTTTTCAGTCATCTTTCATTGTTTTCGATCACCAATGTCACCGCATTGCACTGTGATCGAATTATTTTTTTTTTTATGTAAAAAAAGGTTCAAGCCTTGTTTTCATTGTTTTAAATATTAATAACTAGACAATGAATGATATTTTTTTTTCAAATATAGAGAAGACATTGAATCAACATTGATTAATTTGTTAAATTTGCAAGCAAGTCATGAGATTCTAATAACCTTATAAAAACACAAATTAAAATAAATTATAAAGGTAAATTTTTAATCAATTCAATGTTGAATGATGGAATTAAAAAAAATTAAATTTAAAAAGAAAAAGAAACTACTAAACTCAGGGTAACCTATTAAACTCATGATCTAAGTTATTAGATTGGGACAACTCTATAGAAATCAAATAAATAAAAAATTACAAAGCTCAAACCTCATCAATTCGGTGTTGAATGATGAAATAAAAAAAAAACCTAGAAACCCCAAGTCAACTAGAACTAACATATTAAATCATAAAAGGTAAATAAGAAAAATTTTGAAGCTCCATTTTTAACAGATCCAATGTTGAATGTTGAAATCGAGGAAAAAGAAACTAAATCCATTAAACTAGAATAACTTCAAATAAAGCAAATTAAAAAATAAATTATGAAAAAATATCCCTTAACCTAATATTGAATGATGAAATTAAAAAAAAAATAAGATTGAGTTGTTAGAGGGTGAAATTAAAAAAAGAATATTCAATTAAAAAAGGATTTAAAAATAAATCGAGTCAACCCAAGTTAACCAACTAAAATTGCAACCTAGGTCATGAAATTAGGAGAATCCCATATAAAAAAAATATGAAACCCAATTAAAAAAATATGTAATGAAAAAAGAACAAAAAAATGAATTAAGACAACCTGTATCAACCTACCAAACTCGCTACCTTGGTTATAAGATCATGATAATCTCATAAAAAAAATAATTAACAATTATGAAGCCCAATTTCCAACTAACTGAATGTGAAAAACAAATTAATTGGATAAGGTGGCAAAACAAAATGACCCGAGTCAACTGAGGTTAACTTAAACATGTGACATGGTTCACTAGATTGGGACAAATTCATAGAAAGAAAATAAAAACATACAAAGCTCTATTTCCAACAAATCTAAGGTTAAAGTCGAAAAAAAAAAAACTAAATCCATGAAACTTGTAAACACTTGGTCACGTAACCCACATGTAAACGATACAACTCCTAGAAAGTCAAGAAATCAAGTTTGAAAGTGTGACACAAAGATTACTTTGAACCTAATCACCAAAACTATTGAAATATGAAACCCCCACCCAACGAATAACAATTCATAACCGAGAAGTAGAGGATGATGCGACGAAGACAATTATTCTTCGATAAGTCGATTTGGTTTATTAGAGAACCAAAGTAGAAAAGAAAACTCACATTCACACACTCACAAAGAGAGATGCAGCAATCTAAAATTATTTTTAAGAAAAAAACATGAAACTAAAATGTAGGTCACAAAGATGTTTTTATGTGCAATAACCTAAGCTAAATCTTATAATACCAAAGATGTGGACTTGTATAAGGACTTGTTACAATTACACCCAAACCCTTAATTATGCAAGCCCAAAACACGAAAACAAAAATTAAAATAAAGGTATAAAGCATGATGCTGCAAATAACAAAGAAAATAACATAAAAGAATCTTATTTCCTAACCTAAATAGTCTTATTAGCCAAGTAATCATTCCTTGTAGCTCTAGGATCAGTTGTCGACTTTAAAAATTCTAAATAGACTAGGAGAATCAATTCTTACTTGGAAATATTTGTTGTCGCCTCTAGCTTTTCCTTGTAGAGCTTGGTTTCCTTACTTTACTTCGATAAAAATAATGATTCATTTCTCTTTAGTTGCTGACTTTATTAGTTTCCTTCCTAAATAAGAAGAATAATTAAATAATCCTCCCTAGCTTAGAAAACAAATATGTTACCCCTTAGTTTCCTTAGTACATTAGGAAACTTCTTTTGAATGCTAAGAATCCTCTCCCATTAAGGATCTAATCTGGTTGAATTTACCTTACACAAAAAGAAGAATAATTGTTGACTTTTAATCCTTGTTATATTAGAAAATCTTGCATAAACAAGGTTGTCATAGGGTCGAACACATCGGGCCCATGTTGCACATGGATCGGGCCCTTCTTGCACTTGGATTAGATGAATCAAATGTTGCTCTTTAAGCTCCATTGGCACCACTTGATCCTCTAAGTTCATCTTGACCCAAACATGATAAACAAGCTCATTCAATGCTTCCTTAAGCTTCTTTTCCCTAACCCTTTTAATTGGCCCACTTGACACCTTTAAATGGTCAATGGTGTGTTTAGTCATGGTGTGTTTAGTCATTTTAGATCTTCATCATCCTCTATCTCTTCAAAATGATTCGATCTTGAATCATCACCTACATCAAACAAAGTAAGATTAGAAACATTAAATATAGCACTAACACCATATTCACCTAACAAATCAATTATATAAACATTGTCATTGATCCTCCCAAGGATCTAAAATGGCCTATCTCTTATTGGTTGTAACTTGGATTTCCTATAACCTAAAAACTTCTCTTTGCACATATGCACCCAAACCTAATCTCTAACTTATTTGTGCCATTTATTTGCTTTGGTTGTATGCACATGGTTTCTTTTTTCTATTTGTTGTCGTACACTCTCATAGAGTGCTTTCACCATTCATGCTATATGATTACCATCCAAACTAACACTTTCATTAAGAGGCAAAGGAATCACAACTATGGGTACAAGGTTTATCTGATGTTCTATTCCCCTTAATGGTTGTAATCCGCTAGGAATGTCTTTAGGAAATACATCATCAAACTTCTACAATAAAAATAATATGATCAAGATCATTAGCATTAAAGTAAGCCTCCTTATACACAAGTAAAATCATCAGCTTGTTAGTATAAAATGTAGATTTGATCTCACCCTCTCTTGCATGGAATTTTAGTTGTTTTCTTAGTTTTTCGGCACAATGATCATTATTCACACTTACTTTCTTCACTCTTAGGGTCTTACCTTCATTCTCAACTGGTTTATATTGATTTAGAATTAGTTAAATCTAATGGTTTTCTCTCACTATTATCCTCATATGAATTTTCACACTCCCTAACCTTATATTCTCTTTTCAACTTTAATTGATCATCACACACTTGTTTTGGAGATAAAGGTACAAGAATGATGGTTTTACCATCTTTTACAATAGTGTATATATATTTCTAAATTCATCATGAATAGGTTTCCTATCAAACTATCATAGACACCCTAACATAAGTGACTAGCATGTTTGGAACCACATCACACGTAACATCGTTAGAATAACTACCAATAGCGAAGGAAATCAACACTGGTTTAGTGACTTTCACCTCACCGATTCATTAAACCACTACAATCTATATGGCTCAGGATGTTATATAGTATTCAAATTCAATTTCTTAACAAGAGTAGTACTACATTGGCACAATTATCTCAATTAATTATCATATTTACATACCTCGTTTTGGATATAGCATCTAATATGAAAGATGTTCCCTTAGTTGATCTACATCATCCTCTTTGACTTTTACATTTAGAACACACATTATAACCAAGGCCTCCCTCTTAACTCGATATGAAATCTCCACATCACTACAATCCTCCAAAGGTGACATTTCATCAACATCAGATTTGTCACTTTCAAAGTCAATCTTGCCATGCTTCATGATCAATGTTCTCTTATCTAGACTTTAAGAAGCAATGTATCCACTCCCCAAACACCTGAAACATTTTATATCATGATTACACATAGTGATGCAAACCCTATGATTATATACATGGTCACATAACCCATAACAAGATTGACAATGAATGTTGGAAACCTGAAACATGTATGATAGGAGTGTGACACAGTGAAAACTTGTCTCAAGACACCAACACTGTTGGAATAAGAAACTCCACCTTACAAGTACCAATTTGCGAATGAGAAATATAAGGAAAACACCATAAAGCCAATTAATATGTGATAGGTTTATTTAGTTCGTTAGAGAACCACAAAATGCAAAAATCTCTCTCACATAAGTTGAATACATTCAACAGCAATAGTATTATGATGTCTTCATATTTTGTCCCTACAAAGAATATTTATACTTTTAAAAATAAAAACACTAATATATCTACCCTTATAAGCTAAATTGACTCATTTATCAAAACTAACTAAAAACCTATATTAATAAACCCAAATGTATGGACCCAAACAATCCTTGGGTCATGGTTGAGAACTAATTATTAAAGCCCAAACAAGCCTTGGGTCTTAGCTAAGTAATCAAACCCAATATGAATGAACTAAGCTAACCGTTAAAAATAATGGCAAGGATGTTGACCCCATTATATAGCCCAAATAAAAGTTATAAAAAAACCTATGAAAATAAATTATCTTTGCTGCCATGAGAGAAGAAGAAGAAAATAAAACAAAATAAATCTGAAACAAGGCTTTATATAGAGTCGTGTTGCCGCTACTGCTATCCTTGAAAACAAGGAAAACTTTCCACCTCTTACTTTCTTATTGTTGGAAGAGAAGTTGGTGCCACTTTGTTTTCTCTTTCAAGCATGGATTCCTTTAAATAGCCTCTCATGATCTTCTTTTTTTAATTAAAAAATCCTGTAAAATAAGGAAAAAGAACAACAAAAGAATTCTAAGCCTCCTTATCAATAATGGATATGGAATCCTTATCCAAAAAAACTACTGGATATAGAATCCTTCCAAACTATGGATAGTAGTTGCTGCCATAAATGTCTCCTTATTTGACACAAAATCTTTGTAGAATAGGCAAGACAATAGCTTTCACATATGCTTCCAAGAGCATTAAAGGATCCATGTATTGATCGAAATCCATAATACACAAGGAAATAATGGTTCTCTAATTTTTGCACATTCCTGACAAATTTCAGTCCTGATTTTAAACACATTATTCTCTCTTATCTGGATGAATTAGCATACTTATAATTTATCATAGGAAAGGTATGAATGTCTACTTTTCTAACCCAATTGAAATCTTAGCCAAATTCCTTATATAGTTGTAGATGATGTGGATCAACTCTCGAACATCAACAAGGATTCATTACATGTTCCAAATGGACCAATTACAACGTCTAAAATGAAGGTATTAAAAGAAGCATTAAATGGACTAGTCTTGCAAGTTTTGGCCAAGGTAGAAATTAAAGATCCCTTGGAGCATCAAAAGGAGGCTTTAGTGCATTTAATTCATGTGTAAGAGAGGCTCAATCTAACCATATTTGAGCCATGAGTTCATCAGCAAGGCTACCAATTTTGCACTAGTTTTGGCCAACCTTATTCTTGTGTTGTTTCCATGTGCCTTTTGGATTCCAAACTAATTATGAATTTTCTATTGTGTGTGAGAACATTAATTATTTTCTTGATTGATACAGTTCAGGTTCAACTTAAGTTCCTTATGGTAAGCATTCAGTTATGTGTTTGAGATTGGTTGTTGATACGATTCAATATATGGTTCAACCTTGTGGTTTTCATGATGGGTCTTTACCTATGGATGCATTTGTTTCTTATGGATAACGGGTTCAACCCAATTCTTTTGGTGGGTAATTTGGCTAGATCAGGACAGGCTATGCATGAGATATTTTTGGCAACAAAGAAAGTTTATTTGAAGTGTATTTTGGGTTTGGTTTGGTCCCTATTGATGAATATGGGTTTGGGCCACATGGGGTTCAAAGTTGGCTTAGGTTAATTAAGATATTAGGATAAGATCAGATTTGTTTGGGATTGATTTCCTAATTCTACAAGGACTTAAATCAGCAAAATATTCTCCTAAAATTCAGGAAAATTTCGTTCATTAATTTACCTATTATCTAGGAGAATATTTATCAATAAAGGAAGAAGTTTTGTAGTCAACAAAGAATGCTAGAGGGCTGCCAGATCTGATTTCCTAAACTAGAAATGATTAATTAATGACTCTCCTAGTGTAGGAAGGAAACTAAATTGGCAAGTATAAAAGAGGGAGTTTTCTTGCATTAATTGTCCATGTAAAACAAGGAAACTAAACACAATATGACAAGAAGACTTCATAATCAATTTCACATTCAAATCAGATTTCCTAGTCTATTTGAGATTTTTTATGGGTGACAAATCTGATTCTAGCATATCTAGGATATTAATTTCAGATTTTTATTATTTTTTTTCTTAGTCTTTGGTTTATTATTACTCATTTGGGTCAATTTTATAAGTGGGCTCAAATCAGCCCACATATGGGATCCATTAAGGTTAGTTGAAACATTATATAAGTTTTTTTATATGCTGAAAAGCAAGAGACGTGAATTTATGAAATAAACTTGTGTTTTGCTTGATGCAACACGTTATCTTTGATGGGACAAAGATCAAATCTGACTTATCAAGGTATAACTAATCTTGTGACGTCATTTATTTCATTTCCAATAATGTTGATGCCTTGAGACAGGTTTTCATTATGTCACACTTCTCAAATTTGATTCTCGGCTTTCTTGGCGAAGTATCATCTTCGTTAGGGGTTGTTTGACCACATGATTAAGAAGTTCACACCATTTATGTATTAGAATATCTTATTTAATTTATTTCCACATCAAGCGAGGAGAATACACAACAAAAGAAAACAAAGAATCCAAGTTTAAAAGGGAAACAAGGTGGCGACAAAGTTTCCTAGATTTGCAAAGAGAATATTTCAACAACTTTAATTATTTTTTCTAGTGATGGAGGCGGCAAAGAGAAAAAATAAAGGTAACAACTTTTCCTTTCAAAAGAAGAATAGATACAAGGCTAAAATTAATATCATTTTCTATTTTGGAAGCTATAGGGGCAACAACTTCTCCCTTGGTTTCTAGAATTATTGGGCGACATTGTAATCTTTGGGTGACATTGTAATCTATAAATAAGCCTTATATTAGACTTTTATTGATTTCTTTTCTTCTTTTCTTCTCATGTCAACATAGAGAATTAACTTATGGGTTTTATTTTTATTATTTCAGCTAAGCCCAAAGCTGCTTTGGGCTTAATTAATATTTGATTTTCAGCTAAGATCCAATACTTGTTTAGATAAGTGTTTTGGGCTTATTAGTACATGTTTTGGGTTAGTTTTGTAAGTGAGTCAGTTTATTCCATAAAGGTAGATCCATTAGGGTTATTTTCTCACATTATTTAAGCTATTTGCAAGCCTAAATTTGACAGTCATTAAATAATTTCATTCTGAATTTTCAGCTTGTATATGAGAGTGTTTCTTGCATTTTTTAGTTTTTGAAAGAGCTAAATCGACTTATCAAATATTAACTAGTTTCATGGTATCATTCGATGTAATTCCAATAGTAATGGTGCCTTGAAACATGTTTCTATTATTATATCACACTCCTATCACACTCCTATCAGATCTCTTTCAGATTTCAATTTTGATTATGTCGCATGACCACGAGGATCGCATCACTAGATATAGTCCAAATAGTAGATGAAGGTCCAAACAGACAAATTTAACAAGATTCATTCAGTAACTTTGGCCCTCTAAAATAATCCCTTACCAAACTCCAATTGATATAAAATCTTAACACAAAATGGAATAACATGTTTATAAACTCCTGTAAAAATATCAGCTCAATCAAATTATCGAGTTGAAAGTTATGCTTGATAGCATAAAACTAGATTATAGAAAATGTCATGCCAAAAATTGAATCTGACTTTTCTTATATCGTATCACATAGGTTGTGAATTGGTTTTACCTTTCCCATCAGTAGGCGTCTCCTTCTTGGCCTTAAGTGGTTCAGCATTAGCATGCACAAAGGATATTGGTTGGGTAGCCCCCTCTCTATTTAGATTCAGCCTCCAAGCTAATGAAGAAGATGTCAAACTAATATGTGATCTTACACTAACTCTTATCTTCATATCTCTCCACCTTTGTTGCTATATATATCATGTCCTCCAACTCCATATAATGTTGTAACTCCACAACATTAGCAATGTCCCTATTCATCACATTAAGAAATCTATCCATGGTGGCTTCTTTATTCTCAACAACTTTACCATGAATCATTGCTATCTCCATCTCCTTATGATATTCATCTACTGTCTTTACAAGTCGTTTTTTATTCCTCCTCCTCCTGATCACAATCTGATCCTACCAAATCAATGTTTAATCTGTAAATTCAATGACCACCAACTTTACCTCTTTCTATTTAGAATAGTTATGTCAATAAAAAAAATTCAATCAACCTTTGATGCAAACCTCATGATCATGTCATGCAACCCACACACAAAGACATCAATTCCCGAAATGCCAAGTAAATCAGGTTTGATAGGAGTGTGACACAAAGATAACTTGTGCCTAGGCACCAGCACTATTGGAAACGGAGACCCCTACCCAATGAATATTAATTCGCGAACGAGAAGTATAAGGATAACGCCACGAAGACAATTGTTATTCGATAAGTCATTTTCAGTCATTTAGAGAACCAAGGAAGATTATCCCACCAACACATAATAAGTGTAGCAAAGAAGTGTATTGATATGAAAATTGTGTAACCTTACATGTTTGGTTATCCCTTTATTTATAGTGACTCTAGACTTAAAGAAACCCTAATGGACCCCCTTAGGTGGACTTATATGAAGCTCACTTACAATTGATCCAAATAAGTAATAATAACCCTAAAAACTAAGAAGAAAATAATAAAAATCTGAAAATTATCATTCTAAATATGCTAGAATCAGATTTGTCACCTTTAAGAAGCCCTAAATAAACTAGGAAAAATCTGATTTGAAAAATTTGTGTTCTGCCCACCTTTGATGTCCTTGATTAGCTTGGAGTTCCATTTTTAACTTGGACAAATAAAAAAACAAATTTCCTCCTTTGTTGCTGATTGAATTACTTTCCTTTCTAAGTTAGGAAAAGCATTAAATAGTCCTCCCCTCTTTAGAAATAAGATATGGCCAACTTCCTTACTTAATTAGAAGAGTAAATTGCTGACTTTTTATCATTGTAGCATTAGGAAAAATAACAAGCCTAACAAGGTTGGTATTAGACCGGACACATCAACCCCTTGTTCCACACGAATTGGGCTCTTCTTAGACCTGAACTAGATGAATTAAAGGTTGTCCTTCATGCTCCTTAAATGTCCCAAGCCCCTCTAGGTCCATTTTGCTCCATATGTTCTAAACAAGCCCATTCAATGCTTCTTTAAGCTTCTTTGCCCTAGCTCTTGTGATTGACCAAATTGGCACCTCCAATAGGTCGTTGACATGATTACGCTTGGTGTTGGGTTGACATGATTACGCTTGGTCGGCTTATCCGCATCAACCTTTTTCTCATACTCCAAATAAGCCTCTAGATCATTTTTACCTTGGAAATTAGGACTTTTTAGTTTAATAGAGTCCAAGTCCCCATCCACACTATTATGGTTCCCTACGTTATGAAAATACTCCCTCCGGTTGAATTGGCCTCTTTATCTAAACCCAAAATCCCTTCAGTTTCTAGGCTGTTGAAAACTTACCCTATGTCCTAAAGTCTCAGCCTCAAAACCTCCCTCCTCAAAGTCATCATTGTCTTCCCTAAAATCAACCTCCACATGCCTTTCAACTCTATTGTTATGGTTCACTCTCCTTTTTGCCCCTATTGCACATACATCATGATTATTAGAATTAGAGCCATCCCCATGTTTTTCAGCCTTCTCAAGTTTGTCACTCATGTCTCCTAACACCACATTCACTCTTTTTCTCTTGAACTATTCTAGCAAAAAACAAGGGACTCCATGTACATCATGATTATTAAAATTAGAGTCATCCCTATGTTTTTTAACCTTCTCAATTCTATCTATGTCTCCTTGCACCATTTGGACAATTGTCAGCATCTACATCACCTTTAGGAGGGATTAGTGTGTTATTCTGATTTGACATGTTTGTACCTGTAAAAATTGATTAGTGGTGATATAATATCCTTATGTCTCTTGTGTTTTGCTCAAATATCAAGCTTTATTATCACCTCTAATATGCTCACTACGCTTTTTTTCCTCTCGTCCAACCTATTTTTAGCTCTCACGAAACTGAAATCAACAGTAAAAACAACCACTTATGATGCGAACCTCGTGATCACGTGGTCACACAACCCACACGCAAAGACACCAATTCCTGGAAAGCCAAATAAATCAGGTTTGATAGGAGTGTGACACAAAGATAACTTATACCTAGGCACCAGCACTATTGGAAACGGAGACCCCCACTCAACGGATATTGATTCGCGAAGGAGAAGTATAAGGATGACGCCACGAAGACAGTTGTTCTTCAATAAGTCATTTTCAGTTCTTTAGAGAACCAAGGAAGAGAGATTATCCCATCAACACACAATAAGTGCAGCAAAGAAGTTTATTGATTTGAAAAGTGCGTAACCTTACATGTTTGGTTATGCCGTTATTTATACTGACTCTAGACTTAAAGAAACCCTAATGGACCCCCCTTAGGTGGACTTATATGAAGCCCACTTACAATTGACCCAAATAAGTAATAATAACCCAAAAACTAAGAAGAAAATTATAAAAATAATAAAAATCCAAAAATTATCATGCTAAATATGCTAGAATCAGATTTGTCACCCTTAAGAAGTCTTAAATAAACTAGGAAAAATCTGATTTGAAAAATTTGTGTTGCTGCCCCCTTGATGTCCTTGATTAGCTTGGATTTCTTGTTTAATTTGGACAAATAAGAAATTAAATTTCCTCCTTTGTTGCTAATTTAATTACTTTCCTTCCTAAGTTAGAAAAAGCATTAAATAGTCCTCCTCTCTTTAGGAATAAGATATGGCCAACTTCCTTACTTAATTAGGAGAATAAATTGCTGATTTTTTTATCCTTGTAGCATTAGGAAAAATAACAAGGTTGGTATTGGGCCGGACACATCGACCCCTTGTTCCACACGAATTGAGCTCTTCTTGGACCTGAACTAGATGAATTAAAGACTTTCCTTCATGCTCCTTAAATGTCCCAAGCCTCTCTAGGTCCATTTTGCTCTATATGTTCTGAACAAGCCCATTCAATACTTCTTTAAGCTTCTTTGCCCTAGCTCTTGTGATTGGCCCAATTGGCACCTCCAATGGGTCGTTGGCATGATTACGCTTGGTGTTGGGCTGATCCGCATCAACTTAGCAGTGTAATTGAAATGAGTAAACATGACTTCAGAAGAAATAAATTATGAAAACAAGCAAAAACAAAACTACGATTACAGTCTTACATGTAGAAAGCGAATCTATATAAAAACTACGATGACTTGAAGACATGAAAAAAAAACATATGTAAAATATATGAAAATAATGTAAATAACACCCAAATAAGCAAAAAATGATGATAGTATACTAATAGATATGAAATCAACATAAACGAAACATGTTTTAAAAGTTGACGTAAAAGAGACCCGTTACAATAAGCTTGTACCTGAATCTGAACCCCAAAGAAAATAATGTCTAAATAATCTCAAAATTAATATATAATGTGATTAGGGCCCTATTAAGTAGAACATCAAGTTTGAGCTAATTTCGAGTAATTTTAATATATGGATGCAAAATTGACATGAAACAACCCCTTTAATACTTGAATTTGGAAGCTAAAGAAAACAATATCTAAAAGATCCCAAATTTAATATACAATGTGATTAAAACTCCAATAACCAGAATATAAAGTTTGAGATAATTTCAAGTTGATTTTATCCAATCTCTCCTTGTTTAGTGTTTTGTAGCAGAATCTGAAACTAATCTTTTGAACAACTTTTTTTCCTTACTTTTATGCTATTGATATGTTAGGATACAATAACAAATTGAAATAATACTTTTTATTTATAGTAAGAAGATTGAAACAAGTAGTTTGATGCAGAACAAGATCCAATTATACAATAACAAATGAAATTAACTGAAGGATATTAATGCGATCCAACCCACATCAAAGTATCAATTAGTAGTTCTAGTAGGCCCAATTACTAGGTTTAGGGCAAAGAAGTTCAATAAAGCCTTTAATAGGCTTTTGCAAGACATTTAGGCCAATATGGACTATAAAAGAGCAACAACCCAAGAAGAAAAGGTCTTAATAAATTTGATTTATATTCAAGATGGACTTGGGGACTATGGGTTTCGGGTAAGGGAGTAATTTCAGCATTATTGGGCTTGTTTTGTAAAATATTTTGTGTTTTCTAATCCAATAAGGAAATTATGAATTATTTGGGAAAGAAAGCCTAATCCTACTCTACCATGGACACTAAGATGGTGGCAAAGTAGGATTATTGGGACAAGAAAATTTCCTAGTCTATTTTTCAAAAAGAAGTGGCGGTATGGTGGGATTTTACATCTGAACTAATATTTCTTTTGTATGTTTTTAGCTATTAGTTGTAGCACCATATGATGAAATTTCACAATAATTATTTTATTATTTTCAGGTTATTTAGTTAGTTTTTGGGTTATTTAGGGCTTAGTTTCAAATTTGGTCATGTGAGCCCGTTAAGTTATCTTATGGTTTTATTTCCAAGAGTATATACACTCTTTTGTAAGATTTATTTTTCATATTGAGTACACATAAAGTTATGGCATATTGAAGCATAGAAAATAGGAGTTCTCTTACATGGTTCTTGATTGAACTACACTCCTCAAAGAATTGACCAATTTTTATTGTGATTTTATGCTTCTTGTGCTTGTTCTAGATGAGGACATGTAAATAATCTTGGTGCTTTGAGACAGGTCATCCATTGTGTGCTTAATTCTCAATCTCAAAGCTTGAATTAGATAGATCTTGGGTTCACAAATTCAAATAACATTTTGCTAGGGTTCGCATAGGATATAACTTGATTAATAGAACCTGGCTCTGGTACCAAATAATGTTTGCCTCATGAGCACTTGGTCATGTAACCCACACGTAAACAATACAACTCTAAAAAAGCCAAGAAATCAAATTTGGAAGTGTGACAAAGAGATTACCGTAAACCTAAGTACCAACCCTATTGGAATCTGAGACCCCCACCCGATGAACAAGAATAATAGGATGACGCCACAAAGATATTTATTCTTTGATTAGTCAATTTAGTTTGTTAAAGAACCAAAGGAGAGAAAACTCACCCTCACATACTCACAAAAAGAGATGCAGCAATCTGAATTATTATTAAGCAAAAACATGAAACTAAAACATAAGTTACAAATGTGTTTTTATATGTGTAATAACCTAAGCTAAACCCTAGAATACCGAAGATGTGGACTTGTATAAGGCCTATTTACAATCAGACCTAAACCCTTAGTTAAACAAGTCCAAATAGTGATAATCAAGCCCAAAACATGAAAACAAAAATTAAAATAAAGGTCTGAAGCATGTTTCCATGAATAACAAAGAAAATAAAATAAAAGAGTATTATTTCCTAGCCTAAATAGTCTCATTGGCAGAATAATCCTTCTTTGTAGCTTTAGAATGAGTTGACAACTTTAGGAATTCCAAATACACTAGGAGAATCAATTCTTTCTTAGAAATCTTGTTGTCACGTCTACCTTTTTCCTTGTAGAGCTTGGTTTCCTTGCTTTACTTAGATAAAAATAATGACTCTTTCCTCCTTTGTTGATGCCTTTATAAGTTTTCTTCTAAACTAGGATTATCATTAAATAATCCTTCCTAGCTTAGGAAAAAAATCTGTCATTAAGGATTTGATCTAGCTAAATTTACATTACACAAAAAGAAGAATAATTGTTGACTTTAATCCTTGTAATATTAGGAAATCTTGTCCGAACAAGGCTGCAATAGGGTCGACACATCAAGCCCATGTTGCATATGGATAGGGTCCTTTTTGCTCTTAGATTAGATTAATCAAATAAGCTTCATTGGCATCATTTGGTCCCCTAAGTCCATCTTGGCCTAAACATGTTGAACAAGCTCATTCAATACTTCCTTTAGCTTATTTGTCGTAGCCCTTGTAATTAGTTCACTTGGCACCTTTAAAGGACTAATGACATATTTAGTCATGGTGTTCGACGATTCTTATCACTTAATATTAAAAGATGAAATTATTATTCGTTTTTTATAAGGCTTTGTTAATTATCGGTGTTCGTGATGCTTTTAAAATACCATAGTGAGTTGAAAAACAGATGGATTAGAGTTGCATGTGAAATCATATGATAATGATTTTTAAGTTTGCAAAACCAATTTGTAAGTTGCACATTGTGTCCAGAAACCCCATATTCATGAAATCATCACTTTTGTTCTTTAAAATTGAAGGAACTGCCATTCTATTTCTCAGTCCCCACCACAATTAAAGATAACCATTCGCCTAAAAAAATATCGTCCAAAAATCAATTCTTCGACTTTGATCAAATCAATAACTTTATTTCCAAATAAAATTGTAATGTTAGTATAAGAACAAACAAAAATCTTCCCATCTTCCATTTACCACCAGACATTGTATTGTTATCACTAATTACAGACACGGTTCATGTTGAGCAACATGTGTTATTTTCCATAATTAATAGGAACATTTCTTGTTTTCTAACTAATTTAATCAAAATTAAGTAGCTCCCTTAGCGGATCACATCAATTTGATCAGGATCATACAAGTTTCTCTACTCGTTTTGCGTGACTATGGAAAACCAAGGCAAGTAATTGATGACTCGGTCTGTCCTTAATTTCTTATACTCCCGGTGAACTTGCTCATGCAAGTTTTACCATCATTCACAACTAAGAATATTTTATAATATCATATATATGATATGGTTCAACCATGGATTTCTCAAGAAGGGCCTTCCATTCGGCCAAGATTGTGTTTTTCCATGGAATTTATCTTGTGTTCCATTTGGACATGATGAGTTTTTGGCAAGGAATAGTTTTAGTGAGTCTTGGTTTGTGCATAATGATGGGTTCGGTTTAATCTCTTTGATGGTTTATTTGGCAAAATCAAGTCAGCTCATGTATGTGGTGCGAACCTCGTGCTCACGTATGTGGTGCGAACCTCGTGCTCACGTATGTGATGCGAACCTCATGATCACGTGGTCACCCAACCCACAATCAAGATTGAGATCTGATCCCGGAAAGCCAAAATAGGTCTGATAGGAGAGTGACACAATAAAAACCTGCCCCAAGGCACTAACACTATTGGATTAAGTAGAATGATGCCACGAAGCCAGTTAATCTTGGATAAGTGAGATTCAGTTCGTTCAAGAACTGAAGAATCACTCTCACATGTTAAAAACTTAAAAATTTAGAAGTAATTATCATCAAAGCTGTCAAAATTTTGGCTTACATGAGTTTAAATAGTTCTTGAAAATTAACCCTAATGGACCCCTTATGTGGACTTATATGAGATCCACTCAAAACTGACCCAAAACCCTCAACTGAAAAGCCCATAACTTAATCCAAACAAGCCTTGGATCCTAACTGAAAATAAAGTATTAAGTAAGCCCAAACAAGTCTTGGGCTGTAGCTAACAAAATAAAATAATAAAAATAACTAATTTGTCATTAAATACCACCAGCCCTTCTTTCCTTTTGTAGCTAGGATGAATAAGGAATCCTTATAAGAAAAGGATTCTGAAACATGAATGAATCCTTGCCACATTTGGAGATTATATTGCAGCTCATTAAAGATCCTTGTGGAACTAGGAAATTCCCATAACCAGCTGTCACATCCTTGTAGGAAAAGAAACCTAACCAAATAGGAAGTCCACAAGTCAAATGAACGTAAATAACAAAATTCATACAGCCTCTTTTGACCTATATTGTGGTGCCTTACCAAACTTTGATTGACCTGAAATCTTAACCCATAGTGGGACAACATGTCTGGAGAGTCCACATAAAATTTAACTCGATCCAACGATCGGATTAAGAATTATAACTGTTGCCGTAAACCTAGATTGTTACGCTTTTTACGCCAAAATTCAAATCTGACCTTACTTGGGTCGTATCACAAGGCTGAACCGTATCAATAGGGGTCTGATTTGAGTAGCAAAATAGGCTTATTAGGAGCTTGTATCAAGTCTAATTTGAGCTATATTAATGAGTATGAGTTTAGGCCACAATGGGTCCAAACTTGGCTTGGGCTAATCAAAATGTTGGGATCCTTTTCTTACAAGAATGAGAAAAATATTCTCTTAAAGTTGAAAGAGAAATTCATTCATTAGTGTCCCTATTTTTTAGGAGAATATTTAGCAACAAAGGAGCAAGTTTCCTAGTCATGCAAGGAAACCGAAGGGAGCTGTCAAATTTGAATCCTGAACTTGGAATGATTAATAATGAAAATTTGATTCTCAAAGTAAAGGAAGGAAAGTGATGGGTGGCTACAATAAGAATTAATTTCTAAGATTCTTTTCCATGTTCTAAAGGGAAATCCTAGTCCCACAAGAAAAAAACTTCAATAATTAAATTCCTATTTAGATTAGATTTTCGAGCATCTAAAGGAGTTTTAAAGTTGGTTAAACAATCCTAGAGTATCTAGGAAGGTGGATCTTGGCCAAGTGTTATTTAAGCTAGGGAATTAAAATATTTTATCTTGTTTTTATTTCTATTATATGCGGCATCAACAAGCTACTGTCCAGACTTGTTGTTTTCATTATTATTTTTATGTTTGAGCTCAATTAATACTTTGGTTTTCAGTTAAGATCTAAGGCTTGTTTGGATTAGGGTTTAGGCTTTCTAGTAAAGGTTTTGGGTCAGTTTTTGTAAGTGGATCAATTCAATGCATAATGGTAGATCCATTAGGGTTAATTTCTCGGAACTATTTAAACATATGTAAAGCCTAAATTTCAAAACTTTGATAAATAATACTTCTGAACTTTTGAGTTTAACATGTGTGAGAGATTCTTGCACTCTTTGGCTCTTGAACAAACTAAATCTGACCTATCAAAGATTTAGTGGCTTTGAGGTGTTACTCGACTTTATTTCAATAGTGTTAGTGCTTTGGGACAAGTTTTCATCGTGTCATATGTTAGTTTAATATGTCCTATAACCAATCGGTTGGTTACACATGACATTATTATATTCATGTAAATACATATTTATTATTCATATAATATTAGATTAATGAATCTAAAGTAAAGATAAAGTCCATGGGACAAAAATGTTTTGCAAAGAAAATTATAAAGTTGTTATAAGTATGAGATTCCTATTGCATAAAAGCATTGTTCCTAAAAAGTTTTTGGTTGATGCTCTCTTAAATACAAGACATATTATGTTCTTTCCATTATGAAAGGAAGTAATCGTTCTCATAAGCTGAGCTTTAAGGGATACCTAGAACTAATATGTAGATGCTTGTCAAAAGACATGCACACTGAACTGACCTACATGAGAATTTCATATGGAGAGATCACTTATGTCTATGGAAAGGCTCACATGATAGTTTTATAAGTGATCCTTAAACGTGAAATCATTAAGTCATCTTATATAGAGAGTATTATGTTTTGATTCTATTATATATTATCTTAATTGAGGTAATAAAAGGGCAGACATTAGGTGTAGCATGAACTATATGAAGGCACTTGAGTTAACAATAGAGGATTTATCATGCTAGGTGAATTAAAAAAATGTTTCATCTATTATAAAATAGTATTGACTGAAAAATTCTTGTCCAATGAGAAATGAGATTTCAAAACGGTTTCAAATCTCATTCAAATGATCAATGACTATTATAAAGAGAGCAAACATGATTTAACATGGTAGACATACTGATATTATTTAGGTTCAGCCATGGGTTTCTTATAGTAAGCATTTAGTTATGTGTTTGAGATTGGTTGTTGATATAATTCAATATATGGTTTAGCCTTGGGTTTTTCATGATGGGTGTTTGCCTAGAAATGCATTCGGTCAGATTGAAATTCTTATGGATGATGGGTTTGACCTAATGTTTTTTTGTGGGTAATCTGGTCAGTGATGCGAACCTCGTGATCACGTGGTCATGCAACCCACAATCAAGATTGAGATCTAATCCCGGAAAGCTGAAATAGGTCTGATAAAAGTGTGACACAATGGAAACCTACCCCAAGACACCAATACTATTGGAATGAGTAGAATGACGCCATGAAGCCAATTAATCTTTGATAAGTCAGATTCAGTTCGTTCAAGAACTAAAGAATGCAAGAATCACTCTCACACGTTAAAACTGAAAAATTCATAAGTAATATTCATTCAAGCTGCCTAAATTTAAGTTACATGAGCTTAAATAGTTCTTGAAAAATTAACCCTAATGGACCCCTTATGTGGACTTATATGAGATCCACTCAAAAACTTACCCAAAACCCTAAACTGAAAAAGCTCATAACATAATTCAAACAAGCCTTGGATCCTAGCTCAAAACAAATTTTTGATTAAGCTCAAACATGAAAGAAAATAATGATAATAACTAATTTGTCATTAAATACCACTAGCCCTTCTTTCCTTATGTAGTTAGGATGAATAAGGAATCTTTATATGAAAAGGATTTTGAAACATTAATGAATCATTGCCACACTTGGAGATTATATTACAGCTCATTAAAGATCCTTGTGCAACTAGAAAATTCTCAAAACCAGCTGCCACATCCTTGTAGGAAAAGAATCCTAACCACAAATAGAAAGTCCACAAGTTAAAAGGAAGTAAAAAACAAAATTCATATAGCCTCTATTGACCTGTATTTCCATGCTTTCCTAAACTCCGATTGACTTGAAATATTAACCCAAGGTAGGAAGACATGTTTGGAGAGTTCATGTAAAATTGTAGCCAGATCCAACAATTGAATTAAGAATTATGACTGTTGTCGTAAACCTGGATTGTTGTGTATTTTACACTAAAATCCAAATCTGACCTTGCTTGGGTCATATCACAAGGCTGAACCGTATCCATATGAGGGAGTCTTTTAACAAGGGTTAGTTTAATATGTCTAATAGCCAACTTGTTGGATACATGTGAGATTATTATATTCATGTAAATACATATTTATTATTAATAAAGGCTTAATTTATCTTTATTATTCATATAATATTAGATTAATGAATCTAATATTTGATTTATGAATATAGAGTAGAGATAAAATTCATGAGATAAAAATATTTTGGAAAAAAAAATTATAAAGTTGCTACAATTATGGGATTCCTATTGAATCAAAGCATTGTTCCTAAAATGTTCCTAGTCGATGCTTTTTTAAATACTGGATATTTATTAGATTCATAGAGATTAATACATATTATGTTCTTTCTTTTATAAAAAAAAAGTAGTTATTCTCATAAGTTGAGGTATAAGGGATACTTAGAACTAATATGTTGGTGCTTATCATAAGACATGTACATTGAACTGACCCGCATGAGAATTTCATATGGAGAGATTAATTATATCTATGGAAAGGCTCACATGATGATTATGTAAGTGTTCCTTTGACTTGAGATCATTAAGTTATCTTATATAGAGAGTGTTATGCTTTGATTTTGTTACATGTTATCTTAATCGCAGTGTCGAAAGGGAAGTCATTAGGTTTAACATGAATTACATGAAGGTGCTTAAATGATAAAAATATGATTCATCACCCTAGGTAAATTCGAAAAAATATTTCATCTGTTTTTAAAATTTTGAAAGCTTGACTTGGCCCAAAAATCTTGAATAAACCCATTGCATATCTTTTTAATCTTCTTGGCTTTTAACCTCGTAATTAACTCAATCAACACCTCTAATGGATCCTTAAGTGATGCTTGTTGATTCTTAACATATCCTGATACGATTCAGCCTTGTGATACGACCCAAGTAAGGTCAGATTCGGATTTTGGCGTAAAATTTTCTACCGTTCAATTTTATACTATTGAGCAAAACTTTACCAGAAGATTCTAGAGGTATTTGTCTATGTTGGGGTAAATTTTTTAGATGAATCAATGTTCAGAAATAACTTGTGATATAGGTCAAAACAAGCTGTACAAAATTTTGTTATTTATTTCCTTTTGACCTATGGACTTTTTATTTGACAAGGATCTTTTTTCTAAAAGGATGTGGCAGCTTATTTTGAAAATTTTCTAGTTCCATAAGAATCTTTAATGAGCTAAAACATAATTTTCAAAAGTGACTACGATTCATTAATGTTCTAAAATCCTTTTCTTATTAGGATTCCTTATTCATCCTAGCTACACAAGGAAAGAAGGGTTTATGCTATTTAATGACATATTAGTTATTTTTATTATTTTCTTTCATGTTTGGGCTTAATTAAAACTTTATTTTGAGCTAGGATCCAAGGCTTGTTTGGATCATGTTATGAGCTTTTTAGTTTAGGGTTTTTGGTCAATTTTAAGTGGACCTCATATAAGTCCACATAAGGGGTCCATTAGGGTTTATTTTTCAAGAACTATTTAAACTCATGTAACCAAAATTTCAGGAGCCATTGATGAATATTACTTATGAATTTTTCTGTTTTAACGTGTAAGAATGATTCTTACATTTTTTTGTTCTTGAACGAACTAAATTTGAATTATCAAAGATTAATTGGCTTTGTGGCATCATTCTACTTCATTCCAATAGTGTTAGTGCCTTGGGACAAGTCTCCATTGTGTCACACTCCTATTAGACATATTTCAGCTTTACGGGATTAGATCTCAATCTTCTGGTAAAGTTTCAGCTTGATCCAATGGTTGGATTTGGAGTTATGCTCAATAGCGTAAAACTGGATTATAGAAATTTTTTCTCCAAAATCTAAATCTGACCTTACTTGGATCATATCACAAGACTGAACAGTATCATGTCCCCTTTCTTTTCTCTCATCTCACTACTACTACTTTTTTTCCCCACTCCTCTCAGTCACTTATTCTTTTCCTATCCTCTCACTATTCTTAACCAAGTGTTGTTTTTCAATCCATTCAGCCAAATCTCTATTTTCACTCCTTTTGACCTTACTAATTTTTTTTTAATTTCAATTGTTCTATATACGTTTATCTTAGGTTTAACGATACAAGGATGATTGACATTCCATCTTTTACAAATGAATATCTATTCTTAAACTTATTGTGAATAATCTTCCTATCAAAGTGCTAGGATCTATCAAATAGTAAATGTTCAGCATGCATAGAAACGATATCACACAAAACCTCATCAATATACCTCCCAACAAAAAAAATAAGACCAAAACTTATTTATTCACCTTCACTTCCTTACACTTATTCAACCACTACAACTTATATGACTTATGATGTTTTATAGTACGAAAAGAGCTACATTAGCATAACTTCATTTATAATCGTACTACATACCTTATTGTTGATGTGACATCTTGTATGGAAAATATTCTCTCTTTGCTACATTAGGACCCTAGTAATCAGAGTATCAAATTTGAGCTAATTCCGAGTTGATTTGATCTAATTTTCCTTTGTTTAGTTTTTTGCGGCAGAAGCAAATAACTATTTTTTGAACGATATTTTTTCTTTTTCTTTTTACAATATGCTGCAAATTCAGGAGAAGAAGAAATTGGACACTAAGGAAATGTTTTTTTTTTGGCGGAATTAACAAGAAATGAAAATTTCAGAAGGATATAACCTGATTAATGAAACCAAGCTTAGATACCAAATGATTTGAACCTCATGACCATGTGGTCGCGCAAAGACATCAAATTCTTGAAAAGCCAAGTAAATCAAGTTTGATCAGAGTGTGACACAAAGATAACTTGTACATAGGTACCATCACTATTAGTAACGGAAACCCCCACCCAATGAATATTAATTCACGAATAAGAAGTATAAGGATAACACCACAAAATCTGTTGTCTTTGATAAGTTGTTTCAGTTCTTTAGACACACAAAGTTGTGGCAAGAGATGTTTATTAATTTGAGAAATTCATAGCCCCTACATGTTTGGTTATAACTTTATTTATACTGACTCTAGACTAAAATAAATCCTAATGGATCCCTTTATGTGGACTTATATGAGGTCCGCTTACAATTGACTCAAATAAGTAATAATAAACCAAAGACTAAGAAGAAAATAATAAAAATCCGATATTAATATCCTAGATATGCTAGAATCAGATTTGTCACCCCTAAGAAGTTCTAAATAGACTAGGAAATCTAATATAAATTAATTGCAAAGTCTTCTTGCCTTGTGCTTGGTTTCCTTATTTTGCATGGACAATTAATGAAGAAAATCTCCCTCTTTTATACTTGTCAATTTAGTTTCCTTCCTAGACTAGGAGAATTATTAATTAAAACACAAACTACCTTATATTTGGTTGGACTCAGCCCAGCCACGTGGACTGGGCTGATGATCCAACCCGAACTGGTTACTGTGCCATGCACAATAACCATGATTCAACCCGGGCTGGTTACTATGCATGGCACAGTAACTAGCCAAATGTAATTATCCAATTACTGTGCTCATGCACAGTAATCAGGTAATTATTTTGCCTTGCATTGCAGAAACGTGCACAGTGCTCGTTCTGTATGCAAGGGAATGAAACGGGACAACAAAGATGAAAGGACGAGAATTACCTAGAATGAAAGCGCTCTGGTAGCTGAGCTGACAGTGGTTGGTGGTGACGGTGGTTGCTGCAAGAAGAGGAAGAAAAGAGAAGAAATCTGCAAAGGCTGACGATGGTGACAGTCGTGGTGGCTGATCCGCCTCCTATGAAGATCTGGGCTAGTGGATATGGAGGTGGACAGACCAGTGGTGGTAGTGGTTGTGGCAGGAGGCCGTGGTGGAGAGAGAAATAGAGAGGTTCTACTTGCAGTAGAAATCGGGTTAGGGAGGTTGTTTTTTTGCTGTCTTTGGATCGAAATTTCTCCACCTCCTGAGCATGAAGATAAAATCTATTTATAGGTGGTGGAAGAGGAACACTTTGTCTCTTCTAGTGCAAAATCACAGCCCTTGGTTCGACCCGAAAGTCTGCGATTTGACTTTCAAGTTGGAATGGCCAAAGGTCAACACTGGCAGATTGCGAGATTTGACTTTGAAGGCTGCGATTTCCATGCTCTTCCTTATTTTATTTTCTTGCCTTAGATGTCCAGAAAGTTATGGATGTTAGCTTTTTAATGCCACTGGAATCTTGCCTTAGAGCTCACGCTCTGCACAAAACATTGACTGAAAGTCAAATCTGTCAATTATCTCCAAACTCCTTTTTGCATCTTTCATCCAAAAGTGCCTTCAAAACATAAAATAAAAAATATCAAGGCATTTTATATAAAACATAAGCAAAACACTAGTTAAATATGGGTGAAACTATTGAATAATATGGTTGCATCAAATACCTCCACACTTAGCTTTTGCTCGTCCTCGAGAAAGGATAGATAAAATCAAATTGAAGTTAAATTAAATGAAATCACTATGACTAATCTTCTAATCTCCCATCAATATCCAAGAATATATGCATTATAAACAAGAACACAATTAAGAATGATAAAGAGTATAAATTTTCATGAATTTATTTACATGCAAACTTCAAAATTCAATTAATTATCGAGATTTAAATGAAATCTATGCCATAGCAAAGTGATAGGTCCTCTCATTGATATACACTCCAACACTCACGTGTTTAGGGCTTATGTGTTTAAATCTCTCAAATTCAATCAATGAATATGTTCTACCATAAGCTTACTTTTCAATCTCATCTCCATTAATAACATATTACAAACAATGCATGAATCAAAAGGTCTTATTTTCTGGTTGTAATGGGGCTAAGGTAAAGGTGAGGTAAAAGAGAGTAAAAGAAAAGGTTCAAACCAAAGAAAGTAGAGCATTCTGAAAAATGATATTTCAAACAAGATATTCCATCAAAGCACATAAATTTTCCATCTTTAATCACCAATGCTTAACTTCTTTTGATTTCAAGCTTTTTCAATATAAAATCTTAAGAACATAAAGGAACACTTTTTTCTTTTTCTTTTCCTTTTTTTTTACCTTTGACAACTTTGCCTATCTTTTCATCAAACATCACTTCTTCTTTCTTTTCACATAATTTCCAACCATAATTCCATGAGATATCATAAGTATATGCTCTACTAATCCTTGGCCAGGGGAAAAGGAAAACATATAAAAAGTTAAGGCTTATACATGGATAAAGCAAAGAAAAGATAAACAAGCTCAAAAGGGGCTCACTAAGGATAATATGCTTTAGGTTGGCTTTTTGGCTCAAGTGGTTAAAATTCCTAATGCCTTTATCATCTTCATGTATATATGTAATATGAATGTAATCTCTACAAGATATGAAGCAAGTTCTAAAGATACATATCATTGAAAAAAGGCACAATAAAATAATATAATGTTGAAGGCTCAAAAGCTTGCATTGGTATAACACTATAAAGTCAACATGGCATATTCTCAAAGTCAATCCCTAAACCAATTAAACCTTAAAACTTGCATGCACACTCCTTCATTTGATTTATATCTTCATCTATCTCAACTAATTTTCATACATAATACTCATATTCTCAAAAACCAATGGAAGTTCAAAAGATCAAACATAATTTTTTTTTTAAATTAACAAAGAAAACCAAAATTAGAAAACCAACATTCTCCCAATACCCCCACACTTAAAACACGACATTGTCCTCAATGTTGAAATAAAAGAAAAGGAATATAGGAGAATGACAAAAATAAAGTAAAATGCGAAAAATAAAAGATAAGGGAAATGAAAGCAAATCTGTTTTTTTTCTTTTTGTGCTGAGTTGCCTCCCAGTAAGCGCTTTTATTTTATGTCATTGGCTCAACATGTTGCATACCCATTCTTCATAGATTGGTTCAGCTAACTCCACAGAAGCGGTGAGTTCTGTCGTCCAACCTTCATAGAAAGGTTTCAAGCGATGTCCATTGACCTTGAGTACTTTGTTGGTTTCTGAACTTGTAATTTCAACTGCACCATAAGAGAAAACATTAGAAACAACAAATGGTCCAATCCAACGAAAGCCTCTTAGTCTTTTCTTTGTAAATCCTCGCATTCTCGTAAGCATCATTTCGAATCTCTTCCAACTCATGCAATGGCCCAAAAAGCTTTGTGTTTAAGCTCCACCGGTAGATGACATGCTTTTCCATAAATCATCCTATAAGGTGACATTCCTATAGGTGATTTGTAAGCAGTTCGATAAGCCCAAAGTGCATCACCAAGTCGTAAACTCCAATCTCGCCGGTTAGGTTGCACTGTCTTCTTCAAAATAGACTTGATTTCTCGATTTGAAATTTTAGCTTGGCCATTCGTTTGAGGATGGTATGCTGTGGAAGTCCGATGAGTCATATGATATTTGCGTAACAATGCTTCCATTGAACAATTGCAAAAATGAGTGCTACGATCACTAATGATAGCTTTAGGGATTCCAAACCTGTCAAATATATGAGTCCTGACAAAATCTAAAACAACCTTAGCATCGTTAGTTCGTGTGATTTCGCCTCAATCCATTTGGACATATAATCAACAGCAAGAAGGATATAAAGATTGCCAAAAGAAGAAGGAAATGGACCCATAAAATCAATACCCCAAACATCAAAAATTTCACTTACAAGAATATTCGTTAAAGGCATTTGATTCTTATGAGTGATATTACTTGTTTTTTGGCATTTTTCACATGATATGCATCCTTAAAAATAGAAAGCCAATAAAAACCACTTTCAAGTACCTTGTGGGCAATTCTTTTTGCTCTAAAATGTCCACCACAAGAATGAGAATGACAAAAGGTAAGAATGGAATGAAATTCATCTTGTGGTACACATCTCCTAACTACTTGATCCACATAAAATTTTCACAGATAAGGAGTATCCCAAAAATAATATTTAGCATCAGCTCGTAACTTGTCTTTTTGGGATGTAGACAAACCTGGAGGGAATTCTTTGGTGACTAAATAGTTCACCAAATCAGCATACCATGGTCTTGTAGAGGAATGTAACACATACAACTGCTCATCGGGGAATGTCTCTCGTATTGTTTCGGTTTGTATATCCTCAGTCCTCAGTCGGCTCAAGTGATCAGCCACATGATTTTCGGCACCTTTTTTGTCTTTGATCTCAAGATCAAATTCTTGTAAAAGCAAGATCCACCTAATCAATCTTGGTTTGGACTCCTTTTTCTTCAAAAGATACCTTAAAGCTGCATGATCAGTAAAAACAATGACTTTTGTACCAAGTAGATATGACCTGAATTTTTCAAGAGCAAACACCACTGCAAAAAGTTCCTTTTCAGTTGTATGGTAATTGCATTGTGCTCCGTCCAACATGCGGGAAGCATAGGCGATAACATGCAAATTCTTCCCTATTCTTTGCCCAAGGACAGCCCCTAC
>Ga0325414_1000338_pt1 | contig 36149 bp, 13 predicted proteins | sample PopdelMetagenome_8_FD_206183 | JGI IMG/M metagenome (GOLD analysis project Ga0325414, IMG submission 206183) | Populus deltoides microbial communities from Bellville, Georgia, United States - Leaf-PdKOR-R3 | ecosystem: Host-associated > Plants > Phyllosphere > Phylloplane/Leaf | place: USA... | reverse complement strand
AAAAAAAAAGATAGAAGAAAAGGAAATATAAAACGATTAGGGAGTAAAATGATGACTTAAGAAGAAAAGAGGACTAAGATAATGGGATCAAATAATATAAAGGAAAATTACAGAATTGAGGAAAAGAAAAATAAATAAGGAATCAAACAAAATAAAACAAAATATATGAAGAGATTCTACATAGTTAAGAAAAGGAAAATTAAATTAATCTTTTGACCATAAAATTTTCTAATTAAAAATTCATATTCAAGAAGAAAATAATATAAAATATCCCAATATTATTTTTTCAATTTTCAATTTTTCTATTTCAACAAAGACCTCAACAATATAAATAGGAATAAAAAACCCTAGAGAAAGACGGATTATCTAACCCTAGACAAGACATTATAAAAAAGTAATAACACTCTCTCCCAGTCGGAAAAAAAATCTCATTCAAAACAAAAAATCACAATAGCCACTGTATCCTTTTTCCACTCTCCGACCGATTAACCACCACCTCATCTTTTATAAAGTTCTCACGACAGTCTAGTCTCTTCCTCAGCATTAACCATGGTACTGTCTTATCCCCCTCACGACACCAGATAAACCTGCGACAGCAGCAAACACTAAACCATCATATTCTTTGGAAACTCAACATCTCCACGTCACTGCCAGGCCAACCTCATCTCTCATTACCAAACCCCAAATTAACACAAATTTCAGCATTCCTCTCAGTCCAAAAACCGAGCCAAAATTCTCCCATAAGCCCAATAACGTTCATAATCTCTTCCCCCATGAAATCATCTTGTTTTTCTGTTTGTTCATGCAAGTATAGTGATAGCGGTGGAGTACATGGGCCGTGGTTGACGGACCATTTCCAACAGTTTCTTGTTGACGCTCATAGCTCTCAAAGGTCATTTTCAAACCTCTAACACGTTAAACTGTTTATTTTGAATATTATTTTAACACGTTAGTTTTTGAATTGCGATGAATCTTGTTTGGTTTGATTAATGTATGAGTTTGTTCTTGTTGTTTTTTATTTGGCATGTTGATTGATTTATATTTCTTATAACCTAAAATCGGTCCAAAAATTATAAATCCTATTTAGATTTCTCCGCGGATATTATATTAAGGATAATCGATTTTTTATTATATATATTGATGTTATATATATTTTTATATTTCTAGTTTTCAATGCTTTGTGTTTTGTTGTAACTGAAAATTGGCCTAGAAATTATAAGTCCTAAATAAGTTTTTCCTAGGATGTGACATTAAAGGTGTTGCACCCGACATAAATATTGACCTCTAAAATTAAAGGGAAGTATAGAAAATAGAGTCATCACCTAGTTCTTTAAAGAGATTAAGAATCCTAAAATATGCATTGGTTTTAGAGATTTGAGTAAGGGGTTTATTATGTTTACGAGAAGATAAAAATCATCCTTATCACATCCTTTCCAAGGTAAAGTTACCTTTCCTAATTATTTTCTCCTAAATTTATTTTAAGTATGTCATTTATCATAACACATTTTTTTACCCTTCTTTTCCAATAAACTTTCCAAAAAAAAAAGTGTTTACAGCCATTTACACGCCTATTTTGTAATTCTTGACTATAATTAAGTATCACACAACCACTTAATCCATGTAACCCAACAATCCTTGTATGACCAGATTAAAGAGAAATAGTAAATAGAGAAATTTAATAATCAAAACTTTATCCTCTGTGACCTCCCTTCATATACGACAATGCTCGACATCGCCGACACGGGAACAAAGAGGATGAAGTTGCACATCCTATGGGCTAGTCCATGTGCTAATTAGCTTATTATGGAGCATGAAATGATATACCAGCCATGACATCCTCTCCTAAGCATGGCTTGCATGTGCAGCCACTACTTCTTCTTGTCTTACCATTGTTTCAACTTTTTCTTATCGATCTTGGCTATCTAAAAGGTCCATTTTGAACCCCAAATATCTTTTGAATAATTATATTGGTTTATTGTTAATTCTGATGTGTATTGTGATGAGACTTTAGGATTGAATAATTTTTAATATATTGATATTTGTGTTGAACGATGTTAGTTGAATCTCTTAATTTATCTTCTTGATTCATCTCATGTTCTCGGCTATTTAGTCATCATCTTTAACATTGAAACATCCTTTTATTTTTGTTTAAACATTAATGTATTTACATTGTTTTTTTGGATTAAAGTGCTACAAAATTAGTATTCATTCATGCATATATGTTCATATCCATGATGGATCCTGTGTCTTAGTTACAAGCTCTATCACACAAGGTTTTCAGCCCATATTAAAAGGCTTTACTTAGCAAAGGCCAACATTCCAAAATATTTCATAAAACATTCCTTTTTAAAAATCAAGGTTTTTCCAATTCCAAATTAAAAGCACAAACTTTCATGTTGTTACCCACCGACGATGCCTTAAGTAAATGAACTGTCATAGGTCATTAATTTTAGGTATCGATTAGATGTAACACATCATTTTTAACAAAAAAAACTTCAGTTTTTTTCAAAAGTGAAACCTTCTTTTCAAAGCAAGAATGTATGAGTTATCATGTTGTTTATTTACTCATGATAACGCTAGTTATAATCATAAATATTTTGATCTTGATAATTTTTCATCAATAATACATATACATACATTAGACTTCGCAAATGGTTAAGTGCATGTATTGATGGGGGTAACATGCATGTGAAATCACTAATATGCTTTAGGATAAATGAATCTTCATGGGTTGTTAAGGGATATCAACTTTTAGGTACCTCTAGATCTTACCTTCAAGTAAATAAATCATCAATGGTTGTTATTTGGATACGTGGGACTAAAGCACAAAAATCCATTCAAAATAAATAAACCTTCATGGGTTGTTATGTAATTTTTTGTCTAATAAGGGACATCAAATTCTAAATACCTTCAAATCCTACTTTTAAATAGATGAATCATAAATGTTTATTGTTTGGACACTTGGGACTAAGGTATAGAACATCATTCAACAAAATACGAGTAATCTTTCACCATATGACAAATTAAACCTCAGTGGTCATTGTCCATAGACCTTGGTTGCATAAATTTATGTTTAGAACCACCCCTTCTAGGTTTTAAGGATAGGCTAACTAATCCCTACATAGGCCTATTTGATTATTTACTAACATTACCTGAAAAGATTGGTGGTCATTGTTTGTGGGTCTCGATCAAGAATAACTTGTTTTTCTGCTAAATAGGTAAATTCACTAATTGTTTTTAAAATAAATAGGCATTCTTCAGTCATTATTCTAGCATCAATAACATGAAGTGTGCCTTGTTGTTCTAGAATTAAGGCAATTATAACACCTGAAAGGGAGTGAATTAGGTGTATAACTAATATTAACAAATAATGAAAATTAATTAAAATAAACACAATAACCAACAATATAATTAAAGTGCTTAAAGTAAAGAGATAAGGAAGAGAATTTTTAAATTTATTTTTAACGTGGTTCGACAAACTTATATCCACACCTCAAGTACCAAATCATGCATAAGTATTGTATTCTTTAACTTGTCCAAGCTTTAGAGTAAAATGACCACTTGATGAATCCACCCTAAGATTTTACATTAGTTAAAGATATTTTCTCTTTAAGATTTTTCTTCCACTTAAAGATATGTTCTCTTCAAGATTTTTCTCCTAGTAAAAATACCTTACCAAAACCAAAAGTTTTTCTTAACTCTCAAAGGTTCACAAGTATGATTTTTATTATCACAATTTACTCTCTTAATAGAGTGGATATTACAATTAAAACTTTTAGAATCTCAATATCTCACAAGATAACACTTATAGGATCAGAAAGTGTTTAAGTGTATTGAGAATGAAAACGTATACTACTATGCTAGATTATAAAGGTTTGATTGCACAAATTTGACTATAATTAAGGATTAATGATTTGGTAGTATTTTTGCACTTAGAATAACTTATGTATGATGTATGTTCAGAATCTCACTAATTTTACAATAAGGTGAGCTATATATATGTTTCTAGAAAAAATTAGTTGTTTATAGTCGTTACAGTTTCACTGACAACTGAAATGATCAATCAGTTTAGATTAGTCAAACTGATTGGTCGACTGTTTTTTGTAAAATTTCAAGGTGTTCATCATTAATGAATAAGCGGTCAATCAATTCATACAGAATTTCAGTCTTGAGAGATTTAACCTAGGTGAATTCTTAGAATAGTCTATCAGGTTTTTAATCAATCCTTTTAAATGTATATATAATGAAGTATGTGGGTTCATTTTAATTATGTTATCAAGATAAGATATAGAGATTTACATAAAACACTAAAATGAACATTTAAATTCTAAGTCTTCATTTTGCTTTCTTCTTGGACTTCTTGATTGATTTCTTCATAAAATTCTTCATGCTTATTATCTTTGTATAAAACATGATTAATACTTATTCTCAACCAATCATATTTTTAGTCCAAATCTCATTTTATTGTTATCATCAAAATATATAAAAAGATAAATGTATAACCTAAATGTGAACATACCTTAGAAAGGATAAGCTTTCACTAAACTATTCACCTTTTATATCTTGGATCGAACTTATTGCAGTATACCTATTTTTTTACCATAGATGACCATGCAGATAAACAATTGGCACATTAGACACAACAAACCCATTAGGAATAGAAGATAAATAACAATGTAGCTTATTTTAGGTAAGATGTTTTAGGATGATAGTATCTTTCTTTTAGCATAACTAATCAATTCCCTAGGATTCTAAAAGATCAGTTAGAGTTCCTAATAATCATAACACTATATGGTAACTCCTTCACATCTCATTTCCTCTTCAAACCTTTTTCATCTCTCTCAAATAAAAACTTAAAAAAAGGAGAGTGGTTGCTCTAATGTCGGGTGCTACGTCATTAATTATCCAAATTATTTTCTAAACTTATTCATAAGTCATTTTTTTATGGGTATTAGTCGAGTTAGAGCTCAACCTTTAAACAGAAGTCTCGCAACTCAATGATTTTTTTCTTGTTAATTACTTGTAAGTATTTCTTAACCATTTTATCATTATTATTTATTTATTTACAAAAATAAAATAAAAGGAATACTACGCTCGTCCCATGTCAACCCCTACTTAGAGGAGAATCGTGGACATATTAGTGATCTCTTTTTAAAAAAAAAATTATCATCTTATGTCTATGTTGATCCTTAAAACTAGGAGACACGTCGACTAAACCATTAAAATATAACTCAAAGCATGACACTAACTTAATGAAAACACATCAACTTATTATTGTACTCATTTCAAGGTTAAAAATGTCACTTTAGGCATACAACAATCCCTAAAAACTAGAAGACATGTCGACTTAACTATTAAACCCAAGCTTAAATAAAAACATGACACGAACTTGATGAAAGCTTATTGATGTTGTTTTTGTTCTTTTTTAAAAAATAAATACACACACACATACATAAAAAAGGCATTTAATTTGACCTTGAATTTGTATTTTTTCTCTATTTTTGGGCATAATGGGGTACAATTAGGTCTTGAATTTCCTCTAAAAAAATTGCAGCTTGATTCCTTGGCCTGTTTTCTCTACGTTGCCAGCTTTTATTTTATTTTGATTTTTAAAGTGAATTTTGGGGAATAACCCAGAATTGGGTTATGACAGCTTTTTTTACTTTGCTTTAAATAAATGGTGAAAAAAAGGAAAGAAAAAGATCAAAAGATAAAGACTTTTAATTAACAAAATATTTTAATTACATACAGCAAAATTCCAAAAACCTTTCATGCTACTTTCTAAAAAATGAAATGCATTTTTATCATGTTTTAAAAATACAAAAAAGGATATCGTGACCAGTTTATGATCATCCATTAAGATTTTACCAAAATTTCAAAAATATCACAAAATAATTTTTTTAATTAATATTTGAAGGATAAATTTTGCAACGTAACGTATACTCACAATATTAAATTAAATGAATTAATAGCAATAAACATTAGAAATGAGCTATATCTAGCAAATAATTACAATGTTAAAATTTGAGTCCTAGAACAGTTAGGATTTAAACTAATAAGATAAAAACTTCCTCATGAAAGCAGATTTACCTTGAACCTTAAATGAGACCAGCAAATAGAAATATGACCTAGAAAACCAATCAATCAATAATCTAATTTACCTTGGGGATGATGTTTCTTTTCCTTGCACAACTAGTCTCCTTACCTAGACTCTCGCAAACCATAGGTTTTCTAGTGACCATGATACTAGGTGGAGAATCCCTCAAATCATCACTTTATTATTAAACCTAAAATCCCTTTAATTCAAGAAGAGAACTCTATTATTCGACGTCGTGCACATCACGACACGTATCCATAAATTTTCTTAACATGAAAACATGCTTTTTATTTGCTTAAGAATAATACAACTCTATGTTTCCTCTCAGCTAAAAAAGAATTGATAGTTCACAGTAGACACAAAAGGTAATGGTTCCATGTTTTTTATAGAAAGAAAAAAGCATGGTTAAACTAACATTTTCATAAGCAAAAGTGGCCCAATTTTGTCCTGGTTGAAATCACATTCAATAAAGAAGGATCAAATCATCATTTGGTTTCTAAAAAATATGAAAAGAAAATCCTTAAACTGCTCATTTCCTTTTTATGCATCACAATACTCGCCACAATTACTCTTTTTTTTATGCATCACAGTAAACATAGATACATTCATCATCTTTCATTCAAAATACATTCTCTTTCAACACACATGCCATGTATAATGTACTTGCTTTTTTACTTGGTCATTAAAAAGTCATCAAAATCTTACAAGAATACAAGGATGAAAAATGTTTGAGAGGACACAAGATTAATTTTTCAAACCAGGAACACATGACAAAATGTATAAGAGAGAAAGGGATTAAAGTAGCTATAACTATTATGAAGGAAATTACTAGTTTTCCTCTACTTTGATATGAGTGGTGGAATTCCCTGGACAATGAAGATGCAACAAACTTTGCTCCTGAATACTCATGCCTCTCTTTCCACGAGATTAGAAGCCTAGGAATATAAAGATGTTTGGTTTTTTGCATACCAAATTCTCAGGCTTGCCCCCCTTTTTTTCTTCTCTTTTCTTTTCTTTTTTTCAATGTTTTCCCCCTCCTTATATGTCTAAAGGTGGCCTTTCATAAGAGAGGATTTTAAGCTTAAATTGTTTTTTTCATAATGGCCATCAATCTCACACGATATTAGCCTTTTAAAAAATGAAAGAACTTGGGCTAAAACATGGGTTAACTGATGACTGCCAAGATCCTTTGCTTGATTCGTTGGGAGAGAATCATCGCATAAAAGATGTTATATTTCTTTGGTGTAGTAGACCACATGTTTGAGATTATCATCATATGTGTTTTTACCTACTAGAAGGATCAATTGAGAGTTGAAATTGAGGGAAAGACATAAGCAAAAAGTCATCCTTTCATATACATATATGAAAACCTAGATTTCTATACATTTTAGGGACAAAACAACGTTGTTTTTCTTAGAATGTTCAAATATTGTTCATCCTTTTTCCAAGCAATTCGCACAGTTTCACTTACTGTGAAATGAAGCTTTGTTTTAGGTTTTCTTCAATTGAAATTACACTAAACTTCATATTCGTCCTTCCATTTTAGCACCTTTTGCGTTTCAATTCTTGGTCTTTGAATTTTTCTCAATTTGGTCAACTTCTTTCAATTATACCCTAGATAGAATTAAACCAATTTAAGTTATTTTCTTCTTCAATTAAACCCTCAATTCTCAAACTCAATTTTTGCCTGTGATACTTAATTATTGGTCCAATTTCAAATTCCATCTATGTATTTTTTTTTTGTATTTTGTATTTTTTTATGATTTTTTTAACACATAAAAGTTAATTAAAAATAATGAAAATAATGAAATGACTAAATTTACTAAAATATATATATATTTTTTTTATTTTTATAATTTTTAAAAATATATACAAAAAATAGGGGGTCGAAAATTAGGTTATGATAGTTGTCACCTCTTTACATTGCTTACACTACAAAGTCTTGTAAAAAGCTTTGTATAATAAGCTTGTATGAACACATGATGTTTGCAGCGAAAGGAATATGACACCCTTAAATTCAACAAAGGGATCTGACACCCTTAGGAATCATATAGTTGGAAGAACAACTGACTTTATGGTGTCATTCTTATACTTCTCATTCGCGAATTAATATTCGTTGAGTGAGGTTTTCCATTTTCAATATTTTTGATGTCTATGTACAAGTTATCTTTGTGTTACACTCCTATCAAAACCTGATTTACTTAGCTTTTTAGGAATTTGGTGTCTTTGTGTGTGGGTTGTGTGACCACGTGATCACATACAAGTGGTCTCATTCTTATAGGGGTACAAGATGAACAAAGTGGAGATGGTCTCGTTATAACAGGTGACTTACTCGGTGTGAAAATATCAAAATTTGGTCATTTAGATAACTGATCTACCTCGAGGTGTAGAAACGGCTTACTTGGCTTCAAGATTTCCTAGCGTTTTTTGATTGTACGATCAAATGTTTCCCTGGTATCATGGCTTAAGAATAACTTCTTTGTTGATTTTGATTTATTTTGGAGCCTTTTTGGACTCCATCGAGGATTTTTTTTTTCTATAATTTTTTCTGCAAAGACATTATACAAAGTTATAAGGTTAGATGATATGCATGCATCCTTACTTGTTTTGAAATTAGGTTTGCAATTTCTTAGACAAGTTTTTCTTAGTCATTTGACTCTTCAACCCATTCTATTTTTTCCCTTGTGGTTAATATGTTTGACTGCTTCTTGGTTATGCAACTTGGACCTCGTGTCGTAGGTGTTATCCTTTTATGTGTGTTATGTAACGCTTTGTGCAGTTGACTATTCCTTGAAAAGTGGAAAACTATCACTTAAATGTCATGTTGCCTATTAGTCAAACAATGCCCCCCCCCCCTCAAGTGTTGAATTTGTGCACCATTATACACTTGTCATTTGCCTTAATAGAAAATTGATGCTCTGTTTTCTCTTTTTATTTAAGGAGTTTAACAAGTTTTTTGCTATCAAGGATTATTTCGAATTGCCCCTAATTAATTTGGTTATGTACCGCTTTTAGTGATCATAAAAAAAGGCACTCATGTTGCACCATTTTTGTTAGGCATCACGATCATCTTTCAAAAAAGGAAACCATCTTCCATCCATGAAGATGCCTTCTAGTTGGACCATATTTTTAAAGTGTGATGTTACTTTCAATTGTTGAGGGAGTTCACTAGATCAACATTATCATGGACTGGACTGTTTGGAATCATATTCCTACCAATTGATTATGTTGTGCATATTCTTCTTATAGAATCGCCCTTTAGCTATTTTGGCCATAAACAGTATTACCCCTTAGCTTAGCTAACTCTTATCTATAATCATCCTTCAGCCTTATAGATAATCATGCTGCTTGTTTTCCTATTGGGCAACATGAACTTCTCATGCATCAATATTATATTTGCCAAAAAAAATTTTCAAACTTGTTCAAGGGCTGTCATTTTTGTAAATCATTTTTCTTGTTTTGGGAACAAATCATATATTTAAAAATTATATTCTTTCAAATCTAATTGTTAAAAAAAATAATCAAGACGTAAACTTGAAAGTAGTTTAATGAAGATTATTTTTTTTATGGTCAAAAACCCAAAACATATCGTTTAATGATAAGATGCACTTTAGTTTTTTTTGTGGTCAAAATGAAATCAACCAAAAGTATTCTAACTTCTTTCTTCTTCTTTTTTAGCTTTCTCTCTCCTCTTTTAACAACTAAAGATTAAAATATAAAAAATAATAAATTTGTATAACTAAAATATAAATTTTAAAGAAGGAAGCTTAGTGTGGAAAGATGCGCCTTTAAAAATAAACTTTTTCAGAACACATATACGCCAGCATACAAAACAAAACAAACCTCTAAATATATATATATATATATATATAAAAGCAACATAACTTATAAAAGCAAAAACAAAAGTTTAATGATCAGAGCATAAAAAATTATAATTTTTAGAGACTGAAAAGAAAAAAGACACAATGCATAGAAGGGTGAGGATACAGGTTCGCATAAATAATGGTATAACAGGAAAATTTTTTTGATATTATAAAAAAATTTAATTGATAATACAAAACAGATGATCTTTACATTTTATAAAACAAGAATATATTAACTTATAAATTATAGAAATTATCGTTAATACTAATAAATTAATTTTTACTATAAGAAGCAAAAGATTAATATATATATATATATATATATATATATATATATATATATATATATATATATATATATATAGATATGACCTAGTAAAATAGGTATTGTTTAAATTTTTTATTACATTGTAGGGGAAATAAAATGGATATTCTTAAGAAAGATAATGATTTAAATTCTAAAAAAAAATTAATCAAGATTCTCACTTCTTATTATTTAATCAAGTTCTTATTATTCTAAAAAAATAGGTATTGTTTAATATTTTTAAAAATAAAATTTATTTTTGATACCAACATATAAAAACGATTAGAAAAAAAATTAAAGCATAAAAAATAAAAAAATTTCAAGTTTTTTCAAAAAAAATTAAAACACAAAAACAAATAGATTCTTAATCGGAAGCCTTCAGCTTAATGTATGTTTTTAAAAAATATATATATAAAGATGATAAAAGGAGCCTGAATTTAGGTAGGTAGATTTAGTGCATCTACCACAACAGACACAAGACAATGTATTATCTATATTTAATTATTAAAAAATAAATGACATGTTATCTATCTTTAAGCTTAAAAAATAAAGCTATGAGCACAGCCTGACCTTTGAGGTCCTTGCATACCACGCCTTCTTTTGTTTGGCCAAGCGCACATATCCAATATCTTTGGTCTTTTTCTATGGTTTTTATTTTATAATTTTGATTTAAATAAAATACTTAACATGGTATTTAAATTGTCATTTAATTTAGGCATAGCTCTTAAATAATATTATAAGTTTTTATGAGAATGTCAATAATTTCTTTTTCAATTATTATATACTTGATTTGCAAAAAAAAAAAAAACATTGCCCATGAATATTCAACAAAAATATTTTTTTATTTTTTAATATTTTTTTACTTAATATCATTACATTAATAGATTTTTTTCTATCACATAAAAAACTATAAAAGCATTATTTTAATATTATTTTATTTAAACTTTCTTTTGAGATCGGTTTTTATTTAAAAACAATGTTTGTGATTTTAATTGTCATTCTCATTTATTCGAAAAACATATTGCTAATTAAAAGTTCTCCCATTATTTTTAAAACAATTATGGTTTTATATGATGATATTAAAAAAAAAAATAATCAAACCAAAAATTTAACTGAGTTGGCCAAGTTACAAATGCATCTGCTAAGTTAACTTTCTAAAAACAAGCCAACCCCTTCTGGTTAACTTTGACACAAGCCCTGGTTTAGGGGTTAGGCTAGGAGAAATCATCATGCTAGATGACTGTTTAAAAATATGATTGAAATTGTGTTTTTTAAAATTTTTAAAATTTATTTTTGTTTAAATTTTTTATATTTTTAGATCATTTTGACGTGTTGATATTAAAAATAATTTTTAAAAAAATAAAAATATAGTATTTTGATGAATTTCTAAACCAAAAAATACTTTAAAAAATAATCTTTACCACACTTCTAAATCTATGTATCAAACAATCAAGATCTAAGCTAGATTTGATAACATTACCAAGAACAAATTCCCGCAGGCATTGAAACCTAAAGTATAATGAGATCATTAGTTAGTGGTTGCAAGTGGGCCAACAGCAACCGAAGATGCCAGGAAGGAAAAGCCAAAAAAACCATAAGCATCATTGTCAGTATTTATTAAACTAAAAGAAAGGCTAGAGAGGGTAAATGGAATGACTGCCTTTCTTATGTCATATGCGGACATAAAGGAACAACATAAGACGGCTACTTGTATTTTATTTTTATTTTTATTTTTATTTTATTTTTATTTTATATTTTATTGTATATGGGGTAGCTAACATGACAAAGCAACAAGTGTTAAGTGGAGCACTTCAACAACCCCATCTCACAAAATCAGATGCCATCGTGTTCCTATTAAATTCCCTTTCTTTTTTAAAGGTTTGGACAGGGTTTCAGTTTCGAAAGGCTTCTGCAACGTCTCGTATTTTTCATCACATGAATAAATCAAAAAAAAAAAAAGGGAAAAAAAAATTGGGTGACATTTTGCCGTGCTTGAACTGCTTAGTTAGTTTAGTTAGTTGAGGCCTATACATTAAGTTGTATTTGTCAGCATTAACTTTGTTGATTTTGTTTATATATATATATATATATATATTTAATTTATTATTAAAGATTTATTTATTTTTAATATTCATTAAGTATTTTATCAATGAATATAATATTTGATTAATGAATTTAGAATAAAAATAAAGTTTTTGAGATAAAAATATTTTGCAAAAAAAATTATAAAATTGTTATAATTATGTGATTCTTATTTCATTAAGGTATTGTTCCTAAATGCTCATGATTAATGATATATTAAGATTTTATGTTAATTAGAGTTGTTGAGACTGATATATATTATGTTCTTTCTTTTATGAAATGAAGTAGTTGTTCTTATAAGATGAGGTATGAGGGATACTTAAAACTAATATGTAGGTACTCGTTGGATGATATATACACTGAACTGGCCTACATGAGAATTCCAAATGCAGAGATCATATGGAATGGCTTATGTGATAGTTAGGTAAGCGATCATCAAACTTGAGATCACTAAATTATCTTATTATGTTTTGATCCTGCTACATATTGTCTTAGTCAAGGGTAACAGAGGAGCAGATGTTAGATATAATATGAACTGGATGAAAGTATTTAAGTAATCAAGAGAGGATTTATCACCTTAGTCAAATTGAAAAAAATATTTTATCTATTATCAAATAGTATTGATTGTAAATCATTATGCTAGGTGGAATGAAATTTAAAAAGAGTTTCAAATCTTATTCAGAGAATTAATAACTAAGTCGAAACATTGTTGATGAATTAATAACTAAGTCGAAACATTGTTGATGAAAGGATAATTACTGCATTGAGAAACTGGTCATTAAAAGATTATGTCAAACCACTTATGACTTTTCTAATATTTGGAGGATCATGACAGGTTACTAAATATTGTGTATTTAATCTTCAAATATAAATCAATCAATTGTTGAATTGATAATAAATTAATTTGTTTAATCTATGTAATCATCTTTTATTTAAGATTATAATTTATATTTAGGCTAATTTATTAGGAAACCTAATTGGTCATACACATAAGAACCATTGGTGAGAAATTAAAATGGGATGATTAATCAAATGTGACTTGATTGTAAATAAATTTTAAAAATTAAGGACTAGAATGTAATTAATATAGGGGGTTACAATTCTAGATCTGGAAACAATCAAGTAAGGACTTGATTGAATAATTTTTTAAAATTAACCTAAAATAATATAAGTGATATTATTAAGGGACAAATTGGTATTTTGTCATTTATAGAGTTTTGAGGCTTTTCTATAAATAAAAAGTTATACCTCTTATTTTTTAAAGGTGGGTAGATTACAGTATGAAAAAACTTAAAATACATAAGAAAAAAGCACTCTTCAGTATAGCAATTCTTCTATCCAGAAAAAGGTTTAGAAGATTTCTTACTGGTGATTTATGTGGATTACCATTAGAGGCCGGTCATTTTAGTGACATGTGGTTTGCAACAACTTAGCCTTAAAGCAATTATTCAAAGCCAAAAAGAACACTTGATCTTCATGTAATCTTCATATAAACCCTAAACAACCCTAAATTTGTTTAATGGGATCTTTAGAACTCTAAAAAAAAATTAAATTTACAGTTTTTACTACGTATATGTGTTTCGAGAAACTCAACAATATTAGCCATAGGTTATCCTCACATTTCAATGATTTCATTAATGTAGAATGAGACAAGCATGGGGTCGCAAGTAATGCTCAAGTGAAATTGTTACAATTACAACCTGCAATAAATCAATGACTACTAAAATTTAAGGCCCGATAAATATTTGATTTTGGTATACTAGAAGTTAAAATTTCTACATTAGTTAGTTTTTGGCATACTAGAAGTTAAAATTTTTACATATAGTTACTTTTTTGTTGTTGTTTATAAAAAATTGAATTCCACACATTATAGCATAGAAAAATGTATACTATATTATTTTGTTTTCAAATTAAAATAAAACTCAAATCAAATTTCAATCTCTCTCTTTCTCTTTTACGACATAGAGTGTTGGATCATTTTTTTTCATTTAATAATGGAATTCTTTTTTATTTATATATTTCACCATATTCCAAACTAGCACTAAGGACATGTGGTTTTTTATTTAGAAGAACATTCATACTAATATCAAATAATAAAGTATTTTGTTACCTTTTTCTCATTAACAAGTTTATTGGATCCTGAATCACACCACCAGATTGTCGTCTCTCCCTATAACCCTGTTTTTTTTATAATAATATCAAAATCAATTTCAGTTCTTTTTAATATAATTTTTATATTTTGTGTGTATTTATATTTTGCAACGTATCCTTTTAAAAGTTGCACTTTGCACCTTCAAATTGACATCAATGTGATTTGGTTAATTACGCACGCGCGCACACAAATATCTATTTTAATATTAAAAAAAAACTAAAGGATACAAATTGACATATATATTCAAACATTGACATATATTTCAATTTTAATGGTGAGGAGCCACGTTCTTTTTCACTTTGGTTCTCAAATATTTTTAGTCCTTTTCTCTTTTTATTATTTCAAACTTTTTATATTTAAATTTATCCTTTAATATTAGGTTTACTAAGTGCAAAGATTCATAATTTATCTCGACTTGTTTTCTATGAAGTTATTTCAGTCTTATAACCCAGGTAATGAATTTTGTAGGTTAGCTCTGTAGACTCAAGTTTTTTTTTCCATTTTTATTATTATTTTTTTAATTTCATACTTCAACATTAAGTTGATTGGGAATCGAACTCTATAATTGTTTTCAAATAACTTTCTATGTAGTTATCCTAGTCTTTTGACCTGGGTTTGGCAGGTTAACCCAAATTGACTCGGATCATTTTTTATCAATTTAATTCTTTAAAATTAGGTTGATTAGAAATTGAGATTTATAATTTTATTTTATTTTATTTTATTTTTGCTTTCTATGTAGTTATTTGCGAGTTAGGCATGTTGACTCGAGTTTTTTTTATCCTTATTTTAGTTGAATTTTTTTTAATTTAATCCTTTAATATAGGGTTGATTGAGAATTAGGCTTCATGGTTTATTTTGGTTTGCATTCTATAAGGTTATTCAGGTCTCATGACCCTCAGGTTTTTTTGTTTTATTTTCACCCTTTAATTTTGGGTTGATTGGGAATTGAGTTTCATAATTTTATTTGATTTGTTTTCTATGGGGTTATCCTGATCTTATAACTCATGTTTAGCAAGTCAACTAGAGTTGGCTTGAATTTTTTTCTTAATTGAATTTTGGTTTAAATTTCATCCTTCAATATTGGTTGATTGAGAATTCGGTTTAATATTTTTTTAATTTGTTCTCTTTAGAGTTATCATGGTCTCATGACCTGGATAGCAGATTTAACAGATTGACCCGAGTTTATTCAGGTCGATTTAATATGTTGTCTTTTCAATATTTTAAAAAAAGATGTTGTCCCAATTTTTTAAATTCAAATTGTATTTTTATAGATGTTTGGGTTGTTTTCGAATTTGTCAAGTCAAACAAGTCATGTAAGGTCAATTCTCATATAGTTTAATTTTTTTCCTCAAAAAAACACATTAACATCTGGATATTTTTTATGTTAAAACAAATTGATCTGATCCACAGTGTAGTGCGAGCATTGATCTAGTTACTTCTCAAATAGAGCGGAATCTTTGTTTATTTCTTATTAAAAAAAACTAATTTGATTTGATTAAAGGTTACCATTTTCTGAATAAAATTTAATTAGCAAAATACAATTAAGACTGTATTTAAATTATAATGGATTTGAAATTATTAAATGGAGAGGAATAATGATTGGATGACTAGACTGGTGAGATGCCCGAACTGATGGGATGCTCAAACTAATGATATGCCTAAACATTTGTCCCTTCTTAATCACAAAGATAATGTGTCTCTCTCAATGGAAAACCAATTGTCCATCCTTTTTATTGGCAAATCAATTGCATGTTCCCCTTTCTTAACGAGTATTGCCATGCATCCCCTCTCAACAGGACTGACCTCATATCCTTTTTCATTTTCATACCGACTTCACTTCCTTTTTATTGACAAATTGACCTTGCATCCCTCTTCCTTGACAAATTGACCTCGTTTCCTCCCTTCTTGGTAGACCCAACCTTTGATGGATGGACCACGGGTTCCCTTTAGTAATAGAATGATCATGTTTTCTTGCATTAATTATGTGTCCCTTTTTAGCAGAGTTATCATACTTTCTCCTAGATAAAGCTTATACCCTTAAATCCAATTGTTACACTCTAGGTGCACTACCCTCTAATCAAGCCTGATTTACTTATCACTAATTACAAAGATAAAATATACTTACATTAAATTCTCACACATCCTCTTATCATAATAGAGCTGTTGCGATGTCACGGTCACACAAATTAATTACCCTAACTTAAAACACACAAGATAGTATAGAGCAAGTAAGGGGTCAATCCCATGAAGAAGGTTTAAATCAGATTTTTATGCTATACGTTATGTAAGTGGGGGGGGGAGTTTAATTTGTAAAGATTTAAACTATGGCAGAAATTAAACTAGCCAACAAAATCAATTAAAACTGAAATTTCTCAAGAAAACAAACCTTGGTCACAAGCACATATCCACCTAAAGAAATCAGAACTGATCCTTGAAATGAAACTCCAGTTTATATTCTGAATTTTTATATTTTCTTAACGTTGGTTAATTAACGGATCCGCCGTATAACTAGCCCTAACCAACAAACAATCACAGTGTACGAACTAATGATTTAATCCAATGGCAGCTTTAAGATCTAGATAAATTCATTAATCTTAACAACCAAGTTGTTTGCTTGTGTTGCTTTGATCATATGTTCTCCCTAAATTTAATAACGTAGTTCCACTACAATTATCAAGCTTAGTTGCTTCACAAGTTTATATACCACAACTTAGGTTTTGATATCAAACTTAGCAATAGATTGTTCACAATAATAACTTAGAGTCCACTCTAGCAATTAAGATAAACAATCATAGGAAATATGCATAGGAAAACAAACATACTCATTCATAATACAAACTGAAAATAAATGGAAGAATAAATCTCACAATTCTTGAAATCTGAAGGTGTTTACGTCTTTGCAACCAAGAAAACAAGTTTAGCTTTGCATATCATTGAACAACTACTCCTAAAGATGAAAGAATACATGATTTCTGGGTTGTAGAGGGGAAAGTTTGTGTTTCTTCTCTTATAACTGCCACCCCTCTTTCTTTTATTCTACTGCACTCTCTCCCTCTCTCTTGGCTCTCTTAATAGCATAAACTTAGCTACCTATTTATACATAAATTGTAAGTAAAAAAAATCAAAGTTCAAGTGTGAACATCAATAGATGGTGGTAGTGTGAAGGTGGCTGGCAGCTGGTTTGTGGTTGGTGGCTTGAGGTTGGTGGTTGCCTTCCTTGGCCTTCTGGATTGATTTACTAGAGGAGCTAAATTGCTGAAATAAAAACTTGGATGTCGGTTTGGATGCTTCGGGATGTAATTTGGATTCATTTCTTCATGAAACCTGTTTACTGGCAGAATTCAGTTGTCATCTTTGAAAACTCATATCTCCCTCATACGACATATTTTTTAGCTAAAATTTGGAGTGTTTATAGGTATTTGAGTCAGGAATCTAAAACAATTGAGTTTGCATCAATTGAACTTCTGAAGCTCCAGATATTGAATTTTTAATGACCAAAGGTCAACACTGGCAGAATGCGAGATTTGACTTTAAAGGATGTGATTTCCATGCTTTTTGTCTTTTTATTTTTCTTGACTTAGATTTCCAGAAAGGTATGGATGTTAGCTTTTTAATGATACTAGAATCACTTCGTTTCAACTTTTTGAGCTCACGCTCTGCACAAAACATTGACTGAGGGTCAAATCTACCAATTACCTCCAATTTACTCCCTTTTGCATCTTTCATCCAAAAGTGCCTTCAAAACATAAAACAATAATATCAAGGCACTTTATACATAAAACATAGGCAAAACACTAGTTAAATGTGGGTGAAATTATTGAATAATATGGTTGCATCAAGAGCTCATTCAATGGTGTTTTGGAATGTCATACCTAAGGTTGGCCCTCATTATGCCACCCTCCTCACTTACTAATGAATTAAAAACCTTATCTCCATGAAAGTTGATGTGACTCGTGACTATATAAATATTAAAGAGTAATCAGGTAAATGGATCCAATTTGAAAGCTCATATTCTCCTACTTAACTTTTAATCATCTATTATATCTTTTTTTCTAAATACACATGACACAACCTTGAAAGCTTCACCCTCCTATATTTGTGCTAACTGAAGCATTAGAGGGTCTTATAAGCCCAATAAAGGACTTGTTTTATAATTACTCATAAAATTGACTCTGATAGTCTCAATCTCCAAACATTTTCACTAGCTTGGAATGATCATGATATTAGGGCTTTTCATGAACCTTATCTATGACACTATCTGTAAAAATCCTAAATAAAAATTGATTTATCTCCATCTCTTTCTATAAGATTTTAAGTTCTTTCCATGGATGGTAACCCATAAATCCCAAAAAGTGAGAGTTATATATCATTCCATCATAGGTGCTCCAATAGCTTTTTTAGATCTTTACTAGCTGACTCAACAAGTAAAAATGCTTATAGAGGCTTTATTGACCATACAAGAACTATGAAAAAACTTGTCTCTTTCATAAAAGGTGTCTCCTCCATCAATACCACCATTTATACCCCTTAATATGTGTAGACATCTTCAGTTTGAGGAGGAAACAAGCTAAAAGGACATGCAATAGAGAAAAAAAAAGGCATTATTACTCTCACAACCCTCACAAAAATTTATTATCAACATTATAAAGAGCGTTATCTATCTGGATACTTCAAGCATAATTAAGAAAAGTAAAAAAAAAACAAACCAACATATAATCAGAAACATAAAAGTAGTCATCATCATCACTCTTTATTAGGGACTTTCTCTGCTAGCCTAGATAGAAGAAAAAAAAAGCTTGAAAAAGATAGATATGTGGTTATAAATACCCTTGGTGTGGAGTTGTACAACCCTTATCAGTTAAAGGGCTCTCTATTATCTAAGTGTTGGATACTCATCTCTAGGTAGAATCCATCATCACAAAAGCAAACCTAGACATCTATGATAGGCTCACAAATCCAAGTGATAATGTGCAAAACATCTATAACACTCTAGAATTGATCATACAGCACATAAATATCATGTACAAGATTTTCCCAACCATGTTTCATAAGTTAGCCTAAATGTAGTATCACCATTTAGATCACAAATCCATTATTGGCAAAAAGGATCTTTGTGAAAAGCTCATAACCCGCTTTAACACGGGTATCTAAGCCAAAAAAAGCTCTACAAAGTTGTTCTCCATCACTTAGAAGGAGATTGAAGGCATTAGAGCTTGCTTAAAGAGATTAAAAGAAGAGTTATTAGAGGAAGATAACTTTCTAAAACCAGTCACCACTAAGGCCTTACTAAATAGGGTTTATAACCCAACTTTACAAAGAAAGTTATACATACTCCCTAACATGAATCTCTTAAAAGTGAAACAAATCATTAAAAACCACATTCAGATTTAAGAAATAATAACATTATCTCTATAAAACTATACCCGTGTACTATTATCCATGAGTTATTATATGTATGTTCCTTCCATTTAAGTTTTTTTACATAATGATCACCAATAAATTCTTTTTATAAGGTTGTCTCCACGAAAAACTTTATATAAAATATACTTCATGAAATAGTCTCCATATAATGCTTTTTATAATTTTTCCCTCGTGTGGTTCCTTATAAAATACTATTTATATGATGAACTTCATGAAATACTCTCCAAATAGCTCTCAATGAGTTTCATAAAGACATTCTCCGCCCAAGGTACAGGATATAATTTTATCCAAGCATAAAGATACTCTCTACCCTATTAAAATTGAATAAAATTATCTATAAGGTTGTCTATAGATTTTCCCCATGTATGTTTCCCCATAAAATATTATTTATACGGTGATCCCTATAAAATACTCTTGGAGTGGCTCTCTGTGATTTTTATAAAAACTTTTTTCATCATAGATACAAAATATATTTTTACTCGAGGATAAAGATATTCTCCACTCTAGGTACGAGGAACCACTTTTCCTAGGGGGAAAATGATCTCCATGAAATACTTATAATAGTATTTTGTGTATATGACTCTCTTTTTTATATGAAAGAACATCAAAACTTGGGTATAACCCAATCCCTATGATAAATCATCATGTGTAATCTTTATGAAATAGTATTTATACAATGATCTTCATAAAACATTCATCATGGGATTTTATTTCTTGACACTAGGCAAGAGCTTCTCTACCTAGGTATAATACGTTCTTCATTCAACATCTAAACTTAGGACAATATCTAATCTGAGCATAGTAAGATCTGTAAAACGATCATGAAATGACAACATAGCTCGAGTAAGATAAAAAAGACACCTTCATCTAAGTTAGGGCAATACTTATCTTGGGTATAATACAATCTTTATTCAAGTATAGGATGGTTTAATCTAACTCAAGACATTCTCCATCTCAAGTATAAAAATTAACTTTATCCAAGCATAAAAACACTTTTTACCCTAGGCACAAAGTGGCTTTTTATATTTTGTTAGAATATGAATCAACCTAGCCTAAATACAAGGACACTATATACCTTGGGTACAAAGTGGCTCCCAATATATTGTTCAAATAAGAGACACTTTTACTTGAGTACACAAACATTCTCTACCTTAGTTACAAGAATTGTTTTTCATTGACTAATTTCTACAAGTTGATGTTCATGTGTTGTTTTCATGAGTTGTTCAAATCAACTATTTTGTTCAAAATTTAAAGACACCTACATTTTCTAGGTGCAAAAGCAATGCCCTTTATAGTTAAGTGATACATCATACTCAAGTATAAGGGCACATATAGGGAAAGGTTATCACAATAAAGTTTTGAAGTTATCGTAGATAAATCCTTGATCATTTTAGAAAGCACCTTAACATATCAACCAAGGTGGTTAAACAATGTAAGCTTAATGACTCGCATCTACATAACTAGTCCTCCTAAATCACTTGTACAATAAAACCATTCAATCTCAATCTAAGTGAGCCTTATTTTGAGACAAGGGAAACTGATGGGATACTTATACTGATGAGATTCCTGAATTGGTAGGATACTTGGACTATTAAGATTCTTAAATATGCATCATTCCTTAATCAAACTGATCACTTCTTAATAGATTGATTATGTGTCACTTTGATTAATTATGCACCCTTCTTCTTAAAGGATTAATTATGTTTCCCTCTTCTTCATGGGATTGGACATATGCCCTTCGTAATAAGACCAACCTCTCATCACCTTCTCTTTGGTGGACTAGTTGTGCATCCTTTAGATCGATTACATGCTCTTTTTTAATAAACTGTTTGTGCACCCTTTTTTTGATAGATTGATCATGTTCTCTTCTTTGATAAACTAATAACATGTCCCCTGAATTAATCGCATACCTCTTTCATTGATGAATTGATCGCATATCCCTCTTCCTTAACGAAGCTGATCAAATAACCCTTTTTAATGGGACCGATATCAAATCCCCTTCCTTGGCAAACCAACTATATGTCCCCCTTGATTGGTTGATCAACCACGTGTTCCCCCTTTTATTCATGTACACACATTTCTTTTGATAAAGCTTATACCTCTGAATCTAGCTATTACATCCTAGGTGTATCACTCTCTAATCAAAGCTAGTTTACTCACCACCAATTATAGTTATAGAATTTATATGCATTAAATACTCACATATCCTTATATTATAATGGAAATCATATAGTGATGTTATGGTATGTCCTTATCTAGGGATAACCCTTGTGATATCATCCTTTTGACTCACCAATGAACTACCAGTCTTATCTCTATGCAAGTTATTGTGGCGCATGACTATAAAAATGTCCATGAGTCATTAGGTAAAAGAGCCCGATCTGAGAGCTCATATTCTTTTCTTCAGCATCTAATCATTTCTAGCATTTTTTAAACATACATAACACACCCTTTAAGGCTTTACCCTTCATATATGTATGTTAACTTAAGCATAAGATGGTCCTCTAAAACCAATAAAAGACTTGTTTTGCAAGTACTCATAAAGCCCAAGTCTAGCAATCTCATTCTCCAAGCTCTTTCATTAACCTTAGAAATACCTTGATATTTGAAAGTTTTTTATAAACCTCGTCAAATACTATTTTTCATCCAACCATATTTGTTAGGATATATAAAATTAAAGAAGGTCTAAGATAATAATGTCTAGATATAAAATGCAAAGATTTGCATATACATGATGGATCTTTTACTAGCTTATATAGATATATTAGATAATTGGTTTGCACTTCGCTTTGGATCGAGTCCAAAACAAAAACTTAAAAAAAATATACAAGTATTGCTAATGTGTTTTCTAATTATAAGAAAACATTTGATTATAAACTAAAAATTTGATGCACACATTTAATAAGTAGATTAAGAATTAAATGCACCAATAAATGTTAAAGATATATTTTAATGCTAACTGAAGAGTTAGTCTTTAAGTTGAGAAATAGATATAAATTAAGATATTTAACCTTATATTATTAGGAGAACTTTAATTTTTTTAATTAATTATGTGGCACAATCATTTTTAAGAAGAGTAATAATTAAAATACCATCAAAACAAACTAATTTACTAGTATAGGTCTTCCTCTTCTTACTAACATCTTTAGTTTCAGTAAAAAAAAAATATAACTTTTTGCTTAATGTTGTTTATTTGTTAAAAATCAAAAGAAATCAACACATGCCCCTAAAATATTTGGACCATTTAAACTAAGGATAAAAAAGATATCTCTCTAATTAGAACTCTTTTGTCTAATTGATGTGCTCATTTTTTCAAAAACTTCTTACGAGAATTTTTATTGTATAGACAACGTTTGATCATTATTCTAAAAGCAAGTTTGAATTATGAAAAAAAAACATTTTTTAAATTTAAATGTGAGTATATTAAAAAAACATAAGAATAAAATAATGTTTGTGTACAACCGCAAGAAATTTTTTGGTAATGTCATTAAACCTGATCAAGTGAGTCAATCTAGAGATACCCGACCCATCTCCTTGTGTGGCCAGGGTTTCGAATCAAATTGTGGGGGGAGGGGTGACCCATGCATCCTTATTGACATGACAGTCCAAAGACGAGCTGAACAACCTGTCAAAACTTGATTTGACTAAAAACAAATTCAAGAAGTCATCTTTTTTTTCCTTTCATATTGAGATAATGTCATGTTGGTTCAACATGGGTCAATCCAGGTTTACCTGCTAAATTATAACCCAGGTCATAGATTTGACTGGTTTTAATACCTTTAAAAAAAACTATTTTTATTTAATTATATGATAATAGATATTGACACTCATAGTTAAACAACCAAATAAAATGTTTTTAAGAAATCAACTATGATAGGTTATACAAAAATATTGCTCGCTAATATTAAAAAAAACTATAATCTTATTTGAAATCATAGTAAAAAATTGAATGGTATTAAATAAAATAATACCTAAATAAATTCTAAGTTATTGTAAGAATATAATAAAATAATATACCTAATATATTTTTAATCAATTAATTTTTAAGAAATTACATCTAAATTAGTTGGGAAAATTCCAAAACAAAATAAATTAAAAAAAGGTCAGACATGTGAGCCTAAGTGGCCCAGCATGCCCTGGTTTTTTTTTTTCAAATTCGTACATCAATTTGTTTTATTAAAAAAAAACATATGACAAGTTGTATGTCTATTTAGAATCTGATCATCATAGAAGTGGCTAGAAACCAGGAGTTTTTTTACTTGAAAATATATTTTTAACCCATTATCATCTAAAAATACCTAATATACACACTTAGAATCTCAAAAAACATTCTATCATTAACAAAAACCCTAAAAGGCTCAAAAAAACACAAAAACAAACCATGAAAAAAAAATATCTCTCAACTCTAATCCATCTTTTCTAACAAAATGAAGGTCTAAAAACTCTTTAATGAGACTCTCTTGTCGAATAAAATCTTTTTTTATTGTTTAAATATGACCAACTAAAAACTCTTTTTGTTTTTCCATCATTTCAAGATGACTTTTCTCTCCTTTTAAACTAATAAACTAAAATGATAAAAAAAATGAACTTTTAAATTAAAATTAAAATGATAAAAACCAAAAGGATTTTAGTGGAAGAAGAAGGGAAATAGGTGAACTAATCAAAACTTTTTCATGTAACTTTGAGGTTGGTTGTAGGTTTCTTTTTATTTTACACTTTGGTTTTTTTTTTTTTTTTGAATTTTATTTTGACAAACTTCTAGAAAAAACTATCATTAATTTATTCACAAAAGACATTATAGTTACCGTTAATCACTAACTACAGTGAAAATGCTAGATTTTTAGTATATTTTTTAATTTAATCTTAATCAACTAATTGCTTGTTTCTTAATCCTCGATACAGACATGAGATATTACGTATTCTTGTATTACCTACCTTACAAATTGACCAGGCTGCCACTTGCAGGAGTTGCAGAGCAAAGAAGCAAATGACAAAAAGTAGCATAACATCAACGACAAAGACCCGCGCTCTTCCGGTCCGTTTCATCGAAGCAATAACCAGCTTCTGTCCTTTCAACGACACTAATGTAAGAGTCAAATTTATGGTACTTCACAAATGAAGCAATCCTTTCAACATAGCCTGTTGTTCTTCTATGAAACAGTTCAAGCGGAAGAAGGTTGCTTAGAGATATCTCATAAAATCGATAAATTGAGACTATAAAGGCATGCCATTACATTTCCGCTGAATAATAATACAATACGAAAGGTGGTCCAGCACCCGGGGGTAATAAACATATGATCCACGGATCGCATACATGTAACACAAATTTCTCTCTATAGCTCATACGTTGCTTTTCCTTCACTTTACTTTTACACAATTCACAGTGACAGGCAGTGCTGCCTTAGCTACTCTCTCCCTCTCTCTTTCTTAGCTGTGTGTAAGTGTGGGGTTTTGTATAACTTTCTCTTCTTCTTTGAGGTTTTCTTTTCTTTATATTTGTCCGTAGGATAATAATATCAATTGTGTTTTTGTCTTGCATTTTCTTCTCTTTATTCAGTACTTGTTTCCTTTCGTGTTTTGAATTCCATTTTTGTTCAAGAAAATCTGATCAATATGTCATTTCATGGTTTTAATGATCCATGCATGTTAAATGTTGTAATGGTAAGATAATTTTTTATTTTTTTACATGTTCTAGTTTGTTATATATAGGTTAAAGAGTGTTTGATGGTTCTTTCTCTTGTTTTTCTGCTGCAATTCATTCTGATTTCAAGTGATTTGAAGTATTAGCAGTTATGAGTGAAGTCATGGACCATAAAACATGGCTGTGGAGGAAGAAATCTGCAGACAAGATTGTTGTTGCAACTGATCATAAAGTTGACCTTTCATCAAACGAAGAAGAGGTAAATTTCAGCAATTCTGGGAGCTTCAATTTTGTATATTAATGCAAGCTATAATTAGAATCATCAGTTAATGCAATTTATGGTTCTCCAATCCCACAATATATGTTCTTTGTGATCAGAAATCGGAACACAAGATCACTCAATTATTATTGGGAAAGCTCCATAATTGTTCCTCAATGGACACTAAAAACATCAGCTTCTTTCTTGTAAAAGATTCTAATTGGCTTTGCATGTCATGCACTGATTTAGAGGGGTCAGCTTTTACAGTTCACTGTATTTATTCTTGGTTGATAACTGCAGTGACTCTGATAATTACAACTTCTTGCAATGTTATATTGAAGTTCAACATGAAATAAGCTAGTTTTGATGCTTGAACCGCAATTAATCCAGATTGGTATACCAAAGCCTGTTACGAAAGTCGGTTAAGACAATGAAGATGCCACCCTGCCTAGGTGGTAAGGCTTCTCCTTGAATTGTAGTGGAAACCTGAGTTCAAATCCATCATTTTTCTAGCTTAGAAAAAACTTGACATTTCCCTGATTTACCAAATGGCTAAAAAGAAAAAAGTTGAAACAATGTGTTGCACTTTCGGAACCAAAACTCAAATATTTACTGTCTCTGAAGCTTGAAGCAATGTCTTCCAGGTGATGGTCAACCGCAAATCGCTATTTTTATTAGTTCACCGATTTCCTTTTCAGATGGGGGTGGGATAGAAGAAGAACCATAGAGGGGAGAGTTGCTCACTTTCTTTGAGGAGAGAGTTACCTGCTTACTAACTTCAGATCTAAATTCTGCAATACTAAAAACCATGATTTGCTTCAACCTATAAAGCTTGTCAATGAAGAGATTTGCTCCTCCACTGGGACTCTTTTGAGTTATGCTAGAACTAACAACCTTTTGTGTTATGATTATGCCTTAGTTTAGCCATCTATTGAGAGCAATCCAGCTAGTTGTCTCTAGGTTTAGTGTGTAAAAATGTGTGCAAGGAAACACTAAAACTGGTCAAAGAAGAGAGAGAGTCAAATCAGTTTGGCACGTCCTTCATTGCTGGAAGTTTTACTAATAAATTCGCGTATACATTTAGAATTGATTTTTATTTTGGATGATTACTAAAAAACTTGGATGTTCCAGATACAGACACTATTGGCTGATAAGGCTGAATTGGAGAATCACCTGAAAATTTTGAGTGACAAACTTTCATCAGCCCTGTCTGAGTGTAATGCCAAAGATGATCTTGCAAAGAAACAAGCCAAGCTTGCAAAGGAAGCCATGACAGGTAAATTTCTAAATATTGTTCCGTTTCAGTACTTAAGTGGTAGGGTTCTTTTGCCAATCTATGAATTCACAGTGTCAAATGTCTTCTGTAATCTTGTGTACTCTATGATTATTGATTTTTAATAGACCAGGCGAAGGCAGAAGCAAAAGCAGTGTCTCTAAAGCAACAATTAGATGAAGCCTTACAGCAAAGAGCAGCTGGAGAACAAAGATCGACTCATCTGGAAGCTGCCCTCAAGGAGTGTATGCAGCAGCTATGTTTTGTTCGAGAAGATCAGGAGCAAAGGATTCATGATGCTGTCATGAAGACATCCAATGAATTTGAAAAGTCCCAGATGATTTTGGAAGAGAAGCTGGAAGAGACCAGTAAAACACTTGCCAAAATTGGTCTTGAGAACACTCATCTAAGCAAGGCTCTCCTAGCAAAGGAAAAGTTGATCGAAGATTTAAGTAAGCAAAAGGCTCAGGTGGAAGCAGATTTTAATGCCCTGATGAGTAGGTTAGAGTCCACGGAAAAAGATAGTGCTTCTCTCAAATACGAAGTCCGAGTGCTAGAAAAGGAGCTTGAGATCCGAAATAAGGAGACAGAATTTAATCGCAGAACAGCAGATGTATCACACAAACAACACTTAGAGAGTGTGAAAAGAATTGCGAGGTTGGAAGAAGAATGTCAGAGGCTTCGTGTCCTGGTCCGCAAGCGGTTGCCCGGCCCTGCTGCCTTGGCTAAAATGAGAAGTGAAGTAGAAATCCTTGAAAGAGATTCAGTTGAAATGAGCAGGAGAAGGTTAAATGGTCGTCCTATGGGTTTAGTGGTTGACTCAGCTGTTGAAAACTCTGCTGATTCTCCCAGAAAAAGGATCAACTTTCTGACTGAGCAGCTATGTGTAGTGGAAGAAGAAAACAAGACTCTCAAGGAAGCCTTTAATAAAAAAGCAAATGAACTCCAGTTTTCAAGAGCCATGTATGCTCGCACAGCTTCCAAATTATCACAGGTTGAGTCGCATCTTGATGAATTGTCAAAAGGACAGACAACCTTAGACAGAACAAGGAGCGTGGTTATGCCACATGAGCTGTCTCTGGCCTCAACGTCTGAGATTGGCAGTGATAATAAGGTTAGCTCTGCTGAATCTTGGGCTTCTGCTTTGATTTCAGAATTGGAGCACTTCAAACAGGGAAAGCAAAGGGGGTCGCCAACAAACAGAACTATAGGAGCTTCAGACATATCCATGATGGATGACTTTGCTGAAATGGAAAAACTTGTAATAGTCTCAGTAGATGAACAGTTCGAAGGTCCTCGTGTTTCTTCTGACAATGTTAACGAAATAGGTCGGGAGATCATTCCAGTATCAGAGTCTGGATCTGCTGTATCAAACCAGGTAATCAATTCCAGAGATAAAGCTTCTGGTTGGCTACATGATATTCTGAAAGTCGTGTTGGAGCAAAATCGTGTCACACTAAGAAAGCCTGATGAAATACTGGAGGATGTTAGAATAGCTCTGGCAAATATAAATCATGCAAGCCCTGCAGAATATGATGGTACAAGGCAAAGCTCAACACATTCTGATGGATTAAATTCCTTTCATGTTGGTGGATATACGTCATGGAAACCTATATATTTGGTGACTGATGCACCTGGTAGAATTACTGAAGCTGATGCCTTGTCGACAGATAAGAGCAGTCAGCCAGATCTCAGCAAATCACTCTGCAAGATTATTGAGCTTATTGAAGGGATCACTTTATCCTTTGCTGATTATGGAAACTCAGAGACCTTGACCAGAAAGGATGGTAGTTTTTTGCCTTATGAGAACACAGAAACACCTTCAGGCTACATGGTCCGTGTTTTGCAGTGGAAAACTTCTGAACTAATTGCTGTATTGCAGCAATTTGCTCATGCGTGTTATGATCTGTTGGATGGAAAATCCGATTTGAACATGTTTGCCCAAGAATTATGTTCTGCTTTGGACTGGACTATGAACCACTGCTTTTCCATTCAAGATAAGAAACATTTTGACTGGGATGAATCACGGAGTGGGTGCAAAGCAGAGTTTGTTGCTTCAAATGGACATCACAGCTACTTTGAGAAGGATGAATGTCATCAATCTACAATTATAGACGAGAATAAAAAGTTAAGAGAGGATTTGATTAATATTGACTCTGAAAAGAGGGACGTGGAAGCCAGGCTCCAGTCAGCTACTAATAACAGTGAGTCCTTGATGAATCAACTCAAGGAATCTGAGAAAATCATTGGAGGCCTGCAAACAGATTTAGAAACTTTGAGAGGTTTGAAGGCAAGGTTTGAGAGCCAAAATGAAAATCATAAGCTGACGAAAGAAGATGTTGACACACAGCTTACAGTGGCCAGAGCTGAATTGAATGAGGCTCACCAGAAGTTATCTTCCATGGAAATGGAACTGGAGAACAAAAGGAGTTGCTGTGAAGAATTGGAAGCTACATGTCTTGAACTGCAGCTCCAACTTAAAAGGTAGTGGATTTAATTTTTATATGATTTCCCTCTTTTGAAGATAAAGTAACCCCACAACATCAGATAAAATCGACATAATACATGAAAGATAGAATATCGCATGCATTTTAGGATGCCATACTCTTCATGACCCAAAATGCTGTCTAACTTTGAATTTTCTCCCTCAAACAAATTGTTGAGAGATCTCATCTGTCTGATGTGCTATTTTCAGTATGACGAAAAAGGAAGTCCCTAACTCTGAACTCCATCAGGAAGAGAGCCAACTCCGGACTGTAAGTTCGTATCATGCCACCTTGAACATACAAATTATTTTCATTTGCCTTTATATTAACTTCTTTTTGTGATTTATAGAATCATGTAGAGGATAGGAGAACTGCTAGTTGGTATAAAGAATGGCATTTCCTAAGAATTGCACTTGAACTCTTTGAACAAAATATGTACTCTCTACGTAGTTCGAGTAAAGCCAATTTGCATATGGGATCAGTTGATTCCTCTTTAACCTTTTCTTCTCTGGGAAAAAATGAGACACTTCCATCTGAAAATTAACTTCAGCTCATTCTCTTGGGCTTGGATGAAGTTTCGTCTTTAACCATGGAGATTAAGAGCTGTTAAGTCGTCGGGATTTACATTGAAGGGTCATTGCCTAGCGTCTTGGCTTACATTGTTTGACATCTGCAAGCTGATACTTCACGCAAAGCTGCTCAAGATACCCTTCTTAAAACCCTACTTTTCCACAACCACCTGATCCTTTGTTATCAGTGAAAATAACATGATTTTCCGATGAATATGCAGTGCATTTTATGCATCCAAAAGCCAGAACAATCATTGATTCCAATTACGTGTTATCCTCTATTCTTTCTTGTATTATCAGAGATTTCATGTTTGTCACCTTTAAATTGCCTAAATTACATGTGAATGTATCTCATTGTTGAACCAAGAACTTCCTGAATCTTGCAGGGTTGGGAGATAGCGGCTGCTTCAGAAAAGTTAGCTGAGTGCCAAGAGACAATTCTAAACCTGGGGAAGCAGTTAAAGGCAATGGCTTCACCAAGCGAAGCAGCCCTGTTCGACAAGGTCATCTCTACATCCACCGGCACAAATACCACCGCAGTCACCACGTCCACAAGCAAAGCCTTGACTTCACCCAAGAACAAGAACAAGAGGTCCTCTTTGCTAGATCAGATGCTAAAAGAGGACAGTGCTGAAGTGAAGGACACTAAATCAATCAATCGCAAAGAAAGTGATAACAATTCCAGTCCCGCCGTCATTTCCACTAAGGTGATCGAACCTCTTGAAAAGAACCCCGTTTTAAATGGAATCAAACACCAGGATGACGACGTTGCAATTAATTATTTGGCCATTGTGCCTAGCAAGAAAAGTGGAGGTGCAAATTTGTGGAGAAAGCTGCTATGGAGAAAGAAGAAATCAAACATCAAGATACCATCCTTTCCATTTGCCCCGTAACTGGCTGCACAGTCCCCGGTCCATATAGAATAAAAATTGGTTGCACAGGTAATCCACGGTGGTAGCTCTCAAGTTTGCTGCATGCTAGGGATCGAATACATTAAGGTCTGCCTCCTGTTATTTTGAGACCTCTTTTTTGCATCTTCGTGTGTATTCCTTCTGTACATTTAACTGGCTGTCCCCAGGCGAGGTTTTGCACTTCGGGACAATGCTTTCTAATTTCTGAGGGTTTGCTTAGGACAAAACTTAAATTAATCAAGTCTGTCTTTCCAAAACACAATAATCCTAAGCTTTTTCTCAATAATAAATTAAATTTGTATATAAAATGCAGCCAGTAAGAAAAATGGCTTAGCAATACAACTCTCACAATACGGAAAAGAAGAAACAGATGCAAAACAAAATACTAGAATTACCAGACAGGCAATCTGCAAAAGCCAGATATTAAGGACTTGTAAGATTCTGAAATTGGCAACAGCAAACCCCACCACAACAAGGCATGACAAGATACCACGATAGGCAGAAGCTGATCAAGTAGTTCGAGAATGTTCCAGGCATATTAAACTGGACTTGCAAGAATCTGAAATTGGCAACAGCAAACCCCACCACAAAAAAGGATTTGGGCAACAATCCAGGACTCAAATGGTACACACAACCGAACTGAGAAAACCACTAGACATCAAAATTCAGAAACACCTTGTAGAGCTAGTACAAGACTGAAAAAATAAAAAAAATAAAAAAAACATCAGCCACAACAACACAGCAGTAGCAATCAGATCATCAAGCCACAGTAATCATAATCCTAATCTGCTAAATCCCTTCTATTCAAACAAAGAAAATAAATTTCGCTCTGATTCACCCAAATAGCTCTGATTTAAACCTAAACCTAAATTCATCACCCAACAAAATTGATTAAAAATAACAATAAGCTTTACTGTATTTGATTCCTTGAAGCCACAAGAAATCTCCGGTTAAAGGCACTGGAAATGTGTTGCCGGAAATTGTAGTAGTCAATCTCACACGTGTAACAAAAGGTTTCGGAGATTCTCGTTTCGAAAAAAATACTGCTGAGGCTGTAATAGAGTAGCTGGGACTGCTATTGTTTATATTTTTATTTTTATTTTTTTTTATTAGGGTTTTAAATTTGAGAATTTGAATCCCCATATTTGAGTGAGGGATTATACTGGTGATGTTGTTATAGAGAGGGAGACCGTGGTGTGGGGAAGAGTTTGAGTTTTTTTAAAGAAGGTGGTGGTTGTTTTAACATTGGGGACTAACGTGTTAAGTTGATGAAAAGTTGAATGATGTCTAGATAAAACAGATGGGTTAAGGACTGGTTTGCGGGGCCAATAACAAATTGGGGATTGATTTGTAGTTATCCCTAATTGGATAGTAACCTAAATCCTGATGCAAGCTTGAATTTGGGGGTCATTTGTATGCTCAAGCTTGAAAGAGTCACCACAGATTATCCATCAGTATAGCAAACAGTATATATGAAGTTTTAAATTGTTTCAAAATTTAGTTTGCTGTGTATTTAAAACTGAAAATGGAATTTCAAAATCCAAATTGACTCAGCATAAACATGTTGGATTGATTATATCTACCAACCTAGACACTCAATCTCTATATTGGATAAATCTTGCAACATCGTGTAGTCCAGCCTGTTTATAGCACTCAGCTATCTGTTCCGCAGCTTCATCCCAAGTCCCTTCAACAGAAGCTAAGTCCAACAAAAATGCAGCTTCATCCAATGCAATCTGCAAGTTTGAAAGACAAGGATCAACATACACACTAGCTATGTATTTGCTTCATAGTGAAGTCCAGCATATACAGATACATTATAAAACAGAAGGAAACCTGCGATGGTTCTTTTCCCTTGTTAAGGTCTTCTTGCCTTCCTTCTTCGGTCATTTTTTCTTTAATATACTCAATTTGCTCATCCTCCCATTGTGCTATCTGAGCAACATGCTGGATAGGACTCCAAACTCAACAATATAAATTAAAGAAAGGAAGAGAAAACACAACACAGTACAATAAAATGGTAAAGAGAAATTATCTGAGCAGCCCATGCCTGGTATCTGCAACCCAGGGTCCACCATGGTGATTTTAAAGCTCCCCTGGCAGCATCTTTAGCTTCTAAGTTACGTCCAATCCTGTAGAAAGTATAAGAGGCTTCTTCTGATATGAAAAAGGAAGTAAATGACAAACTGAAAATTCAGAACATTTTTTTTTGGCGATAGCAATAGAAGAAAATCATACGAACTTCAGCATAACCTCTGCATTGAATGCAAAAGGCCTTGCAAATCCTGGAAAATGCTTTTTCTTTGTATAGAACTCCCCAGTCACTAAAGCTGAAACCTTTACAAACATGCATATGCAAACAGTTAGCCACCCAGACTCGCAAGCAAATCCATGCTGCTTGCAAATAGTAACCAAAGTTAGGCTAGTCTTACATGATCTCCTTTCTGCAAATGGAGCATCACTTTGCGCTCTAAGACATCTGGAAACAAACCTACCTGAAAATAAACCTTTTAACAATTAAAATTCAATTAAGAGAATGATGATCAATTTGAGGATTCCAAAGTGTCCACTGCTAGGAATTCAAATTTGTTTAGCTCGATCGAATCAAAGAAAGAAAAAAGTTTTTATGGCTAATTACAGTACAATTTGTACCTTTTTTAAGAGATATAAATCTAGGTCTAAAATCTGAGACTTGGCATAGTCACCCTTTTCATAAAGATTATCTCCAGCATCAGCTGCAGCATGAAATAGATCAGCATTGCCTTCTGAAGAAATATCAGCATCTTCCTCGACCAGGATTCGATTAATATATTGATCTACCTGTACCATGACAAAAATTATGTTGTTAGTGAAATTTCTTTACACAAGGAAGGTCTGACTACTGGTTATATCCATGAGCAGCAGCATGCATACTCAACTTACAGTCTTTGCCAAAAGCCAAACTCCATGTTTACGAACCTCAACCACTGGCATTTCCATCCTGGACACATCAGACAACAATGACTGCAGGGAAAGAAAAACAACAACAAACAAAGACCATGAATAATTTGAGACTCTTACCCAGGTGGTGCTGTTGGCCATCTCAGCAGCGCAATCACAGCATCTATTCGCACAAATAAATCACATGTATCATGCTAAAAATTAGTTGCTTCTCAAATCTTAAAAATAGCAAGTCCCCACAACTTGCATTCATCAATACCTGAACAGTTTCTAGCCAGTGGAATGGCAAGAGGGAACAACCCTTTCTTGGCTCTAGGAGAAACAATAGATTCACCTGTTACCAAGGATTTAATGCAACACGATTTAAGGAGAGGTTGTTTAGATGACAAGGAAACTGAACAAAAACAAGGATGCTATTATTACACAAACATATTACATCATTATAGCCTCGTCAACCAGCTTTGTTAGTCACCACGAGGTATTTGTTCACATATTTTCGGGAAGGAAGGTCTTTTTTTTTACATCACAATATATACAATTTATTTGAAAATATGAGTTGATGGCTCTATGGATGATAAATCTCCAAATGGCATCTGATATTGCGCACTTCACTTTACAGCAGAAGTTCAGCAACCTCAAAAAAGAAACATTTACAGCAAAAATAAGACTTTATAGACTAGAAATGCACCTCTTGTCACATAAGTTAATAAGCACCAAAGAAAACATAAACCAAGTAGCAATCATTATCCTAGCCAATCCTTAGCAAGACTCAAAAAGAAAAACCCAAAAACAAACCAAGAGTTACAAGCCAAATAAAACAAATAACCTGATAAAAAAATGATAAATCAATTAACTTTAAAAAATTCAAGAATGTTAAAGTTCTGTTCTTCAAGAGTTGAATAGTGAGTAAGTTTTGTTCTTGACAACATCTACCTTTTGTCTTTAACATCCTCAACAAATGAGACAAATGCTTAGGAGGCTGAGTTGCAGCCACTTCTTTGATAAAACCGATATGGTCTGTAAATTTTCATCAACATTACATTGTTAAAAACAAAGAAATAAAGGCAACGACAAAATTGTATAGATAATGGTATCTACCAGGAAATGAAGAACAAGAAAAAGTGCGTAGCGTAGTGTGTCTGCGGAGGCTGAGAAGGAATGAGGTGGCGCGCAGAGCTCCATAAAACACTCCTCCGCCGACTTTCATGCCTCTAATCGTGAACTACGGTGGTGTTTGCTCCCTGCCACTGCTGTTGCCCTTGGATACAAATGAGGAGAAGTCGGGACCGGAAGATGGTTTGAGGCTAAAGCCCAGATATTTGAGGCCCAGACCTGTTGTTTAGTGGCAGCTAAGGAAGACAACGGTTACCTTGCGTTGAATTTGGGATCAAGAGATATCACAGCTCTGGGATGAGGGTATTGTTGTTTTTTTTTATTAGTTTATTAAGTAAAACTCTATACCCTATGAGATCTCTACTGTATGACAATATCTAATAATCATTGGTATCCAAGGGCAACAGCAGAATCGATGATTATTAGATATTTGAATAAATTTTTTTTATTTATATTCATAAATTTTATTTTGTAAAATAATTTATGCGCTTAAGGATTTTTAAAAAAAAAAAACAATTACAGTCTGCTATAAAACATAGGTCAAATTAAATTTTTATTTGCACTTTAATGAATTGTTTTTTCATTTTTAATTTTTTAAAAACTTTTATGTGATTGATTTTTTTCATGATTTCATCTTTTGATATTTAATTTATTAAAGATGCAGCTTCATATAATCTTATTATTTTGTATTTTTATTAAATATTAATTTTATGATTATTTTCAATTTAATTTTTATAAGTTTATTCCGGTCTCATGATCCAAGTAATACGTTTTGTATGCCTTTTTAATATAATTGTTTTTAGAATTATTTTATTTGTTTTTTATTTTTCAAGATATTACTCCAATTTATTTATTATTACTATTTGGTTTTATACAAATGAAGTTTATTTTTCAAAATAAAAATATTTATTTTTAAATAATATTGTTGATGTGTTCGGCCTTGAGTAATTGTTTTAATGCATGACTTTATTCAGACAGTTTCATTTGTATTTATCATTTAGGTCATAATTTTTTTAGGATGTAAATTTATTTTTTATT
>Ga0325414_1000336_pt1 | contig 36241 bp, 24 predicted proteins | sample PopdelMetagenome_8_FD_206183 | JGI IMG/M metagenome (GOLD analysis project Ga0325414, IMG submission 206183) | Populus deltoides microbial communities from Bellville, Georgia, United States - Leaf-PdKOR-R3 | ecosystem: Host-associated > Plants > Phyllosphere > Phylloplane/Leaf | place: USA... | reverse complement strand
ATTATGTTTACTAAGATAGATAAGAAATATGTTAATAGAAAAATTACCTTGTTGAAAAAAAATTCAAAACAATTATATTTTTATATTTAATAATAATACTAAATAATCCTTCAAGGACAAATATTTTGTTTTTACATGTAAGATTTTTTTGGTACCCGCATCATCATATCACGGGCATACAATCTAGTTTGCTATCTATGCATTGTTCATTGATTTGCATGAAATTAAAACGGTATTTTATAAATATAAATGTGTAGTTGTTTTTTAATATAATAATTATTTTTGTATTTCCCTTGAGTTCTACTATGAGTTCTTGATCTGGGTTCCATTGCAGGCTTACCTAATACTGTTGGACATGAGCATGTTCTGACAGCAATTGGTCCAGATTTATTGGACTCGCTGTTGCAGTGTGCTAACGACTGTATACGCGGGCTTCAATACGTTTGATTCGGCTTATAACACAGCCCAGATAGAGTTTTTTTTTTTGCCCCCCCTTCATTGTATTCTCGAGTGAATTCATGAAAAACTGTGATTTATACATTATTCTTTGTAATGCTTTATCCAGATCCAATAATTTAATGATGAAAAATTCAAGCATTTAGTAGCATCTTATTTCTAGTTCATTAATAATGAATGTATTGAAAAATTTTATATATAACTTATTAGTTTAAAGAGGTTCATAAATAGAAGAGTCAAAGGTAGGGTGATGACCTAACATGTATAAGCTTAACAGAATAACAAACTCACACGATGTTAGTCTAGCTTTATTTTCAAATCTAACACCCCTGAGCTCATCTATGTCATAAGCCCAAACACTAATGGACCTGGTAAAATATCAAACACAATTCTCTTGAGCTTGGCTGCTCGCTGAGCTCAAACACTTGTGGGTTAGCAAGAAGCCAAACTCAACCCTATTAGGTTGGGCTTCACGATGAGCCCAAAGCACCCGTGGGTCTGGTAAGATACCATACCCAACCCCCCCAAGCTCGACCCTCCGCTGAGTTTAAGCATTTGTGGGTCAGCAAGAAGCTAAACTCAACCCATTAGGTTGGGCTCCACGATGAGCCCAAAACACATGTGGGTTTGGCAAGATACCACACCCAACCCCCTTAAGCTCGACCCCCCACTAAGTGCAAGCACCTGTGATTATAGCAAATTGTTGGACCTAGCCCTGCTTGGTTTCACACTGAGCTCAAGTACCTGTAAGTTTAACAAGTTGCTATCCCCACCCCTATTTATATTACACACTGATCTCGAGAACCTATAGGTCTAATAAATTATCAAACCTAAAATTCTCGGGCTCAGCAGCATATTCAGCCCAAGTGCAAATAAGTCCGACAAAATGCCAGATTCAAATCCCCTAGGTTCACATAAGGCCCTGGTGCATATGGGTTTAACAAAACACCAAATCTTAGGATAATCATTCCTCTCACACCCTTAGGTGTATAAAAATCTTTTAAGAGCCAACTATATTTCAATTGACATTAATGCTATGATAGAGTTGTTCCTATCAACATTAAATGTTGTGTACGAAATAAGATATAAAAGTTTTTTATAGCTTAATTGTCTGTTCATCGGCACTAATAATGTGTAAAGGTAATTCCCATCAATATTAATATTATGCAAGAAGACATGTTCATCAGCATTAATGTTAATGTAGATGACTTTTTCTTTACTCAGGTATTAAAGAGGAAAAGACTTTCAGGACAACAAGGCTCAAAGTATAAAGGCTATAAATACCCGTCAAATCATCCAAGTAAAGGGATTCATGATCTTTATTCTTTTATCATACATTCTAAAAGCATTTATTATACAAAATCTAGGAGCAAAAGTACTTGTTCTTCGAGTTTAAAGCTCTTATCTTTATTTATTTCAATCATTTACTATAAAGTCATCGACTTAATCGCTATAGGGTCCTTAAATCCTATAAAAAAAGACTGTTTTGCAGAAACTGTGACTTCTACCACCAATCATTTGTTCTTCCTGTCTTCATGAATGAAATATTGACGTGGACGTATGATCATCTATTTTTCAAATATTCAAACTCTATCCCCGAGTATATTTGATTCTGGAAGATCATTAATAATTTAAAAAGATCATGTTACCAACTCCAATTCACCTAGTGAGATTTGATGTTACACAAAATAATAATAAAAAATCTTAGTTGTTTGGGCTGGGACCGAATGGCCTTACTCATATCAAATTACACTTGCTAGTCTAGTATCTTAACGCATGCACATATATCAATGTATTTTTTGAGTTTCATGAAATCAAAATAGCATCGCGCACGATCCACTGTGTGTGACATATTTTCTTTGTAGAGCATCAACTTCTTCACAAATAATATAGTGAAGCACCATAATCAATGACAAGCATAAACATTCTCTAACAATGACAAGCATAACTTTTTTTTTTTTTTAATATTCTCCATCATTACATCACTCTCCATAAGGTAAATTAATGTAATCAAGGTATATAAATACCTTGGGTCACCTTGTAAACATTCAAGCCATTGAAAATTATTCAAGAACTACACACGAGTTCATTCAATCACACATTTTCCATGATATTTATTTTATTTTTCTTTCTTGTTAATTAACTCTCTTTCTATATTTATTTACTTAAGCATTCTGTATTTTAATAGGATACTTATTTTTTTTTTATAACAATGAAATCCAAAGATGAAACCTGTATTAAGCCCACACATTTATGTTCAACGCAGTCATGAAAAATCCAATTCAATTCTAAAGTTTTCACAACTTCATAAAGATCCAATCCTCCTTTTTATATATACAGCTCAAGACAGGTTATTGATATGAAATTAGGGAATTTATGAACTTTAGACAAGTAAAAGCTAGGTAGCATTTTGGTAATGTTCCTATTAAATAAAAATCAAGGAAGCTCTGACAACAACCTATTCTTTAATATACATGGACAAGTGAATTTCATCATCTCATTTGATCATGGCTGCCTCTGATAATTTTACGTGGTTGTTTTGCCTTCATACAAAGTTTGATTGTGGGATTAATTCCTTCATAAAAATACGATGATATTATCAAAAGATGTCAAGGGACCATTAAATTTATCTCCAATATATCATATGATATCAATAATAGAGATTCGGTCATATTTGCCTACAACCTATGTTATTGCCATGATATAAATATTAAATAATGCGAGCACATGAGAAGAAATGATGTTTCAGGTAACATGAAAATTGGTAAGAAAAATATTAGTTTTTTTTTTCAAATTTTGTAAACGGAGAATGAATTTTCCAATTCAACTCGCTTGGTGAGCAACAAACACTCAACGGTTGAATACTTTTGGTAAATTCAGACACTAGAAATTATTTTTCAGGATTTTTTTATTTAAAAATATATAAAAATAATATTTTTTTTATTTTTAATATGAGATGATTTTTTTTAAAGATCATTAACTAGAGTACGTGTTATGTTATGGCTTGGTCCTGATGGAGAAATTTTATGGTGATTAAGGAGTAAGTAGTAGTATTCTATTAGTTATTTCCTGAATCAGTTTTTTTTTAAATGGATGCAAATAGAAAAGATAATTCTAGATGGTGATATTCTTATTATTTTTGATGAGCCACGAGTTTCATTTTCCCTATCCTTTTTATATCCCTTTTTTTCTTCAAGATGAGCCCAATAAATAAGTACTAGAATGCCACTAATTACTTCATGAGTACCATAAAATAACTACTAGAGTTGCAGTAAAATATATTGTTTTATCTCATTTTAGTTTATTTGTTATTGTTGTTAGTGGTGGTTATGTTGCTGTTATTACAATAATGAAAATGATCTTGCCAATAACTTAATTTATGGTCTAGGTCATTGATTGACCATGTTAATTTGAACTAATCTGGTTCAATGAAAATAATGTTTTTTTTTTTAATTTTAAAATGATATTATTTTATTTATTTTTAAATCAATTTAAATTTTGACCGTGTTATGAATTAACCTATTAAATTAATTAAATTACCTTAGATCAACCTCCAAATAATTTTTTAAATCTTAACCAAGATTAGAAAATAGGTCGATGAAGCTATGAATGGACTTGGACTAAAATGAGTTTAGTAAGAGTAATTATTACAGTCTTATAAAAAAAAATAATTCAAAATAGTTTAAAAATATCATAAAAAATATTAAAAAAAAGTATTAAATTATTATTTTCTTAAATACTTTTAATGTATCTATATTAAAAAAAACTTTAAAAAAATATTTTAATAAAAATTTAACTTAAATGAATATCACGTAACAAAAATTCAAAACACACACTAGGTAACAAAGATTTTTTTTAAAATTGTTAATTTCACAAAACAAAAGGTGTTAATACATCAAAATCTCGGTTAGGGCGGGCCTACATGAACTTCAAGATAAATCATTGGATCACCATCCGACTACGACAGCCGTAAAGCACACCGAATCCCATACGAATCCAACGGCTCCAAGAATGTGCAGCAGGGCCATCTCTATGCAGTCTAATGGTAGAGAATCATCCATCACATATATGCACACACCTGCTCCCTCAGTGCTTATGTTTTGGACCCCACCTCTCAGGTCCCTACAAGAATTACTCTGCTCAACCACAACAAAAATACCGTCGAGAACAAGCACAAGCCCACGCGCCAATGAACAGCAACAACCCCATTTCCCATGGGATCTATTCTCGTACTTCTAAAATTATTTTATGCAAATAAATAAATTCAATTTTGAATACATGGATTATTTAACTAGGATATATGAAAGAGAAGCAATTAATACATGTATTTTGAAGATTGAATTTATATTTGTAAAATAAAATCTTTTAAATATAATTTTATTTTATAAAATAATAAAATTTATAATAATAATATTTTATATCTCTGTTGTGATGAGATAAATATGAAATTATATTATATTACGGGATAATAATAATAAAACATAACAATAATATTTAGTTTGATATGATGATTTATAACAATAATGATATAGAGAATAATGATGAAAATAATTTAGTAATTTTAAATACTTGAAATACAAATGTTGGTAACTTTTAAAGTTTTGTATATAAAATAAAATCTGTACAAAATGGTAAAACAGCTAAATAAAAAAAGAAAAATATGTTTTATTTTGTAAAAAATCAAATAATAACCAAATAAAAAAGGAATTGTGTTAATGAATTAAATTATAGTAAAATGGGAGTTAGGAAAAACCCCCTCTCCTCCCGTCAACCGTTACCACGTGCAGTAAATCACCCCACACCGCGCGTCGAAAAACCTCCAAAATTCAAAAACTTGCAACTCAAAATACCTCCCCCCTCTCTCTCATGATTTTTGATTCACCAAAAATTAAATAAAAAAAAAAACTTATCGTTGCCCCTCTCCTCGCCCCTCCCTCTCTACACCTTGATTTTGTCACTTCCTCTCTCCCCGCTCTCGCCGGCGAGTGAAATTAAAAAAAAGATTCAAAATTCAAAAATCCGGCCATAGATCTAAATATTGTAGAGAGGAAAGAAAATGTCGGAGGAAGAAAAGTTGTTAAAGGAAGCAAAGAAATTGCCGTGGGAAGATCGGTTGTTACACAAGAATTGGAAAGTTAGAAATGAAGCCAATATCGATCTGGCTTCTCTCTGCGACTCGATTATCGATCCGAAAGACTCCAGACTTCGTGAATTCGGTTTGTTTTCGTAAATTTTTTAGCTTCAGATCCGATTGATCTGTGAAATGCGGATTCGGTTTCATGCGTTTAGTGTTTTCGTGACTGTCGTTTTGTGTTTTCGTGCTTAGCTCCGTTGTTTAGGAAAACGGTTGCGGATTCGAATGCGCCGGTGCAGGAAAAAGCGCTTGATGCTTTGATTGCTTTTTTGCGTGCTGCTGATGCGGATGCTGGAAGGTAGGGTTTGATCGTATTTAGTTTTTTTTTTCGGCGTTGGTTTTGTGGTTTTGTAATATGTTGTGGTTTGTGCGTAGGTATGCGAAAGAAGTGTGTGATGCGATTGTGGCTAAGTGTCTTACGGGGAGGCCAAAGACTGTGGAGAAAGCGCAGGCGGCGTTTATGCTGTGGGTGGAGTTGGAAGCTGTGGAGGCCTTTTTGGTGGGTGATTTTATGGTTTTTGGATAACGAGTGAAAATGTGTGTTGGTTTTAATTAATTTTTTCAGGATAGTTTGCTGTAGGAATGTTTCTTTTGTTTAGTCGTTAGTTGAGAATGAATGAATTGTTATTACGTTGTTTATGTTGAATAAGTTTATGGAAATTATAAGTGAGGTGTACAATTTTTTTTATGCTCTCCTAAAATGGTAGTTGCATTTTGGTTGCTAGTTATTAGTTTGTTAATTAGTTATAGGATTGAATGGGAGCTTTGTGTGTCATTTCACTTGTCAGTGTAATGGCTAACTGTTCTTCAGTTGGTTTGTATTCTTCCGTAACTTATTAGCATGGTTAAGTGGATTTTGCAGCAAAGAGTTTTCGATGTTAAGTGGATATTTTGCAAGCTTTGACCATGCCAATCTACTGTTGTGCAGTGAAATTAGGTGCTGGTTTTGAATTTAGTTGGTAAATGCATTAGAAAATGATATTGGTCAAATAGCTGAGGAGTTGTAAGCATAACAGGTTAGACATATTCATTATGTAGAGACTGATTTAGTTGGGCGAGCTTGTACTTCTGTGGTTATTCATAAGCAAATCTTCAGAGCAGTTTCTTATTAATTTAAACAATAAGCTAACTCCCATGGAAGCAAAATCATACTGCAAAGTTCTACAGCTGCACTTCTTATAGACGAACCCAACTAGATTGTAATTGAGGATATGTTTTTGATGTTCTAAAGTAACTTGAGAGATGATTTTTATTCTAGGATGGACAATGTGGGCAAAAGTTGTGCTTTTGCGACTCTGTATGTAGAGTGATCTCATCCATATTAAGAATCTGTTAAAGGGGCAATGAAAGTTAGCCATGCACTCTACTCTGATACATCATAAGGACATAATTGAGAAAAACAGAGCAAGAAATGGTCAACGCAGTGCTTCATGTAGAGGTTATAATGGAGCTTGTTCCTTTTTGCCTATATCGAGTTGGGGGTGTTTTCTGAAAACACCTTCCTTTATGTAATATTTTAAAACTTTAACTCGACTCTCCTCTTTTGTTTTTAAAACTCCTCAAAGTAGGAAAAAACTAAATTTATGTTTCACAAAGGCTGCACGGTACACCAAGGAGTCAGGGTTTGCAAATAAGGGAGTGAAGGGTGTAATCTTGGAGTGGGAGAGAAGTTAATGTTTGAAACTTTGAATTAAGAATGAATATTGAAGCTGTAGAAAAGTGATCAGAAGGAATTGTAAGAAAAAGAAGCAGAAAGAAAACAAATGAGCAGTGTCATCACCTCTTCTTCTCAGGATTTCACTTTTGCAAAAAATAATCCAAGATTATTCTTGTTCCTATATAATTCTCATGTTTATGAATACTCAGAATAATCCAGTTAGGCATGCATGCTTTTCAAACCAAAACAAATTATCAAAAGCTTTCCTTTTTTAGAAAAAGGTGCTCATATAGGCACCAAAATTTGTAAGGGTTCTCAACTGAGTAGGTTGGAGATCAAAATATGATTGTAAAATGATAAATAATAGAGAACTCCTAACTCCTAAGTAAATATTTTTGGTATACTGAGCTTCATTTTTTGAAATTAAGGACCTTTCTTGTGGTTGTTTCATCCTGCTTTGGTTGGGAAAAATCAACTTCAAACCTCGTAATCTTGTAGCATTAGAATTCGTTGAACTTGCACAAGTAGGTAGGCTATAATGTTTCTTGAAACAACTCGACTTCACTTGGAAAGTGGCACCTAGTTTCATAGTGTCTTTTATTGTGGATTGAAACCCCTGATTTTCAGTGTATCTCACTGTCTTTTATGCTTTGGTTATTTTGAAATGTGAATCATTGCATGTGGCATTTCTTTTGTCATGCTTCAGGATTTTGTAGCATTCAGCATTTCTGTCATTTTCAATTTCTTTATTTTATTGTTCCTTCCTTCCTTCATGCATTCCATTCAATTTGGCATCCATGTTTCGTAGCTTGGTTTCTAGCTGTTGCTTGCAGTGGAGTTTCTTTGCTCACCAAATGCTCAGAATTTATTGCTGGAATGGAACTGGTTATGTTGTGTAAGATTGTTACAAGTGTTTGGTGGTTGTAGGATGCAATGGAGAAGGCAATCAAGAACAAAGTTTCCAAAGCGGTTGTGCCTGCAATAGATGTCATGTTTCAAGCCTTAAGGTTTGTAAGCAATATTTCTTGGTTGCAAAGCACTGATTCTTTTATTCATCCAATTGTCTCTGCTGTTCTGTTCTCTTTGCTAATAGTGAATTTGGAGCCAAAGTTGTGCCCCCGAAGAGGATTTTGAAGATGCTTCCAGAATTGTTTGATCACCAGGATCAAAATGTTCGTGCATCATCTAAAGGACTTACTCTTGAACTTTGTCGGTGGATTGGAAAAGACCCTGTTAAATCAATTCTGTTGGAGAAGATGCGAGATACAATGGTACAACAGATTTATTCATTAATTTGTATGACTTTGTTACTTCTTTCATTTTACCTATATATTATAACAAACATTTCTTTTCTCCTCCTTCTCCCCATGTTCCTGCATGAAGAAAAAAGAATTGGAGGCTGAGCTTGTTAATGTTACAGGAACAGCTAAGCCATCCCGCAAGATTAGGTAAATGTAGCCAGGAACCCTTTTCCACTTTTTTCATGCATTTTACTAGAAGTACTGTAGTTCTCTTGAGATGTTTCCTTAGGATCTGGGCTCATAGTCTGCCAACATAACTATGCTTTGAATTGATCATATGCTGTTCTGTCATTGTGATCCTTAGATTTACACTCCTGTTCTTTTTACACCCCACCAATTGCCCCTTGCATACATACTGTTCTTCAGTGATTTTTCTTCTATACAACATTGGTTTGAAATTAATAATGGAACAAGATTACAATTATTAAACCTATCTGCATTTTCCCAATATTTTGTTGCTTAAGCAATTTTATGCTTCCAGGAAATCTACATTTATCCTTCCTTTACCAATTAGTTTAAAAATAAGATAAATCTTGTTGAGGTTCATTGTGTCATACTTCGGTTGGAATGTAGAATTAACATGTGTATGTGATCAGATCTGAGCAAGACAAGGAGCCAGAGCCAGAAGGAGTATCAGAAGTTGCGGGTCCTGGTCAGTCCGAAGAAGTTGCACCTGATGGTATGTGATTTAACTTGCTCCCATAATATCCGAATCTTTCATTCAATTGACTAACATGCTATTACTTGGACATGTTCTGATTGTCAGCTCCTCAAGAAATAGATGAGTATGATCTTATGGACCCTGTTGATATTTTATCACCCTTGGAAAAATCTGGATTTTGGGATGGAGTGGTCAGTGCTCCTGCTTGTTGTTTTCATTTTTTTAGTATTTTGGATATCTAACTTTATTGTTATCATTTTCTAAATATGCCTGTTTTGCTGCTTACTGCTAAAGTGTAACAATTTGTGTCTACCTCTTAGAAAGCTACCAAATGGTCAGAAAGAAAGGAGGCTGTTGCAGAGCTGACGAAGCTTGCTTCCACAAAGAGGATAGCACCTGGTGATTTCTCTGAAGTTTGTCGGACATTGAAGAAGGTATTTTTTTTCTTTAAGCTGGAACCTCCATTTTAAATTGTCTATAATCATCTCCCTTTTTATTGTCAGTATATCTGGGGCTATTTTGTCTTCTTTGTGTTCCTTAATTTTTTTGTTTTTACTTTATTAGTTTCCTTTCTGGTGTATGAATACTATTGTTGAAAAAGCTTCTGTTATTTGGTGACAAATATTTTACTTGATTCTGGAGAAGTGAATTTGTTTGGTCAATTTGTGAACAGGATGAGAACCTTCATCAACCAAATATTATTAGGAAATTTTTTTTTGAAGTACGGTGCCAAAACACATACACGTTACTAGCTGTACATGCAGGTTTATTATGAGGTTACATAATATGGTTGATGAAATTCTTCTGCTCATCCCTTTCCCTTTCCTTTTTAAGCTTTGGTCTAACGTGAATGGAATCAAATTAAAAATTTCGTAATTGTTTTCTAAGCACAAGGATCTGATTAAGATATTTTCCATGGAGATTATGGTATGCTTTTCCTCAATAGCAATTGAACACTACTGAACTTCATTATGTTAACTTGAACCTGGTACTAAACTTGGAACTTGTAGGATTACAAATGCTTTTCTGAAATTTGTATGTTACTGGTTTGAGGTGTCCAGACTTCAGAGTGACTTTTCAGTACGATGCTTTTCTTATCCTTCTTGACATATCTGTGATCCATTTTACCACCATCTGTATAATCATTTCATTTTGTTCCCCTATTAGAAGAGCTTCACTATGTTTTTGCCTGCAGCTTATTACAGATGTGAACATCGCTGTTGCAGTTGAAGCCATACAAGCTATTGGAAACCTTGCGCGTGGTCTAAGATCCCATTTTTCTGGCAGCTCTCGGTTCTTATTGCCTGTTTTGCTTGTAAGTGCCATATACACTTTAATTATGACACATTCCCATTTACTGAAGCTGTCAAACCCTGGCTATCTGGGTGTGTTGAACTGGTCTACATAAGTGTGTCATCTTGTGTGATAAGTGGGCTATTTTAGTATATATAGTACCTGTTTTAACAACAATGCATTTTCTATTGTTTCACCTAATAGGAAAAACTGAAAGAGAAAAAACCTACCCTGACAGAGTCACTTACACAAACTCTCCAAGCGATGCATAAGTCTGGATGCTCAAATCTTGCTGACATTGTTGAAGGCAAGTTCCACCTTTCATTCCAAATAGTTCTATGGTCTGAGAGTTTTTTCTCTACCCTTTGCTCGAGCTGTTAGAGTCTGAGAGATTGGATTTCTTAGTTTTTGTATTTGTTTTAACCAATTCCTCCAATTTTGTCGAATCCAGAATTTGTTTTTGGTTGTCTCCATGAACTCATCATCATGGTTGCATTACAATTCATAACGGACATGTGCATAAGAAAATAATAATTAAGATTCTTTAGGAGAAAATACTGCATTTTCCATCTACTATTAGTATTTTTTGCAGATTCTTTTGTAATTACCATTTCTTTTCCCATATAATTTGCTGTTGAATGTTTATATTATTCTCCACTTTCTTTTTTTTGGGTACATATGAAAAAATATATGCCACTGGTGGTTCATGATTTACAGGGTTACGTACTTCTGATTCTTAATGATTTCTGTTACTGCAGATGTCAAAACAGCAGTGAAAAATAAAGTTCCTCTTGTGCGCTCATTAACTCTAAACTGGGTGACATTTTGTATTGAAACCAGTAATAAAGCTGTTATTCTGAAGGTGCATAAGGATTACGTCCCTATCTGTATGGAGGTTAGTGTATCCCTTGTTCTTATGTTAATGTTCTGACTCATAATCGAAATCTTCACATGGCATCTTTGCTCTAATATAAAACTTTGAAGGAGAAACGGAAAATCCATTTTTACATTGTGAACTGGAACTGGCCTTTGGTTAAAGATTATTCAGGGGTCATCATCTATTAATTCTTTGCTTATGATGCATGGAGCTCTATGATATGCAGCTGTGGGAGCGCACGGATTTTGTTTATAGGCAGCTGCTTTGCCTGCTTTTTTTTTTTGTTTAGTTTGAAATTAAGTGATTGTATTTTGCAGAGCCTCAATGATGGGACTCCTGATGTGAGGGATTCTGCCTTTTCAGTGTTAGCGGCAGTAGCTAAGGTAGCTTTTCCATTTGAGAAAAATATTGAGAAATTTTTGCTTCAAATTTAGCTACTATTATTTTTACTCTCAAATTGTTGGTTAGATGGTTGGCATGAGGCCTTTGGAGAGGTCACTGGAGAAACTTGATGATGTGAGAAGAAAGAAGCTGTCAGAAATGATAGCAGGTTCTGGGGATGGTGTGGCAGCTGTGGGAACCTCAGGTGGGTGCATCCATGTCCATGTTGCTATCACAACAATTAATTTAGAGTTATAAAATCTTTAGCTATGTACTTGTTTTGTATTAAATTTGGCTGCTCATGTTTGTTGTGCCATGGTCAGGTACTGTCCAAACTGCTCGTGGAAGTATGTCTTCTGTAGAGGTTGGTTGAGGCATTACTGTTTTTCAAACTTTATTATTTTGGTATTGTTATTTGATCGTCTTTATCATTTGTAACTAATTCATCAGTTACATTACAACTATAATTGTCTTATTTCCATTAGAAACTGTATTGAGCTGACTTCTACAAAAGCTGTTTCAAACAGTAGATATGCTTTTTGTGCACCATGGAAGAGTGGCATTGGTTTTGAAATCTGCAGCTGTGGTTTGTTCAGATTCTCTTTAGGGTGAAGGGCCCTATGTTTTGATGATGGTCCGTTGTTGCAAGGTCACTAAATTTAGCGAGCATGATACAACTGCTCTTCATTGGACGATAAAAGGAAAAAAAGATACACGCATGGAGTGTTTTTTTTTTTAAAACAATAATAGTGTTCCTTTTGGCTGATTTCTTGTGCCCCTTGGTAAATTGTTCTCATTTCAATGGTTATCATGTTCACATAAAAAGTGATTTATCCATGTTTCTGCTACCTCATCTCAATATTTTTGCTATATTTCTCGTTGTTTATTTCTTAATTCCTTGAGTGTATGTTGTAGTTGTTCTATGTACCTCACTTCGGTTTCATTAAGGGTGGTTTTTTCAATTTCATTTTAATCACTGTCACAAAAGCGTTGTAACTAATTTGCTTTTGCAGACATCAGAAAGCTCATTTGTTAAGAAGTCAGCGGCAAGCATGCTTTCTGGGAAGAGGCCTGCTCCAGCAGCTGTGAGTTTATTTTACCTTTACCTTTTGTGTTTCTTATCAATCACTTAGTTCTACTCAAATGGACATTATCACAATGATGTTTCCTGATTGTGATATTGTTCCTTTTTTCAGCCCGCTAACAAAAAGGCAGCACCTACAAAATCGGGGGCCAGCAAGAAAGTTGATGGAGCTGGGCGACCAGAAACTTCACGAGCACTTGAACCACCTGAAGATGTTGAGGTGAGCATTCCTTTGTTTCTGGAAGTGCTCTTTGTTGATTGGCATTTACATTCATAGTTTTTGATACATGAGTTGCTCTCTTTTTGATATTTGCAGCCAGCAGAGATGAGTCTTGAAGAGATTGAAACCAGATTAGGCTCTCTCATTCAAGCAGATACCATTTCTCAACTGAAGAGTGCAGTATGGAAAGAGCGGCTGGAAGGTATGTTATAAGAACATTTTGCCTGTTTCATGCGTGCATTAAAAACTGAAGGTTTACTAAGCTGTTATTTCTGCTATTCTGATGCATTTGGTTCCACTCAATTTCAAAACTGAAGGTTGTTTGGTTGTTTTGTCTATCTTAGGTTTTAAATGCTCTTTTTTTGCCACTATAAAAGCTGAAACATGACTGCTAACTAATATTAGTTTGATTTCAGTAATCTTTTATCACAAGTTGCTAGGGACATTTAATTATTCTTTAGGGTGCTTCTCTGTGAACATGTTTTCTTCTAACATCAAGATGGTGAACTATAGCAGCGATTTTTATGCAACTGTTCAGTAGAATTTACATCATGATTTGTTGGTTCTAAGTAAATTCCTTAGATTTAGGTTTTTTCTTTGACTTGTATTTAAAGTTTATTTGGCTGTTTCTTTGTAAAATTGTTTTGATGCTAATTTCCTATGGGGATATGTATATGCATGCATGCATATCTGTGTGTGTGTGAATTTGTACGGCAATTTCATCTTGTGGGGCATATCTATTTCTCGGTGCACAGAATTCTGAAATTTATCTTATATAGCTTGTTCATTTTGATGCAGTTAATTGGTTAATTTTCATCTTGTTTTTGTTCATATACAATATTAATTTTCCTGTTTTGGTTACATTTTTTATTTTTTAATTGATTTATGGTTTTTAACCATTGGAAATTGTTGCAGCAATGTCTTCATTGAAAGAACAAGTGGAGGGGTTGCAGAACTGTAATCAATCTGTGGAGATTTTGATTCGTTTACTCTGTGCTATTCCTGGCTGGAATGAGAAAAATGTTCAGGTATTTAAATGTTTTTATGTTTCACTTTTATTTTCTTATGAACAGATTATCATCAAGATCAAATGTGTGATGGTTATAATATTTTGAAATATAAACAAAAGTGCAGGTTCAGCAACAGTTCATTGAAGTCATTACTTACCTAGCTTCAACTGCATCAAAATTTCCAAAGAAATGTGTAGTGCTCTGCCTTCTAGGTGGGTATTAGGTGTTAGTTGCCTTATTCTTTTGTTTGTAGTGAGAGCCAAATATTCTGAAAAAACTGCTTATATTTTTTTCTATCATCTGTAAATGTGAACCCAATTCTGTGCTAAATTGATTTTTCTCTTTTTGACCTTGTCATCCATTGGATAAAATACAAAGTTGCAGCTTAGCTTACTCTTCATACCTTCTCTCAGGTATTAGTGAACGGGTAGCGGATATTAAAACCAGAGCTTATGCTATGAAGTGCCTTACTACTTTCACGGAAGCAGTAGGTCCAGGATTTGTTTTTGACCGAGTAAGTATAATTACAGCTCACCATTAATTTTGTGTTTCTCAAAACAGAAGTTAGGTGCTTGCTTTAACAATTTGTGTTATTTTTGGTCTAGTATAATGCATTGAGTGAACCATTTTCTTATGTGTCGTGGAATAATCTGTGTGGAATTTCATCATTTGCAGCTTTACAAAATTATGAAAGAGCACAAGAATCCAAAGGTTCTTAGTGAGGGAATACTCTGGATGGTTTTGGCAATTGATGACTTTGGTGTGTCACATTTGAAGCTTAAGGTGCTTCTATTTCTCCCTCCCCATAACTCTTCCTTGACTTACTGAAGATTATCTTTCTATTCTATTTTTTATCCGGTAGTTGCGGTTATCTAAGGGGAAATGTGAATTTTATCTCGCAGGATTTAATTGACTTCTGTAAAGATACTGGGCTACAGTCCAGTGTAGCTGCTAGCAGAAATGCAACTATCAAACTTTTGGGTGCCTTACATAAGTTTGTTGGTCCAGGTGTGTAGTTGTATTATTATTTCCAATTCTCCACATGCCTTGAATCCTAATATATATTTCTGATTTTTTTTTAGATATTAAAGGTTTTCTGGCTGATGTCAAACCTGCACTGCTCAGTGCACTTGATGCGGAGTATGAGAAAAATCCTTTTGAGGTAATAGGAGGCCAAAGATCAAATTCCTTTCTCAAAATGTGTGTTCTATATTGTTTACTCGAAGCCTTTGCACATGTCTTCAGGGTGCTTCTGCTATTCCAAAGAAAACAGTTAGGACGTCAGAGTCCATGACTTGTGTTTCTGGTGGTGGGCTGGATAGCCTGCCACGTGAAGATATTAGTGGAAAGGTAACACCTACTCTGATCAAGAGCTTGGAAAGTCCTGATTGGAAGGTATGGTTGTCAATGCTGATGAAGCCAGCTCACTTGTTATGATTGCCTTTGCAAAACCGTGTCCTTATTGGTATCAACTTGACTCTTAAATCCGCATTACAGGTTCGACTTGAGTCAATTGAAGCTGTCAATAAAATTTTGGAGGAGGCTAATAAACGCATTCAACCAAATGGAACTGGTATGCATTTGAGTTAAAGTTGACTTGAATAATTATAAAGTTTTAGTAAGACATGCAGTGTCATAATAAGCTTCCTGTTATAACCAGAAATCTGTTGGTCATTAATATCTTGTGTGGTTGCAGGTGAATTATTTGGTGCCCTTAGAGGGCGTCTGTATGACAGCAATAAAAATCTAATCATGACAGCTTTGACTACCATTGGTGGTGTTGCTTCTGCTATGGGACCAGCTGTTGAGAAGTCAAGCAAGGTTTGACCACTCAAGATGATCATGTTTCTTTACATTTATGTTTATGGTCTTGAGAAGAGCTTAAGTTTGCTGTGCATTGGGTTTCACAGGGTGTTCTGTCAGATATTTTGAAATGTCTTGGGGACAATAAGAAACATATGAGGGAATGTGCTTTGAATACATTAGATTCTTGGGTTGCTGCTGTTCATCTTGATAAAATGGTAATTGTTTATGGAATTACTGGTAACGTGTTATTTTAATTTTGGGCTGTTTTGATATGTTGTGGTCTGGTAGTAATGATATTTCTTCGGTTGTAGATTCCTTACATCACAGCTGCTTTATTTGAAAGTAAGCTTGGTGCTGAAGGCCGCAAGGACCTTTTTGATTGGCTTTCAAAGCAACTTTCTGGATTAAGCGAGTTTCCTGATGCCATACATTTGCTGAAACCTGCTGGCTCTGCTATGACGGTAGCTTTTAGTTTTGTTTTCTTCACCAAGACATTTCCTGACTCCTGCCTTCTTGACATTTGCTTTGGGATTTTGTTAGGATAAATCAGCAGATGTTCGAAAAGCAGCTGAAGCATGCATCTCTGAGATTTTGAGAGTGTGTGGACAAGAAATGGTAAGTGAATTAGATATGGTGTTTTTCTCTTTCACCTGCATTGATTGATGACTAAACTTTCAATTATGTATTCCCTTGTTTTAGATTGAGAGGAATCTGAAAGATATTCATGGGCCAGCCTTAGCTCTTGTTCTCGAACGTGTGAGGCCTGCTAGTGTTTATCAAGGTCTGTTCTTTGGTAACTTGGATGACTTCAATTTTGTGTCTCTGCATGCATGCACATACCTCTTGTTTTTCTGCATATTGAAGTTTGTCATGGCTTCTCAGAGTCATTTGAATCAACAAAAACAATTTCAATGGGTCCATCATCCAAAACAAGCTCAAAGGTTGGGAAAGCTGCTTCCAATGGCATATCAAAGCATTCAAATAGATCTATATCTTCGGTATGTTTCTCCTATTTGACTTGTATTGTTTGGAATTCATTGCGGAGATTGATTTTTTATGTCCTGGCTTTATTAGAGAGTCATACCAACAAAAGGGTCAAAGCCAGAGCCAGCGATGTCTATTCAGGACAGAGCTGTTCAGTCTCAAGCATTATTGAATGTCAAGGACTCAAACAAGGTAGTTGACATTACACATCAAAATTTTCATTAGATGTAAATAGCATTCATTCAACATTTTCCATTTGCACTTGCCTATTCACAGGAGGATAGGGAAAGAATGGTAGTCCGAAGGTTTAAGTTTGAAGAGCCACGGATGGAACAAATTCAAGATCTTGAGGTTTGGTTTTATACAGTGCTTCTAGTTAACTCTATTGGTTTTTTTACTGCATTTTGAGATGTCTCTTCCCACATTCCCTATACGCAGGGTGATATGATGAAGTACTTAAGAGAGGATCTGAACAGGAGGCTTTTAAGTCTGGATTTTAAGAAACAAGTTGATGGGCTAGAGATGTTACAAAAGGTATTTGGCTTATTTCTTGACTATTGGAAATTACTCTTGAGAATGGCATCCTGTTATTGAATTTGAAACTTTTTTGTTTTGTTTTTTCCAGGCCCTTCCATCCATTGGAAATGAAATAATTGAAGTTCTGGACATACTCTTGAGGTGGTTTGTTTTGCAGTTTTGTAAATCTAACACAACGTGCCTGTTAAAGGTATATTTTCCTTTCTGTTTCCATTATATTGTATCACTTAATTTTGTTGATATGGTTTATGAGTATGATGCTTCATAAGATATGATCATATGAAGTTTGACCTGTTGAAATGGACAGGTTTTGGAATTCCTCCCTGCACTTTTTGACTTGCTCCGGGATGAGGCCTACGCTTTGAGTGAATCAGAAGCAGCTATATTTCTTCCATGCTTGATTGAAAAGGTTCTACTTTGACCTCAGTAGCATAAATTGTCATCCATCTGTTAGATATCATTATATTCCTTATGGTCTGAATGTTTGTGGTGCACTTGGAGAAAAATCATTTTAATAGTTTTAGGAAGTGAAATGAATATTTAAAATGTTTTTCTTGTGTGCCATTATCCTGTACTTTGATGGGAAATACTTTTAATATATTGAACATACGATATTGTATGCTGCAGTTGGGGCATAACATTGAGAAAGTGCGGGAAAAAATGCGTGAGCTAGCCAAACAAATTTTGCATGCGTATTCAGCAACAAAATCTTTCCCGTACATTCTGGAGGGTTTGCGCTCTAAGAACAACCGTACTCGGATAGAGTGTGCAGATCTAGTTGGTTTCTTGATTGATCAGCACGGGGCTGAGGTGCAATTAGATAATTTATGCTGTTGTTCTTATTGGCTTGTTTTGCTCGTACTTACATCCTTACATCCATATTTTATTGCTTTACAGATAAGTGGACAGTTAAAGTCATTGCAAATTGTTGCAAGCTTGACTGCAGAACGTGATGGTGAAATTAGAAAAGCTGCATTAAATGCTCTGGCTACTGGTTATAAGATTCTTGGTATGTTTTGATTCCATGAAATAACATGTCACCTTGCTGGTATTAAGTGGGATTGTTGATATGTAAAGTTTAGTGTTATGAATGTCCATTGCCCTATTAAAGATGCATATTTGGGCATTTTTTAGTGGTATTTTTTCTTCAATAGGTGAGGACATTTGGAGATATCTTGGGAAGCTAACAGATGCTCAGAAAAGCATGATTGATGATAGATTTAAGTGGAAGGTGAGTATATATTGGTGCTTTGATCTTTGTCCACTTTCAGTCCACTCATCCTGATATTTTTGGTAGGTTCGAGAGATGGAAAAAAGGAAAGAAGGTCGCCCTGGTGATGCTAGAACTGCTTTAAGGCGCTCTGTTCGGGAAAATGGGTATCTTTTCATAATTGCATTTATTTTCACTGGAGTTCTATTTTGTTCATATTATTATGAACGTGTCCTATTTAAGATTATTACTGCTAAAATATTTTCTACTTCATTTTTTCTTTCTTCATTTTCTACCACCCAGTTTTCCATGCCATCTTTTTAATTTTGGTGACATTGCTTTTATATTCTTTATTTATTCTTAGGTCTGATATAGCAGAACAGAGTGGGGAAGTTTCACAATCAGTCCCTGGCCCTATATTAGCCAGGTATCATAGGATTTTATTTTTGCTTCTTCATTATCATATCTTTGATTTCATAATTTCTCTCCTTAAGCAAACCGCTGTCCATGTCCAGGAAAAACTTTGGTACTCAGGAGCTTCAGGTGGAGAGACATATAATGCCCCGCTCACTCACTAGTGCCAGTGGCCCCACGGACTGGAATGAAGCTCTGGACATCATTTCTTTTAGTTCCCCAGAGCAGGTACCTTATTTTGATCTTTTTGAGTCCTTAGAGTGCATGGTTTCAAGTATCAAATTTTAAGCAATTGTGCTAGAAGTTATACTCCTTCACTTCCATATATTGGTCACGTCTGGTTTTGCAAAATAGCGCTATCATGTTGGATGATGTCTCTAACTGTCTTATACATGTCTATCTACCATTCCTGCATGTCCTCTTTTGCTTATCTTTAATATGTTTTCAAAATTAATTGTATGTTCTTTCCAGTTATTATTTGGTTTAGCATGTGATGAGACTGTCATTGCAATTAAAATGTTATGTTTTATTTGGATGCATCACATAGTCTCTCAAGTTTTCCAATGTCCAATTGTTTTGCCCGGTCATATTTCTTTTTTTTGGCCCTATTGATGGGTGAGTTCCTGAACTATAGAAGTGACTTCTACTTGCAGTCAGTTGAAGGCATGAAAGTTGTTTGCCATGAGCTGGCACAGGCTACCAGTGATGAAGAAGGAAGTGTGATGGATGAACTAGTGAAAGATGCAGATAGACTTGTTTCATGCTTGGCAAACAAGGTAACAATTGTTTCATGACAAAATTTGTCTGATATTTTCTTTCTCGCATTTAGATGTCAACTGGCTTATTTAATAACAGCTTGCTACTCTGAAGTTCACTTGTTTCCATGTTTTTTCATCTGAACAGGTAGCAAGGACATTTGACTTCAGTTTGACTGGAGCATCATCACGGTCTTGTAAATATGTTCTTAACACACTCATGCAGGTAAAATTTACAAGCTTTTATTCCCAGTACATAACCTGCCCTCCTTTTCTTTTTCCTCAAAGTGTTCCGTGTCTTCCCTTGTCTTCACCACAACATCCAGCATTGAGATCTACTCCCTCAATCCCATAAATATAGCGTAATGGTTTTTCCACAAATTTTTAGGAATAGAAAAAAATAATTAAGGGTGTTTGTTTTAAACATGTTATTCCACTCTAACGTGCCCTCCTTTTTCTTTTTCCTCAAAATGGTCCATGTCCTACCATGTCTTCTCCACAACCCTATCTAGCATTGAGATCTACTCCCTCAATCCCATAAATAATGCCCTAATGGTTTTTCCACAAATTTTTAGGAATATAAAAAATTAATTAAAGGTGTTTGTTTTAAACATGTTATTCCACTTTTACTCCTAACTATATCTATATGGTTAAATATTATTGTTCAGTAAATTTGAAAAAGTAAAGGTTAATAAGGGAAAGTGAGTGAAAGTTTGTAATAATTGTAAGTTTATTTTTAGAATGGACACTTAGATGAAGACTGCCAAAATGGAAAGTAGGACATTTAATATGGATCCGAGGGTGTATTACTTGATAAAATATTAACTATATGAACATTCCTGCAGACTTTTCAAAATAAAACACTTGCTCATGCTGTCAAAGAGAGCACTCTTGACAGTCTGATAACGGAGCTTCTACTTTGGCTTTTGGATGAAAGGGTCCCACATATGGATGATGGCAGCCAACTCCTAAAAGCATTGAATGTGCTGATGCTTAAGATACTGGTGAGGATTTAATTGAAGATGTGCCTATTTAGTTTGAAGATGTCCACTATATAATTGTTAACTGACCATCACATGTACAGGATAATGCGGATCGAACATCATCCTTTGATGTCTTGATTAATCTGTTGCGACCTTTGGATCCCAGCAGGTGGCCTTCACCTGCATCAACTGAGACCTTTGCCATCAGGAACCAGAAGTTCTCTGATCTTGTTGTAAAATGCCTCATCAAACTTACAAAGGTAATATATTTGATATTTCAATCCTTGGAGCCTTCTTCCTTTTGACTTCGCACTGATTTTCATGGATGGAAAATTTTGATTTTGAGTTGGTAAACTAGAAATGTTTTTAATAAAATTTAAACAATGATTTCTCTACCTTTTCTATGAAAAGTTGTTTCTGATTTGGCCTCTTGAAGCTTGATTATAAATTGCATTTGATCTAAAATCAGCTGATTTAAGCATGACATGTACTGATTAAATGTCTTTTCCTAAAACTAGTCTTGTCCATGATATGCATGAGACTCGGTTGGGAGGTAGTGGGTCAGGCCTAGAACTCTATTAACATGTCAACAATAAATTTGTGAAGTAAATTTCACACTAAAATTGCAGCTCCTGAGTCCAACATGGTTCATCACTTTGGTCATGTTGTCCAAAACTGGAGAAATCTGTAAGAGTTCAACAAGTAATTGGAATGAAGGAATGAACCAATGTGTTTGGTGCCACTAAGAACAGTTTAAGCAATGTTTGAGCGTTTAATCTGTCCCATTAAAGAAAGTTGTCCGGTATTTTTAGTCAGGTATTTCTGCTTATGGTAGACTTAGACAGGGTACCACCTTATTCTGGAATGTTATTCACCATCTATGGAGTTGGGAAGATATCTACCTGACCCCGTTCCAGTTGAAGTTCCCCAAACATAATATTTTTAGCATCTATGGAGTTGCGAAGGCTGATGTCATCCTTCCCCCTCGGCAGCAGGATTGTGTACTGAACTGTCCAGCTTATTAACCGTTGTTTATTATTGTTGGATATGTCACCAAAGTTTGGTTTTCTCAGGTTCTTCAAAGCACTATATATGATGTTGATCTTGACCGCATCCTTCGGAGCATCCATATTTACCTCCAAGAATTGGGAATGGAAGAAATCAGGAGAAGGTATGTTTAATTGCTCTCCCTTTCCCTTGTTGGTGTCTGGTTCTTGTTAAATTGTTTCATTTCATTTCTCTGGAGCATCTATACTTACCTTTCAATTTAGTCTCTTAAGTTGATGGATCTGACTTCCCTGTTTTTATGCTCTTTCCAAACTTATAAATAGAGCGGGAGCGGATGACAAGCCTTTGCGTATGGTGAAAACTGTTCTCCATGAACTTGTTAAGCTCCGTGGAGCTTCCATAAAGGGTCACCTATCCATGGTTCCTATTGACATGAAACCTCAGCCAATTATTCTTGCCTACATTGATCTTAATCTTGAGGTACAAAGTTAAGAACTATACAGTTCTGTAATTATTCAACTTGGTCATTTTTTACTCATGCTTGTTTCATTCTTTTTGTCTATCCAGACTTTAGCTGCAGCAAGAATGTTGACCTCAACAGCCCCCGTGGGCCAAAATCATTGGGGTGATTCTGCAGCCAACAATTCATCACCTGCCACGCATTCTGCCGAGGCTCAGTTGAAGGTAATTGCGTAGTTTCATCTCAAATGATTTGGCTGTCTTCAATTAATAAATGAAACTAGTTTATTTTGCATTTCATCTCTCTTTACCCCTCTAAGTTTCTCAATAATATTTATTGCATTTTACTTTGACTACAGCAAGAACTCGCTGCCATATTCAAGAAAATTGGTGACAAACAAACCTGCACCATTGGTTTATATGAGCTCTATCGCATTACTCAGTTATATCCCAAGGTAAGTAATTGATGTGTTCTAGTGTCTACTGGAAGAGTTATGATACTGTTTTTGTTTACTAGAGATAATTAGGGGCCTGCAATGGTTAGTACTTTGGCGTTATGTCCATCAGCTGTTCATTCATTTCAGTTTTTCCTTTTTTGAAATTGCAGGTTGATATATTTGCTCAGCTCCAAAATGCTAGCGAGGCATTTCGCACTTACATTAGAGATGGTCTAGCTCAGGTTTGCAATTCCTCAATCTCATGATTGTGATTGGAAGAACCACACATCAAGTTGCCTACAAACATTGATTTTATTGCAGATGGAGAAGAATACTGCTGCTGGAAGGACGCCTTCTAGTTTGCCTATGTCAACCCCCCCTCCATCCGCTCCAAATGTTTCTTCCCCTGATTTGCAGCCTCTTTCCCCTGTTCATACAAACTCCTTAAATGATTCAAAACCTTTACATGCTAAACCAGAAGCGACAAACTTTCATCTACCTCCCTCATATTCTGAAGATAACAGAGAAGTTGGTGCCGTTTTATCTAGAGGTTTTGTCTCAGAGAATTCTTTGGGTGACCAAAGAAATGAGAAGCTTATTAGTGGAGGTAAATTTGCCAACAGTTCCTATCCTTCTCTCACACCCATGCACACACACGCTTGTGCTTTGTTATTGTTGATGGAAAATGAATGCTATATTCGTGCTTTGTTGATGGAAGTTATGGTGTTGCCATTGCAGTAACCAGCGGGACATTAGATGCAATTAGGGAAAGGATGAAGAGTATGCAGTTAGCTGCCACTGCTGGGCTTCCTGATTCAGGAAGCAGGCCACTGATGTCTGTGAATGATAATTTAAATAATGGACTTTCTAATCTGATTCTTCATGCGCCAGACTCTGCAGGCATGGAGAATCCTATGCTTGGCGGGGTTCTTCCTTTGGATGAGAAGGCGTTGTCCGGGCTTCAAGCCCGGATGGAGAGACTTAAAAGTGGATCTCTTGAACCTCTGTAGATAAGTAAAATGAGTTGAGCTGAGATTCTCTACTGCATATTTTTGTATGTCCGAGCTATAAGATTCTGTTCTACGGGGAGATTCTGTTCGACGGGGAGTTCCATCGCCATTTAATCGGAGCCACTGCTGGTAGATTATCATGTAGAGCTGGGTGTCCATCGAGCAACCAGCGGGGAGTTTGTTCTCCCTGTATTGGATTTTTGAAGTGTCACTCTCTGGGCAGACAGTGGAGTGGTTTGTTGTTATCTAGGTTGCTTTTGTCGCTGGCATATGTATATTGTAGGTTAATTTTTTGGCATATTTGTTTGATTTCTTTCAATTAGTACAATTGTATACCGATTTCGGATCTGTTGTATACAAATTATGGATTGGAGCATGGAAATGTCCACGTTGCATATTAATATTCAATTTCAATTTTGCATTGCTCGTCAAAGAATTTGTTTTTTCAGCGAATGTTAGGCAGTTATGTGCTCGTTTAACACTTAGCTTGGGTCATAGTTATGAAACTGGCCTGGTTTGGCGGGTTGATTTGGGATTTGATCAGGGTTCAAATCAAAAAAACCACAAAAACTCTGGTGTGCAATTTTCTCTTTCCAATTTGGATGACTTGTCGACTTGAATTTTTTTTAATAAACTCTAAAATCGAATTATAATTCTAATTTGACATAATTTTTATTGTTAGCCACATTAAAAGCATGTTTATTAAATCCGATTCAGGGGATGACCTGACTAAGGGGTCAGGTCGCGGATTACCCGTGTCAACCCGAGAAAATTAAAAAAAAATATTTAAAGTTTTAATATTTTATATGAAAAAATTAAGAAACAATTCATGTGAATTTAGGTTATACATGTAAATAATGAAGTTTAGAAGAATATTTAAAAGGTTTTTTTTATTTCAGATTAAAAAAATATATGTTATTTTTTTAAGTTGAAGTATTTAAACAAAAAAGTTTTTTATCCTATATTGAAAAGATATAATTTTTTTTATAGTGAACATAAAGTTAGAGTATATATATATTAAAGAGTTTCAAATTCTACATTAAAAAAATAACTTTTTTTTTAGGAACAATATACATACTAAAAGATTTTTAAATCACACATTGAAAAAATAAAACATTCTTCTAGTATTTATATAGTAAACTTTGAAAAAAAGTTAATAATCAACTAAAAGAATATGAAAAAAGAGGAGTTTAGAAGAAAAACTACATTTGAAAAAAAAACATGTCTCGTCTGGGTTTGCCCGGGTCACTGGTTGACTCACCAGGTCAACCAGGTTTGGCCGAGTTTTTACACTGGCCGGTCTTTTACCTTACCCGGACCGGTCTAGCCACTGGGTCCCAGGCCTACCCCTTTTTGATAGGATTAAAAGGATGGAAGGATGATAGTCTAATGCCAACTCCTTTTTGATAAAATTAAAAGGTATGAGACTTAATTGGTAATATGGTTATAATTTCGAGATTAAATTAATTTTTTCACTTGAGAAAATAGATAAAGTAAAACTATAAACTTAGGTGTTATTTAAATCATTGCGGTGTCTTTTTTTTATTATTATTATTCTAAGAAAATTGTGTTTATATTATTTTTGTACATAATTTAAAAAGTGAAATTAGTTTTTCAAAAATAATAAAATGTGTTTTTATTTTATTTTTTATATGTAAGAAGTTGCATTATTGATATTATCATCATTATATCACAACATACTATTAATATCATCCTAATATCATAATTAGGATCAATATTATTGTCATAATATTACCCTCATAATCTTGATTACCAATTTCATCGTAACTTCTTCACTATTATCTCTTATTTTAACATCATCATCATCTTAATTAACTTCACTCAGAACACAACCACCTTTTATCATTATTGTTCTATTTTGATTACTTCTATTTTGTCATCATTACTTACCATGATTTTCATTATATGCTAATAAAATAATAGTAATTACTAATTTTATATTACTATAAAAATTATCATTATTATTAGTATCGTACCAACAATTATTATATTGTCATTGTTATTGTCACCACTGTAACTATCATGCTACCACTATAACGCTATCATTATCACAGGGTAGCTTAAACAATATAGGATGATTGATCGTTCAATCTCTCTAACTCAAGTGAATGCTCTCCTGCCTAAAGAATTACTCTCTAGTCTAAGCACTCACTCTAAACTAGATCTCGTCCTAACCACCTTGAGGTCGAATTCTCCTATACAAATTCCTTAGGAAGTTTAGTGACTAGGACACACCACAATACAATATTACTGCATCTATAGTACTAAACTACAGTCTCTTATGCTTTCACATGAATTGTTATTGTGACGCTTACTTTTCTTGTGAACCCGTGTCCTTAAAGGGTGTCCACCTTTATCGTCAATAACTATCTTCTACCAACTTGTCTTCTAAGATGACACTTATCTTTCTTTCCAATGGATATCTCTTGTTAATTTATCTTCTCAAAGGGCAGCAATCTTTTTTGTCAATTACCCGCAAATACCAACCTTTCTCATTAATAACACAATCCATCTTTTTAGGTTACCTGTAAGGAATTAAAATAATTATTTTTCATCATTACACTGCTTGCATAAGATAAGCTCATGTGATCAAGGATCATAAATACTACCTTGAGTCATCAAATAAAAACACAAAACAAAAAGATCACACAAGAACATAACTTAATAGAAGAGAATAGCACACAATAACACACGATCATCACCATATTCACTCTCATGAACTCTTGGTTTCTTGGATGCACTTTCCTTCCCTCGTACATTTATTAACTTAAAAATTAGATGATCATCTATTTTGATAAAAAATTTAATTTTACAAGAAAGCATGAAACGATTCAGGTCTAGACGCCTCAGAACCTAGGAGGCCACCATGAAAAGCTCAAATCCAATCTAAATGTTATTTAACGATTTCACCACGAATTAAGAAAATTTAGTCCCTTGAGAAGGATTTCGTTTGTTGAAAAAGAATTGTTACAATAGATCTCTCAAATTTAGACTTAAATGATCAAATTGGCTTCACAAAAGCAAGAAAAATCTACAGTAAATATTAAAGACATGTTAAATCGCAATAAATGTTGGATGAAGCGTTAGAAAATTATCGTGTGAATAAGAAAATGGATGTTCAAACTTCTTCTTCTTTGACTCGTAAGACGATTCACAAAATTTGGAGCCATGCAATGAAGTTTTGGATACTTTCCCTTTCTTTTCATGTGAGAGATTTAATTCTTTAATTTTTTTTAATAATGAAATTCAAATCTAAACTCATCTCGTATTTGAGTCTTTGTCTAGAAGTCGTATGGATTGATTTAATTAACAGAATTGGCCAGTAATGTACCGTAATTTCTTTAGAACAAGACAAGTAGGTAGGCAGTGGCATTTATGGCGACATGGAAAAGAATTTGAGCTTCTTATAAGAAATTTTGACCTTGAAAATTGTTGGTTTTACTTAGACATAGAATTAAAGTTTTTTTTTTTTTTTAATGTTTAAGCATCATTTAATACATTTCTTCAAATGAAAGCTCTTTTGGACTTGAAACTTATACATGTTCACTTAATTTTTTATCAAATAAATATGGATGATGAGATTCAAACTCGTGATCGCTTGGTCATTAAGGCTCTGATACCATGTCAAATAATTATCTCAACCTAATAGTTTAAATTGTTAGATAAGGTCCCAGAAAATAATTTATATTATTCTTTAACAATTTAATATTAATATTTTGATGGGTTTTCTTTTGCATAAAAGTTTTTTTAGAAAAATATTTTGTAATAATTCTCTGTAAAAAAAGCCCTTACAAAAGAGAATATAAGCACAAGAGTACTTATGTAGCAGCACAATCACTTAAATCGAGCTATGAAAGAATAAAATCACACTTAAATGTTTTTTTGAATAATTGGTGATTTTGTTTTTATCATAATAAGCTACGAAACATAGTTCTTGCTTAAAATAAATAAAAATAATAAAATAATAAAAGAAAGCTGTATGATTTAATACACCAATTCTATGAGTAATACAAGATAACATTTGAGTATAATTTAACCTCCAAAAAGCTACGAAAATCACACTGCTCTGATTTTTTAGTCTTATTTTCCTATTCGCCAAAGGGAGAACTTAGAAGTCAAAAAGTAAGGAAATATCAATATTAATTATATTTTCAGATGGTAATAATGATAGATACATATGAACAGAAAAGAAAAGAAAAGGGTGAAACGAAAGCAAAATCAAAAGTCAAAATAAGAAAAGGGTGGAAAAAAAAATCATATAATAAATACCTAAAATAGTTGTAAGACTGAATTGACAAGTCAATTCAGGGGTTAACTGGGGTTAAGTTATTTGAAAACTTGATTTTTTTACTATAATTTTTTTTTGGATTCGAGTAAATCTTATTTTCCGAAAAGCGCACTTTGTGGATCCAGGTGAGGAAGTAAAACCCCGGCTGTTCCAGGCTCTTACAAGAGATGCACGCCCTGACTCGAACTCGAGACCTGCTGTGCAGATGTTAAACCCTTTACCATCACACTACCCCCTTGCCATCTCAAACCATAATGCTATCATTTAAGAAAAAAAAACCTGTAAAGCACAAGAAAAGACGTACAATAAGTGAATTCCCCAGGGGAAAAAGAGAAAAGACTTCTTATAAACACACTGATTTAAAAGTGAATGACCTATCTTAATCATACTTAAAGTAAACTTAATCTTAATATAACAAAAAATGATAATATAATACATACCTAAAACAGTTAAAACTATAGTTATAAAATCCGGTCCAACAAATTAATTTAGTGATCTGTTGATTTAAGATCTTGTATAAATACTAAGTCAATAAAAAAATTGATTTATTCTATAAAAATATATTAATATTTTAAAAAATAAAAAATTAGATTGACCCCAGTTAATTTCAAATAAAAATCCTGGGAAGATGAACACCCTAATCGATTTTTAAAAAAAATAGAATGGGTAGTTTAGAAAATTAAAATATATATTCTGTGTCGAAGGAACGTGCGCAAGTCACGGAACGACATTTTTGACTGGAATTTTATGTGCTCTTCTTTTCAAACATCACATTGCTGTAAAATCTAAAACTGGGGCAGAAGAGAAAAATGCTGATTCACAATCAATTGTCACGTTTCGAGGGTGAGAAACATGGCAGAGCCCCACGTTTTATATTCAAAATATTTACCAAATCTTTGAAATATTTCATATGATTGAAATCCATTATGATCACGCATTATCAATATCATATATTTCTTTCTGTAAAAAAAAAAAGAGAATTTTTCCAGAATTTAATTTGAGAAATATTAGCGGATGAGTCTTGATGTTTTTTTTTCCTGTGAATGGATACGTATGAGTCTTGATGTTTTTTTTTTTTGATGAAAAACATTAAATTAATGATTTTATTTTCGGTATCAGAATTATCGAATGTGGTTCATGCATGATGAGCTTCCGTAATATCTCCTCAGTACCGATGAACAATGACAGGAAATTAAGTAGGAGATAAATATATATAACCCAGTCCATATAATTTGATCATACAGATTTATGTGAGCCAACAAATTAGCACACAGACACAAGAAAGAGAAGGCAATGTACGTACGTAGTTCAGGAAAAACAAGGCAACATTATCTTAACCCACAAGCCCACAACGGAGGAGTAAAATCATTGATCGCTGGCAAATTGCAATGATGTTCTCTCTTCTCCATGAGAAGGTAGTTCATGATCACAGCATGGCCCTTAAGCTTCTCTGCTACATAGATTGGTAGCCAAGTGGGAATCGAATCAGAAGTTCATGGGGGGATTTCCTTGCAAGAAGAGAGGCCACGCCAATATAATCCTCCACTGATTCTGGTGATCAAGCTCATAAAGCTGAAACCTGAAGAAGAAAAACACTACCAGCTAGCAAGTACATGCACATTGCTCCTCCAATTAGATGAAATCAAGAAATATACTCTCACACGCACGCAAAAAAAGAAGAAAAAAGAAGCTTGCTCAATGCGGGTGATAATATTCAATTTATTTGGAAAATAACTTAGTAAAGTTTATCAATCGTTGCTTGTTGAGCCTAATGAATGCGTGAAAATAGGGTGTTCTAAATTCGAGAGTACAAGAACTTTAAAAAAACATAAAATAATTCTTTGTTGCAAGAACGAAACAACTTCTCTGCTCTAAGCTAGCACCAATTCCTTTAATTAAGAAATAATTCTTCCATTTAATTGAATGCAAGCAGTGTGTTAGCTCTCTAGCTAGACTCGATATGCACATGCAAAGAATAAAGTGATGATGACCAACACAGGCTCACATAGAGATAGAAAGGAGAGAGTATGCTTGGCTCCTCGCACGCCACCAGCAGCAGCCAATCTAAGACAGAAGAGATTGGTCTTTGCTTGTGGCATACAGGGAGCCAGGCATAACCCATTTCACCTCCTTCTTCGATTCATCCCCCTTCTCTTTCGGATTCTGTTCTTGCTTCCATTGAGGGACACGAATTAATCTTGTGAAAGACTAGAGAGATATATAGAGAAGAGCAAACCCAGATCAAGGGGGTGAACGTCGAAGGCTTCTTCTATGTATAGAAAGCTTTAGCAATTAAGGAGTGAAGGGTAGAATTTTCTTACCATATGAGAAAAAAATGCCTCCCATATATATAATGCCATAAATCCACCATCAACAGAAATTTTTTTTTTTTAAATTAAAATCTCAATAGTGAATTCTAATTAATGAAAGCATTTTTTTTTTACGTACACATTCACACTATACCCACCATCGATGGGCACCGAACCACACCAGGAACCTTTTCTTCCTTTGTTTTTTCTAAAAAAAAAAAAAAAAAAAAAATTTTGTAAGTCTTCTCACAGTCTTCTTCTTGCTTAACATACAAAATTCCACCTATATGGGTTTAGGTAGAGCATGGCATGGCTTTTATATTTGACCTATGGTGGTTTTCTAAGTGTATGATATGCTAGTCTCAACCTTTGAGGTGACAGCTCAATGGATTTGTTTTATATTATTATTATTATTATTATTATTATTATTATTATTATAATAGTAAGCTTATTTCTCTTTATTTTTATTTTTAAAAATAGCGAGAATTAGAAAACAAACTGATTTTTTAAATAAAATGTTCAGAAATAATTTAAAATTTGTTATTTTTTAAAAAGTATTTTTGACATCAACACATCAAAATGATCTAAAAACACTAAAAAATATTAATTTAAAATTAAAAAAATTAAATATTTTTAAAACATAAAAACAAACATAATTTAATTTAGATAATTTAATTTAGATGAAGGAAATATTCAGATCCTCATCCACAATTTTGCCTTCTTATCAAGTTTTCCGATCCCTATGCATCATTCACTGCCTTTTATCTTCTTCATCAAAATAATTAAATCATAACTCCAAAAAATTAACCCAATGGTTAAAGAAATATACTTCATTCATTTAGGATCTGCATAAAAAAACTCATTAAATTCTTCTAAATTCCAAAAAAAACTTACTAACTTCAGTCATTCACGACTTTTAAGTCTTAGAATTTTTAAAATGGAAGGTGAATAAGTTGGTAATTAAATAGAACCACTCAAAAGAAAAGTATATGGCTATTTGGAGTGTTTTTTCACCAATTAATACGTAATTATTTTGTCGATTATTCAAGATTTGAAGGAAGAGGCTAATTAAGTTGGAGATCCAATGAAATCAACAAATTTTATGTATTAAATCGATATGGGATTATATTTCTCTTTTTTAATAACCCAATTCCTTTTTCACTATACTTGTTTTCGACATTTTTTTTTAATTTTTTAACCTATAGATGTTTTTTGTTTATTTTTTTTTCATTTTTTGTTAAATATTTCTAATTTTTAAATTTAAAGTGACTAGAACATAATAAATAGTGTTCGACACAATGGAAATGGAATCATTAACAGAGGGATACACAGTTCTTGAAATTTTTTATACAAGGAGTCAAAAAAGAACAAATCATGTCATTAGCTAGTAGTACAGCCCCTACCACAAATGGGCATGAGATTCCACACAGGGATAGTTACCCTGTGAAAAGAAAACCCCAGGCCCCCCTTCTCTTTCTTTGTTTTCCTAATAGATTTACACTTGTTTAGTGTGTTCTAGCGTGGTGGGTACGCTTAAAACACTGTGTTTAGCTCTAATTATAATTTTTTAAATATTTAATTAATTAACATATATATGCTATAATTTTATATAGATCTCACAGAAAACTCTAGCTAGCTAGTTATAAAAAAAAAAAATTACAATTTATAAACGTTCTCAAACCTTTATTTTTGCTTTCAAACTGTAATTACAAGAGCTATTATTGTATCGAACTTGCACTTAGTTTCTTTTTAAAACCATGGCCAGCCTCAAAATGCTTTGATTATATAGGTTTTGCCTTTCCCTTTCACTCTAAAGTAAAGGTGAATGCTTTTCCCTTCTGGAGCCAGGCTTGTCGGGTGCCCTATGGAGGACTTCGGGATTCCTTTTGCCAACCAAGGCCTATCAATGAGACATTGAATCTAAACCTTACTACCTGCACCATCTTGATCCTTACACAGTAGTACTACTTTCGTTCCTGTTTTGCCTTAATTTGTTCTGAAATACATGAGTGGCCACCGTTTCTTTCCTGATAAAATCTGCACGCTCAAGTTAAAACCCTTCTTTTAGAGGAAAAAGATTGATGGTCTCCTTGCACGTTACATCTTCATTTTGATTTCAAATTCTTTCACGTTTGGAATGAAACATGATAGGTACTGCATATTGGAAACATATTGTTCATTTACAGTAGTATTTACATATGGTTTGGAAACATATTACGATGCTGAAAGAGAGATAATTAATCATAAAAAAAAAAAGAATTGTATATATACAATCATGTTAAAAAAATAAAATAAAAATCTATTATATCTTTTATTTTTAATAAAAGAGGGGGTTTTTATTACGTTCTAGTGGGATGATACATGATTTTTTTTATATTTTTTTTCCCAGTATCAAGTAGTAATTATTAATAGTGTTTACACATGGTTCATGTGTAAATATTATTATCTTATTCTAACACTATGAAACTCTCTGGTAGGCATCTGTAACGTTTTCTAAGGTTTCTACAAGATCACTGCTCGAGTGTCAATTTAAGAACAAGCCAATCACGTGGGTAGACAAGCCTCCTAGGGGCTTTTGAATGATCTATTGATCTAGGTCAAAGATCAAAACCAAGATTGACGATGGCTACAATGTCCCCACTTGATTGTCTTCTTTCCTTTTGATATCTGTGGATCCTTCCTTCGTATTTCCACAACACTCCTCCATAATTCTGAATCCGTCCTTCATAATTTGGAACTAGTTTGGAATTAATTCCAAATTAATCACATCACTGTCAAATTTTGATTTGATTTACATTACCTCCAACTTACCACATTGATCCTGATAATTGTTAAACCGGTCTATGTAAATTAGCACAGTGATTAATAATTCATGACTTGACCCGAATCGAGTTTTAAAATAAAATAGATGAGAATTGACTTTGTAAATACTCTTCATTATTTTAACTAATTGACTTAAATAGCGATTCAATCAAAATCTAATTTAACTAATTTTTTTTAAGAAAAACATTGTTTCATGTTTTTTTTAACTAAATTTTAAAATTATATTGTTTTGAATAAATATTAGTTAACTCGAGTTAATTCTTTTTATCTCACAGGTGTAATATTAGTTAACTCGAGTTAATTCTTTTCATCTCGCAGGGTGTAATAAGCTTGATCAAAATCTAATTTAAATCCGAACAAATTCGAATGATCCACTCGTATCATACCACACCCTTAGGTGGTTCCCAACTGATCATCTTTCTTTCAATCTGGGCTGCTATATATTAACACTTTGGATAGACAAGAAATCTCTCAAGTAGGGCCCAATTAAAATGGTCTGTCTATATGCTATTAATTAAGCTTCATTTACGCAGGTTACTGTGCCTGTGCTTTTTATTCATCAGTGTTCGTCTTTCTCCTGTGATGGTGATGGTGGTGTTGTAGTTATTTCTCTACAAGTTAGTTTCTTTGCTTGTGGCAGACAGGCACCCGCGTCCATGTTATGCTGGCAGAGCTTCTCTGGGTATTTTTAATGTAATGTGTTTCGAAGTTTCAAGGGTGTGTTTGATGATCTTTTTAAGATTAAATTAACTTATAAAAAGATTGAAAACTTTTTGACATATAAAAAAAAAGAAAAAGAAAAAGAAAAAGAATCTTTTAGTAAACACTAACATTTAATTGATTTAATAAATCACGTGTACAAAGTAGTTGATTGAGCCATAATTAAAGGATATATAGCTACAAAGTACTTTAGGCGTCATTTAGTGCTATGATTTGGGTGCCTTTTAAGATAATTAATTTCCAAAATGTTTTTGGTATGAAAAATATCAAATTCAATTATGATGGTTTTTAGATGATTTTTAATAATTTTAATACAAAATATTGAAAAATACTCAAAAAAACATTAATTTACTATCTTTTCAAATAAAAGCATTTTCAACTATGTTATTAAAAATATAATAATTAAAATTATTTTTATCTCAACACTTAAAAAAATATGTATATATTTTAGCTTAAGATACTAATAACATTTTTTTTTTTTGTAGTGTAGTGAGGTGCGGTTGGAATTGTGTTTTGATCTAATCACAGCTAAGTTTTTAAAAATATTTGATTAATTAATATATACTATAGTTTTATATGGGTTACACTAGAAACTTTCATTTAAAATATTAATTATAAAAAAACTATAATTTATAATTTTTTTTTCAAATCTTAACATAAAAGCTATTACAGTATCATACGTACAAACACCACGAGTGTATATATATCAAACTTTGATTAGATCAAGCTTTAATTACAAAAACCTGCGTAAGATATTGTAATTCAAAGTATATGTTGGCTTAAGAATATTCTATCAAATATTTTCTATAAAACCTACGTAAGTGCTGCAAACTGACATGATAAAAACAGGAGCAGTACTCAGCACCTAAGAAGAAAAATGGGGGGATTGGAAATTTAGACAATTATGTATAAAAAACATGTATTAACTAATTATCAAAGCTGAATTTAATGACTACAATAATTTGGCGTTAAACATGCATGATTAGCCAAGAAAAGTAATTTTGTTGCAGTCAAATCAAGATTAATTAGTCAAAAAGAAGAAAAGGAAAAAACAAAATACTATAAAGACTGTGTGAGAGATAGAAGAATTTAATTAAAAAGGTTTCAAGTGGAGTATTTTTTTAGCCCGAATTATCTGTAGATATTTATTTTCTAGAGCTGGGCAGGCCGATTGGTTGCATGTTCAGTCGAGTGAAATCAATAGTTATTTGACCGGGAAAAATAATAGCTTTATTCGAACAAGATGAAGAGAAAATGGAATGATCACAGCTTGAAGTGATTGAAAATGAATTTTGGAGTCCGTACAGTTAAAATATATAGTTTTCGAGATGATTTTAGCAGTGATTTTACTAAAAAGTAAACAGATCTCGTGATTTCTAATGATATGATTCGGACTCAAAATCTTCGAAATGATTCTTCTTCTTACCATCTAAGTCTTTCAAATAAATTAATTACATCTTTTTTTTAATGCAGAAAAGATATTATCATAGCTTTAAATTTTATTTTGCATTGCAGTCTAACTATTTTTTAAAAAAATATCAATTTTTTTAGTTTAAATTATTTTTTAAAATGTTTATGAATTGTTTTGATGTCAAAAATAAATTTTTAAAAATAAAAAAAATATTATTTTGATGTATTTCAAAGCAAAAACACTTAAAAAAACAATCTCAATCATACTTCCAAATAGACCCTTAATTAATAGTCATCACCCTTAATTATTCAAAATTAAGATATTATAACATGTATAATTTGATACGAACTAAGTTAGGTCTGAATTTGGTCTTAAAATATCCGTTGATTAATTTTACGAGATCAGACATATCTTCCAAACCGTACATTGAATCGAGCTCAAATTCTACAAAGAGATACCAGACACATGAACTATATTATGGTAAATTTTCAGCTAAAAACGAGTTTGGAAACATCTTATTTCCAAATGGCCGAAATTACTAGACGAATCTTGTCAAATCTATCAAACTAGACCTCTGTATACTGTTTGAGATATATCTGGATATATAGGTGGGATTTTCATGTGATTCAAGTTGTAATGAAAATTAAACATTTTAAGCTTTCCAATCATATATGGTAGGCCTAGTAATTCATCCAAATGAAAGAGAATAATATGTTTGAAGTCAGAACTAAAATCTGCAAAAAATATGCAAAAATTGAAGATTTAGACTACATAGAGAAATTTTAGCATGAAAACTTTGTTTTATTATTCTATTTATTTATTTATTTAATGTTGAATACTTATTTTTAATTTGGGTTTGTTCTGACTCATTAGACATTATTTAAGGGTTTATTTAATTATTGAACTTATATTAGTTGATTATTAGTTTAGATCCATTAGCTTGCAATTCAAAATGGATATATTAAAGTTAGTTAAAGGAGACTATACTATGT
>Ga0325414_1000335_pt1 | contig 36263 bp, 30 predicted proteins | sample PopdelMetagenome_8_FD_206183 | JGI IMG/M metagenome (GOLD analysis project Ga0325414, IMG submission 206183) | Populus deltoides microbial communities from Bellville, Georgia, United States - Leaf-PdKOR-R3 | ecosystem: Host-associated > Plants > Phyllosphere > Phylloplane/Leaf | place: USA... | reverse complement strand
TTTAAAAAAAAAATTACAATTTCATTACGTACAAAATTCATTCGACAAAAACTACAGTTTTCATGATTTTTTGAGCATGCAATAAAATAAGGTAAAATATTATCAGGAATAAAATTGAGATTACAGTACGAGTAAATTTAATTCACTTTAAACTAATTTTAAAAAAACAAAAAAATTATTGTTCATGTTCACATGAATAGTGCGAATGAAATCACTTAACTGCACTGGTTTTTCAGAAAAAAAATTAAACTTTTCTTGGTTTTTTGAAAAAAAACTGATTTAAGTACAGTGAACAGTGCACTGTACAGTGGAGCCATGCTCCACTGTTACAACTTTCTTCCTTTAGGAGAAGCAGCATTCCAAAACCTCCGTTTCATTGTAATTTTTAGTGGGTCCTACCAGTTGAAAAACATTTTTTTCCCTTACCAAACGGCACCTTAAAACTATTATAATGATTATTTTTATTATTATGTTAACTCGGGTCCACCCGAGTTAACTCGGGCCGTGACTCGAACCTTGACCAATGACCTAATTTTTGCCTCGAATCAACCCTTAAATTGAGTTTTTAAAATTATAATAATAATTATTTTTATTCTTATATATCTTAGTTTGATAATGTTAAAATAAAAAGTTCTTTACAATGTCTCTGAAAATATATCATTTATGTACCTCCTGTTTTGAAGTACAAAGATTCACTCCAAAATTATCTCATTTAAAAATATAAAAATTTACTTTAAAATTATTTTAAAAACAAATTTATTTTTATATATTTATTTATATATTTTCAACCAAACATATTTTATTATTTATTATATATATAAAAAAAATTTAATAACTACAAATATATATCATATATTTTAAGTTTATAATTTAAGACTGATACACAATATATCTAGAAAGCTATCCAAACACTATCTTATAAATTATTGAGGATTCGAGAAGGAAGAAAACACTATCCTATAAATTATATAGGATTCGAGAAGGAAGAAAAGACAGATCAAATATTATTCAATAGCATTTAGTTATTATCTCAGAAATTAAAAAATAAATAAAAAAACACAACAACATATACCTTTTATCCGTTCGGTTAAAATGACAAAAATTCATTTCAAAATTATCCTAGAAGTACTTATTTTATAGCCTTGCCCTCCAACGAAACTATTCTGACACCGTAAACAACCTAAAGTATTATTTAATCCACATATAAAAACTTTCTACGGGATTTGGTGATTTTTCTTAAGCTTCTACATTCCAAAAACTTGCGATGGGACTCGGTCAAAAAAAGTTCAATATAAAAAACAATTTGTTTAGCCCCTGCTGCATTCAACCAGCTGCACCTTGCTTGAAACCAAAACACCAAATTCCTTCCAGTTCCAGGTCAACAAGACGTCCATCCCTTTATCCAATCAGATTTTCCATCATAAGGCGTTTAAAATGTGAATTCGCAGAACAGATTCTTTCTCATGATAGAAATTGTTGTGTAAATGGATCAAAATTTGGAACTGTTTTCTATTAATAATCGTTACTAATCGAGCTAAACAATTAAGCTGTTTCACATCCATTCTAGTTGCACAATCAGAGTAGCCGATAACCCAATCCAGGCAGAACCAGGGGTCAAAAAAGAATCCCAGGACACCAACAATAAACTAGTTGCCATTCTTCTATTCTGGTTTATGCTTTCTTCATTTGGAGTAGCAAGCCTCTCCGAGATGTGACTTTTGGACTTCTTCTACTCAGAACTGCAAAACCCAAATAAGATATCAGATCCCAAAGGCGATGAAACAAGGAGAAAAGAAAGCAAAATATGCTAGCACAGGAGCTTCAAACAATCCACTTTGTTAACCTATAGGAACTAGAAAGCAGAAGCATCGCACCAGATCGCCATCTCTTCAACAGCCATCATAGACAAAGGAAATGTAGGCAGAGGATACATTGGACATGCCAGCATAGGCTTAAAGCGTCCCTCGAGCCACGGGGAAATGAAACAAAAGAGGAAAAAAACAAAAAGAAAGAAAGAACACGAATTAAAAGGGAAAAGGAGACATGGAGATGGACAACAAATTTAACAGCTTATGGATATCTTGAGATGCTACATGATACAATAATAGCAGGAGAGGAGAGACAGAAATTAAACAAAAAAGGAAACGACTGATTGCTTTTGGCTCATCATCCTCTACAAGGGCATTGTTATGTTCTTGGGAAACCCCGTGAACCAAGTATCTAATCCTTCCGACTTCCACGCACCAAAATCATCCATATTTTCAAGAGGAAAAAACATTAACTGTGCAATTTTCAAACTAAAATAAACACCATTCAAGCATTGCCTACAAGTCCCAACTCCATGAGCAAGAAGAAAAGGAAACTAAAATTAACAAAAAAAAAGAGGATAAATTATAAAGATATATGCAAATAAGAAACAAAAAATCAAACATCATTGTGTAGTAAAGTTCCAAACTGAAATAAGGAAAGTTTTAGTTGAACTTACACTATACAACCGAGTATTTTCCTGGTTGAGTTCCACCAGGAAGTTGGTATGTCTGGTTCGTGATGTCTTCCAGAACACGTTTTAGGTCAGCTTTTGCTCTCTTGACAGACTGTTCAGTAGGACCCTCGATGAACAAGTAGAGCTTGCGCTCTCCTGGTCCCGGCACCTTGCCTGGTGGAAAAAACTGCCCCCTGGTAGTAATGGCAGCCCCAGTCCAATCTGAAATTGGGCCCAATGTTTCCTTGTGGGTAACCTTCCACCGAGCATTTTGGGGAAAATCATTGATTTCCAGCTCTGCTTCATAATGTTCAGGCATTGCATCAGCTTGGATCCTTGCCAGGTTGTGTTGCAAATTCATGGCAGCTGCAAGTGCTGCTGCCCTGGCTGCCCCTTCATTATTTGGAACAAAAGGCAGCCCAGTAACAGAAACAACAGCTGGACCTGGATTGGGAGGAACAGGCAATCCACCATTGGAAAGCAATTGAGCAACAGAGTGAGAAATTGGTGGTGCAGGCATGGGGACTTTTGAGACAGCAGCAAGAGCAGCTATCTGCTGAGCAAGGGCAGTCTGCTGCGAGACGTCACCGACTGACTTCCGAACAACTTCATCTTCATCTTCTGAATCAGACTTCTCATCCTCATAGCCATATTCTTTTGCCTGTGCTTTCTTTGCTGCCATTCTCTTTTCATCCTCCTCTTCATTGAATTTAAAACCACTTCCACCATAACCTGTTCCATGGGCTTGCTCAAGACCCTGATTCACTTTTGCCATAAAACCATCAGCAAGAGCTTTCAAATCTTGTGGAACAACTTGCTCAGAGAGTTCCAACGCTTTTACAAGATCTGGTGCATATCTCGCATCATCCTCGGAGATAAATGTGATGGCACAGCCTTTGCGACCAGCTCGGCCAGTCCGACCAACACGGTGAACATAATCCTCATAGTGGTTTGGAACATCATAATTGATCACCAATTCTAGATCCTTCACGTCTAAACCTCTGGCTGCAACACTTGTTGCAATCATCAAATTGCAGACATTGGTCTTAAAATCCGAAATGGTGGATTCACGATCTGTCTGATCCTTAGCCCCATGAAGTGAGAGGCAAGGGTAACCAAACTTCAGTAAGTTCCTAAACAATGAATCACATTTGTCCTGTGATTGGACAAATATCAAAATTTTTCCCTTCTGGTACCATTCACCAAGTAGTTCTAAAAGCCTAAGCCACCTTTGATCTTCTGTTCTTAACTCAACCAGCTGAGTGATGTCCTTATTCACCACACTCCTCCCACCAACCTGTATTTCCACAGGTTTGTTCAGTACTTTACGAGCCAAAGTTTCAACCTGTCGAGGGAAAGTGGCAGAAAAGAGTACAGTTTGACGATCTGGGCGAATATTCTGGACAATTCTAGTGATTTGAGGTTCAAACCCCATGTCAAACATCCGATCAGCTTCATCCATAACCAGATATGTAACTCGGCGAAGATTAGTGATTTTTCCTCCACTGGTGCACAGTATGTCAATCATTCTGCCAGGAGTACAGACAACTATCTCTGTCCCCCGTTTTAATTCACTAATTTGTTGGGCAACACCAGAACCTCCATAAACTGGCACGCATCTGATATTCAGGGCCTTAGCAAATTTCTTTATATCGCTGTGGATCTGCTGCACAAGCTCCCTTGTGGGTGCCATTACAAGCCCAATCGGTCCTTCTCCAGCTTCCACAGGAGGCTGGTCCTTGATATGCCTCAGCATTGGCAGCACAAACGCAAGGGTTTTGCCTGAACCAGTTTTTGCAATGCCTATGCAGTCCCGGCCACTCATGATTATAGGCAGGGCCTGAGCTTGAATTGTCATTGGCTTCTCATAATTAAGTTTCTTTATTGTCTCTAGAATTTTACTTGTGAGTCCTGTCTGGTGCCAGGTTTTAATTGGTTTTGGCACATCCTTTCCATGTAATTTTAACTCCAGTTCTTTCCTACATGCAACAACCTCCTCAGGAGTCATCCTCGAGATCTCCTTCACTTCAATATAGAAATTCTTCCGGAAAGGATTGTAATCAATCTTTGAGTGGTCAACAATGGACAGTTTCTCAGCTTTTGTTTTCTTCACCCTCTTCATGAACTCGTCATCATCCTCCTCTTCTAGAGGATCTTCACCATTTTCAAGATCCCCATAGTCTGAATCAGAATCTTCCCCTGGAACAATTCTCCCTAGAGATTTATGAGAGCCTTTCTTCCTCTGTTCTCCATTGATTCGCTCTTCCTTCTTATCCTTATTCTTCAAGTCTGTTTTATTGTCATCGGCAGTATGAGTAACCAGAGTACTGTTTAGCTTCTCAACCTCAGGTAACACCATAGAATTCATAAAAGCATCAAGTGGATCCATTTCCTCATCCCCATTAACAGCATCATCCTCATTTTGTGGAGCAGAGATGTCATTCTCAGTGTCCACTACCATTGCATCTTCAACCTCTTCATCAGGTTTTGCATTTTCCTCCAGGTCCATATCCGTCTCAGATTTTCCAGTGGGAGGTGCTTCTTCATCGTCAGATTCTCCTTCAAGAGTCCAGGTTTTACCAGTCTTGGGTTCATTAACATTAGCTTCTTCCCCATGCTTTTCTCTCTCAGTTTCTTCCTTCTTCCTCCTTAGCTCTTGCCATTCCTGGACTCTCCTCCTCCTCTTCTCCATCTCCTCGTCCAATTTCTTCTGCTCCTGTTCTAACTCCTCTTCTCGGGTTTTAATCACATTCTTATCAGAGTCCTCCTCGTCACTCTTTTTCCTCGGGATCTCTTCACTGTTATCCCTGTGCCTGTTTGACCTGCTAATGCTCTGTTCGCGCACTCTCTCCTTGTAGTCATCATCATCTCTTCTTCGCCGTTTCTTATCACGATCCTTGGAATCATCATCACTGTCACTGCTCAATTCCCTACACTTTTCCCTTTCCCTAGTCCTCCTCTCCCTTTCTCTCTCCCTCTTCTCCCTCTCCCTTTCTTCTCTGTCACGCTCCTTCCTCTCCCTTTCTCTATCTCTCTCCCTTTCACGTTCCCTCTTCTCCCTTTCCCTTTCTCTTTCCCTATCTTTCTCTTTCTCCTTTGCCCTCTCCCTCTTCTCCTCTCTGTCCTTGTCCCTATCCCTCTTCTCCTCTCTGTCCTTGTCCCTATCCTTCTTCTCCTCTCTGTCCTTGTCCCTATCTCTGTTCCTGTCCTTAGCTCTCTCTTTATCACCATCCCTACTCCTTGCTGCTCTATCCTTATCCCTGTCTCTATCCCTGTCTTTATGCTTCTCTTTCTCCCTTTCCTTTTCATCAGAATCACTACTCTTGTCTCTCTCAGAACGCCTGATGCTTTCACGTTCTCTCTTCTCTCTGTCTCGATGCCTCTCTCCATTCCTGTCCCTGTCCCTGTCCCTATCTCTATGACTCCTCTTTGAATCCTCTTTCTCCTCCTTCCGTTCCGAATCATCTTTTCTAGATTTATGTTTCACGTCCTCCATAATTACTCGCTCGCTTACTTATTTTAATGCTCAGTCAATGAAACATCAATAAGCATAACCGATCCCCCTGCTTCTAATATAATACGCCGAGTTCTTTCTTCCCCTTGGGGTCTAGCCAGTCAATTAAGAATAAAATCAAATGGAACACTTGGAAATAAACCCTAGCACGTAAATGAACAGAAAATGCAAATAAATTTCAATTGTGGCCACAAAAAGCTTACGGCGGTGCAGCCAGCCAGCCACCCAACTACGTTAATAAACCACCCGATTCAAGATTAGATTGTATCAGTCATCGAAGAAGAAGAAGAGCAAAGAGATGAGAACAGATTACTAGAGGAAAAGAAAAATTACCTGAAACGTCTTTGAAAATAAAGAGAGAAAGATCTCTCGAAAACCCTAATTGCTTACTGCCACTTGATTTTAGGGATCGATCTTCCTTTCCGTTCTTCTCTTCGTTTTTTCCCGTGTTCGTGTTTATATTAGAAGGGCCGGCCTCTTTTATGCTGTTAAGAGTTAAGACTCCACGCCCCTCGCCGGATGCTGTGTAACGGGCCAGTTGGTGAATGAGGATTCCGTTTGGTTTGCATCTGGATTGGACTTGGGCTGGGTACATTTGAGAAGTGGGCCCTTGACCCAACAAAGACAGAGATGGGGCTAATATTTTGATTCTCTAATATCAAAAACAGGATTTAATCGGTCATGACCAACCACCTTGTCTTGGGCAATAATTGCTCCTTCTCTCCAAGAAAACTGAGACTTTTTTTTTCTTTTTTTAAATTGCATGATTAAGGGCATGTTTATATCGGTTTTAAAGGGTAAGTCTTTCTGTTCATGTAAATTGACATTGCTCATGGTTATATAAATGTCCTGGATAAAAGATTTTAATTTTTCAATTTATTATTTAATTAAACCTTAAGAATACACGTGCTTACTGTACTTACAACACGTGCTTGCTGTAACAACATCTCACGACAAACCTTGATCACCCAAAGGTTTCCAATCCATTAAATAAACTTGTTCAGGGCATCTCAACACAAAATTATCAACCGCCTCCTCTCCAATTTGGAGCCCTCCCTCGTGAATTTAGCACCTCATCAATGGTACTCTCAAGTTTTGTTGGCAAGGTTCAAAGCCTTAACCACAGCCAAATGGGGTTAAAAAGATGAATTTCCTTATTTATCATTTTTTTTATAAAAAAAAAATGGAATTTTGTTAGCTAATGTAGGAAAGGAAGGAAGGGCACAATCGGAGAAACACAAGGGCAATATGGTCTTTATAGGGGGCACGGTAAGATCAGCATCAGCCCCGCAATAAAAATGCGTCCAGCCAGGTGTTTGATTTCCTCGAGAGTCAAAGGAGATTTATTTATATCAAAGCAGAGAGGGAAAGAAAAGAAAAATCCTCACTCCCACCCCACAGCCATGGATTTGCTCCCCTACTTTCCTCCTCGTCTCTGCTCTCTCAACAATTAACCCCGTCTTCGCCGATAAATTCGAAAGAATTCGCAAATCGAACCGTCCTTCCCTTGGGTCTGGCACTGACCACACCATATCTTCTACGCTCGTCGGATAAGAATCGATTTCACCCTTCTCTGCCTTCCTCTTCACCTGCATTGCCCGCTTCTGCTCAAATTCAAACCTTAATACGCTGCCGTTTTCTCTCTCCTCTCTCAACCTCCGCCTCTCCAATCTCCGAAAGGCAAGCTTTTACCACTTATTTATTTATTTATTTGCCCTTTATTTTGAATCTTGAATTGTATAACAGTTAGGTTTAAACATTGAAAATCCTTTAAAAAAAAAAAAACTAGAATTGGATTTTTGGGAGTGATAATTCTTTTTTTAAAATTATTATTATTTTTCTTCACAAAATATTTTACTAGAGGCTAACGTGAATTATCCCTATATTTTATTTGTTTTCCAAAAAAATATTAATTTAATTTAGTTTAATACGAGGTAATATAAAAATAAAATTAGTATCAATTCGTTATATTTGCTTACAGGGTGAGCTGGCCCCAAAAGAAATAATATTAATGAGCGAAATGGAAGATAGTGAAATGGCTACGGTACAAGATTTACTGGTAGACTCGGAAGCTAAGAAGCCGAGTGAGGCCTCTGTTAAAGAGCAGGAAGAAACTGCTGATGCTTCAGTGGAACAAAAGTCGAATGAGAATGGGCAGACATCGGTTGCTGACGATGACCACACTGTGACTTTGGCAACTGATGTTCCTATGAGTGATACTCAAGCTTTGCCTAATGAGAAAAATGATACGGATGAAAATATTAATCAGCAAGCGGGGGAAGAGAAAACTGATGGAGATGATGGTGGCTGTGTTCAAAATCAGCCACAAACTGCTACTCCATCGACCCCGAGGAGGCATGCGACTCCTAAAGCAAAGCAAGATAGTGCGGCAAAGTCCAAGAACGTGTGGACGGATATTAAGGTAATTGAAACTGCCATCCAAATGCTTGGAATCTTGGAAGTGGATGTAGTGTTTGTGATGGAATGATTATATGTTGTTTGAAATGTAGATGGGGGAGGCTGATGTTGCAGGTACCCCAGAAGAGCGAGCTGCATTCATGAAGGAGCTGGAAACTTTTTATAAGCAGAATACCATGGATTTCAAGCCCCCTAAGTTTTACGGGGAGCCATTGAACTGCCTGAAGTAAGTTTTATGTGAAAATAGTTTGAGTTTTTTTCTAATGATAAGTATCTGGCTTGTAGGTGTGAGTTAATATTGTCGTGTTTCCCCTGGGAATTAGGTTATGGAGGTCTGTGATCAAACTGGGTGGCTATGAAGTGGTATGTGTATTTTCTTCCGCTGTTCAGTACCATTTTTCATTTTCTGTGGGTTTTAGGCTTTGGCAGCAAAACATTTCTGCACATGAATGGATTTTGAAGTTGTATGTTAAGCATGGTTTCTGGAATTGGTTCAAGAAATATGAAAACCTTGCAGCAGAAACTGTTACACTGAATCAGTAGTGTTGACTATCTACTACTGGAAATTTAAATATCCCACATTTGTGGCTAGATCAAATTATAAATAAGCAAAGGGATTAAGAGTAGCATTAGTAGTTGCTTGAAACATATCAGGTTACTGTGCTCCTGTTGTCGAGCATAATGGGCTTTGTGCTTCAAAACGCCTGCATGTGCTGACAGCCTCTTTTTTCTTATCATGTCTGGAACAATGTAGGTTTGTCCTTTTGATTGGGAGTTTAAAAGTTAATAAATTTATTTCTATTCCTCCTCAAAACTGAAAAGCACACCTGCTTTTACAAACTGCAACTAATTTTGAGAGGATTTTGGCATTCTCCTCACATTGGTTAAATGTAGGATAATGAAAGGCAAAAAATTGAAGCAATGATTACATCGAACAAAATTGAGAATCATTCATAATGGATGAGATTAACCAAAAGATAAGGGACATCGATGAGAATGGTTGGAGAAGTATGGCACATCCAAAGAAAATCAGTATCGTTAGCAGAGAAAATGTCAGCATTTTATGAACTTGCTGTTACAGAATTCTTCTTAATAATAAAGCATAAGGGCTTGATTTTTTGTTTGACCTGGGAAATAATGAAGAAAATGCTCGATCTCCATCCAGCTTCTGGAGTAAAAACATGTGGATACGTGATATGTTTCAGGATCTTAACATCTATATAATTCTAGAAATGTAATGGAGTACTTGTAGTTACACAGTCCTGCCCCTTACATGATACCTTTTGTGTTTATGCGCCTGTATTATTTTCTTCCGATCTTTTTGTGAATAGAAACATCTGATTAAAAAATTTGAGTATGAAAATGCAGGTTCAATGCACTTATATGCTGTATTTCAATTGCTCTGTACTTCAACACTATATTTCATGGATTTTCAGGTGTTTATTGCCATTAACTTATGACAGCTGCTTTTGATCTCTCATATATGTAGGTTACTGCGAACAAGTTGTGGCGGCAAGTGGGAGAGTCTTTCCACCCTCCCAAGTGAGGAAGGATAATTCTTTTAAGCAATCTTGTACAATTTGCATGGTTTATCATAGGATTATAAAGCCAAGTCTTTTTTAAGTAATTTGCAAAATCTGCATGGATTTGGCATGGGATCGTTAAGCATTTTCAGTTACAATTCTTTTCAGTATTTTCTTTTTACGCCGCAGACAGTTGCCATAACCTTCTTTCTGATCTTTGCATCTTGGTTGCGGGCTATGAATGGGTGGCAATAATTTATATGGATGGCTAAAATCTGGAAAAAAATTATCGTTTAATTCATCCAACTTTTCTCTGTCTCTCACAGGACCTGCACAACGGTGTCTTGGACATTCCGTATTTTCTATGAGAAGGTAATTGCTTTTTTTCTCTTCTTTTCTTTCTTTCTTTGTTGGGTGTTTATTTATTTTATTTTTTTTGTGGTGAAAATGCTCTATGTATATATCCATTTTGTACTCAGTAACAAGTGTTGGAACTCGATGGGTTAGATAAAACCCTAAAATAAAACTTTGTTTTGTTTTCCTCTAATATGGAAGTTGTCAGTGTTGAAAAGTGTCCAGGCTTATCTTTTTTGGAATTGAAGTGAGTTTAGCTGTCCTTATGTGGATGATTTAAAAACTAAGTGGCGGACCAATGGATTGTTGTTCTCTGTTTGACTTTCTTGTAATTCTATTCCTGATCCTTCATTTACTGCAGGCACTTCTGGAATATGAAAAGCATAAGAAGGAAACTGGTGAGCTTCAACTTCCTAGTTCACCCTTGCATCAGGCTACTAGTGTTGAAAAGGAGGTAAACTTCTGTTGTTGCTTTTTTTGTTTGACTGTAGCATTTCCAAAATCTTTTACCTGCTAAAAAAGAGAGAATCACTAGAGCCTGTACAGAACTGCTCAGTGCTATTGAATAAAAGCTTGGCTTGTGCTCGTTCATTTGCAATTGAATTGAGGTTGCTAAAGTAGACTTCATTTGTTACAAATACAGGGAGCAGGCAATCATTTGATATTATTATAGCATGTGTAGATTTCTATTTCAAAATTACAACTTGTGCTACATATGGTCACAGAGTTTTATTTGATGAGAGAAAAGTGCACTCTATGATTAAAAGCTATTAAAGTTTTCACAGTTCACTAAAATCCATGCATCTTTTTGGTTGTGTACATGCACATAATGTAATTGATCAATTGGATTTCTGGCACAAAAGATGATAGTCTGTTACACTGGATGAAACAGGATGATAAATCCTGGCATATTGCTGAACGTGAAATCTGTGTGCATCACTATATGGATGCTTCTGCGAAGTGATCAATTGTTATTGTTAGTGTTTGTCTCTTGTCAGCCATACAAATTGCTGATAAACCATACTGGATTTAACTTAGTTTTGCTTATAAACTGTTAATACTCAACTATGAGGAAACCACAAGATGAGGAGAAAACCAGAAGCCTATGGCTAGTGCAAGTATAAATTATGTATTTTCTTAAGCTCAGGGAAAACAATGTTTTTATTGGAATTCATATACTGATGATTTTGTGAGCTGAAGTTGTTTGGAACAAACTAGTTTGGTAAGAGTTAAGTTCTATGGTTTCTGGTTCTCATTCCTTTTGTCCCTGGTTTCCTAATTTGTACTTTTATTCATCCCCCCCCCCCCCCCATCAGGCAAGTGGGTACCAAGCGCCTGGATCTGGCAGGGCAAGAAGGGATGCTGCTGCTCGTGCTATGCAGGGTTGGCATGCCCAGCGTCACCTTGGACATGGTGAGGTTAGCGAGCCAATTGCTAAGGTTTGTTGTGACAATAACATACACTTCCTTTTATATTTATATTTGTGCAGAACATTGCGGTGAAATGATGCTTTTCATTTCTCCTGAGCAGGTCAAGAGCTTAAATTTTGCAAGGCGTGAAAAGCCTCTCAAAAGTATCGGTACAACTCCTAGATTGAAGATCTTCCTAGTTGGCATGTTTTTGACACAAACATACATTTTTATTTTTATCCCGGTTTTCTGAGATAGGTTTGCACAGACAGAAGACAACTAACTTGGAACTTGCCGAGAGACCTATGAATGCTGAACCAGATAAGGAGTTAAGATTGTTCATCATTCCTTTTCAACTTATTTTCTCAGTTTTGTTCACCACTGTATTCGTACTATATATTAAGTGGTCATTAGATGATCCTACTGTTTCTTATGACGTAATCTTTCAGCACAGTAGCAACTGTAGATTGTGTCTTTCAACAATTGAACCATGACTTATTTATAGCTGTTCTCTTAGGTTCTTGGTTTCAAACTACCACTGGAAAAAGAAAAAAAAATCATCCATAAAATGTGATCAGTCCAAGAAGTGCCCTGTTTTACACCTTGCTGCACGCATGATATAAGATGTTTTCTTTTTGAGGCTAAATGTTTTTCCTCTTATTAGAGTGGATGCTGAAATTGCTGATATTGGCCCCCCTGCTGATTGGGTGAAGATCAATGTGCGGGAAAGTGTAAGCATCTGCTGTTTTCCTTTCTCATAATTTCTGTACTCCTGAGCCTTTTCGATTGAATGCCTGACCTAGTTGTCAAGTTCATTCCACTATAGCTTACTGACTAATATTTGCCCCTATACACAGAAAGATTGCTATGAGATATATGCTCTAGTCCCAGGACTTCTCCGTGAAGAAGTAAGCACCTTCTCTTGATTTTGCCCCTTCTCATAGTTTGTCTCTCCTGCTCTCATTCTTACCTCCTTGATGATATTTATAGATAGAATGCACCGTGCCATGCTTGGCAATAACAAGTTAGTGAGCTAGTTTTCTGATCTCTTTATTTGGTTGTACACCAAGCAAAGCTGGTTCTTTCTTTTGCACCAGGACAATAGTTGCAGGAACTAAAGATGTTTGTTCTTTCATTTTTAGAACTTGAATTATTCATTAGTAATATTATTATTGGCTATATCACTCGGCCTAGAATATGCATGAAATGGCTTTTTTTTGGTGGATCAGGTTCGGGTTCAATCAGATCCTGTTGGACGTCTGGTTATAACAGGTCAACCAGAGCAGCTGGACAATCCTTGGGGTATAACACCATTTAAGAAGGTATTGTTTTCTTTTTCCCAAAAGAATAATAACTTTAAAAGAAGAGAGGTGCTTCTGCTTTATAATCTTTGACTGGAGTAAATGGTACTTCTGTTCCAATATGGATTCACGATGACTTGCCCAAGGGAGGGCTGGCATCAGTGAGAGAATGGGAATCATTTATTTATAACTATGACATGGGGGTGTGAGAAAAATTAGTCACCGACTCTGCCAGCAGTTGGATCATTCATTATGTAAAGCATCTCTTTAGAAGGTGAAATTGTTTGTGGTATTTGTGTGGTTGGATTGGCAGAATGTTCTGTGGTGATGACCTATTGCTTTAAAATATTTTACTTATATGTGAAAAACATTTGAAATTGTCTTTTTTGGTCAGGTTGTGAGCTTACCTACAAGAATTGATCCACTTCAGACATCTGCTGTTGTTAGCTTGCATGGGCGACTCCACGTTCGTGTCCCTTTTGAGCACGGATCAGCTTGACTTTCCTTCTTGTGTGAGTCGGACATCGATTAACTTTTCTAGGTAGAAATCATAAATTTTGGGAGAGACAGACAAAGGCTTGAAAGGGAATAACTGGGATTGTTTTTGTTTCTCTCACCTTGCTAAAGTAGCTCTAACTACTGAACTTTGTAGATGCCAGCTTATTATGTGCAATGTGAAGATCTGTTAATTGTAAAACTGATGCATGTCATTGGGAAGCCATATTGATCCTGTGGCTGGAAACCCTGTGTACGACTGCGGTTATAAATAGCTGGTGGTAGCAGTTTCAATTGATCCTGTGACTGAAAACCATTCCCATGGCATTTTCAGAAACCAGTTTGTGACAAACTTATGCCAGATACGTTTCCTGCCTTGGCGACGGTGACCTGATCCAAATTCCCATTGTTCTGTTTTTGTTTTAAATATACAATATGATTGGGAAGATGGTAATGATGCCTGAAAGTTGCTGCGCTTAGGCACAATATTCCACTCCAGCCTTCTCCTGGACAAACTGCACGCTTCGGAGCTTGATGTTTCCCATGTAATTCCGTCTGACAGGGCAGCGGTCTTCTGTATTTTAATCAAAAGCAAAATACAAACTAACCCCTATCTATGGACGCAAGATTTTTAGCTGCAAAAAAGTAAATGATGCCATGAAAGTTAAATTTACAACAGTAGCCTATAAAAGCCATGAAAATGAACAATGAAATAATTCCCTCGATTCACGTTCTTAATGTATTTACCCTAATTTGGGTCTTATTGCCTCTTGGATTTCTTAAATTTTGTCATCTAGATAAGAAAAATTTGGATTCGGATTGTGATCTAACGTGTGAGATATATAGGGATATAAACAAAGATATTAAAATAAATTGTTTTAATAAAATAGTTTTGGAATATATCTATTGTTTCTTAAAATATTTTTTATTTAAAAATATATTAAAATAATAATATTTTTTATGTTTTTAAAATTTATATCGAATCTGAAAATATTAAAAAATAATAATTTAAAGTTAATTAATTTCTTTCAAAAATATTTTTTAAAAAAAAAAAACAGTACATAAATATCACCCGCACATTAATTATTTTACTTTCAATTTTATTTCCAAGTGTTTGACATAATTGGCAGGTTTTATCACATAATAGAAAGCTGACACACGTATGATGATCCATGACTCTGCCTTAGGAGCTAAATGAACCTTTACAAACGCGGCTGCCATTGTTTTATCATGTGGTTAATTAATTGCTGAGCATTTTCTAATTGAGGCTTTACGATTAGCTCTGATGGGAAATTAAACCATGCATCATCCTGAGTTTCTCTATACATTTAGCCCTTCCCGTAACTTCTGTAGATTGTAGCAAGTGAATTGGCCGATATTATCATGAGGAATATTTATGTATATATATATAAAAGAAGCTAGAGATTTCTCACCACCTATTTCTTACTGCACCAGTAGAAATCATGAAAGGACCTCTCTCTCTGAAATCATGCATATGCTTCTTTCGCCTTTAATTTATCCTAAGCATATATACTCCGTCACCTCCCACTTTTATAGCTTGAATTCGGCTCCAGACTTTTATAGGAAGATATTGGAAAAAGGGTGGGTGGGGAGGGAGGGAATCCAAGACCTGCTGCTGCTTGCTTGCATGCATGCTATAGTAAACTTACAGTACTGTACTACAAGAAAGCATGCCCTAAACAGGCCCTAATACAGTGCACTGACATTAATGGTGTCGGAATTTCACTGTAGAACATAACATTAACAGTACTTTTTGGGCTTCCCTAGCAACAGGAGGGGGGAAGATGCGAAGTGTCATGATGATTAACATGCCTACTCGCTGTGTTTTCCCACAACATATATATAGAATTCATATATAATACCTGCGATCGAGAATATATATATGTTGAAACCATAAGGAAAACATACACATCTAGATCATGCAAGAATTCGATTCATTTATATATCAAAATTAAGGAGGAGAAAAGATAGGTTCTGCAACAAACATGAACCTCTATTGCTTTAACCATATATACTATTCAGTAGAGTGATGACTAGAGTCTTCAGCAACAAAAAAATATTTCTTCTCTAATCTCTTCTTCTTCTATTTAGTTAATAACAATTAATTGAGTAAAGATCCCAGGGTCTTAATTGAGGCGCTATATCAACCAAAAACAGAAAAAGGAAAAGGAAAAAAAAAAAAGTGTTTCATGAGCTGTTGCATTAGTATATATACATATATACTGCTGGGATGAAAAACATTCTATAACTAATATTCTTAATTAAGAGTTGGTAATTATATATACACGCCAAAGCAAATCGTGCATGGTCAAAGCAAGAGCAGGCCTTCAAGTTTAAATCAAGATATCGTCATATATATCATGTTGAAATATTAGCTGGCTATATATAGCTAGTTAGATATTCATATAATTAATTAGTTGTATAATGTTGGTCCTAAGCTTTTTCTTATTCAATGTGTTTGTGCGTATGGTTAATCGAAGAATTAAGAAGGTACATGTAGTGTAATTAATATTGTGCGTGCATAGACCAAATTACAGGCAAAACAAATTCAAAAGACTCTGGTGCACATGTGATGTGAGTGCACCATGAGAAGAATATTGTAGCAAAGGTAAAAAGAAATCAAGCCACTGCAGGGAGTTGGGGTTATGATTCTTAAATCTTTTCTGCAATGCAGCTGATCTAGCCAGATGGGTTTGGGGTAAATTAATTAATTCTTTTTTAAAAAAGAAAGAAAGATGAATGCTTAATTCAAAAGTTTCCCTCTTTTCAAGTTCAACAAAAAAAATGTCATATATGGTTCCAGCAGACTTTTTTATATGTTGTTGTGGACACTCAGATAACTGCTAGAGGCTCAGGGTAGCATTTATATGGAGAAGATATGTTTTTATTCTATGCTTAATTTATGTTTTGAAAATATATATAAAAATTCATTCTAAAATTATCTTAAAAAGATCATATTTTTAGCCAAACATGTTTATGTTTTTTCTTTTTATATTGATCTCGATCTTCTGTTGCACTAACGAGACACAACGTCGACCTGGTTGTTTGACTACTGCAACAGTAGTATTGTTAACTAGTTTCATCATATCTTGTAACTGAAGATAAGATCGAAAAAGCTTTCCAGTTTCTGCTGCTGCTGCTGTAACGCTTGGTGAAAACAAGAATTAAGTGTAAGTTGGGCACGCGAGAGACAGATATAGAGAGAGTAAAAAAGAGACACCTTAATTAGCTAGGGCATCTACTGTTCTCGAAGTTCAGAACTAGGTTTTTTTCCTCTCTTTAATTTCTTGTAAATGGAACAACAGGCTTTTAAGGTTCTTCACTGCTGCTTTTCCCCAGGTGGGTAAGCAGAAATAAAATAAAGGAAGAAGACATGGGCACATGCAAGACAAATAAGATATATGTATGTACAACTGCAGTACTTTGGGGCTAGCCTAGGAGTGATCTTTATTCCGGGGTTCCATGCCTTCAAACAAAGAAGATAATTCTAAAAACAAAGGATGTACTCTAATTAATGGACTAATTGAGAAAAAAATCAGTGTGCTAGGTTGTATGAATATTAATTTGTTATATGACATAATATTATTAAAGGACTGGTGTATCAGGAAATTAAACTCCCACCAGTGTATTATTAATTTGAAGAAGAAATTCATAAACTGATCGATGCAGCACATTTTTCTATTCTAATACAACAAAAACCATATGATATTTCTTGCACAGGAATTATGTATATATTAAACCCTAGCTGGCCAGAGTTGTGCATCAAACTATATAAATATTAATTATTGATCGACCTGATTAAGCAATTAAAAAGCGAAAGAAAGGAAAAGGAACGAAACCAAAAACCGAAAGTGGTTTATACATGAAGTTATACTTACTGACCTTGACAAATCTGTGAATTTCATCGCTCTAGTTCCTATCTGGGTTCCAAAGGAAGTGATACCAGGCAGCCTCCATGAATATACTTCTTCTTCTATTCCTTTTCCCCTTGTCAATGAAGAAATTAGGAGACCGATCTCAATCTTTTTGGCCACCAGAACATCACATCAGGGCCAAGTTTATATATTAATACAAAATATACACTAGCAAGTTGATTGCTTTATGTATATATATATATATATTCCCTTGAGCATTGATTGCTTCATCGTCAATTATTCAAAGCTGATCACCAGAAAGTCTCTTACGCAAATTCTGAAGCTAATAATTTTTTCCTAACATCATCACTCGTTGGAAAAAAATAAAAATAAAACCCTTTTTACCCTAATCAAAATGGAGGCCTTGAAGCATTTCCACCCCATGATCCAAACAAATCAGCTGAAAATGGATAGGTCCCATGATGAGCTCCTCCCATAGGAAAAAAACCACCTCCTCCAGTGCTGCTGCCTCCTCCACCATCACCCATTATCTGTCCACCACTTCCAGTCACACCCGAGTTCTGAGAAGCCGTGGGTTGAACCTGCACCGCCCCAGCTTCCTCTTGATCATCCAAAGGCAAACGCTCAAAAACTGCATTAGCAAAAGATGCAGCCATCAAAACCACAGGACCTGCAGCCATTAAGAGCCCCACAACATTCCCTCCAACAACCTGTCCTTGTCCACCAGACAAAAATATCGACAACCCTCCCGCACCAGGTGGCGCAGGTGGAGGAAGCACGGTTCCAGATAGAGAAAGGATCTCAAACCTTCCGTGCAAAGTAAGCACACTCCCCGCGGGAGAAGCTGGCTGCCTTAAAGTAACATTAGCAACACTCCCACTCCCACTAAGAACACAAACTCCTATCCCTCTCTTCCTCGCATAATTGGACACACTTTCCACTATATCAGCACCACTAGACACCTCAAGCACATGGGATCGGAGGGCATTAGGGCTGTCCCGTGTTACAATAATGGGCGGCTTCGGTTTGTTCTTGGAACCAGCTGGACGGCCTCTAGGACGGGAACTAGGATTGGTCCCACCGCCCCCAGAGCTAGTGCCAGAAGTAATCCTATCCGGGTGATGATCACTAGTTGCAATTGGCTTGGCATGATCTGGTGAAGGGGTGTTGTTTTCTTTAGAATCAGAAGAAGGAATGGTTGAAGGTCTTTGAATCAGATGAAGTTCAGGTCTGAGAAGGTTGTGGTTGTGATGAAGGTAGCGAGAGTTATTACCTGTAGAAGTTGATTCATAACCAGCCATGGTGGCAGTCCTTGCCACATCTATTCTCTCCCACCACTTGCTATTATTTGCCAGCTTTAATTTGATCTCTTCTTCTTCTTCTTCTTCTTCTTCACTTCTTCTCTTTTGATCTCTCTGATTTCGTCTTTACTTAAATAATTTATGCTAGAAAATATACTTCAGATCATCGAAACCAGAAGATAAAAAAAATTTCATGTCATGATTTTTCCAGAGAAATTGAAAAAATATTAAAAAAAACATTGAGAGATCAGAGGAATTAATATATACTATCAAATATATGTTTTATAGCAAGTGAAAACAAAAATTAGACTAATTAATATGCAATATATATTTCTTGAAGATGAAGATGGAAATGAAAAGAAATTATAGAAAGTCTGGGGTGTGAAGAGAAAAAAAAACTAGAAAAGGGAATTAAGCAAAGGGAATCATTTATGTGGTATGAATGGATACACCGGATTATAATCTTTTATTTTTGCCCTTTAACTATAAAGGTATCTCGAATTTATTTTATTAGGGTTTATTAGAATTCCTACCTAGAAATTGTCAATAGGCGTTTAGTCTTTTGGTCGTTGTTTTTTTGATATCAAACGAAAGGTCAAGAATACATTAGGTAATGGAATTGTTTATTTAATTACACCATATATACTGTATACTAGAAATAATCAACAAGCCTATGGTCCCATCGGTACGTTCTTGTCTTTTAATTAATACCAATCAAGAGATCACGTGTGTTAAATATTGAGTCTGTTTACTTACATCATATATATATATATATATATATATGTGTGTGTGTGTGTGTGTGTGTGTGAGAGAAAGACATAATTAAAATCAACTAATCGGTTTTATTATGATATATACCCAAACTAATCTTCTATTGTATTAAACTCGAATCCTTCTTAATTTTTATATATACTAATTCGTAATAAATATACATCTTTTTCAAGGAAAAAAAAACCCTTGTTAGCTAGATAGAAAAGATATGGTGGTGAGGATTTTCATGATGTATATCTCTTTTTTTTTATATGATTTGTTTCAACAATGGTAATGATTGATTGTGAAAAAACCATCTCACTTGAAAGTTTAAGCAATTAGCTGGTGAGGTTTCAATATATAATTTATATTATTCTCTAATATACCTCTTCAAATGAAAGCTCTTTGGGCTTGAAACTTACATAAATTCACATTACCTTGTGCTTAATTTTTATCAAATAAATTAGGAGGTTGAGTTTGAACTCATGACTTATTGGTCATCAAAGCTCTGATACCATGTCAAAGAACCATCTTAACATAATATAGTTAAACTATTATGTAATATTTCAAGATATGATTTATATTATTCTCTAACATTTATTAATAAAAAGTTTTGTCGCAATGATTTTTCTATGGAATAGTGGATTATTTGGCATATTAGGAACAAATTCATATTTGAAGCAATCATTCTAGATTGAGAATATGTTTTTTGTTTTTTTTTTCACAATGTTGCATCTTAGATTAGTTGCTATAAATCTAGCTTCATATATACTGGCATGGATCTATTAAGGAATAAAGAGTGTGTAATAACTTGGAATAATTAGTGTCCGTAACTTATTATATTACTTTCTACTAAAACTATTGTTTTATTTTTTCTTTGTCATGTTAGATTTTCATCCATTACATAGCTAGCTTTATATGTTTTTTTTATATTCAAAAAATGAAGAGAAAAAAAAAAGAAGTGATATGGCTCACAAGGAAAGGAAAAACTTTTTTAAAGAAGAGAAAACATAGTGGTGGAAAATAGGTGATGTAAAAAAAATTAATTAAGCAAAGACAAAATTAAAGTTAATATATTAATTGCTTCATTATAATTTTGTAATACTTTAGTATATAGGAATACATCTAATAAACCTATTTTTAACGAGCCTAAAAAACCCTTATAACCCTTCTTTCTTGGGCTCCCTTCGGCATGCCCAAGGGAATAAGTATGCCTCGAGTGGGGGCTTAACAGTGTGCTAAGCCCTAGGCACACTGGGTTTAGCGCCAGACCCAACTACGATTGAGCTTGATAGCGTGCTAAGCCCCGGCATGCTAGGCTTAGTAGTATATCAAGCCCCTAGCACACCCATAAGAATGTGCATCCTCCCTTAGAACACCCAAAGGAATAATCATCTTTCTTGGCATGACTCTTGAGCTTGGCATTCCGCCAAGTCCACGATAACACGGGTTTGACAAACATACCAAAGTCAAGGCACTTGAACTTGGCATTTCACTAAGTCCACGATAACATGAGTTTAACAAACATGTCAGACCCAAGATACTTAGACTTGGCAGTTAGACAAGTCCAAAGTAACGTGGGTTGTCAAATCCAAGGTACTTAGACTTGACAGTTAGCCAAGTCCAAGATAAATTCGGTCTAGCATACATGTTAGATCAAAAGTACTTGAACTTGGCAATTAGCCAAGTCTAAGGTAACACTTATTAACAGTTAGCCAAGTCCAAGATAAATTGGGTCTAGCATACATGTTAGATCAAACGTACTTGAACTTGGCAATTAGCCAAGTCCAGGGTAACATTTATCTAGTAAACATATAAAACCCAAGGTATTTGGATTTGGCAATTAGCCAAACTCAAGGTAATGACCATACTTCTTTGACACACCTAAGAGAATGACTATCCTCCCTTTAGCATGCCCAAGGACGACCATCCTCCCTTGGCCCGCCTAATGAAATGAGGTAATGTGAGTCTAGTAAATATGTCAGACCCAATGCATTTAGACTTAGTTATCCGTCAAGTTCAAGATGACGTGAGTTTGGCAAACATGTCAGATCTAAAGTACTTGGACTTGACAATCAGTCAAGTCTATTGCACTTGGATGTGGTAGTTAGCCAAGTTCAAGATAATGTTGGTCTAACAAACATGTCAGGCCCATAATACTTGGACTTGATAGTTAGCTAAGTTTAAGGTAACATGTGTCTGACAAATATATCAGATCCAAGGTACTTGGACTTGACAGTTAGCTAAGTTCAAAGTAACGACCATCCTCTCTTGGGCAAACCCTTAACATGGGTCTGGCAATCTTGTCAGACCTATGGCATTTGGACTTGATAAGCAGCCAAATCCAAGGTAACAATCATTCTTCTTTGGACACGCTCAAGAGAATAATCATCCTTCCTGGTACGCCTTGAGATAATGTGAGTCTAGAAAATATGCCAGACCCAAGACACTTTAACTTGGCTGTCCGCCAAGTCCAAGGCACTTAGATGTAGCAATCAACCAGGTCTAAGATAATTTGGGTCTAACAAATATGGCAGACCAAAGGCACTTAGATTTGACAATTAGTTAAGTTCATGGTAACGACCATCTTTCCCTGGGCACGCCCAAGGGAATGACCATCCTCCCTTGGCACGCCCAAAAAATGACCAACCTCTCTTGGGTCTAACATCGGGAAAGAACTTAGCCTACTTGGGCTTAGCTGCATTTGACATCTTGGACCCCACTCTCTTACACCTTTTAGGTGTATAAAAGTCCTTCAAGGACCCACCATATTCCAATCAAATATTAATATAGATGTAAAGATATTTATTCCTCATTAAATGCTATCAGGATAAGATTATACATTTTAGGTGTATAAAAGTCCTCCAATGACCCACCATATCCCCATCAAACATTAATATTGATGTAAGTGATATTTATCCCTTATTAAATGCTATCATGGTAAGATTACACTCTAGACCCTTATTTTCATAAAATAATAAGATTTATGAACTATAAATACACCATGAGACCTTCAGAACAAAAGTTCACAAATTTTATTATGTACTGCATATATATTTTCAGAGTATATCTCTCTAGAATATACTTGTATTTTTTCTCTCTAAAAAGATATTTATTTAAACATCAGAGAGTCTTTACCTCCACCAAAAGGAACCTTTTACAAGTATTAGCTACAAACCACCTTTGCCTACCAAGCACCAAATATAAGCTATCAACTATCTTGGCTAGGAAGAATGGATGAGATTACTAAGACCAACTGAATAACCGATTATCCAACCTGAGAGCTCTATTATTATGCTAGTTGGATTTTTTTGAACTTCATTAGCATCATTAAGTTAATTTATCTAACTTACATTCATTCATTAGCTTTATTATTATTAGTATTATTATTTTGTGTTGTGTTGTTTCTTTTATTATTATTATTTGAATAGGAAACGGAGTATATGCTTCAAAATATATATATGCTTTGCACATGGAGTTGTTATTGACACTTCTCTAGTTGCTAATTAATAACCCTTTGGATTTTTATTTTTTTAATTTATAATTTGACAAGATTGTCTTTCTCTTTTCATACAAAATGGTAACATTACCTTAAAAAAAATAACATTAACAATATCAAGTACATCGAATGGAAAAACATAAATGATATATATATAGTGAGATGTGATTTATCCAGAAGAATAATTATTATAAAAAACTTGTCATTCAAAGGGTTCAAGACAAATTATAATCCATGGCTATAACCTCTCTTGTATAGTAAATTTAATTGTATCTATCATAAGTTCACTGAATGAATAAGGAGAGGGAGTGTCCAATTTGTTCAAGGCAAAGACAGAAGCAAAAGGCAAAGCAAGCATCCTCTTGTCCCCTGTCGTCCTCAGCTAGCTAGCCACATGCTCTCTCCCAGCTGATGCATGACCAGCTGCCCCCACAACCCCACACCATTTTTACATTGGTGTCGCGGGAAACCAATGGCCCTTGCCCCTTTCACATGTCACATCAATCACTTTGCCAAGTTATTTTCTTACACTATATATATATATGCCCTAAGAGTTTCTCGCAATATTTGCAATATCATTAGATTTGTTTCACAAGTGGCATATATATACACTTGCCCAGAAATTAATACTAACAAGGAATGATCTTCTGAATTGGAGAATTTGTAATGATTGATCACACCCACCATTGGTATTGCTACGTACTCCCTTTTTTTCTTCAGTTCTGTATCCATATCGATCAATGAAGTTCTATATATTTTGTGTTGCAAAGATGAAAAAACTCCCAGGAAGGGAGATTATGATTGGACCCACGGTAGCTGAACTGGAAGGAAGCTTGATCGATGACAGTACCCGTGTTCGTCAGCTAATTCCAATTCAATTGTCTAAGGTTGGGGTCCTCACGTACAAGTGGAGATTGCATACCATGCTTCAGTCTTGGCTTACGTTCAATACATGCCAAGCAATCACGTCTCCTTTTTTAGTAATGAATGAAAGTACTACCATCCCCACTTGTATCAATATGTATATATAGGCCCCTGCTGCCATGGAGAGTACCAATACCCTAGCAGCTTGATTTCCATCCTTCACGTCTCCATTTTAAGTCATGAAAGCACCACCCCACTTGTACCAATATGCATAGGTCCCTCCTGCAATGGAGACCAATACCCTAGCAGCTCAATTTCCCTCCGTCAGCATGTTGGATACTCTGCTCGATTAACACCGACTTGCCTGGAAGAAAAATTAAAATCATTTGAGCATTTTTATTCCAACATGCACCCCTTTTTTTCTTTGGCATTTCAGTTTTTCGATCATCCGGCCCCCGGCCTCTAACTCAACTACGTACAGTCACATAATCCAACCTCTAAATCAACATTTAAATGCTACTCGTTAATTAGTTTTTGGTTACATTAATTAATTATTCAACTTAGTTAATGTTTGAAAAGGCATATGAAATAAATATAGAAATAATTAATAAAAATATGTCTAGCACTTAGAAAGACCAAAAATAAATATGTTTTTAATTAATTTTCCTTCAAAAACAAAAAAGATAGGACAACATGTCATCTTTATCTTCACTATTTCTATTTATTCTATATAAAAACAATAATTAAATACTACTTTATAATTATAATGGTATTTACGAACAAGATTTGTTCTATTGAAACAATTGTTTACTTAAAACACACAGATTGATTATATGGAGAGAGAAAAGTAAGAAAAACTTGAAATTAAAGCTTCGATATCCATGACAGCATCTTCCATGGCGTGTCTAATTAACTAGGCCAAGTGGATGAAACTTGGATTGTATTTAATTTAAAACACTTACAGCATACAATATTCCACCCCGTCGATGCCATGGATTAATTATTTTTTATTTTAATGTATATTTTGCCATACAAACTGTAAGTCCAATTAATAGACAGATCGATGACAAATTAAGTATTATACTGAAACCTAAAAAAAACACTAAATTTCCTTTTCTTGATTGCCGCAGGTGAGTTTGACTGCCTCTCTTTTTTCTTTTCTTTTTTATCTATCCATCAAATTATATGATTCCAGAGGTTGTTAGATTTCCACTATATATTTTGTTGCAGTTCATGACCAATCAAGTTCGGTAGATTATTAGATTAATCTCGGCCATATCAATTATTAAATACATGATCTGTAAATAAATAAAGAAATCAGGCCTTTTGAGTTGAGAACAATGGAAATTAAAAAAAAAATAAAGAGGGTATGAGAATCCTTGACGTGGGAATCACTCTTAACAATTTTTAAATAAGCATCTTGCTTTAAAATTAAGAAAAAAAATAGATTTGATTAAAATAAAATAATTTATTTTTATATAGGTTTAGAGTAAATTTATATATACTTTCTGTTAACAGAAACATCTGATACTATGTACCTTTATTTTTGTTAAAATGTAATTAAAAACAATAGCTAGACTTTACCTATTTGATGAGATGCTTGTTCGTCACAAGAACGTAGTTAACTTGAACATGAGATCATGATTACAATCATAATATATATAACCCTAGATCGATCAGTACTGCATTAATTAATTAATTTGTTTTCCCTTTTCTTTGTCATCCATGGTTTACTAAGATGCTAGCTTGCTTGCCACTAAAATTCAGTGCAAAAGTTCAAAATACAAACATGTATGATGTCAATATTGTCAACAAGTGAAGTGGCCCACGATTCAATAAGTTGAAGATCGGGACCGGGGAGTGAACATAATTAAAGGGAGATGGAGCACATTAAGCTTGACAAAAGCCTAACAGCACTACCAAATAATCTAATTTTATAGTAAAAAGCAGGAGCAAGTTGCAGATGGCTTTATAATTAAATCAGAGTACTGGCCGTGTAAGCATACAATGTGCCATGCATGTGGTGGACACCGAGCCCGTTTGTCATCTAATCCCATCAGGGATCGTTTTCGATTCAATCCCCTGGACAAAATCCCTTCGATTCTGATGGTAGTGGCCCCGAAATTACCTGCCAATAGCAAGCCGTTAATTGTTTCCAACGAGGAACCCTACTCGAGCTAGAGCCAAGTTTTTCACACAGCAGATTTTCCAACTCTTTTTGTTGTTAAGAACCCAGGACGGACGTACCTGTGGTGGTAATGCCGGGTCATTTTAGAGAGAGAGAGAGAGAGAGAGAGAGAGTAGGGGAGACGTCCACTTCCCGTTCCGAATTAAATCAATAATCCATTAGAAAAGTCGAACGAAAACGGTAGTGAATATTTTCTCGAGTGGGCGATCATGGACAAAACAGGTGACATGTGGACGTGCTGACAAGCCATGGGTTCACGTGATGGAGCTCCACCTGGATGAGTGGTAGGTGCGCGTTTAAGCAATAATTGGTGCCTCCAGGTTGATTGTCATGGTCACGTGATCATGTTCTGCTGTGGATCTTGGTCGTGTGGAACTCGATGACCTTTGCCTTGAATATGATCAAGTCCACAGATACGATCAACCAGCCGTTGCTGCCTTTCGGGTCCACAAACCTTTGGGCTCTTTTGCTTTCAAAACCCACTGGATTAATTTACATTTCCTTTTCGTTAAGACTCGTACTGATTGGTTTGCTTGTTTTTCATAATTACAGGTGGAACAAAGCATTCGTCCATGGTGAAAACCAGACGGACAAAGTCCCTAGTTTACAGCCAAGTCTATCCTTCGATGAGGATGTTGGAGAAACTTTGAATCTGACCAATTAAATCCCAAGTCTGCTGTTTTGATAATTCTTGAGGAAATTTGTTTTCTTTTTTTTTCTAATTGCGTTTCAAGATGTATTTGGCATAAAATACATTAAATTAATATTTTTTTTTTACTGTTTTCTAATGATTTTGATTTTCTAGTTTTAAAAATAAAAATATAAAATATATAAAAAAATATTTTAATATATTTTAAAGTAAAAAATTTCAACCATAACACTAAATACACACTTGATAAAAAAAATTAATCATAATATATCTGATAATATGTGAAGTGATATGTTATTATTGTTAGTGCTTGTCTCTTGTCGGTCATTTCTGATAAATCATATAGGATTTACCTTATTTGTGCTTATATATTGATAATTAACAAATAAAATAAAATTATAAGATAAGCGGTTTCACTGTATCCCTTTTTATAAATTATTATTTATTAGAATGATTTTTTTTCTTTGTTTTTTTCCAATCAATGCTTTTTTTATTTTTTAATATTAAATTTATTTTTTATTAGGTTATCTCACTCTCATTACATAGATCATGGGTTTGGTATATTAATCTGGTTGACTCGTTTTTTTTAATTGATTTTTTTTTAATTTTATCTTTTAATATGAGGTTGATTGATAATTAAATTTCATGATTTTTTTTCTTTATATTAGGTTATTCTGGCCTCATAAACCAGAAATAGTGTTTAGCATGTTAACTCGAGTTGACTCAAGTTATTTTTTATATTAATTTTTTTTAATTTTATTATTTAATATTAAATCATTTAAAAATTATTTTTTCAGTAGATATAATAATAGCAATATTATCTAACCTAGCTATCGAGGTATGCGTGCGCGCGCGTCTATATATATATATTGAGGATGGTGATGCATTTGAAAGAGGCATGTACTTACAAGCCAGTTTCGAGCGAGTCGTTGGCTTTGTTGATTCAGACAATAACCCTCTATATTGCTTTTGTGATCCTGACAACTGTCATTAATTGATCCATAACATGCATACATGCTACTCTCATATTTATAAAAAAAAAATAATTTAAAATAAATTATAAATATTAATTTAAAATTAATAAAAAAATATCGTTTTTTTTTTCAAAAACAAAAAGGATGACTAGTTATTTCTAGTTCATCTCTAAACAATTTAGATAGTTAAAAAATTAGTTTTTTAATTCTTTGAACTAAAAAAAACTCATTTATCACCATTATTTCAGCCGAAAACACCAAAGAAATACTCTAGATATCTTAATAAATCTATTTATGACATTAAATCAGAATAAAACAATTTTAAAAAACTAAACTTCAACCTGAACCGTGATGTACTTTATATATATATCAAGGAAGGGACACAATTATTATTATTATTATTATTATTATTACAGGGAGAATTATGGTGGAGATGCATGATGCTGATGAGGATGCTAATGTTGAGAATGATTATGACATTAACAAGGATGAGACTGGGGACGAGGAACCTGTAAAGAACCCTCAGCTCATGAATTCATTATAAACCTCCACCTCACAAAAAAAAGATTCTTCGTGATACTTGAAACTATGTATTGGTATACATACATACATACATACATAGAAATACTTGAGAAAGACTCCACAGAACAAAAGCAGATTGACTATCCATCAAGTCTTATAAGATCGTAGTACGTAAGACCACACAAAAGAATTTAAAGAAAAAAGTCTGCAGATAAAATGAGAAGAAGACAAGGCTTCGTTGTTCACATGTACAGAAGCTTTTAGAGAAAAACCCCTGTTTTTTTTTATTATATATATATATATATAAAATAGATAATAGTGGGCTAAAAGCCTATAGTTCCTAGAGCCAATACTGTTGGAATTGCACTCTTGCTGAGATGGGATTTAAAGGCTTACGCTGCTTATAGTGGCCCACAATCCACAGCCCATTGGGCTCATTGCAGGACCACCTCTTTCTTGATAATTTCAAGTCTCAAGGATTTATTGGTAAATCCGAGGGATTTGATGTTTTAACGAAGAGTTGTAATGATAAACTTGATTTTGTTGAGGGTAATTTGATGGGAACAATAGATTGTATTATTTGCCCGTTGATAGAGAATGAAGTATATATATTCTTAATCAAAATTAAGACTTATTGAGAAGTTTAGTGGCTCTATATAATTATATTGAGAAGGATCAACTAAACGTTTGATTACCTTCTTGAAACAAAAAAAGAAAAAGGAAGAAATAGAAGGCGACATCTCAACCAAACACCTCAACCCCGTGAAAAATGAGGGCGGCTCTACTGATTTTAACTTCTTCTTCCCAAACTTCAAATGTGTCCTCCTTGATGAAACCTCTTCTTCCACATGATTGGATGTTGCCTCGAAATTCAAGGCCGCTACGTTTTCATCCATGTGTTTTGCGCGATCCATAATTACAACCCCTTCTCTCCATGCGCATGTCACAGAATGCGTGACGTGGATACATTTAATGCTTCTGAATCAGCATATGTGGCTGTGAAACATCGTTGGAGAGAGAGAATACCAGTGGAAAACACTGAATCTTCCTCCATGCTGGACATGGCTGCTGCTGTCAATCATCTCGATCCATAGAGATACGATGGGATTTCATTAGCTCTAAGAATCCTAGTACAGGGATTGTGTGTTAAGTATGTTGTGTTACAGAGTGAGTGCAAGTGGTAAACTTCTGGTCAGGAGGATTTCTACTTGTACAAGGTCCTGTTATTCTCGTTGCAGGGCAAGCTCTCAGACTACTAGCATTGAGAGCTTCTCCTGAGCAATTACATGTCTAACTAAGCTAAAATATCCTGTACTATTCATTATCTTCCTCGCAAAAGATCCCCTTGATTTGAAGCTTATTCAGCAGACCAGTAAACATCCCTTTCTGTTCTTATTCTAGTCTCAAGGTGGAATCATGCTAAAATGAAGTAAACAGTTTCAAAAACCCCTATTTTCTAAACATGTGCTCCATCCTTAATTGGTCACCGAAAACCACTTCAGATAAACTGAACCTATCTCCAAATAGTTTCGGTATGAAGAAGGCAGCAAAATATATATGATGATCAACTGGGTGTCAACCATAACAAACTAAACCCATTCAAACTTCAGGACTTCCATGCCTAGACTCCCACAATAACCGATTCTGAAACATGGAATAAATGGAGAATTATCGAATCGCGAGTGCAAGTAAGAAAACAGTAGCAATGAGCGCTAAGGCAGCCCAGCAAAAAAACTTGAACTCCCAATAAAGCGAAAAAAGGAGACATGCTTTAATGCTGTCATTCAATTGTACTAATTATCAAGTTTACCAATTTCATTTTGCTGTTTATGGGGAAACAGAAACCCCTATTTTCGACCAATCATAAGGTTTGATGAAAGCCCTCTTCTGTTTATAACAAAATAGCAAATGGCACCATTGTTGATCTGAGAAGAAGTGGAGAGAGTCAAAACATTGCTGTGGTGCAGGCTGAACAGTGGGCTAATGAACCGGCAGAAGCAGAATCGGGGGGCCGGCCGTCTATGTACTATAGCCATCTTTACTTATTCGGTAAAGGTTTTTGCTGTGTCATTGCGATCTCGACAATTGCCTTAAACTCGTGGAATAGATTTGAAGACAACCTGTTAGAGCAATCTTGGCTTGAACGGCAGATACACATTTATCATTTCAACAAGAATCAAACAAAAACAAAGGAAAAAGAAGAAAACATGGCAGGAAAAGAGTCCACCGAGAAGACGTGACATGGACCCTGAAGTCTGAACCATAGCTTGACCATGTTTCCTAATCAGGAAATGCACAGGGCTCGAATTCTAGAATACGAAGGAAAAGAATCGAGTATACTCTCAAAACAGCTCTTTCATTAACGGTGTGTTTGAAAAAACGATTCAAATAATATTGTTTTAAATTTTGAAAAACTTTTATTTTTTTATTTAAAATAATTTTTATTTTATATTTTTATATTGTTTCAATAAGTTGATATTAAAAAAAATTTAAAAAAAATATTTTAATATATTTCTAAATAAAAAACAGTTTAAACCATCAATATAATTCCAAACCCGAATAAAAAGTCTCTCTCCATGGCAACTATATATTTTTTATTAAAAAAACATATTTTTTAAAATATTTTTAAAATATTTTTTGATTATTTTAATAATTTAATACCGAAAATAAATTTTAAAAAATAAAAAAATATTATTTTTAAATATTTCTAAATAAAAAATATTTTAAAATACAATTATAAAAAACATTCCCGCATCTCGGTAATAAAATGAAAAGTAAAAACACTGCCACAACTTCAATCACTCATGAGACACTCTGGTCCCCAACTCCAAACATAATAATTGTCTATTAAGTATTAACAACTAGGAGAAGAGAGGAAAGGACTTGAAAAATTCACAACAAGACATAAACATATACTAGGGTGGGAAGAATCACTCGCCCACATGTGATCAGAGGATACAGCCATGTTTGCCGAGAGAGCGGAGGGATGAGCACAAAGCACGATTATCCATGTTCTCATTCCTACCCCCCCACTTCATACAGTAGCACCTTTACACCTGTGCAAGCTAATCAAATCTCACATGGTACCGATAGCCTTGATTTTTTTTTTTTTCCTACTACACCATTTTCTCTCTCTCTTTTATTTCCCTTACATCATTGCTGGACCACACTGCCTTCTCACTAAGATGCAGCTTTGGATATGTCTTTGCTCGATCTGTTGTATTTCATGTGACTCTTGACAAGCTGCCCTTGTGCAATGGCAGCCATTAGAGAGAGCTCCCCGGCTAAAACTGAACCAGCTACTATGGTAGCCAAGAGTCTTGAGTTTGAGCCAGGTGACCCTTTGCTTGCACCCTTGACACCAAGTAGATTCAGGCAGGCGGATTGCGATGCAAGTTGAGTTCCACCTCCAACTGTACCCACCTGATAGAAACACAAATTCTGTCAGCTTAAATCATCGAATACCAAATAAAGAACTCCGATAATTAAGGATTATAACTAATAGTTTGCATCATTAAATAAATAAATCTGCTAGTATAACGACAGTGTCATAACATGAGTAGTTTAACTACCTCAATACTAGGCATAGTCACAGAGATGTGAAGATCCTTTCCGTTGTTAACAGCTTCCATCATGGTGATGCAGTGAGAACTCTCAATATTCTGTGCTGGATCCTGGCCAGTGGCTATGAAGATTGCAGAGACAATATTGCTGGCATGGGCATTAAATCCACCAAGAGCACCAGCAACAGCAGAACCAGCAAGATTCTTGAGCATGTTGAGCTCCACAAGGGAAGCAACACTTGTTTTCAACACCTTCTTCACTATCTCTTCCCTGATAATTGCCTCACAAACAACCGATTTCCCACGTCCTTCAATCCAGTTTACAGCCGCAGGTTTCTTGTCCGAACAAAAATTACCTACCCATTTGTGAAACATAAACTCCATTAACTTCTATAGGCAACAAAAACACAATTAAACCTTAGTTGGTCTTATGAGTGTAGTTAAGAAGAGCAGAGTAAATTACCAGAAATGCCAATAACTTCCATGTCATGGAAATCATTCTGAAGGAAATCAAGCACATTCTGAACCCCTTTAGAGACCATGTTCATCCCCATTGCATCCCCGGTACTACATTTAAATCGCATATAAAGATTCTTCCCAGCCATAGAGCATTTAATTCCTTGAAGCCTCGCAAACCTACTCGACCTGCAACCATCAATAATAGTAATATCAGGTAACTGTCAGAAATGGAAATCCAACCCTTTCCACAGCTATCCTATCTTTCCCTTTAATAACAACCAACATAATTTCTCTTCTTAACTAAACGATGCAGCCGCATACAATATCTGGAAAATCCTCACCACCACAAATACATATACAGTGATAGCCATCAACATCAAAAAAAAATCTAAAACACTCAGACAGAAATAGAGAATCCAATGAAAACTGACCTGTTAAAAACAATGGACAAAGTATCAAAGTTATCAGGATCCTCCAAGAACAACTTCAATTCCGAGGCTCGTTTCGCCGTCTCGAATCTAACAACAGGAGCCCTAGTCATCCCATCTGCCAACACAACACTAGTAGCCCCACCGGAAGCGTACATTGCCTTACACCCTCTGTTCGTACTTGCAACCAAACAACCCTCTGTCGTTGCCATTGGGACCATGTACTCCATCCCATTCAGCAACAAAGGGCCAGCAATCCCCACCGGAATCTGGACGTAGCCCACCGGCATTTCGCAGCACTGTCCTAAAATTGAATCATAATCAAATCCTTCAATAGGTAGACCCTCTAGAGATCTCCCGGTTGTCCTCTGCAGCGCCTCCCGTCGAATCACAGCTGCTCGTTTACAATCACCAAGCTTTGATTCAAGCGAATAAGAAGGCAATGTTCCTTCTGTGACGGATTTAACGATTTCTTCATCTTCCACGGAGGCTAAAGGTGTAATTATTGGCTCAGGATTGGGTAATTTGGAAATGGGAGGGACGTTTGCGGGCGGAGGGCAAGTAACCAGACGGTGATCTTCGTTGATGAGATAGTTAGGATTGTCGGTATCTTCCAAATCCCACGTGTCGTGGGAAGGGCGCGTGATGAATGATTGAACAAAATCGATTCCAAAAAATCCTAAAAGGTAAATAAAGGAAGCCATTAGGGAAACAATGGCGGCGATTTCGGGGAAAGTAACGACATGGAGTGGCGTAGAGTCACGGATCTTTTCACGCCACCGGTGGAGGAGGTAGTAGGCTACGGAGAAGAAAAGCGTGAAGAAAATGGCGTTTGTCAGGTAGAGAGGGAGGGGAAGCGCGTCTGATGCTTTCGGTGTCGGTGATGGAGAGCGGTTGTCGACGGAAGGAGCAGGTCGCTTCTGGTGATGGTGGAGAGGACCGCCGTCGTTAGAGGACGTGGTGCGTGATGATTTAGGTGGCAGGCGGCGGGAGTCCATCCGTATATTCCGGCGGATAAATTTAAACCGAGTTTTGCTTTCGGGGAAGTTTGGGCGTGCTGTTATAGCACGCGTAGTGGTTGTGCTGAGAGCCTGAGAGTAAATTGAGGGCATCAGGAGAGAAATTTATAAGGGAAGCGTGTGACGACACGTGTGGTGTATGCGACGTGTCTGGCTGTTAATTGTGTTTTTGTTGCCTCCCCCGCTGGCAGGTTATGAGAAGCCTCTCTTTATTTTTACAGCAAAGAAAATATAAATATTATAATTACTTATGAACTAAGAGTAAAATTAGAGGTTAGTAAATAGGTGAAATAGATTATATATTTTTTTTATTTTTAAAACTTAAATTTTTTAACCATCATTTAAAAAATCTATTCTTTAAAATCATTCTAAGAAAATAATTAACTAAATTTAATTAACACACGAATCAGTATAAAAATATTTTGATTAAGTAAAAAAAAAATTGTAAGGTTTTAGTATGGTTATTAAAATCATTATATAATAACGTCACTGTAAAAAGAACTGCTGTAATATATCTTTGATGGCCAAGAGAGCTGATTTATGTAAAAGTTTTATTTTACTTATTTAATTTTAATTTTTTATTGGTGGCAAAAGAGCAAAATTGGGAGTGGGGGGTCATGTTGTAGTTACTGTCTATATAAAATACCACGGTCCATAAAATAGCTATATAAAAGAACATAATTTAGCAAGTTATAAAAAGAAATACTGGAGGCACGTTGAGATTTTAATAATGAAATCATTCATAAATATTTTCACGATATAAATTTGATAACATGAAAAAAAAATCAACGAGAATTGAAGTGTATCAAATAAACGATCCAAAAGCAATTGAGTTTTTTTATCACCATTGAACAGCTCGTAGAACTATTAGACATCCCGTGGAGCACTCTTTATTAATTATTTATATTGTTGGGTTTTTCTTATTAATTTTTTTTTATGATGCTAGTTGTGTTGTTGGAGTTTTAATGTGTTTTTAATTTTTATTTTTATAAATATTGTTATAAAAATTTCAACTAAATTGAAGTTGTTGAATTTTTGATAATTTGATTTTATCATGTTGGAAGTTTCATTATAACTATGTGATATCTTTTTTTATCTCCCTTCTTTTCAATGTAATTTGTATTGGAATATTTAACAATTTATGACAATTGTTATGCGTAAATGGAAGAGCCATACATTTTTTATTTTTTCTAAATATTTTATTAAGTGTGTTGTTGCTGTTATTGTTATTATTATTATTATTATTATTATTATTGGATTTCAAAAAAAAAAATTGTCGGCTGGCTGGGCTACGACAGATTGTAATCATTGCCGGACTTGGTGCTCTGCTTTTGGATTCATAAATAATAATAATAATAATAATCCCCCGCGGCTCACGTTAGATCCAGGCAAGCAGCTGTTTCTCTGGAACAGTTTACGTACTTCAATTATACGACTAACATGTCTTCTGTTCATCGCTGAGGTGGATGATCAATTACTGGTTGGCTCTCACCTACATGTATTGTTTTCCAGTCCAACAGGAGGACTTTGAAAAAAATATTCAGGTATGATTCCATTTACAACTCATAAAACTGAGGTAAATTGTTTTTATTAAGACAACAAGGATTTTCATATTTATCTAATTAGGTTTAAATTAAATTTAATCAGGTTAACTAAATTATGGTAAATTTGATCAAATCAATGGAGATTTTTTAGGTTAAATATTATTTAATTTAACTAAAAATTTAATTCAAGTTAATTTTTATATCTTAAATTTAAGTAGATAATTCATTTAATAGAGCCAAAATTAATAACCATGTCTATATCAAATCAGAGAGGTCTGACATGCTCACGAGTGATGATCATGTATGATAAGATATATCATGTTTAAGATTATGAATGAAAAAACTAGTCATTAATCTCTATAATAAACCCAGAATTAATAGGCTTAAAAAATCCTTTTAAAAATAAAAAAATCATGGTTTCAAGCAATGTGTCCAGGTCCAACTAAGAGAAAGAACCACCTCACTTGGAGTCAGCTATATATATATATATATATATATATAAAATTCCTTCAAGTACTTAATATATTTCTATAAAAAATAATATTCATGTAAGAGATATTTTTTCTCATTAAATTTATCAAAACAAAATTATATTTTAGTTTATCTTCTTCATAAAGAGATAAGACTCATGAGTTATAACTACACTATGAATCATTTAAATATAATGATCTGAATCTCTATTCCCCACTGCATATTTATTTTCAAGAAAATAATTAAGGATTAAATTGAAAAATAAAATAAATGAAGAAAAATGATATAAATAAAAAAAGGGACTAAAATTGGAAACAAAATAAAATGAAACAAAATTCTAAAGGAAAAAATAAAAAAAATGCAAAGGTTAAAAAAATAGCAACCACAAGAATAAGAACCAAATTGAATAAAAATTAAATAAAATTAAATGTTAAGAGATGAAAATGAAAAAAAAAAACTTTAAGAAACATTAAAATCAAAATAAATAAAAATTAAAAAAATAAAGACCGAATTCAAAACAAAATACAAATCAAAAGATACAACTGAATATTTAAAGGCTTGGCATGAATACCAAAATCCACGAGAGAAAAAAGAAAAAAAAATATCACAAAAAAACCATACTGTAAAGATAAATAACCTT